>JACLAB010013834.1_pt1 | contig 51392 bp, 30 predicted proteins | sample 8027921 | NCBI WGS metagenome assembly JACLAB01 (sample SAMN15725117, study PRJNA655200) | protist metagenome | isolation source: fluorescence activated cell sorting (FACS) single amplified genomes of... | place: USA: West Boothbay Harbor, Gulf of Maine | collected 2000-07-19 | reverse complement strand
AGCGCTTTAAGAACAACTGCTTTGGCTCCTCTTCCTAAGTGATCAAGATCCAACTTTGCCTTTGTCTCTGACAGCTTTGATGGCGGTGGCGGCGGCGGCGGCGGCGGCGCGTCAGAAGCTTGCTCTTGAAGAGACTCCATTTGCGCGGCAAAACCGCTGACCGGACTAACATCGCCAAGCAATGCTTTTGCAAGCTTACTATCAGCTTTCAAGACAGTCCCTGGATCCACTTCGTCCGCGATTTCTATGTCCTTCATCAATTTGATGAGCTCTTGCGTAAAGTTATTCCGCGACGCAACCTCTTCCAGTCCGCGAATTTGATTCAATTTCTTCGTCTTGACTAATGTGGCAAACTTCAGAAGTGTCTCTATTTCTTCATTAACCGACACGGAACCCTCTGTGCTCTCATCACGCGCATCGGACTTTCCGGTGACTTGCACCAAATTATTCAGCGCTTCGCGCAGCGCACCGTCATTATACAACGCAAGCAGATACGCCTCCTGCTCAGGCGTCAAGTCTACTCTCGGTACCGCCACTGGTGTTGCTATTGGTAAATTGACGGTAACTAGCGGAGAATCGCCGCCAGAAAAACCGTCACCGCCAGAAAAACCGTCACCGTGCGCGACTTGCACCACCTCTTGAGGCGTGAACGCCGCATGTTCTTGCTCCGATTCCTCATCAAAATAAGCATCATCGTCGTTCTCGCTCAAGTAGTCATCTTGTCCGTACTCATCGTCGACGTAGTCGTCATCATCGCGATATTTGTCTCCGAGGAGCGCCTGATGACTTAATTGAGCCGAGGTGCTTTCGGCGAGCCTCGTCCGAATTTTTTGCAGCGTTGAAGAAGATGCTGGCGAGCGAGCCTTACCCCCAGCTTTAAGAGTGGAGTGTATGAGAGGAATGACATCGTGAATTTGATCGTTCGCCACATGCACCGCAGAAGCGAGTACGGTAGGTACATCCGCTCGCGACGCTGTGCGCCTGTGAACGCGCCCACGTATCGCGCCACGCTCACCCCTGCTCGCCGCTGGTTTCCTTCTAATAATCACTGGCACTTCATCCTGATCCGATTCATCCACTGGCACGTCATCCTGGCCCACGTAAGCTTCACTCTCATCGAGTTCGGACGCAGATTCGTCACTCAGCTGCTCATCGCTCTCGAAGTCTTCCAAGTCCTCGCCCGACTCCGAAATCGCCGCGCCCGCATTGTCTGAGAGATTCTTGACAGCTCGTCTCGTTCCAATCCTTCCACCCTTAGCTCGCTTGCGTAACTTTTTCCTGTGTGAAGGTTCCATTTCGGCTTTTTCTCGTTCGACTGGATCCCACTGAAACATCGGTGGAAAAACAGACGGCTGCCAAAAATCGGTGCTGTGCTCCTGGAGCCAGGGCGGAAGTTTTGTTTCGCTGAGTAAAATCCGCGACTTTGGTTTGCGCTCGATCTTAGACGCCGCAACACTGCGCAAAATATCAGTTGGATTGAAGCGAGACGCTGAGGACGTCGTCTCCCTGACATGATCGAATGTCGATTGTCCTCGCGTTGAACTTGAAAATGAAATCGTTTCGTCCGCGTCCTCTTCTTCACCCGGCATCTGAACCTTAAGTCGCGCCTTCGGATCGACGAACACTATTTGCTTCTCGTATAGGATCAAGTAACGAAATTCTCGCAGCAGAGTTCCAACCAGGCGAACCGCGTACTCGTTGTGTTCCCTCGACGTGTTGTTTCGCGCCGTCCGAAACACTCTCGGCGCAAACATCTCAGACAACGTACATAACGGTTCATCTTCCTCTATGCTCGCCGTGCATCCACGAGTGACGACGAATCCAAACAGCGTCCGGTGTAAGAGCTCCGTTAACTCCGTCAAGACCTCCATTCGAGGCTTTGGCACCCGTTCAAGAAGAACTCTGAGAATGTACAGCCTCGACTCGTAGTGCTCCGTCTTGATCGCCTGCACGAACGCCTCGACGAGCTTCGAGGGCACTAACCCATCTGATAACGCGTCTAAATGTTTGAGCATGATTCGCAACACCAGCGCTGGCTTCGGTCGCCGTCCTCGCGTGTTCCCTACCGCGAGATACGTCTCCCCCTCGCTCACCGCCTTGTCGCTCAACGCGTCCGCCTCGCTCGCGCGCGTGAACAGCTCCGCCCCGAGCTCCATGCCGCGATGCTTCAACGATCCCACGCACGCTTTCACCATTCGCAATCGCTCGCCGTCTCGAACCAACGCCGATTCCCTCGCGTCTAACATCTTTTCCCGAGTCGGTTGGTTTCGGTTTCTCGCGCTCGCCATCGCCGGTGATTCCGAGTCGTCGCGTATCGTCGCGCGATCACGTCCGCGACGACGCGCGTCGTCGTCGTCGTCGTCGTTGTCGCGCCATCGTCGTCGTCGTCGCGCGTCGTCGCGATTCGGTCGCGACGTCCGCGCGCGCGTCTCCCGTCTCCACCTCGCGCGGGCGCGGGTTCGAGTTGTTCGAGTTCCCCTAGCGATTTCAGCGATTTCGCCCGCGAACCCGCGAACCCGCGCGCACCCGCGAGGCGGACGCCGCGAGGGTCGTTGGCGCCCCGCCCGACAGGGCGCCGCGCGCGCGACCGAGCGCATCGATGTTCTCGTCGTTCAGCATCACCGGTGCGGCGGCGGAGGTGTACGACGTCGAACTCGCGTACGAAGACGCGCGTCGCGGGCGACGCGACGGCGAAAAGGCGTCGACGACGACGACGACGACCAAGGTGACGTTCGACTCCAAGGAGGATCCCGAGGAGGTGATTGATGACCTCGTGAAACAGCGACGAGATCTGCCGTACGAGACGGGATACGAATGCGTCGTCATCCGAGCGCTTTGCTCGGCGTCGAAAGTCGCGATACAGCTCGGGGTGGAGAAGTATCAACCGAGACCGGTGGCGTTGAAGGTGACTTCGAATGGAAAGATGAACGCGGGACAGTCGCACTCGAGCTTGGCGTCGGTGCTCAAGCACTGTCAGCTCGGCTCGCTGCGGAAGCTGAGCGTGCAAGATGGATTGTTGTCCACGGTTTTGTCTTTACGAGATAAATGGACCTCGGTTCGAGAGTTGGACATTTCGAACAACGCGTTGGAAACGCTGCCGAAAGAGCTGTTCGCGCGTTTCCCGTACCTGGAGGTTCTTCGTTTGGACGGGAATAAACTCGCGACTTTGCCCAACTTGAACGCGTTCACGCTTCTCAAAGAGTTGCATGCGAACGGCAACGCGTTGTCAACGCTGCCAATCGACATGGTGGAAGATTTGGATTTGGAAGTTTTGTCCGTCGAGTTCAACCGCTTGAGCAAGCTGCACGTCAAGTTGAAGGATTTGTCCAAACTGCGCGTGTTGCGGTTACTTGAGAATCCCATAGAGACGCTGCCCCGGTTGAATAAGACCGCCAATCAAGAGTGCTTATCGCTCGCAAACGTGAATGTTTCGAGGAATGGAGCAACAGGCGGTGTCTCCGTACAGGTTCGCGAAACGAGCTCGTCTTACTTTTCCAGCATAGTAGGCGGCAAGACAACGTCCAAGGAAAAAGCGTACAACGCTTTCCTGAGCTTGATCTTTCGTAGCAGTGAATGTCAAAACGCATTACTCGTCGCCGCCGTCGCGGTGATCGCGTCGAAGAGCCGAGAAAACTGCGAAGCCATAGTGCTGACCGAAGGTGCGAGCGTTCGACCGCTTCTTCGCTCTGGGGAAAATTTACATGTGAAACTGACCGTACGTCCGTCCGCACCACAGGAGCCGTGAATCATCTCATAAATATCGTCCATTCGTCGAATAAATCGCTGGTGTACGAGGCATCGCGCGCGTTGGCGCATATTTGCGGCGCACCGAACCTGGCGCGCACGCTCAATGAAATGCACGTCACGGAAGCAGTCGTTAATTTAATTCAGGTGAGTATCCGAATTAATTCCGATATGAATTATTTCGTTCGAATTTCGCGTTAAAAGTTCATATATTAATTTACTGACTCTATACGTGCATAGGACTCGAGCGAACTGCGAAATAGATGTGGATTGATTATTTTGAACGGTCTCGTCGGTTCTTCACACGACGTATCCCGGGTAAGCGTGTTTCACATCGGTTGACGCAAGAATCTAACTGATCCTTTCGTAACGCAGGCATGTTATTCCGACAAATTAATCGGACGCTTGACAGAGTTCGTGGCGGTGCGTACTTGCGTAAATAATTGCATCGTGAAAGTCTGAATTAATTAAATAATTTCCCTCAGGCGATTGATGAGCATATGCGGCTATTAGCGCTGAGAACTTTGGGTACTTTCGCTTTCGACGAAACTAATAAACGTGCGATGCTCAAACTGCGCGATCTCCACTCGATTCTCGTCGTATTCGCGCTCCGCCCGGAATTAAAGGCGGCGAGCGTTGCGGTGAAGAAGGAATCGATCCGAGTATTGGCTATTTTGGGCGAGAACGAGCTCGTGCGCCAGGCCACTGGTGCGCCTCCCATCACTGGTCGTGGTATACGCATTCTTGCGCTAGATGGTGGTGGTATACGCGGTAGAGCGACGTTGAAGATGTTGAAAAGAATTGAGGTGAGGAATTATTTCATTTATTTATTTAGAGCTTGAATTCACGAATTTTTTGTTTCGTCGCGATCAGGAAGGAACTGGTCGTCCGATTCACGAATCATTCGATTTGGTGTGCGGAACGTCTACTGGTGGCATATTGGTACGAAAACGCCCGTCTAGAGCGCACGAATTAATTATTTCGCCGTGAACAATTATTTTTTACTAACCAACACATTTTGCTCGTAGGCCACGGCGACGTCCATCAAAAAGCTCTCATTGGAGCACTGCGATAAGATTTATGTAAATCTTGGCAGCAAAATCTTCAGTCAAACAACGCACAACGAAGAGACCTCTGGATCGAACTCTTGGCTCGGCAGTGTTGGTTCCATGTACACGAGTGGAAAGCAACAACTTCTCGCGACGACGCTCTATAGCAGCAAGCACAACACCTCGACCTTTGAAACCCTCGTTAGACAAGAGTGCAACCCTGAAGCAGAAGAGCCAACGTGGATAGACACCGCTGCGTCGGGCGGTCCGAAAGTTTTCTGCGTTTCTACCCAAACGAGTCAAAATCCGGCGCAGCCGTACTTGTTCAGAAATTACACGTATCCGGCTGGCAGTACGAGTGCGTATTCCCAGGCAGGTAGTTGCGAATATCTATTGTGGCAGGGTGTCTGTGCATCCGCCGCTGCACCATACTACTTGTATGTTGACGCCTTTGCGATAGAAAACGAGCGCTGGGTTGATGGAGCCATGACTTGCAACAATCCGGCGATGATGGGTGTCCAGGAAGCTCGACGACTTTGGCCAGACAAGAAAATTGACTGTGTCGTGTCCCTCGGAAGTGGTAACTTCATCCCCCACGAGAGAGATCCACCCATTTCTCTCGTCGCTTTGGCCAAAGATGTCTTGTTTGACAGCGCTTGCGACACTGAACGCGTTCATGAAAGCTTGAGTACGCTTTTGCCACTCATACCCGGGGCGCAATATTTCAGGTTCAACCCGGTTGACGAGCGTTGCAAGATAGAAGTCGATGAAACGGATGTTGGTGCACTCCAAGGCTTATTTGACGCTACTGAAGAGTACATTGTGGCAGAGAAGGAGATGTTCGACAAGGTATGCCATTTATTGAGAGACGTCGACGACACAGATGAGGTCACCGCCAAACTTCTCGACACGGAAATTAGCGGAACGCGCGGTGGTGTTCTAGTTTTGGAAGCGCCCCGTTACGAAGAGGAACTTTCTGAATGTACTTCTGCCTTGAAGAATTTTTGTGCTTTAAGATCGATATCGATACAGTGCGCAGATTACTCCGCCAATAGACCCATGAATCCGGGCGAAGCACTGAGCCATCTGAACACGGTGGCGGAGACGTCGACTGCAGCAGTGATTCATTTCAACTGCCACGCCGATTCTGACGGATTGATTCTCACTTGGCAGAAAGATGTCACTGCTATTGCTGAGCCTAGCTCGGTCGCTGAACTATTTCTCAGTAGGTCTGGTAGCCCGTATGCGTCAGTCAGCGAACACTGTGAAGCTGAGGCCCACATTGAGGTGCATGGAATATTGCATACTTTCTCAGGCAAGCACGTGCAAGTGAACGATGTCGGCGAGCGCACGTCGTCATACTTGTTTAAGCGTACTGTCCCAATGGACTACCTGGACGGATCGACGAGTCGAGAGTTATTTGGTTTATGGCGTGGGAAGATCATCGTTTCTCAAAGTTCACTTCCATCCTCACTCGTTGCGGCGTGGCTTGAAGCCGGGGCGAAATGTGTGGTCGCACCGTGCAAGGAAGGCGGCGTCGTTAACGTTGAAAGCGAACAGACAGACTTTATGGCTGCATTCTATCACGCACTTTTTGTTGTGGGCGCGGATGCTACTGCGGCGATGAGCGCAGCTGCCATCGTGCAGCCGGCGTGCTCGTATTACCGTTGTCACGTTCTTGTTCAAGGTGGAATCGTGGCACTTCGTCCTGACGAAGAGTTTGACTATGATTTGGATGCGCACGTATAGAAATACTAGACAATAGTTTTAAAAACTTATAGACTATTCTACTTCGATGTCCCCCAAACTTTCAGCGTACTTTTTCAACTCCTTCTCATTGATGACTTCGACGGACTCGACCCAACCAACGTACTGAAGAATACTGTAAGTCAACACCTTACCGGCATCTTGGATGATCGCCCAGATGATGACGTAAAGCCAACAATATCCGGACAGCTGCCAGGAAATTCCTACCATGCCGTTTCCGAAAGGCCAGTACACCGCTAAAAGAGTCGACGCTCCAGTGGCGATGATGAAGGCGCCGACCAAGATGACACTTGGAGCGCGCGACCAGAACCAGCCCTTGGTTCTCGAGTTAAATACTGAGAAGTAATCAGAAAGACTGATTTTCAAGTAAATAAGCGTCTGGATCTCTCCGTATGACATCGCTGGGAGACCAAGTTGAGACCAAGTGCTCGTTGGATCAACCGATGATAACGCTGAGCTCAGCAGAAGTACGGATGATGCCAAGGCTGTCAAGCCTATAGCGGAAGATACGATGTACAGGATATTCAAATCCCATTTTTCTGGTTGCATGGAAGCGTGCACGTTATCGTACGCCACAGAAATAATGGTTCCATCGTTCAATATCGTAATCGTAACAAGTGCGATGACCGGAATAGCAAAGTGCTGCGGCCAAGACTCATTGAACTGACTAGGATGATAGAATATACACGAGATGAAGAAAAAGAACAACAACTGCTCTGTACACGCCACCCGATAAATCACAAAGTTTTTCATTCTTTGGAAGATTTTGCGGCTCGTGACAATCGCCGTAACGATGGTGGACAGACCGGGTTCGGTGAGAACAATATCAGCCGCAGCTTGCGCCGCGCTCGTAGCACCTTGTACAGCAATTCCGACATCAGCCCGCTTTAACGCAGGCGCATCATTAACACCGTCTCCAGTCATGCCGACGAGCATCCCTTGCTGTCGCAAAGCTTCTACAATCAGATATTTGTGCTCTGGGAATACTTGTGCGAATCCGTCCGCCTTTCGACACAGTTCACCATAATCTCGTCCTAGCGTGGTCGCCTTCTCTAGTTCCTCCGCTTTCATGAGAGGAAGTTTTTCAGTGCCAAGCACGTTTGTGCCCATACCCAACGTTCTGCAAGTTTCAACCGCAATGGCGCGGTGATCACCGGTGATCATTTTCACACTGACACCAAATTCGTTGGCGCAGTCAATGGTATGCTTTGTGTCCGGGCGAGGAGGATCCAAAAAGGTCAAAATACCCAAAAATTCAAACTCGTTGCTATTGTTCTTTGTTTTCGCCACCGCGAGCGAACGAATACCGCGATGAGCTAACTCGAGAACGTGCTTCTCGACCTCTTGACCGATCGTGGACTTGTTTGCACTCAACTCTAAAACCACGTGCGGGGCACCTTTCGTCACCTTGAACACGTTACCGTTCTTCTCCTTGATCGTGCTTTCTGTGCGCTTGATGGCTGGATCAAACGGAGTGTGATCGGTCTGTTCGTAATCGTTCAATGCGCTGATGTTAACAGCGTTTAATACCAAAGTATCGAGGGCGTCCTTTGGCGGCTCCCACCATTTCGCCGCCAACGCCGCGAGTTTGAGGACTTCTTCACGCGAAACACCCGGAACAAAGATTGGTAAATCCTTCTGAAGAACCATCTTGTTCAGAGTGAGCGTTCCTGTCTTGTCTGAGCACAAGATTGTCATACCCGCCAACTCTTCAACAGAAGAAAGCCGCGCTACGATGGCCTTCTCCGCCGCAAGTTCATGACAACCTAAAGCCAACGTCGTCGTACAAACCACTCGCAAAGCGATAGGAATAGATGCAACAAGAAGGACTACGTTGAACGCTAAGACCTCCCAGAAATCAACCCCGATAGAAAGTAAATAAATGAACACCAGAGTACAGATGAAGAAACCGACAGCGACCAAGATGTATGTAATCTCTCTGAGTACTTTTTCAAAGTGCCCGAGCTCATCGACTCCTTGAACTAAGTCCGCGGTTTTCCCAAAGAACGTCTGGCTACCCGTCGCTGTGACGGTAGCTTCGATTTCTCCGCGCGTCACGGTGGAACCCATTTTTGCTTCCGCACCTGGAAACATTGCGACCGGCAACGATTCCCCCGTGAGCGCGGATTGATCCACTTGAATAGGTTTTCCATCTCTAATCGTGCAATCCGCCGGGATCGCACCCCCCGCGCCGAGGACGACGATGTCCCCGGGTACTAACTTTGTGGCGTTGATGATGTACACGCGTCCTTCGCGTTTCACCGTCGCCTCCGGTTTCAGCGACTCTCTCAACGCCGCGATGGCGTCACCGGCCTTCATTTCCTCTATAAACCCCACGAGCACGTTCAACAATTGCAGCACCACCAACACGATGACGTCCACGAGACCATCCATGGACTGATGAATGTACGTCTCGATGGATTCGATGAGGATGGCTGCCCAGATCATCATCGGCATCGGTTGTACGAACTCCAACGCGAGTTTCAACCACATGCTATCCTCCTTCACCTTGAGCTGATTAGGTCCGAATAACTCCAACCTACGCGCCGCCTCGTCCTCGTTCAAACCGCTCTCGCCGGTGTTGAGCAAACTCTCGCGCTCGACGCCCATGTAGAAGCGCGCGTCGTCCGTCGTCTCCGTCCCATACGCCGCGCTGTCCTCCTTTCCTCGCCCGAGAAGCGGTGTCGAGCGAAGATCAGCGTCTTCATCTTCGCCTCCGCCGCGCGACATCGTCGCGTCGTCGCCGATCGACGCGCGACGCCCTCGCCTTCGGCGCCCTACAATGATGGGGTGTTGGCGCTCGCGTCGGGCGTCGTCGATGTTAGCTTTATTCAACTTTATTAGTCATCGCAACGCGTCGAATACGCGTTTATCGATTTATCGCGCGCGGCGACGGTGCGTTCAACACTAAAGGCGAGCGAGCGGCGCGCGGCGAGCCGCAGACGCGCGCGCGCGACGTCGAGCGCGGCATGAGCGCGGACGTCGAGCGCATCGGATTGGTGCGCGGCGAACGGGTGCGGCGAACGGACGCGGAAAACCACGGATGGCGCGCGACCAAGCTCGCGTTGGGCGCGATCGCCGTCCTCGCGGCGGTGTGCGTCGGCGTTGGAGGACGCCGTGGACGCGCGATCGGGGCCGCGTTCGGGGGACTGGCGCGCTTGGGAGTGGGGGCGGATAGCGCGGATAGCGCGGAAAGCTGGACGCACGAGGACTGGCGCGTGGTGAGCTTCGTGGACGCAGAGTACGAGGACATTGGCAAGCGCTGGTATCACCGGTTGTCAAACTTGGGGTACAAAACGCATTATCTCGTGGCTTTGAACGATGAGGTGTACGACAAACTTGAAAAGGCAAAGCTCAGGGTGTTGCGCGCGCCCGGCTTTACGTTAGAAAAGGGAGGGGATCTGTCTGACTTTTGGCGGTTCCGGTTGACGTACTTGGCGGATGAAATCAAACGCGGGCACAACGTGCTGTTGTCGGATGTGGATGTCATATTCGCGCATCACTACGATCCTGTCGTGATTTTCAACAAAGCTGGAGACGAGGAAGTAGATATTTATCACTCACTTGGCGCTGGTTGGCCGCATTCGGCAAAGAAGCAGTGGGGATTCTCCATCTGCATGGGCTTTTCAGCCTTCAGAGCGACTCGCGCAACTGAGCAAATTCTGGAAGCCGCGGTGAAGGTCTGCGACCACGAAGCACACTGTGACGACCAGGTGGTGATGAATGAACTGTACATGAAATATCTCCAAATGTCTTGGACGACGAATTTAGCGCACGGCGAGCGTAAGGGCATATCTCGCAATACGATGATTCCGCTCGTCGTTAAGACGTTGTCGAATCTCGTCCCTAGAATTGATCTTAAGGATATGACTCCTATCAAGCCGTCGTCCAAGAATGTGCAGTGCTTCGGGCACACCCATCATGTCGATGGTGGTCACTGGGCCGTGGCGCCGATCATCGAAAAAGACGGTAGAGCCAAGGTTGACGTGTGGGACCAGTTGCACGACGAATGTTTCCCGGCAACGATTAGCGCTCTAGGCGCGCAGTGGACGCATTGATGATGCGTATAGTAATTGAATCGTCATTAGCTGTAATCAAGTAAGTAGACATCGCATACGTTGAAACAATGCGCGCGCGAACGCCGTGGTCGATTTCGTACGTCGCGTGAAAGACAGCTCAGGGCAGAAGACGTCACTCGACGACGGATCTCGCGCGCGTAAATTGACAGTCGCATGCTTTCCACCGTTCGAAGTCGCGGTACGCGCGCGATCCCGGGCACTCATTCGCTCTGGAACGTCCTCGTGCGCGACGACGGTGTGGAAGATGGCAGCGCGAGCGGGGGTATGATGGGGAAGTCGTTCGGTGATAAAAGGCGCGCATACAGCGCGCAAGCGCGCGTTGCGAGCGCGTACGCCGGTGGTTTCGATGTATACGGTAAGCTGGGTTTCGTTCGCTCACCGTCGTTGCTACCGTTCGCGGCGAGTGCGCACGGAGTGGGAAGGCGCCGCGCACCCGGGGCGATGACCTCTCAGACGAGAAATTTGTTTGGGTTCGGAAGGAAGAAAGGTGGTGAAGCAGTGGCGGAAATGACAACTGCAGGTGGCGCCGCGGAAACGTTGACGAGCGCGAGCGATCTCGCACCGGTCGTCGGATCGCTGGCGAGCGAAGTAGTACCGGTGGCGTCGCAGAGTTGGCCCACGACGGCGGCGCTCATGTACGCGATGGAGTATTTCCACGTCGCGCACGGGCTTGAGTGGTGGTTGGCCATCGTTGGGGCGACGGTATTTATGAGGACTATCACGTTTCCGTTGATCGTGATGCAAATGAGGAACACGGCGAAGATGCAGTTGTGTAAGCCAGAACTTGAGGCACTGCAAGCGAAGATGAAGTCGAACCCTCAACAAGACCCGGAATTGGCGAATGCGTATTACAAAGAGATGCAGAAGGTGTGGAAAAAGTACGACGTAAATCCAGTGAAGAGTTTCGCGCCGATACTCATCAACGCGCCGGTGTTTATCTCTTTTTTCTTTGCCATTTCTAAAATGGCTCAAGGTGTTCCATCTTTTGAAAGCGGCGGACCTTCGATGTATCCCGATCTTTCCATGGCTGATCCAACGTACTCGTTACCTATTCTGTCTTCGCTGACTTTCTTAGCTTCAGTCGAGCTCGGGGCGGTGGAGGGTATGCAAACCAGTCAGAGCGCTCAGATGAAATGGTTTCTTCGCGCGTTAGCCGTGGCCATGGTTCCGCTCACCGCGAGTTTCCCCCAAGGCGTCTTCGTGTACTGGATCACGTCCAACATATTCTCCGGATTTCAAACTTCCATCACGCGCACGAAGGCTTTCAAATCTACGATGGGCATCCCCGACGTCTCCGCCGTCGCCGAGGCGCCCGCCGAAGCCGCGCTCGGTCGCGTCCAACTCGACCGTTTCCAAAAGAAGTACGGCGCCACGCCCACGTTGCACAAGCGTCCACCGACGCAAAAGCAGCGCAAGAAATAGACGTTCGACTTTCCTAGTCTAGCTTTACATGTCATAGAAACGTCATCTATAGCGACTCGCGTCCCGCGCGCGCGCGCGCGCATCCACATCGCTCCGATTTGTCACTGTTTGCGCATACGAATCGTAAACCCCAGACTTTCCGATTTTTCCGCCTCGCCGCTCGCGTCGCCCCGTCCCGCGCGGGTCGGTCGCGCGACGCGAGTGCTCGACCCGCGCGCGCGATGTTGGCCGCGCGCGCGTCGTCACCGCTCGCGGTGACGCGCGCGAGCGATGCGCGCGTCGTCGTGCGCGCGCGATCGACGGCGACGGCGACGAGCGCGTCGGCGTTCGCGTCGACGCGTTCGCGCGCGCGCATCAACGGATACGGTGGAATCGTCGCGCGAACGCGCGCCGTGACGAAGACGCGCGCGAGCGATGAAGCGCGCGCGAGGGCGTGGGGACGAACGCGCGAAGTCGGCGTCGCGGGCGAGCGCGCGAGCGGCGCGGACGCGGACGCGGGCGCGCGGAATCGGGCGGCGCGACGAGCGACGGCGCGAGACGCGCGCGCGGGGGGCGCGGCGGGAGGAAATCTCGGCAACATCGTCACGGGGGACGAACGCGCGTGGTGGCGAGACGTTCGAGCGAATGCGTCGGCGAACGCGAGCGGGAGCGAGGATTCTGGGAGCGAAGACGAGGGCGCGGACGCGCCGCAGAAGAATACGTTGGTGAGTTTGTTGTCGGGCTTTGTGAGTCGCTTGGTGAAGCCTTTGCAAGATTTCGGCTTTGGGCGCACGCGCTTGTGGGAAGGAGGCGTTGGGTTATTTATGATAACTGGTGTCGCGCTTTCCTTCGTGATTTGGGGATGGATCCAAGGCTTGCTGAGCTTTGCGCGCAAAAACTCGTATCAGGCATTCATCGAGTTTCCGGTGGCGTGCGGGATCCAAGTCGGCACGAATGTTCGAATTCGTGGCGTCAAGGCTGGTTCCGTGCTGAGCGTGCAACCGAGCTTGGAGAAGGTCGAAGTGCTTGTGGAGATGGACGACAAGAACGTTCCCATACCTCGCAACTCTCTCATAGAGGCAAACCAAAGCGGTTTGATCGCAGAAACAATCATTGACATCACTCCCGCCATCCCGATTCCAGTGGCTCAGTGGGGGCCTTTGGATTCTGGATGTGAAGGTGAGGGCGTGATCGTGTGTGATCGGGGTAAGATTAAGGGTCTGCCGGGGGTGAGCATGGACGAACTCGTCGGTATTTGTACGAAGCTCGCGAGAGAGATGGAAAGGCAAGACGGCATGAACAAGATGTTCGATACGACCGACACGGCTAGACGACTGATGACGACTTTGCAACCGCTTCTTCGTGAGGCGGCGCAAATCGCCCAAGAGCTCCGACCGATGATGCAAGGAGTGAACGAACAAGGCACTTTGGACACGCTCGAATCGCTCGCCGGTCAGACATCAGCCACCGTGGAAGACATCAGAAAGCTCAAGGATGCAATTTTGACCGAGGAGAATCAAGAACTTCTTCGACAATCCATTTCGACGCTCACGAAGACGCTGCAACACGTCGAAAAGGTGAGCGGGGATATTAGTAGTGTGTCCGGTGATCCGAGCACTCGCGCAAACTTGCGACACTTGATTCAATCGCTGTCGCGATTGGTTGACGCATAGACTACTCTTAATTCTAACCGCTAATTAGCATGTTCTATTTGCGACGCACGCTCTGCGATCACGCCGTCGAGCTACTCCCCTCGGGGTACTTGCGCAGAACCACTCCGGTCGACTCAACCGCCGTCTGCACCGCAGACAGCGCGTTCGTAAAATCACGAACCTCGTCATCTAGCGATTCCGCATGCGCAGCTTTCAGCGCTCGAACCGTCGTGGTTTTCGTGAAATACTCTTCGCTGTCCTTGATCGTCGCGGCCCACGTTTCGGACCCACTCACTCGTCCACCGAAGATGCGTAACGCGCGCGCCGCGCCCTTCAACTGCCCATACGCGAACCCAGCCTTGCCACCGTCGAGGAAACCTTCGTTAAACCCGCTCTGAATAGTTTCTGCTTTCCCCTCTTCCAAGCCTTCGAGGTATCCGGCGTTGTGATGCTGCGCGCGACGATAAAGTCATCGGGACGGTCAGTCTTTGCTCGGCTGCGCGCGCGCGACTTTCGACGGCTCGCGGCATCAGCGCACCTTGCGTCGCTCGACGTCGGCGTCGGAAACGTGCTGCACGCAGTCGTCTTCGCGTGAGTCGTCGCCCGCATCGTCGTCGTCAGACGCCGCCCACGCGTCCACGCACGGCATGGCGCGAGGCGACGTCTGGGGACCCGCGGCGAGAGTGCGCGAGAGCGCGCAGCGCGTTTTGATTTTACGCGCGGGCGCGAATAGGACGTGAAACGACCGATTAAACGCTCGAAATGTTTTGCAAAAAATAGGTTAAGAGCTGATTTCGCAACGTGCGTCATAGCTTTTCAAAAACCATGTATCCCCAACAGATGTTTCGATTGGCGCCGTGAAACACCCAGTGCTGGAGTCCCTCGAGCATGTTCAGCACGTACGTTTTGCCGACTTTCCCCTCGAGCGTTCCCTCGCGTTGGCTTTTTTCCAAAACACTTCGAATAGTGCTGTAATGGTTGACGAGTTGCTCAGTCATATCGTCATATAATTTGAATTTGAGACCGTACTCCGCGCCCCATTCGATGTAACGCGTGGGCGAGCCCATATCTTCGAGTGCCAAGCGCCTGTACACGCCGTCGAGCTTCCCGGTGTCTACCCCATCTGCTTGCATGATGTCGGTGAACACCATCAAGCCACCAGATTTGAGCACTCGCGCAGCTTCTTTCATGACATCTTGACGTGCCGAACCCGCATGCAAGAAGGAATCTTGCGAAACGACGCAATCGTACGCCTCGGCCTCGGCTTCGGTGTTTGTAAAGCTCAAATCCTTCGGACACTTGACGAGGTGCTCCAGACCACACTCGATGGTTCGTTGCCGGTTGACTTCGTTCGACTTCGTGCTCAAGTCAGCACAGAGAACCTCCGCGCCGAAACGTCGGGCGATTTCCCGGGCGCAGCCACCGTAGCAGCTGCCCATGTCGACGCATTTGGCGCGCGAAGAGGAAAGCGCTGGCGCCGCAAATTTTAGGAGCTTATCGAGACTCGCATCCGACGCCTTCAAAACTTCCGCAGTAGTTTTGGGACCGTGCGGACCGTGCGAGTATATTCCAACGTGGATGTTTTGACCACCCCAGAGGTGCATGTAAAAGTTGAAAGCGTCCTCGGTGTCGTAGTAATACTCGTCCGGCGGCGATGCAGACGTGCCGTCGGATTCGAAAGTGTCTTTCGATTTTGCGCACGCCAAGATACCGACGCCTTCTTCACGAATATCGAGCACATTCCATTCGTTACTTTGGAATTTTTCGGCAATCTCAGTTTTAGTGAACCACTTCGTGCGGTATCCCGCCGACGTGACCAAGCGGCTATCTTCCCAGTCGATAAATGCTTTGCCATCGTTGAGCTCGCCGCAAAGTTTTGGATTGCGGAGATAAAAGTGCTGCAGCGCTGAACCAAAATGCGCGGCGTTCCACAGCCCCATGACGAAAAGTCCTTCGTATTTTCTCGTAGTTTTTTCTATTTGACGATTTATTTCTCGTTCGACGTCCTCCGGCAAAACGCCGTGCGTGTTATTCACCGAAAACATTAAAATTGTGTGTGGACCTTGCAGGGCGTCCATCTTCGCGTCGATGATCTCTACGAGTCGTTGGCAGTCATCGTGCAAAAACTCCAGACGTGCGAGCGCATCGTCGGCGTTCTCGTACGCGAAGCGCACGAAGTCTTTGTTGATGTCGATCCCCAACGCGTGATTCGACGGCATTTTACCCGCCACACGCGCGAGTATCTCGCCCGTACCGCAGCCGACCTCGACGCACATCACCGGACGTCCCGTGTCGCGCTCGAGCGCGCGCGCGCGCGCTACTATGTACGCCACCGTCTGGTCGACGAGTTCGGCGAAGAAGCTTCCACGCGCCGGGTCGTACATCGCGTCGTGCCAGTCGCACGCGCGCAGCGACTTCCACGTGCTTTGCAGTTGCAGATTCAACGCTTCGTCGCTGTTCAAGCGCCTGCGGACGCCCGCGGCGTCGCGACGTTCCATGTTGGCGCGGCGCGCGGCGCGGCGCGGCGTAATGACCTCCGTCATCGCGAGATCGGCGCGGCGTCGCGGAAACGTCGGGACGCGCACGTGTTCTTATTTTTCAGTGTATACCGGTACGGGTGATCGGATTCCCAAAATCGGACTCAAGTAGGGAGGTACTGGGCTGCCTAGATTTAATAACCTTGTGCGAGCTAAATACGCTCTAATAAACTAAACGAGAAGAGGAGAGTCTAAGACGGCGTACCCCGCCGCGACGCCGCCTTCGTCGGAAGTCGCCGCCTTCGTCCGGAGCAAACTCCCACCGTGTTTATTGATCACGATCTCGTTGCCTACGCGGAGATAACTACCGTAAATACCTAACTCGGACAGTGTTTCGATTTCGAGCACCTTACCGGCGCGAACGGTGAGCGTTTGATGAGATGGAGGGAGAATGCGTTGCATGAGAATGAACGCGCCCAAGTCTCCGCCGAGTTCAAGTCGTTTGCGCAAATCGTCCGAATACAAATTATTTCCACCACCCTCACGCTGAGGCTTTAAGACGTAGCCCGCTGGATTCGCGAGTGCGAGTTTAATCGCCTCGGTGCCTTCGTCGCCGTCTAAGGAATACAAATCTGCAAAGACACGTCGCATGTCCGCGGCGCGTTCCGGCATGAACGATTCGAGCACGCCCGCTTCTGCGAGCTTTTGTTGCACCTTCTTCGATCCCGCCAAGTGCATTGCCACCGAAGGGCTCTTCAAAGCGTTCGATTGTTCGATTAACAACCGTGCTGACCATTCGCCACTGGTCGGATAGTCCGACGGGGTGTATCCGGCTCGAAAGTACACCAAGCCGATGTCGTCGCCTCGAAACGTGAGCGTTCCGTCGCGCAACGCGCCCTCGGCGTTTACTTCGGCTAAAGTCGCTCTGACGGTGTGAATTCCGTGCGTTTCGAATATATAATGCGAGATGTGCCGCTGATCGAACATATTACGCTCGTTCGGCTGAACCACCATCATGATTTTCCCTTTACTCCCCATCGCTTTCCATCCCGCCGCGAGGACGTCGCCCGCGCTCGAGAGCGCGTCGTTCTGTGGCATCGCGTCGAAATCCACCACTTCTCCAGGTTTCGCCGACCACGCCGCTAAGTGTCTATGCATCGCGCTCACCTTCGATCCGAGCGCCATGAACGACGTGCTCACCGTGTTCACCTCGACTTGCAAAGGCAACCCGCTCGGCGCGTCGAGCATGTAATCGCTTCGCAACACGCCAACCTCCGCCTTCTGTCTCCCCTCTTGCCCGCCGCTCCGTTCGTACACGTCCCACAGCGCGGCCGTGAATGCATCGTTCTTAATCGCCCCCCGCAGCGTTTCCCTCAGGAATCCATCGTCCCTCGACGCTCTGTCGTACAGCTCCGCGAACGCCGGCGACGTCGCCTCGGCGAGCTCGTACGCGCTCCTCGGAAACGTCGTCGGCGCGCACGACACCGGCGCGTGCGTGAACCTCCCCGCTTCGTCTCCTCCGATCATCAATCCGTGTTCGACGCAGTACGCCACCGCTTCCACCGCGCGCGCGCTCGTCGCGCCCTCGCGCACGAGCCCGCGGTTTCCAGCCCCGGTCGTCGTCGCCGTCGCTCGCGTCGTCGTCGTCCCGCGTCGTCGTCCCATCGTCGCGCGCGTCGTCGCGTTCGGCGTCCTCGACCGCGTCGTCGCCATCCGCGTCTGTTCGCGCGCTTCGATGCCGCGTCGACGTGCGTCGCCGGGACGTCTTTTGACGCGGTCGAGGACGCCGAACGCGAACACGCGAACACGCGCGCGGCGACTCGCCGAGTCGGCGACGCGTTTGAACGCCCGCCACATCGCGCGCGACGACGGCCATGAGCCTGGACGACGTCCCGATCGACGGCGATCGAACGAGGACGTGGGAGGCGATCATCGCGAGCGCGCTGGACGGGGACGGCGGGACGACGACGACGACGACGACGACGACGACGACGAACGACGACGACGATGCGGATTGTTTAAAGTCAACGCCGACGAGGAGTTACTTGAAAAAGGGGACGCGAGCGATGCGGACGTCGCCGTTGACGCCGAAAACGGCGGGAACGACGCCGAATGTGACGAACGCGCGATCGAAGGTGGGGCGCGCGCGAGGGATGAGCCCGAGGGGGGGGGCGGAAAGAGGAACGGGGACGACGACGGCGGAACGACGAAGAGGAACGACGACGACGACGAGTCCGAGTCCGAAAATCGCGTTCGGGAGGCGCGAAGAGTCGCGCTCACCGCGACGAGCAGGTGGTGGGTTGTTTGACCACGACGTGAACGTTCAACCGTCGACGATGGAGGCGTGGAGAGAACATAAAGCGAGGAGCGCGAGGGAGACGAAGGAATTCGAGGCGCTCGAGTCGCGGTTGTGGAGCGAGACGAAGGCAAAGGAAGAGGCCGAGAGGCGATCGTTCGATGACGTGAGATCGGGTACGGTCGTTCGTGACTTTGTCTCTTCGTCGACTGCGGAGGAAGAGGAAGCGCGCGCTGCCTTTGAGCGCGCCAAGGCGAGTCTGGCGAGCGAAAGACAACGATTCGCCGACGAACGGGCGGCGTGGGAAGCGAAAAGAGACGACGCCGAGGAAGCGTTCAAGGCTGAGTGTGAGGACGTGCGCAGACAGTTCAAGCGCGAAAAGGCGGCGTTGATGCGCGAGGCGGAGGCACACTTAGCACTACCCACGAAACAGGAGCGCAATGAAGCCAAGTTTCTTCGCGAACAGCTCGAGCGCAACGAGGCTGAATTCAAAGCCGAGCAACAACGAGCCAAGCTCACGGTGGATCGCCTGCGGCAACAAATCGTCGATCTGACGAACGAAATTTCGGAACTTCGCATGGAGAAAAGGTTGCTGGAAGAGAAGTGCGAGGTATCGAATCGTTTGCAAGCGAAGGCTTTGTCGACGACGCCGCCTCGTCGAGTCGAGCCGGTCGTCGAGATCGCTTCGCCCGCGAGTTCGCGGCCTGGGATGACGATTTCGTCGGAACCGAGTCCATCTAGGCGTGTATATGCGGACGATACGACGTACTTTGCACCTCGTGCGCTCAGTGTGCGCGATCCGCTCCCGAGCGTGAGCGATAAAGTTCGATTACGAAGCACCGCGGGTCTCGAACGCGAGATTCCGCACGAGGATGGTCGGGTCGAGCGCGTCTTTGCTGACGGTCGTCGCGTCGTATTTTTCGCAAACGGCACGATTAAGGAAATCGATGGTCATGAAACGACTATTTTCTTCACCAACGGTGATATCAAACGCACTCACCAAAACGGTATCATCGAGTATTACTACTTCGACGTCGAGACGTGGCACACCACGCACCCAACCGGCGTTGAGCTCTACCATTTCGTTCAAACCAATCAAGTCGAACTTCACGCCGCGGGCGACGAGCCCAAGGATAAGGAAATCTTATTTCCAGACGGAACCCTTCGTCGCGTTTACTCGAACGGCTTCGAGGAAGACGTGGCCGGATTGTAATAATTTAAAAAAGTCAACGCGCGCGCGAAGCCAACTCAACCCAAAAAGCCGCAGATCGCACCATTCGTTGACGCGTGTCACGCGTCTACGCGAGCAGACTTCGTCGAGCCTGTTCCCGTCAAACGCACACGCACGATGACGTCTTTAGATTTACGCACCGCCACGCTCGAGCAGCTCAAAGTCGCCGACGAACAGCTCCGCGAGGAAGTCACGTCGTACTCGGAATCTTTGCAGATGTTGAGCAAAGCGGTGAGTCGATACCACTCCTCGGGATCGGCGATCGAAGAGCTGTCGAAAGAAACTGTGGGTAAGGACATGCTCGTCCCACTCACGGAGTCGTTGTACGTGCCGGGTAAGATTGCGGCGGTCGATAAAGTCTTGCTCGACGTCGGCACGGGGTACTTCATCGAGCACGACACCGAGAAAGGGATCGATTACTGTAAGCGCAAGGTGAACTTTATTCGAGATAACATGGAAAAGTTGATGGAGCTCGTGGGTAAGAAACGCAAGCAATTGTTGCTGGTGCAGGACTTTCTGCGAGCGCGCACGCAAGAGGCGGCGCAGGCGCAGGCAGGGGCGAAATAGGCTAAGTATTAATTACAACTTTAGACACTTTAGACCGACTCGTCATTCATCCTCCTCAACCTCGACTGTGTTCTGGAGTATTTCCGGAGGTGGACCATCGAGAGACATGGTAAAATGCGCTAGAAACTCCGTGTTGCCCTCTTTCGCGCCTTTAATCGGCGAAGTGGTGTGATCGATGTACTCGAATCCGTACAGTTTGGCGCCTTGAATGACGTTTTCAATCACCTCCTTGTGAACGTTTGCGTCTCGAACCACGCCTTTGGAGCCGATTTGACTTCGCTTGGCCTCAAATTGAGGCTTGATCAGCACTAACATCGTCCCCCCTGGCTTTAATATTCTACAAATCGCTGGTAACACCTTTAGGACGGAGATGAATGACAGATCCAACGTCACGACGTCGACGATGTCTGGAAGGTCCGTGACGTATCGTAAATTTGTGCGCTCCATGATGATGACTCTCTCGTCTTGCCTAATCTTCTCAGCCACCTGACCGTACCCCACATCAACCCCGTACACCTTCTTCGCTCCGCTCTGGAGTAAACAATCGGTGAAACCGCCCGTGCTAAGCCCAGAGTCGAGCGCCGTACATCCCGAGACGTCCACGCCAAAGTGCGCGAGCGCCTTTTCCAACTTCAATCCCGCTCGACACACAAACTTCGGCTGCTCCGCGATGACTTCAATCTTCACGCTCGGCTTGAGTTTCGTTCCAGCCTTCGTCACGGGCTGTCCATCGACCAATACCTTCCCCTGCGCGATCCAACTCTGCGCCACGTTGCGCGACAACTCGGGATTACGCGCGACGGTGAGTTCATCCAACCTTTGTTTCGCCCCCGTCACCGGCGCCGCGACGCGTCCGCTCGTCTCCGCTCGCGCGTTCTCGCTTCTCTCGTCCCCACTCGCGCTCGCGCTCCATCGTCGCGCGCGTTCGCGTCGTCCCGCGCCCGCCGCGCGCGTCCCGCTCGCCGCCTCGCCTTGGCACCGCCGCCACCGTTCTCTCGCGCACGCGCGCGTCACCGCCCCTCGCGCGCGCGTCGCCGCGCGCGCGAGCATCGCGCGCATCTCGCGCGTCGCCTCGCGCGTCGGCGCCCCTCTCGCGGTCCCCGCGTCCCGCCGTTTCGCCGTCTCGGCGTCGCGGTGTCCCGGTCCAACGACCGCGACCGACCAAACCCTCGCGGCGACGGCGGCGACGGCGCACTCGCGGACGCGCGACGACGACGTCGACGCGCGCGGCGAACGATGACGATGCCGATGACGACGCTCGCGAGCGCGTCGCGATCGCGACCCGGAACGACGACGACGACGACGACGACGACGACGCGCGGTGGACGAATGCGCGCCTCGAGCCGCCACTCGAGTCGTCGAGGCGACCGCGTCGTCGGACGCGTCGCCGAGGGTGGGAAGAGCGAACGCGAACGCATGAAAGATGAAGAAGAGTACGCGAAATTCGTCGAAGAGGCGCGAACGTGGACGGCGTACGATCCAGAAGCCGTGGGTGGGGAGAACGCGACGCCGCCGTGGGAAAAGGAATTGCAAGACGCCATGCGCGAGGGACCGTGGCCGTGCTGGGACGCGGACATTCCCGAGAGTGATTTCGTGGATGAACCTCGATTCATGTCGTTCACGAAACCTCCGGAGAAGTACGACCCGTTCAAGGAGAAGATCGTGAATTACAAGGCCAAGGTGAAGGAGGAACAAAAGAGGGCGGTGGCGAAGACGCGGGAGGAGGTGAAGTCGCAGCGCTTCATGTCCATGGCGGATGACATACGGTTGAAGAATAAGTACGAAGACGACGAATCGGCGTGGGATCACGAGAAAATCGTGGAACTGATTAATTTTCCCGATGACATCAGACACAAGATGATGAGCGTGAGCGTGGAGGTGTACGACCCTCGGTTTCCGTACGACTTCACGGGGATGGGCGCGCCTCCTTTGACGACGGAGGAGTTTTTAGAATCCATCGGTCGCTTGCAACCGGATGGTGAGTCCGATCTCGACCGCGTCGCGAAGTTGGCGGAAAAATACGGCTCAAAGGTACCGGAACTCGCCGAGGAAGATCCCGCTGCCATCTTGCAGACGCGCTCGACGTTTGAATTACAGAACGCAATGGACATCGGGGATGAAGGCGGCGTCGAAATCAGTAAAACGGAGATTTCAGACCTCGTGGACAGCGATGACGAACTTCCTTAGACTATTAGCCTACCAATGTGATTCGATTCAAATTCCTAGATTTTCTAAAGCTGCTTTGCGCGTTACGATCACTTTGACGCCGTCATTGCTTTTCGTCTCGCCTCGGCGTACGTTTTCGCAAGTTCGCCATCGGGAGAGTAGAAGACGGCATCGACGATAGAAGAACCCTCGCGCGCGCGTAATTCTACCTCCCACCCCGGTTGGTACTTGTCTAGATCCGCGAAACGCTCCTTGCGGCTCGCGTGTTCCTCTGGAAGGTCCGCGATCGGCCCTCTGGGCACTAAGATGTTCGCGTCGCTCGCGCTGAGCGTCTCTAACTGCGTCGCCCTCGTTTGCGTTGGAGCCATCGGTTGGACGACGGGGCGGCTGATCTCAATCTTTGACAACGCCTCCTCCGCTTTCTCCATCGCTGTCTGCTTCGCCGCGGTCGCCTTCATCGTATCTTGGTCAAACGTACCCGCCGTCGTCGTCTCGTCCGTCACCGCGAGCGTGACGACTTCCAATCGACCTTTACACTCCTTGACGAGTTTGTCCAACGCTCGGTACGTCGACGGATCCATGGTAAACGTCACGCTCGCCTCGCTCGCGCTCAAGTCGTTGGTTTCTACTTTCCCGCTATTTTCTCGCACGAACGCCATCAAACTTTCCTCCTTTGCGCTCGGCACGACGGCGGCGAAGCGCATCTCCGCGCGCTTTATTGGAAATATTTCTTGCAGCTTTGGGAGCGCTTCCAACGCTTGTTGCTTGGCGCTTCGCTTGGGATCGACCGAAAAGTGTATGTCTCTCAGCGCACTTTCGATCATTCCCGGTGGATACGGTCTGTTCGTCCCCGGATTCACGCACTTTTCCACCAGCGTCGTCACCGCGTCCCGAAACGCGCTCTCGCTCTCCGCTTTCCTCTCCCTTTCGCTCACCTGCAGCTCTCCCTTGGCGAGGATGATCTCGCATATCTTCCCCCGATCCGTCGTCCCGTACGCCCTGACCAACTCCTCGTCCCTCGCCACGACGCCCTTGCTCACGTTCACGTACACCTCGCTCGACTGCAGGACGTTGTCCAAATCCTTCTCGTGCCCTCGTCGGTAGCTCAGGACGGTGTTTTTGTAACACGCGATCTCGAACCGCGAGCCGTGAGTTTTGTGTCGCACCACGGCGACGTTGGTGAGTTTCTTGATTCCCACCGGTTGGAACATCGCGCCGCGCGCGCGGGAATGCGGCGCGGCGGGACGAATTCCCGCATTCCCGGGCGCGCGCGGGACGTCGGCCGAACGAACATGCTTCCGTTGACGCTGCTCAAGACGTCGTGCGGGCACCCCATGCTGGTGGAGCTGAAGAATGGAGAGACGTACAACGGCACGCTGGCGTCGTGCGACACGTGGATGAACGTGCACCTGAAGGAGGTCATTTGCACCTCCAAGGATGGCGATCGGTTTTGGCGAATGGCGGAGTGTTACGTGCGCGGGAACACGATCAAGTACGTGTGCGTGCCGGACGAGGTGCTGGACGTGGTGAAGGAAGAGATGAAGAATCGTCCGCAGGGCGGCGGTCGAGGCGAGGGCGGTCGAGGCGGTCGCGGCGGTCGCGGCGGGCGCGGTCGCGGAGGCAGGGGACGAGGCGAGTGAGCGCGCGCGGTTCGCCGCGGGACGACGCGGCGACGCGTCGAAATAGCACACGTAGTTTGTCACACGAGTTACTTAGTCACGCGTTCGGCGCGGTTTTCCGCGCGTTTTCCGCCGTCTCGTCCCTCGCGCGTTCGCGCCGGTTCGAACCGGCGCGCGCGCGCGCGTTTCGCGCGCGCGTCGAGGGTTTAGGCTGTGCCGCGTCGATGGTTTCGGATGGGTCGGCGTCACACGCGCGCCGTTCGCGCGCGCGGTCGTCGCTCGATCGCGCGGTCGCGCGGTCGCGCTGAGATGGAGCTTTTGCTCGAGTTCGACGACGACGCGCACTACCTCGACGACGACGCCCGCGCGCGACGCCGCTCGACGTCGTCGTCCGCGGTCGTTGGGCGCTGGGCGCGGGACGACGACGACGACGACGACGACGAGACGTACGTCGCGGCGACGCTGCGCCGAGCGGTGCGGCGATGCGCGCCCGGAAACGATGGAAGCGATGACGACGCGAACGATGCGTTCGAGGCGCTGACGCGATTCGTGAGCGATGGGGACGAGGACGCGCTCGCGCTGACGGTCATCAAGTTGTTGGAACTCGTGGGCGGGGACGCGGCGGTGATGATGGCGCGAGGAGACGATGAAGACGACGATGGGAACGAAAATGTGGGAGAAAATGATGAGCACGGACACGGGATGGACGTGGCGATCGCGAGATGCGACGCGGGGTACGTGAAATTGGGCGTGGAACTGGCGAGGACGATGCCGGAGACCAAGTACGGGCCGAGTCATCGAGGAGCGTTGTTGCGAGGCGTGCGGCACGTGTTGCGGTCGTACATGGGGAATTGTCACGCGGTGTGCGAACAGGGCGTGGTACAGGAGCTGCTGCGCTCGCTCGACGCGCTTTTGAGATCGAATGAAAACGGCAAAGCCGACGGTGATGTGAAAATCGTCGCCGAGTGCGCTCGACGCGCGGCGGGATTTTCCATGTCGGCGCTGGATTTGAAAGTGTGGCTAGAGTTAGCCGCGGCGAGCACGCCCGAATCTAGAGGGTTCCTGCTAGATCAACTCAACATGACGCTGCAGACGAGGTTTAGCACCGGTCCAGCGGAATTGTTCCTGTTGGATGGGGAAAGTAGCGGGATATTAGGCTCGGCGCAACCCAAGTGGCCGTTTACGGAAGGTTTGGCTTTTGTGACTTGGGTGTACTTGGAAAGCGTTTCTGCGTCAGAGACTACCGCTGCGTCAGCAGCATCGTACGCTGCTGCCGCTTCAGCATCGCAGGTCGTGGATGCATCTCCACTCGCCGCCGCTGCAGTTGCCGCCGCCGCCGCGGGCGAAGACGAAGTGCACATGCCGCGGCTGTTTAGTTTTTTATCCGCCGAAGGACAAGGGGTTGAATGTTACTTTCACGATGGTTTCTTGATTTTAGAGACAAATGGTGTTAAAGAATCCAGAATGACGCTCCCGTTCTCTCACAAATTCCCTCTCAAGCGATGGTTTTGCTTGGGAATTGAGCATAAACCAGCGAGCGTTCGAACCGGCGGAGCCGAAACCCGGCTGTACGTGAATGGTATATGTGTCGAAACCCACAAGTTTGATCTACCGAAAATAAGCAAGCCACTTGGGTTCTGTTGTATAGGTACAAATCCTCCAGCAGCTATGGCCGGGCTACAACGTAAGCGGCGTCAATGCGCACTGTTTGCAAGTCTCGGACCAGTGTACATTTTCAAACAGGCGCTTGGCGGTCATGCGATGAAGGCACTTTCAGCGCGTGGTGGATCTTATGTTCCGCGATTTTCATCGAACGATGACAAAGGAGGCGATGTCAACGTCGAAGATGTCTTAGATAAGGTATTAGCACCGACTATACTTCAGGTTCTCCATCCTCGAATGGCGAGCAAGAACTACGTCTTGGATATTTCTCCTGCAGGAGTGTCCATCGAGTCCAAAGCGGCCCTGTTGGGCGGCACAACTGTAGCGAGGCGCAACTTGATGCGAGACTCTATTTGGGCATCGTGTGAAAGTGGACCAGCCATCATGCTACCGTTCGCGTGTCCGTTGGTTAGCTCAAGGAATTTAGCACCGGAGATTTCAGATGCTCATGACGATTTCGCCAGTGCGGGTTTATCCATACGTTCAGTTATCGGAATAATAGCCGGTGCGTGCGAAAACCATCCTCCAAACTTGAAAGTCATGGAAGACAAAAACGTCCCAAGTCTCTTGGCGCACGCTTTACCGTTCGCTATGGATGCTCTACGTCGACAGTTTTCTGGCGACATTCTCGACGACGAGGAGGAAGCCATTCTTGACGCCATTGAGCATCTCTTATCCGTGTGTAAGAGCGAGAAAGTGTTATCAAAGCAGCTTCTTTCTACGCTTGTGTTGGACTTCAAACCTTGGAACGGCTCCGGAGCACGCGTAGTTCGGCGTCTCTTGAACATATGTTCTTCGCTCTGTAACACGAGCCCAGATTTGATGCAAGAAATTTCAGCGCTGCAACTTCTGTTTGATAATGGACGTCGTTGGCTTTCACCAGCGACGTCTCTAATGGGAGGAATACTGCATAGTAGTTCTACGAAGTCAGTTATGGATGATAGAGGAGAATTACGGGTATCAGAGAAGGAGTTGCTGGGATTGATAGACGACTTGTTGGTGTCCGTGAATTTACTCGTCAACACCAGTGAACACATGGACGCAAAAGTTGAAATCATAATCGGCTTTCTTGCAGAGTGCCCGTGCCCTCACATGCTCTCAGCTACCATAAAGCTAGTCCATTCAATGATTGTCTCACCTAAGGCTGATAGAGCGAACGAATTTTTATTTGCCTTTGTGTCCAAAGGAGGTGTCGAGGTCTGCATGGGTCTCATGCGCGCACTTGCTCTCCGAGGAAAATTTGATCATCAACTTCAGGGTGTGCAGGGCTTGTTTGCCGAATGTGTGAGATTATTTGGCTATATGTTAGAAACCGGGTGCGTGAGCGCAAATAAAACGACCGAAGTAGGCGGTAGCAAGAAGGTCACCAAGGGAAGCATAGAAAGAGCTGTTCGGTATGCTTTCATCAAAGGCTCAGCTGAACTGCTAACAGTTGACGTGTACGAGGCGATCATTCAGTCCTCTATCTCAATCAATCTCGCAAGCATAAACATGACTGAGCCGGCTCGGCTCATCAGCGGTGGTATGCTTGGATCTATGCTCTCAACTCTACCGAAGTGCGAAGAGAGTGTGTCTAGTCGAGCGCTGAACGACGTCATGTTGATTGCGTGCGCATACGCAGACAATCGCAACTTATTACTTTCTTTGCCCGAATTCCCAGAGTGGTTAGTGGAGATACTCGTGCAGTCCACAATCTCTAGCGCGTTGAGTGCTGCAAACGACCTGCTAATGATCCTGTTGCAACATTCAATGCGATTGCCGGATGGTTGGCGCGTTCTTGAGACAGTGATTGAATCGATCAAGATGGTCACCAAAGATGATGTAAAAAAGCGAGCCGAAGTCCAGCAGCTAGTATTGCAAAGCTTGGCGACGTTTATGATCAGTGAGTTGAAAGGCATAAGCGTTTCAGATGATAATCGAACAAAGAAGTCGAGAGAAAACCTGAGCGCAAACAGCAACGCAACGTTTGAAAACATCATCGCTTTGTTAGACATGATTGAAGATCATTTGAGGTTACTTAGCGCTGAGTCACTATCGCCAATTCATTCATACGATATTGGTAAGATCTCGAACGCCCTAGTCTGCTACGGGGCATACGCTACGGACTCAGCAAATGGATGGGTCAACCGTTGTCGCTTGATTGAAGGTCTCGTCGCGACGCCAAGCGCAGGTTCAACAGCAATGGGCGGTCAATCTCTCGAACTGCTACGTCTCACGCAGCAAATGATAAATTTTATGGTCGGTATGCAATGCACTGGTGCAGATTCATACTCACTGTTGCTGAAGGATGATGAGTTGGTCCTCTTATTTCTCAGACTCACTCTCGCGTATTTTCGCGAAGAAGATCTTCCAATAGATGACGATTCGTATGATAGCGCCCTACCGCTGATGCCGGCACATATCGTGAATACACTGCCGTCGCTAACCTCCGGTAGTTCTTCGATTTCCGATGCGATCGTATTTGAGGCAAAGCATCTGTGGGGCACGACACAGTCGAGCGAGGCTGGTAAGAAGTTGGCAGTGTTGCACAACCTGCTTGTACCTCTGTTGCAAGCGGCATCGGTGCGTAAAACGGCTCGTCTCGCACCAGGAGCCATAGCGCTTCTGTTAGACGAAGTTTGGCGGTACTCAAAACTCAAGGGACGAAAAGTGGTGTATATCAAGGCGATCACCACTTACTTGATCGCCTTGGTTGCTCGCTGGCGGGAAGTCATCGTTGCGGGCGAGAAGGATGATATCTCTCCAAAGCTGCGTTCGCTTGCATCAGGATCGTTGAGCTCAGCAATAATATCTCTATGTTCAGCTGAGTGGACCAAGATACTCATGTCGTCAACAATCAAGGAAACGCTCATATGTGTAGTCAAATCAACGCCTATGGGTGAAACGCGAAACAGCGTCGTAGCCGCCCGAGGCCCAGATGCGACAGAGTCGAGACTGAGTGCGCAGAGAGCTGTTCATCACACAAGGACAGATACTTTCAAAAAGTTTGTGACGACTTGGGAAGGTGAATACGTGCACATCTCTATGTCGTCGAAATGGCTCGCAGCGCTCTCAAAGGAAGCTTCGAGACGTACTCTATCCATCGCCGCCGAAGGCGAAAAGAAAAGCGAAGTTATCGTCGCTTGGGAAGGTTACATGAGAGCCTTGCAAGCGAGTAATTCTCTGGTGACGAAAATTAAGGATGATGGCGATGTCGCACGTTTAGGAATCGACCCATCAGAGAGCGGTAGACGACGTCGTTACTCTCTTTCTCGCATGGCGATGCGACAGCGTTTAACGCATTTGGCACCAGTCGACTCAAAGGCGATGGAAATTAAGCTCCCTGTCCGACAACAGCATGACGCATCGGACGACGAAGATGACCTTCCTCTGAGTCCACAGCGATCGATGAACAACGAAGAGTTGAACGAGGTGATGGCTGCCACTGCCGCACTGGCAGTCGCGGCAAATCGTAGCGAAGTAAAGAAGTCCAATTATGAGTGTTCTGCGACAATGGTCACTCCTCTGGACATCTACAGTGGCAAATTCACAATCTCTGACAAGGAAATGATATTTTACACCGAAGACAACTCGCACGTCTGGTCTTGGCCCCTGGAGCATCTTCATCAAGTTCAAAGTCGAAGATATTTGCTTCGTCGAAGCGCTCTGGAATTTTTCATGCTAGACCGCATGACTTACTTTATTGATTTCGGTACTGCTGAACAAAGGCGGCAAGTTTTCCGCGTGTTGATCAAGCTGAAGCCCAAAAATTTCGTTCCACTCTATCTTGAGACCAGTAAGCCGGAAGCTTTGCTCCGCAAAAGTGATATCACGTCACGGTGGATTCGTCGTGAAATTTCAAATTTTGACTATATCATGGCGCTGAATACACTTGCCGGAAGAAGTTACCAAGACATAACGCAGTATCCAGTGTTCCCGTGGGTTCTCACGGATTACACCTCGGAAACTCTAGATTTGAGCAATCCAGACGTGTATCGTGATTTGCGGAAGCCTATTGGAGCGCTGAACCCAGATCGACTTGCGAGAATCAAGGAGCGCTACGACTTTTTTGACGACCCTGAAATCCCGAAGTTTCATTACGGGAGTCATTATAGCTCATCTGGAACGGTCTTATTCTATCTCTTGCGTGTCGATCCATTCACGACGCTCGCATATGAGCTGCAAGGTGGTAAATTTGATCATGCAGATAGACTTTTCCACGACATTGCTTCGACGTGGAAGAGTTGCTACAATGACATGAGTGACGTCAAAGAGCTTGTACCTGAATTCTTCTACCTTCCAGAAATGTTCAAAAATGTCAACAATATTGACTTCGGAGTCACTCAATCTGGTGAGAAAGTCGACGCCGTCATACTTCCTCCGTGGGCAAAATCACCGGAAGACTTCGTCGCAAAGCAGCGCGAGGCTCTTGAGAGTGACTACGTCAGTAAGAACCTTCACCACTGGGTCGATCTCATTTTTGGCTACAAGCAAAGAGGCAAAGCTGCAGAGTCTGCGTGTAATGTTTTCTACTATATGACCTATGAAGGTGCAGTTGACGTCGAAGCTATTCAAGATCCAATCCTCCTCAAGGCAACGCAGGATCAAATTGCTTGCTTCGGGCAAACTCCCTCGCAGCTTCTGACCATACCACATCCTGGTAGGCAACGCGCGGCTGATTCAGTTATCGGGTGCCATTGGTTATTTGATAACGGCGACAAAGTGAACGACTACCTTCTCAATACACCAAGTTACGCTGACAACCGTGTCGCCTTCATGGACATTCTCTCCACCGGTCAACTAGGCGTAATATCCACAGCTTTGGAGATGAAGATGCATCGCTTCATGCCAAGTGTGCCAAGTGGTGCGGGGTTACCATTTACTTTTGAACCTGCGAAAGAACAAAGCACGCTCGGTTCGTTCATGGGTTCGATTCGTCGACGAGCTGGATTTACTGATGTCACAGAAGCTGTGAAATTTAACGCCAAACTTGATCCAAAGCTGATCAAGCCTGGTCGAAAGCTTCCGTGCGCCATGCTTCCCGGCGGACGTCACGTGGTTATTGGTGGTCACGCCGATAACTCATTGAAGGTATTCAACTGCGAGAACGGGTCGATAGAGAGTAATGAAACGGGCCACCGCGCGCCTGTAATTTCGATTTCAATCTCCGCCGACGGGAGAGTTCTTGCGACTGGATCTGTCGACGGTACGATTGGAATCTGGCTTATCAGAATACCAACGGAGAAAGTTACACTAGGTGAGAATCTACGAGAAACAATCGCTCCAATCATTCGAGTCGACGTCAACTCCATTTTCAACGAAGGATCAACCGTTGCAAACGTCATTGATCGTTTGACAACTGACGATGCTCCGACGACAAAGATGACGCTAAATGGGCCCATTAGCTTACTGAAAGGGCATGGTGAGTCAATTACATCGCTCGCCATAAACACGAACTTGGATTTAATTTTGGCGGTGACTCCAGCTGCTGGGGCTTCTCTTTATTCCGTGATGAAAGGCGCCGCCATGGTCACATTTCCCAACCTTCGAGGTTCCCTTTGCGCTATTTCTGACGAAGCCTTTTTGGTTGTTTGGAACGAGTTGCAACGCACACTCACTGTGGTATCATTGAATGGAAACATCATCTCAACAATTTCTTTGGTGGATACGTGTTCCACTTTAACCACGTTACTTGTTTCGAAGGACGGTTATCATCTTGTGGCTGGCACGGCATCCAGTGAGGGCAAAGTGGCTGTAGTTGCTTTTGACTTGCCCTCGTTACGTTTGCGCCATCGCTGGGAGTTCGAATCGAATTCCGACATCAGTCAAGTCGTCATGACGGCTGACAATACGAACATACTCGTCTCGACGCACGAAGGAGCCGTGAGGGTATTGGTAGATCCAAGTCTCGCGGCGCGAGTACTTGAGTCCGCTTTGCAAGCTGGCTGGTCGTCGGTCGTTTGAGATTTTTAGCACAAAAATAGCATTCATGGTAATGAAACAGTTATTAGCACTTAGTTTTACAATTTTCACGCGGCATGCGACCCAAAACCTTTATGGCCGGGCAACACTACGCTTTCATGGATCGCGAGAGCATAATCTTGCGCGATGCTCGGGTTCGAATGTTCCAGTTCACGGAAGCTGTCTGTGTGGCTCACTTCATTCCATTGCTGCTGACCAATCTTCACGGCGGCTTTCCATAGAGGCGCGTTCCGGGACAAAGACGCGATTTTAGCGGCAGCAGCCGCGTTTTTCACGTTCAACTCCTTCCTCATACGATCTATGCAGTAGCCCGGTAAGCCGTCGATTTTCAAACGTTTGGCGAGCTCATACAGTTCAAGCAACATGTCCGCCTGCGGATGCACGGGGATTTGGTAAATCCAGCGTAAAGCGGCCAAAACGACGGGTACACTGGAGTCCGTGATGACTATACGCTTCATAGAATCCTTTTCGGGTGAAACCATGCGACGAACGGTGAAGGAAACGACGACAAAAAAGCAATAGAGAGCCCTCACGAGAAGAGCCATGATGCTTCCGAGATAGCGATAGTAGTGCTGCGTGATTTTCATCGCGTCAGGCTTACGTTCGAGCGCAGCAGTCATCGGAGACTTTTCCATGAGCTCTGCGAGATATTTTGAACCCTCTCTCACGACTTCTGTGTGAGCAAAAATCTTGCAATCACCGACAATGAACTCCAAGTCACCCGTGTCGTGCGAACCTTTGATGGGCACGTGAAGTGACCCCCCAAGCAAACCTCCTTTCGAGCCGTATACACCCCTTTCATTCAGCTGCGTGAGAATATTTTGCTCAAGATTAGACTCAATTTCGGTCTCTTGAACAGCTTCGTCCAGTTCTTTGCCTTCGCCTCTCGTCGCCACAGCGCCGCCCTCTTCGTCGCCCTCGTCGTACTGAGGGATTTTGCCCGTGTACGTCATATTCAACTCACTTTCTTCTTCCCCCGTGGGGAATGGAAGATAAGCTTCAAGATTAATCGCTATACACACACCAGCTTCCTCTGGAGAAGCTCTGATACTCGGATCACGGGAACCGTGCAAGATGACAAGGGCGCCGTCGACGCACGCCCCGGCGTGGCTAAATCGCGGGTCGGTGTCGGATTCCGGGTTGAGTCGCGCCCACTCCGCGGTAGGAAAGTGAAAGACGTACGTGTCACCAAGCACATCGTCTTGCAACAACACTCGGCCGCCATGGACGATCCAATTCGCACCATACACGCAAGATAAGAAGGAAGTTCTCGGACTCGGCACTTGCCCGGCTCGCGCCACCATCGTCCAACGCGGCGTACCCGCCGCAGAAAGCTGAAGCACCCAAACAACCATTTCGATGGAAGTTTCGTTTGGACTTAAGATGTAAAGCGTCGAATTTCGTGCCGCCATCGCGCACGCGTCACCACCAACCGGATGCTTCCACTGCGTGTCGATGGTGAGCCATTCCGATTCCGCCAAGTCGAACCCATACAGATCATTATATATGACAACATCCTGTCCCGGCTGCACATCCTTCCCCGCGAAAACGAACAAGACGTTATCGGATATGCACATGCAATGTCCCGTGCGCGACGGCGGGGGGTCACCGATGACGTCCACCAGCGTCCACGTGCACGCCACGAAGTCGAACACCCACAAATCGTTCAAGCATCCGAATTGCCCTTGACCACCGAAAACGTACAGCAAATCCCCGTGCACGACCGCGCCGTGTCCATATCGACCCGGGGGCACGCCAACTTCGCCATCCGCCGCCGTGGCGGCGACTTCGTAACACGCCCCTCGTCCGCTCCACCTGTACACGCTCGTCACGAATTCTCCCTCGTGCGCCAATCCTCCGTACGTGTACACCTCGTCCTCCCACACGAACGCCGCGGATCCGACGAAGTAACCTTCGTCATCTTCGTACCCATCCTCATCCTCGTCATCGTCCCCATCGAACGCGTTCGCGCCGTCGACGGCGTCCTCTTCTTCGCCGAACTCGTTTACGCGTCCCGCGCGCGTCGTCGTCGTCGTCGTCGTCGTCGCCCCGCCCCGTCCGATCGTCACCTCCGTCGTCCGACGCGCGACGCGCGCGCGTTCGATCGTCGTCTCGCCCTCGCGCGCGATCCCGCGCGCGTCGTCTCCGAGTCCTTCGTCGTCGTCTCGCGTCAGCGCGTCCGCGAGCGCGTTCAAAAACGCCGCGCGCGATTGCTGCGGCGCGACGCCCTTCGCCCTGGCCAGCGCGCTGAGCTGCTTCGTCGTCATCGACGTCAGCGGCACGCCGTCGTGTTCGAGCGCCATGTCGAGCGCGTCGACGTGTGCGGCGCCGATCGCGTCGCATCGCGCCGATCGTCCCGACGCGCAACACCCCGCCAGAGACGTCGACGCGGCGCCGGCGAGGACGCGAAGGGAGCGACGGGAGCGACGCGAGCGACGCGAGCGCGCGAACGCGCGAACGCGACGACGGGACGACGCGCGCGGGATGGACGAGCGCGCGCCGCTCGTCGGTGGACGCGAGCGCCAACACCCAGGCGGCGCGAGCCGGGCGAACGATGGGGACGGAAGCGCGCGCGCGGGACGACGGACGGACGTGGAGAGCGGGAAGGCTGAGCGAGGACGCGCGCGAGGAGTGAGTGGACGGACGGTGACGTACGCGGGCGCGTTCGTGGTGTTGTCGGCGTGCGCGTGCGCGCTGCTCGGAGGCGGACGGTTTCCCGTGGACGCGCTGCCGAGAGCGGCGCGGGGGTTTCTATTTAGACGCTTGCGAGCGAAAGATGAGGCGATGACGGCGCAGTTGAGCGCACCGGCGGTGTTTGATGATTTCTGCCGGGCGATCGGGAGGGACGGCGCGTGCAAAGATGTCGTCGCCGCTCGCGCGGGACTCGGCGCGGTGGGCGAGGAGACGTTTGAAGCTTTGGTGGATCGGGCGAGAGCGATGAAACGTGATGAGAGCGACGATAGCGTCGGGTTCTTAGGAGCTTACGATGGGATGATGTCGGGGATGTTGGATCAACCTCGGACTTTCGTGAAGCTTGTCCCGGAGTGGGCCACGGCTGGGCTGGGTTTTGAAGGCGGCGCCGACTCCAGCGACGGTGCGGAGGCGAAGAAGTTGAGCCTCTTCGTCGCGGACGTCTTTCCATTGCTGCGTAAGTATCCAGACTGGGATATGTCTGATACGAACGCCATTCGCTTTCTCACTAGACACATCAATGAAGAAAACTTCAGCGTCGATGACGTCGAGTTGTCTGATTTCATGCGCGCCTCGAGCTCCACGGCGGCTCTTTCCAAGAGCGAAAAGAGCACCATCCGTGGTGTCTTACCTCCCAAAGACGTCAATCGACGCGTGCCACTTTCACCGCACGCTTCATCCGATGAGACGCACGGGGTGCACCATTTCTTGACCAGACTGCCGGCGCTCGGCAAGGTGGAATTACGAGCGAAAGACAACAGGCTTCCCACGAGCTTTGATGCGCGCGTTGCGTACCCGAAATGCTCTCGACTTTTAGGCACGGTCAGAGACCAGGGTAGATGTGGGTCCTGCTGGGCCGTTGCGGCGACGGAAGTCATGAATGATCGTCTCTGCGTCGCCACTGACGGCGAAAACGCGGACGAGCTCTCGCCCCAATACGCCCTCTCGTGCTTCGACAGCGGCTCAGGTTGTGACGGTGGCGACGTCTTAGACACTTTACGGATCGCATTCACCAAGGGTATACCATACGGTGGTATGTTAGACTCGAACGCGTGCTTACCGTATGAGTTTGAGGCGTGCGATCATCCATGCATGGTTGCTGGCACGACGCCGCAGAGCTGTCCAGCGAAGTGCGCGGACGGTTCCGCCTTGTCCTTTGTTCACCCCACATCCGAGCCATACACGTGCCCAAAAGGAGACGTCACGTGTATTGCGAGAGAGATAATGGAAAACGGTTCCGTGGCTGTGACTTTTGGACCCGTCTACGCCGACTTCTACAGGCACACGGGCTCGGGTGTGTACACGGTCCCCAACGACGCTGGCGAGCCACTCGGACAGCACGCGACGAAGCTCATCGGTTGGGGGGTCTCGGAAGAGGGAGAACATTACTGGTGGATGGTGAACTCGTGGAGAAACTGGGGTGAAAACGGCGTGAGCAAAGTGCGCATGGGTGAGATGAATATCGAGTCGGGCATTGCCGCGATCGCCATGAAGTGAGCTTTTAGTTTTTAGTTTTGTGCTAATCATTAAAGAAGACAACGTTCTAGAACGCAACCACCTTCCCTAAAACCGCTTAGTGCGCAACGAAAGCCTTACCCGCCTTGGAGCCGCTCGGGATCACCTTCAACGTGTTGAAACGAACGGTCTTGGACAACGGGCGGCACTGGCCAACGACAACCTTGTCGCCTTCGTTGCATCGGAAGCACGGGGAAATGTGCGCGGAGATGTTGGTGTGGCGCTTCTCGTAACGCTGGTACTTGCGAATGAAGTGCAAGTAATCCATGCGCATCACGATCGTGCGGTTCATCTTCGTGGACTTGACGACGCCCGTCAAGACGCGACCGCGAATGGACACGTTACCCGTGAACGGGCACTTCTTATCGATGTACGTCCCTACGATCGAGGTAAAAATCAATCAGTCGTCAGTCTCACAGTCTCCTCGCGTTTCTCATCAACCCTCTTCACCGTCATCGCGTCGTCATCCGCCCGCGCGTCCCGACCCTCGCCTCGCCGCGCCCTAGAACCCCAAGCAAGCCCTAGAACCCGCGCCATCGCGCGTTCGAAATCCCTCTCCTCGTCTTCACGCACCTTCGATCGCCTCGCGCGGCGTCTTAAACCCGAGACCAACATTCTTATAGTATCGGTTACCACCCTTGCCCGGCGTCTTCTTCTTCGTCGCGGACGCAAACCTACGCACATCGATCGAATCATTCGTCAGTCGTCCGCACCCGCGATCGCTTCGCCCTTCGCATCCTTCGCGCGCGCGCGCGCCCTTCGCGACCGAGCGCGGCGCTCGTCGTCGCACGCACCCGACGTTCACCCCGAGTTGCTTCTGGAAAGCGCGTTCGTGTTGCTCGGCAGCCATGTTTCGCGGACTGCTGCGGCGGAGAGAGACGGCGCGGCGCGCGCGCGGGGCGACGACGCGCGCGCGACGACGCGGGCGCGATCGATGACGGGATTTCACGGCGCCGCGCCCATTTTTTTATCCCGGGCGCGCGCGTTCGTTTTCGCTCGCACATGGCGTTCGAGGGTGATTGAATGCGAGAGATTCGCGCGCCGCGTCGCGCCGCGCGTCGCGTCGCGGATAAAGCGTCGGCACTTCGCGGCTGACGTGCGCGCTCGACCGATCATGTTTGCCCTGACGACGACGACGACGACGACGTGCGCGCGCGCGCACGCGCGGGCGCGACGACGAACGACGACGCGAACGAACGCGAGCGTCGAACGCGTGGAACAGGCGACGCCGTGCGCGACGCGAAGCGTGGATTTCGCGAACACGGATGGGGCGACGCGGGAGCGGGCGTGCGGGACGAGCGACTGCGCGCGCGTGGACATGGCCAAGGCGAAGTGCGTGCACCCGGATCGACCGGTCGCGAAGGCGTGCGGGGATTGCCCGCGACGGAAGTGAGAGGGCGACGATCTCGGTCATCGCAAACGACGCGAAAAAGCGATTAATCATTGATTCATTTTTTCGACGAGGGGGACGCTCAGAGGGCGAGACGCGCTCGGATGGCGCGCTCAGAGGACGAGACGTGTAGTGAAACCTTAATTAAATCGTCAAACCTGATTGTTCCCATCGCCTCATCGCTTTTCGTGGCGCACACGCGAGACGCCGAAATAAAATGTGGCCAAGTACACTGGGACGCTGAGCGACGCGTACAGCAACGACATCCACTTTCCGCGCTCGGCGAGCGAAAACGTTCGCAGCACGGACTCCCCCGTGATCGCATCGCATTGGCTTTGATTGGAGAAAAACATGCGTAAAAGCCGTAAAGATGATTCTGGCAAGGACATGGACTCGATCAAGTCGTCTAAACCGCCCGTGTCTGAGCCGCAGTGATCAAAGAATTCGCGGCCGTCGTACTCGTTCACCATGATCGACGACCACGCCCACTGGATGAACGAGATATTGTACAACCATCTCCACGCGTTGTGTATCGTGCGAGCTCGAATGAAGAAACCTCCGACTAACATGTTTATCGTTGCGTAAATTGGGAGCACGCTCGCGGGGCCGACGTCACCCGGAATCGCAGCTGAGATCGTGCAGCCGATCAGCTGCGAGATGGTGAAGTTCACGAGACAGGTGAAAACAAAAAAGAAGAACGCAATCGCGGTTGGATTGAGCCCGACGCACCAATACAAAACCGCGGAGAAAGACAAAGAGGCGAGGATGGTCATGGGCATTTCGGCGATAATTTTTGAAGCGACGTAATTTCCCGGACGATAATAGCTTTCGTGAAACTCGCGAGTGTAGACTTCGCGCTCAAATTTCACTTCTTCCACGTGGACTTGTGCCATGAACGACGGTAGTATGCACGCGATGAACATGATGCCGTTGGTGTTCAATATCCCAGTTGGAGTCTTTTTCTGCTGATAGAAAAACGCGCTCAGCAGAGCGGCGAGAATGACGTACAGACCACATCTTGTAAACCAGAAGATCGCATAGCGCCATTTTGGGGCATCCTTATACCGAATCATGATGCCCAACTCAGTGAATGGATTGTGCGCATATTCTGAATCTTTGCCTGTGCCGTTGGTCTTTGAAGATTCGGTGTTGATCGTCACCGCGTTCATCGGCAGTTTGAGCGACGTGATTTCTGCCACGTGCTCCAAGTTGGACGCGCGCAGGCTCGATTCGGCGTAATATTTGGCGCACTCCTGACCAGTGGATATGGTGTCGATAAAGTACTCTGCGATGTTAAAGCCAGCCTCGTATGGAAACCCTTGATTGATGAAAAAGTCCATGGGATTGTGCCCAGCTTCGCCGAAATACGCGAGCATGCCAGAGGTGAGCAAAATCAGCTTGTTGAAAGATTGGTAGATCGGCATGGAAGGTTGGTGAACGGTCACCAGGAGCGTGCGACCATCCTCCGCTTGAAGTCTGGATAGACAATTGATCACATCAGCTGCCATTGAAGAGTCCAAACCCGAAGTAGGCTCGTCCAAGAACATCGCTCTGGGATTTGACGTGCACAGCGCGGACGCGACGGCCAATCGCTTGAGCTCTCCACCGCTTATCCCGCGAATCACGTGGTTGCCGACTAGGGTATCCCGACACTTTGAAAGATTCATCTGATCAATCACGTGCTCCACTAACTCCAACTTACGCTTTACGTCCTCAGTGGACGTGCCAGGAAGCTTGATCATCGCTGCAAATGTAACTGTCTCCGCGACAGTCGCGCCTCCGAAGAAGGCTTCATGTTGCGGAACATACGCCGTGTACTTCTTGATCGTCGCCAAACTGGGCACCACACCATCAAAGAGAATCTTACCACGTATCCTGCCTTCCGTCTTGCGCCCAGATATTATGTCCAAGAGCGTCGTCTTCCCAGATCCAGACTGGCCCATCACCGCACACATCGCGCCTCTTTCGATGACTCCGCTGATTTCGTTCAAAATGACCTTGGTACGCGCCACTGGTTCGATCGAAGACTCTTGCTTGCAAGTGCAGGAGTTGTGAACCGATCCAGATGAGACTTTAATGTCGCATCCCACGCCGTCGAGCGCGATGGTAAGACCGTTTTGCTGCGATGAAATCGAGGCCACACGATGAGCACCGTGGTGCTTTGCTTCGAGCACACCTTGCTGCAACTGTTTCGCAGTTTCGATGTCGACGCACGACACGCTATCTAAGCTGTTTGCGCTCGAGAGATTATTTGCAGTTCCGTCATGCCGAGATTGCCTTGCGCCCATGTTCGTGAGCGGTGCATTCTGAAGTCTGAAATCTGAGTTTGCCTCGTGGTTATCAACTCGACGAGATTGAACGTTCACGAATCGACAGGTGAAATCACGGTATCGTGTAAGTATAATTACATTCAAGCTAAAATGACCGCTACTGAAGACGAATGGGATTCGCGCACGGACACTCGCATCTATTTCTGGCGTTCTTGCTTCCATTTGAAGTACGACGTCTTTGTTCCATCGGGATTCGTCTTCGTAATCTTCACCTTGTGCCCTTTGGAGTGAGAAATGACTTTTTGCATCGCCATCTCTGCGCTCATGTCCTTCAGCTTCTTCGCTCGTTCATCGTAGGCGGTGTACGTCTTGTACGCACCCTTCTGCATCCGCGTGAGCCTCTTCATAGAAATCTCCGATGCGCCAGTGCCGCTCGAGCCGGCGGCGCCGTCGCTTCGCACGCCGACCACCGCGTCTTCGTCCTCCAACTGCGCCCGACGAGGACGATTGAATGTTCGATTCACGAGCTCAGGGACGGTATCGAAATGCTCCGCCGCATCGAAACTTTTCGCCTCTTCTTCCGTGTCAACGAAGACGGTGTGTTTGCGCTTCACCGGAACGCCGATACCGTGCAAATTTCGCTTCATCTTCTCCACCTTCTTACCCTCAATCGCCGCCTTCATTTGCACGTACTTCACATCCTGCGTCTTCATCACCCGTAACTCTTCTTCGGTGTATTTGTTCTGTTCCGTGCTCCTCGCCACGTGCACCCCGTCGTCCGTCTTCGCCTTTTGCATGGCAAAGTAAAACTCATCCGGATTCCTATACGCCGCCTTTCGCTTCAACGCGTTGATCGCATCTTCCTTCTTGTGATAATCTCTCGCGCGAAGCACGTAATCCTTCTTCTTCTCCAGCAAACCGAACCGTTTGCGCTCGCTCAACTGCGACCGCTCCTTGTGCGTCTTGCGTTTGACGGCGTTACGAAGCGAGCTCGACATCGCGTCCGCGCGTCTCGCGCGCGCGCGATCTCTGCGTCTTCGCCGCGCTTTGTTTCACCGCGTTTCGCCGCGTCGCGCTTCGCCGCGTCGCGCTTCGCCGCGTCGGCGTCGTCGAATGGCGCCGCCGCCGGGACGCCGCGGGACGCCGCGGGACGCCCCGCTCGGACGCGAGGCGGCGACGTTCGGCGGCAGTCGGACGCGCGCGGGCGATGGATGCGGGGCGCGCGCGATGAAGACGACGATGCGCGCGCGATGGCGGCGCCGGTGACGCGCGACGACGCGATGCGCGTGCTGGGACTGGACGAGCGCGACGCGAGGAATCCGAGCTTGGTGAAGCGAACCGTGCGCCAGCGCGCGTTGGATGCGCATCCCGATCGCGCCACGGGGTCGCGCGAGCGATTCAGCGCGGTGATGGCGTCGAGAGATATACTTTTGAGCGACCTACGGGGCGGAGGGACGAATCGAGGGTTCACGATGGCGGAGAGCGCGGCGCGGCGAGCGACGGATAACGCGCTGCCAAAGCACTTCAAGTCGTTCATCGTCGCGACGGCGTTGGTTTTAGTCGGTGTGTCGTGCGTCAGGACGAACGCGGGCGAGAGGCGTAAAGCGAGAAGTCCACTGGTGAGAGACGCCATGGGTTTACCGCCTAGCGATGCGTGAGTAGTATACTAGCGATGCGTGTAGGTAGTGTATAGCAGTTGTATAAAAGTGCTCGTCTCAACTAACTTTGCTTGGCTTTGACGCTCGTAGGCGTCCACCAATCCTCCGCGAGCACGACGACTTGATCACCCGGATTCAGTCTGACTCGTTTGTCCTTTCGCGGAGAAATGGCGAGTTCACTATCAGCGCGCATGATGCCCAACGCGATTTCGTCCCGTTCGCGAGCGCGCTCGCAAATCGTTCCCCAGTACACTTCGGCGTCATTTTCAGTGACAAATTCATTGTACATGCGCATGTACAGCTCTTTGCCCTGCTTTTCGAGCAGATAGTCAAACAAACCAGCGAGTTTGGTGTTGGCAGAAACTTGAAGAAGCGCGCCGCCTATGAGATTGTCGTGTAAAATCACGTCAACCGTACCGATGCCAGCATACATATCCTCAGCCACCCTCTTTGCCACTTCACTCGACAACTCAGAGACGATATGAGGAGCGTGACCCGTGTCAGCTCTTTTTGATAAATACGCGACTTGCATGATTGATGACAGTGCGTGACTGTCTTGCGTTGCGTCGTCGCTATCTGTTGGGGGCATGATCAAAACCGCTCCCGCTTCGTGCACACGATTTTGTTCCAACGTCGCTCTCTTCTGGGCGTCCATGGCCACGTGTTTCACGTTGCAATTCGTGTTCCCTTTTAAAATACTTTTATCGAGCTCATAATTGTTGATGAGGGTTATACTCGAGCCAGGTGGAGCTAAGACTAGCATGTCTTCGAGCACACTAGAACTCTCCTCGTTCCAACCGAGCATGACAACTTTGCGGGGAGCCGGCATCCGGACCGGGCATCTAAGCATTGTCAAGTGCTGTGATCCCGGAGGAGGAATATTCTCGTTTTTATTGGACCCTTTCCGCTTCGCAATATCTGCTTCGATCGTGGACTTGTTGTCTGCCACGACGATGACTGCCCCGCTTGGTCCAATGACGTCAGTCTCGCTCGGACCAAGGATCATGCCTTCTGCGTTGGTAATTCCGACCAGTGTAGTCGTGTTGAACATTCTCCAGGCTTCCTGGAATGTCTTACCCGCTAGACTTGGGTGCGAATACGTGTAAAACTCAGAACTATCGTTGGATTGAAGCATGAGATCTTCAAATAATTTACTTCCGCCTGGTTGCATGATGGAGTAAGCTTTGAGTTTCGACAACTCTCCAGTGCCGTTGACGACGCAGAATTCGCCATGTTTATTCCCTTCTTTCTCAGTCAAATCGACCGCGAGAGCGACACCATCATCGATTTCAGATCTGCGAGTGGGAGATTGAACGATGACGTTTGGCCCTCGACCACCTGTGATGCCGCCGCCAGAACGCAAATTCAACACCGCCCCCGCCTTTTGGCTCTCGATAGTGTCCTCGTTCTCGCCGTCATCGTGCAACACCACGACCCGCTCGGCCGCCCAAGCGTTCACTCGATCCAAGTCTTCAGCATTATGAGCTTGACCCGAGCGAGTTACGACGGTCAGCGGAGGACTATCCTGGAGTTCATCTTCAATGGTGGCGTCCATCTCCTCCTTGTCCCTGTTAGCCAGTAAAACCACCGGCCTTTCGAAACCAATCCCTTCGCTCTTTGCCACGGCGACTTGTTTCAGTAACGGAATCAACTGCTCATTCCAGTTCAATATTACGGTATGATTCTGTTCGAACACCTTACTGTTCCCCGTCTTTACCTCGTCAACCTTGCTCGCGATTTCGTCAGACACAACGCCGATTAAAATTGCAAAGGTGAACATCCCACAAAACACAATCAGTTGTGCGACGACAACACTTTTCCAGTTCTCTTCTGCCGTACTGTCCGCTCCAGGAACGTCATTCAACCAATAAAACGTCTTTGCAATGGATGCACCCCACTCTTCTTCGCTCACGTGCCTGTACACCGCCGCCGCGGCGAGGACGAGCGGCACCATCGCCGCCATGATCATAAAAACTTTCCCATACAACGGCCAGCCGAAAACTCTCTGCGCAACGTACATCCCGTTCGATCGCGCATTATTCAACCGATCTTCGAAACTCGCGCTCGCGCTCGCGTGCGCTGGCGCCGGCGTCGGCGGCTTGCGCACGCTCGTCCAACCGCCACCGAGCGCTCCGGCGACGACACACGCGCCGGCGACGCCCACCGCGCGCGCCCGCACCACCGCTCTCCGCGGTCGTTCAGCGTGCGAACAATCATTCACACTCTCCGTCGTCTTGCCGAGCATGGCGTCCATCGTGCGCGCGTCCAGCGCGCGTCTTCGTCGTTCGAGCGTTGCATCTTCGTCCCCGTCGTCGCCGTTCGAAGCCGCCACGACGACGACCGCGCTCGTGCGGCGCGTGCGCGACGCGCGCGAGGCTCGTGCGAGTGGTTTCGACGCCGAAACGCGCGCGCGCAGCGCGCGGTTCGCGAACATGCCGACGCCCACGCGCGCCGTTGTGCAACCGGTCGGTCGCCTTCATTTTGTGCGTCGTCGCACAGGGACGTTTGCGCGGCTTACAAGTCTAATTTCGGGTGCGCCATGCGCAATAAATCGATCGCGACGGTCGCAGCGTCGCCACTTTCGGCGCGAAGACGATTTAAACGCGCGGTGGCGCTCGCTAGGACGGCGTCGTCGAGCGCCGCGGACGCTCTAGCGATGGCGTCGTCGAGCGCTACGGCGTCGACTGAGGCGGAAGCTTTCGCAATGTCGATCTCAGCGGAGAGTTCTTTGATGGTTGTCGACGCTTGCTGGGCATCGATGAAACGTTTTTCTTCGACCGCGGCAGTCTTGACGCGCTCGAGCTCGGCGATGCGAGATGACAGGTCGGTTTCACGCTGACGGGCGGATTCGACACACCGCTTCTCATCGCGGGTGCGTTCAAGCGCCTTTTCGGCTTCGTCAAGCCGGGCACGCGCGCTCGTTTCGGCTGTGATGAATGTGGCCAAGTTATTCAGCGCATTTTGCTTGCTCGATAGATCCGTCTCGCGCTGGTGAAGCGTCTCTTGAAGACTCGCCGTGGCGTTCTCTGCCTCGGTGGCGATGTCTTGAACTTCTTTCAACTCTTCTGGAGCTCCGCTGGAAACTTCTTCAGTAGTTTCGTCAAAATTTTGCAAGTCATCAGTTGCAGCGTCTCGTCGACGCGCGGCATCGGCAATAGTTTGCCGCAGTAAGCCCTCTTCTTCTAAAAGCTGCGTGCGTTCAATTTCTTTTTCGTGAAGCTTGTTTTCCTTGGCCTGGAGCTCGGCGCGTAACGACGCAATCTCGTCTCTTAATTCGCTCAAGGGCGCATCCAAAGCAGCTCTCTTCTCCGAAATATCTACTAAATTCTTTTCCAACGATGTGCACGTCGTCTGTGCTTCGTCCTTTGCGACCATCAAAGCATTCTTTCTTGCTTCTCGCGCTATGGCAGCGGCGCGCTGGGCTTCATGTTGTGAAGACATCGCATCGTCCAGTTGTCGACGTTTCGTTTCGGCAAATTGCTGAATTTCGTCCATACTCGAACAAATTAACGCAATCCACGTTTTCAAAGCTTCAGAAGCTTCAGCCAAGCAATCGCGGAACTCATTCTCTGCAGCAAAGAGCTTCGCTATCATCTCAGAGTATGCGCGTCGAGCGCCCTCTATAGATTCTTCGAGGCGAGCGGCAGCTTCGAAATCGTCCTTTCCGATGGCACCTTCTTGCTCGAGCTTGAACTTTTCTATGGTTTCTAGTAATTTTGTACACTCTTTTGCGGATACCAACCGTTTTGAGGTCGCAGCGACCCGTCGCGCTTCGGCGCTTTCGTACGCCAACTTTGCTGGCTTAAATCTCACGTCCGACGCCTTCAACAATCCACGGAGTTCCACGCGCGCGTCTCCTCTATCATCACCAACGATAGGTGTCGCTGACTCGTCCTCCTCACTCGGCGTCGCCACTGCGAACTCGAACGCATCGTCGCCTCCCACTTCAACTTCGTCAAAGACGGGTGCGTCCTCGATGGACACCTCCGCCTTCGCCATCATCGTCGCCTCGAAATCCATTAATCCAGCGCCGGCTTCACGACGCCCGTACCCGATTCTGGGTTTCTCACGTCTCCACGAACTATCGGGCGTCGACGCATTGTTGAGGCCGAACAAATCGGCCGGAGAAATTGGCGTCGTCGGCTTCGGCGACGCGTCAACCGTCGGAGAAATCATCGTCGCATTCATCGCCATGGGTGGCGTTTCATTCAGCGTCAACCCCGAGAACAAATCCAATCCACCACTCGCCACCGTCGTCGTCGCCCGCGGCGTCTCCACGACTTCTCGAAACGCGCCTCCGTTCGCGACTTTGTCCACCGCGTCGTTTGCCAATTCCTCCAACGCGCCGAGCGCCTCGAGCGCGTCCTCGTCTCCCGCCTTGGCGCGCTGTCGAACTCCTTCGATCATCCTGCGCGCTCGATTGATCTTGGAGAACTTGATCCCATCGTCTTCGGCGCTCGTGAGCGCGTCTGCGAGCAGATTCGACGCGCGATTGACGAGCTCGTCGAGCGACATTTCGTTCGCATCCGGCGTCTCGCTCGCCCCGCGCGCCGTGGCGTTGGGCGTGAGCGGCGACGACGACGGCGACGACGACGGCGAACGCGCGTTCGCGCTCGGCGACGCCGCGACCGCGCCGCGACGACCGAACATGACGCGTCGCCGTCCGCAGTGCGCGACGCACTGCGGCCGAAGCGATGATTAATCGCGCCTTCGTCGGCGTGCGACGCGCCGTCGTCGCGACGACGCGAACGCGCGCGGGACGCGACGTCCCGCGCTTCGCGCTCGCGCGCGCGCAGTCCGGGGACGCGTCGAGCGCGTCGAGCGGGGAATTCGAGACGGTGGGCGTGGTGAAGCGGCGATTGCACGAGCTCGAGACGCGCGTGGACGCCGCGCTGGAGATCGCGGACGTGCGCGGGTTGCGTAAAAAGTACGAGGCGTTGGATGAGGCGAGCGCGGCGGGGGACTTGTGGGATGACGTGCGGAAAGCGAAGGCGCTGATGGCTGAACTCGTGGGCGTGCGGGAGGAATTGGCGGCGGCGAGCGAGTTCGAGGCGCACGTGGACGATGCGCGCACGGCTTTGGAGCTCGCGGAGAGTGGAGAAGTGGAGAGTGAGATGAGCGAAATGCTGCGAGAGGCACTGACGAGCGTGGAGGCGCTGGACAAGGCTTTGGACGCGTGGGAGCTGAGACGGCTACTAGGAGGGAAGTACGACGCGTTCGGGGCGGTTTTACAGATATACGCCGGTGCTGGGGGGTTGGACGCGCAAGACTGGACGGAAATGCTCGAACGAATGTATTTAGGGTGGTGTGAAAAGAGAGGATTCGCAGTACGCGTGACGGAGCGATTGGAAGGCGAGGGTGGAGGATTGAAGACGGCCACGCTCGAAGTCGAAGGGCGCTATGCGTACGGATATCTGAGCTCGGAAAAGGGTACACATAGACTGGTGAGGCAGAGTCCGTTCAACAAAGACGCAGCACGCCAGACGAGTTTCGCTGCCGTCGATGTGATTCCGCTCTTCGAGGAAGACATGGAGGAAGTTGTGAAAGTGCCGGACACCGATTTGGAAGTCACGACGATGCGTTCGGGCGGTGCAGGCGGTCAAAACGTTAACAAAGTTGAGACGGCGGTTCGAATTAAGCACATTCCAACTGGTATAACTGTTAAAGCCGAAGAGCATCGCACGCAACAGTTGAACAGGCAAGCGGCGATGTTGAGAATCAAAGCAAAACTCACCGCGTTGGCTGAGGAAGCGCGCGTGGCGGACATCGCCGAACTTCGAGGGGACATCGTCAAGGCGGAGTGGGGTCAGCAAATTCGAAACTATGTACTGCATCCGTACAAACTTGTTAAGGATGTTCGAACGGGAGTCGAGACAAGTGACGCTAATAAAGTCTTAAACGGTGCTCTCGACGAGTACATGAATGGATATTTGCGCTGGAAGGCGGCATCGGATAGGTAGAATTACAATATTACAGACATCATAGCAAGCTATTTACCCCCAAAATGAGTCGATTACCTTAGACACTTTCTCTTTATGTCCGCGCCCGTGCTTTTCTTTCGAGTGATTCACCTTGGGCGCGCCAAAGTTGCTGTGCTTGCTGTTTTTACGTTGCTTCTCAAGCTTCAACCGCTGTCGTATAGCGTCGGCGGCAGCGGCGGGATCGACTGACATCATCGATGCCGTTTCCATTGCAAGCTTTTTCTGAGCCGCTTTTCGTTCTTTTCTCAATTCCGCTTTGCTCGGCGCCACGCTCGGCGCTTGCCGTCGAGCCCGGCGTTGCTCGGAGCTTTCGTCTGAATCTGTCACTGAAGGTTCCTCAAACGCTCGATGATTGAATTCCTTCATAGGCCCAACTTCTTCGTCGTACGTGCCGCGTTTGTTGATCCCATCCTCTTCGTTCATCGCAGCCTGAACTTGCGCTGCTAGATCGGCGATTTCGTCGTCGTTGAGCTTTAAGTCATACTGAGGTTCCTCGTCTTCTTCTAGCTCTTCTTCTACCGCCTCTTCTTCCTCTTCTTCCTCGTCGTCTTCATCACTTGATAGATCTAGTTCGCGCTCCGAGCTCGCCGACCGTCCGTCTTCGAAAACTTGCGCGGTATAATCCTCGAGCTCTTTCTCTTGATTCTTCGTGAAACCGCTCGCTCTCAACTGAACGTCGATGGCTTGGCTTGGGATGGATTCGGCGACTACGGCTTTAAAATCGGGATCTGGCTCGCCCATGGGATCGTCCTCGGCGCGATAATCCCAATGTCGAACAAAAAATCTATGCAAACACTTCACATCTCGCCAAAACAACTCCTCGGCGTTCGGATGGTTCGTGGAAATCATCTGAGGGAAGTCGATGATGATGAGCTTCTTTTTCTCGTTCAACATCAAGTTGAACTCGTTGTAATCGCAATGTACCAACCCGTGTTTCGCAAGCTTGACGATGTTTTTCATACAGTCGCGGTAAATCTCTCCAGGATTATCTGGGTCGCGTATCTGCCTCAAAGGCGCCCCACGAACGACGGACATCAACACTGCGTGCCTATTCGCATCGATTGGTTCCGGCACGGGAAATCCGTATTCGTACAAAGCCACCATGAATTGATGTTCTTTCATCGCTGCCAAACGGGACAAATACAACCAATTGTATTGCGTCCGTTTACCGAGATAATCTCTCTTACTCTTCACGTCCCTAAAAGAAGTTCGTCCCAATCGGTGAAGCTTGAGCGCCATCTGCCGTCCTTCGCCGTCTACGACTTCGTACACGTCCGACTCTTTCCCGACGCCAATCTTTCTCCCAACCCCAACGATCGACCCACGATTAACAAACGCCTTCAGTGCTAAAAAATCGTACCCAAGCGGCGTCAAGCGGTACCCGTCGTACTCCTTATTTTCGTGATGCACCAACTTGTGCTTCAGGAGCTCTTTAATGTGCTTGAACCCACCGCCGCGCTTCAACCCGGCGATGGCGTTGATGAGCTGCACGGGGACGATTTCGTGGTTCTTCATTCCCATCTCCGTCGCGACGAGCACGCGCCAGGTGTCTTTGTCGAGGTATCGGAGAATGTTCACGTCAAACTTCATGGCGGCGGCGGCTGAAGCGTGACGGTGACGACAGCGGCGGCGTCACTATCCAGCGAACGCGCGGCGAGCGTGTGTGAGCGACAAACACCGTTGCTCGCCGAGCAACAGTGTTTGTCGCGCGCGTCGAGACGATGACGGTCGGTACGTTGCGCGGTGGTGGTCGAGGCACGCTCTGGGGACAGGTGCGCCGAGACGTTCTCGTGGACAAGTAAGAATTTCTTTTGTTTACAACATAAAGGATGCGTAGCAATAGTAAGGCGTGACAATGTGTGCTTTTTTTCGTGTTTTTGTACATTTGCTTCGTGTCAAGCGCGCTGGCCGCGATCGAGGGCGTTTTGCCTCGATGCGAGCGTGGCGGAGAGCTGCGAAAGCCGAGCGTGCGTGCTGCCGTCAATGACCAGCGGCGGAGTGATGTGCAAGCCTGGGCCTTCGCCTATGAGGAACTGTAGAAGCGTTTGCGCGCGACCGTAAGTGTCCGACGCAGTCTGCTTGTTCTCCGCCAATTCCTCCCGAACGCCTTCTTTTGCGAGCTTGCAGATTTGTTGGTACACCAACTCCATGCCGTCGGGAAGCGCCGAATTCATATCGAAGCCAGCGGCGTTGCAAGCCGCCGCTGCCTTTTCGGCGCGCGTATGGGCGGCTTGAAACGCTTCTCCGATTCTCACTGTCGCGCGCTTAGCACTGACGGCCATCGAGCTTCCTGCTGTGGGGGAACTATCTGCGGACGAAGTGCTCGCGCTCGTCCCACTGAGCGCGATGGATGATGACTTTTGCTCGGTCGTGAGGATTTCAGACGCGAATCTGTGCGCCGTGCGCAGCGCTGCGAGAGAAATCAAGCCCAAGGATAGCGCCTCGAGCTTGCTTCCCGCGTTCCAATGTTCCATCGAACTGTCGCGCAGCACCGCGGCGGCTTTCTCTAAAACGCCCACGCGCACTCCGAGTTGCGCGACGAGTATTTGAGACTGCGTTTGCGCGCGCGCGGCGAGCGTCATCGGTTGACTCGAAGGCGATGTCCCTCGCGACATGCGCGCGCGACCTCCGAACGTGGCACCCGCCCCATCCCTTGGACTGAGTGACATGCGCGACAACGGCGACGAACCGAGTGACGGCGAGCGCATCGCCGTAGACTTTGGCCCACTCGCTCCTGGCGACGATACCAAGACGTAGTCGCCACCGATATTCATCTTATCCCCACTTTCTTGCACTTTTGTAGACGTCGGCACCGGACGACTGATCGGTCGTTGCGCTTGTTCCGCGAGACGTATCGACGTCGGCGACGGGCTCGCGCTCTCGACATCCATATCAAACGGCATCGTTTCGCTATCGTCGCTACAGCCGCTCCGAGAAATCCTTCCCTGCGAATTCTGAGCGCCTGGTTTCGTCGGAATGCCGACTCCAACGTCGGCCGCTTTCAAGAACGGATGATTGAAAAACTCTTCAAAAGAGATGCGATTCGCGGCGTCGCGGTGAAGCAAGCCGCGAAGTAAGTCGATGCACTCAGCCGACAACCCTTGGGCGATGTGGATGGGAATCTTGAACTCGGTCTTTTGAATGTTGCGCAGGAGCTGCACTTGATTTTGCCCCGTGAACGGCACGGTACCGACGAGCATCTCAAACAATATCGCCCCCACGCTCCACAAATCCGCCTTGGCGTCGTATCGCTGATAATTCAAAACTTCGGGCGCCATGTACAGCGGACTCCCGCACACGGTGTCCGCCATCCCTTCGCTGTCGCGAATGTATCTCGCGAACCCAAAATCAGCGATTTTCAACTCGGCGTTCAAATCGTTCGAAGTCAACAGCAAATTTTGCGGTTTCAAATCTCGATGCACGATCTGCGCCTTGCGCATCGCCTTGAGCCCCCTCGCGAGCTGAAGCATGAAACGTCTCGCCGCGAGTTCTTCCATCCTTCCGTGCCTCTTGATGAACTGACTCAGATCCCCCCCCCCCACAATATTCCAACACGATGTACACCGTCTCGTTCGAGCTCTGCATATCGATAAACCGGAGAATATTTTCGTCTCGCATCCTTCGCATCACCTCCACCTCGAGTTTCAAACTCTCCCTCAACTTTTTACTCAACCGCTCGCACGCGATCTCCTTCACCGCCACCACCGCCCCCGTCTTCACGCACGTCGCTCGCCACACCGTCGCGAACGACCCTCGACCGAGCGTCGCGTCGTCCAGCGCCCACCTCTCGCCCACCGTTCGCCGTCGTCCGCTCGCCCCGCGCGCGCGCGTCGTCCACCCCTCTCGCGACGCGTCCGCCACCCCGCGCGTCCCATCCGTCGTCCGCGTCATCCCGCTCGAGTCACTTTTTCGTTTTCCTTCGCGTCCCGGGACTTCCCGCGCTTTGTCGACGCGTTCGAATCTCGTCGACGCGCGACGGTTGCGTTCGAACGGCACCGTCCTCGCGTCGTCGTCTTCGGGTGGTTCTTCGACGCGTCGCTCGCGTCCGGCGCTCGCGTCGTCGTCGTCGTCGTCATCGCGCGCGTCGCGCGCTCGGCTCCCGGCGCCGTGCCTCGGCGTCGCCGCGCGACGCCCTCTCGCGTCGCCGCGCGCGGGCGCGAGGCGTCGCGTCGTTCGGACCCTCTCTTGGCGACGACCCTCGTGTGGCGAAGACCGC
>JACLAB010014169.1_pt1 | contig 51646 bp, 61 predicted proteins | sample 8027921 | NCBI WGS metagenome assembly JACLAB01 (sample SAMN15725117, study PRJNA655200) | protist metagenome | isolation source: fluorescence activated cell sorting (FACS) single amplified genomes of... | place: USA: West Boothbay Harbor, Gulf of Maine | collected 2000-07-19 | reverse complement strand
TTTACTAGCGCAATTAGGAATCTAGACAATAAAAAACCCCGGCGATTAAACCGGGGCTTGTTTGCTTTTGCTGCAGCTATCTATTCAAATATTAATGGCAAAAACAATGCTGCATATAACAGGGCGGCTATAGATACCGCCCCCAAAATATCACCTAAAATCTTGCGTATCATTATGCTGCAACGCTATCAGCTAGATTCCACAGTTCCCGGTTAACTCTTACCGTCTCAGCTAGTGAAGCAATTCCTTTTGCTTTCCGAATTGCCCCGGTTGGATTGCGTTTAGTGTAGCTTTCAATTTCTACACCGCCCCTGATCAAGCTTTCCTGCAGTCTATTAAATACTGTGTACTTATCATTACCAGCATCACCATGGCGGCGAACCCTCAAAGCTTGCTTTACCGTTCTGAATTGATCTGCATAACTACCATTGCGATTGTCCGGCGGTGTATTCTGCAGCATATCCCAACGCAAATTTACAGCATCATAAGCAAAATCAACTATTTGATCATGATCAAGAATATGATTCTGCATACCGTCAATCTTATCCATCAACACAGGCACATTGTTTGATTGTGATGTTATTAGATTGCTGAATCCGTTTGCCGTTGTAGCTGAATGTCTTAGCTTAGATTCAAACAATGAATCCCCGGCAATTATACCGTTTGAACATAGGCAACGGTAAACACCGATAAACAGTTTCAAGGCTGATTTGCCGTTGTGTGAATTGTACAAAATCAGATTTGGTTGATTATCCCGGTCATCCAATTGAGCCGGGGCAAACGACAACATGTGATCTTGAAACGGTATGTTTTCAGATAGACGACTCGGTTTTTGTACCGCCCGAACCGGGTTCCATCCATGATCATTCAATATTGAAATAGCTTGTGCCGTATCAACAAAGCCATACCGCCCCGACAATTCCGGGGCTTTAGTTTTGGTGAATGCAGCGGGGCAATTATCCCAAATATCTGCAGTAGATAATACCGGGGCGGATTCTGTGTGTGTGTGGATCAGATCAAACATTGGTAGTTCCTTTTCAAGTTTAGCAAAAGTTTAGGGGGCGATATTTAAGCCCCGCCCCCCGTAACTATTTCGATTCGTGTAATTAGTAAAGTGCTTTATTAGTAGCGTTAAAATAAAACATCAAATAACCATAACAACGCTATTAGATAGCCAAGTAACATAAAAACTGTATTCACGCTGCAAGCCCGGTTTCAATCAAATCTGGATTGTCTACTATAAGAGCGTCCTGCAGCATCTGAATCCGTTTTGGACCTTTTAGCCGCAAGCCCAATATTACCGCCCCGGCGAATACATTTTGCAGATCTGATAGATCACCATTGACCACCGGGCGCCCTATAAAGCTTGCCGGGTTACCGCCCCGGAATACTGCACTAATAGGAACATTGGTTTGCAGCGCCCGGTTAACAGCCTTTTGATACTTTGGCGCTGCAGAATAAGAAAACATCAATTTATAGTTTTCCGGGGTTTTACCGAGTCGGCTGGCAATTTTCGTATAATCGAAAAACAACGATGAACTAAATTCCTGCGGGATATCGTACCGCTCGTATTGAATATCTGAAATAGTATTCAATCTAAATGCAGCCTTGAATCCATCTCTTGCACATTTGCGTTCAAATGCTGCAATTTCTTTTCTTAATCTTTCCAGAAATTGCGCTTGATCATTATGCCATAGATCAGTTTTCATTTTTCTTGATTGATTTACCGATTTAAAAACATCGGCAAGCCCGGAAAACTTTAAGCAAGGTTTGGCACATTGTGCCATGTTCCGAGCGGGGCATATGATATCGTCGGGATAGAGAGACAAGCTTGCTATTTTATATTCAGAATCCTTTTGTGATTTTTTTATCTTGGCGTTGCCGCCCCGTGTTTCTAACAATTTGAAGCTTTTCATTTTCGTTTCCTTTTCAGAGTTTAGCCCGGAAAAGATAGCTTTTTAACTTATGATTCTGCAATAGCTAACAGCGGTATTGATGGTCATCTGAATTTTTTAAAAAACCATCAGCAAATAGCGGAACTATTTATTGTATAGTGGTATTTAAACAGTTGAATATTGAAATGATACGTGTTTAGGTACAGTCATATAATAATTGACGTGCGAGTAGTTTTAGAACAGAATGGGAACATTCTAAAATTGGAGGTTAATATGATTCTCACGCCTGATATGGCAACAGAAGTCGCAGAGGCGTTATTGGACGCCGCCAGCAATAGTAATGGCGATAATAAAACATCAATAGACGTTGTTATGGTAAGTAATAATTTAGCAGTCAGTATGCCATCAACTGATGATGATCACGGTTACACAATTATACATCAAGTACAGTCATAACTAATTGACGTGCGAGTAAAACTAAAAAACCCGGTTCTGGCGATATGCAGAACCGGGTTTTCTTTTGTCTATCGGTATATTTAGAAGCTAGTCAAAAACTAGACCCGTTGTTTGCTCATATAAGATACCCGCAACGATTTCGGTAGCATCTGCACTTGATGTAACGTCAAATGCTTCGAAGAAATCTATATTTAATGCAAAAGTTGCTGCAGCTATCATATCAACATTATTTTTGCTGGTTTTACGTGCTTCCGTTAAAGCTGCAATGATGGTTTCTTTGTTAGTCATCAGCTTGCTCCAACTTCATAACTTTAGCTTTAAATACTTCACCGTTTTCATCTGACCCATGGGCCGTTTGACCTACACGATCTGGGCAAGCAGCACTCAATAGCATAGTGGCTTTGCTTTTAGTTTTGGCTTGCAACCTATGAACAGCCCCGTCATCAAAAACAAATTCATAGTCTTTTTCAACTGTCATCAGCTTGCTCCACTTCCAGTTCAGTTTTAACCGCATTGAAAACCTGATCTGCAGTCAGTAAACTAGAAAGTTGATTAGCTATCTTCAAAGCTTTCGCTGATTGCTCATCATTTGGGGCAGAGACCGCAAGCTGTAGAGCCAGTTTAAACGCCTCCAGATTATTTGTAGGTGCTTGTAGATCAGTCATCAGCTTGCTCCTCAAATTTGGTAAGTTCAGTCACTAGGGCTTCCAATGCGTACATATGCGTTACAGTACCTTGCGGATAATCCTCGGTCCAATAATCCACCAACGGTGCGTTATCAGTGGCCTCACTGACTTCAATATAGACCGTGTAGCCGTTGATCTCTACATAGCAGCTTTTGTCTGCGCTGAATTTAGGAGCGCCTTTTGGTTTATCACCCATCAGCTTGCTCCCCACGTCAGTACCACACCAACAGATGAAAAGCCTCCACAACGGCGGTGAGGTCGGTAAGCTGCCCCAATCCAATCTGCGTCATCCCCACCCGTGCGAATAACTTTCCAACCTGTGCTACATTTGTAGCCGTGGGTACGCAGGGTCTTTAATTCTGAACTGGTTAGATTGCGGCCCGTACCTCCAAATGGAATAGGGCTATTCAATATGTTTAATCGTTCAGTCATCACCGCATCCCCCGAATTAGTCTGTGTATGATTATTATTACGCATTCTCTTCCACCTCGCAATAGGCTGAAGAAATACGATTGCCTGTATGATCACAGGTCAGATACGCATCCTCCCAATTAATGTCACAGCCCTGCACCTGCCACTGGTCATCGTCGCTATCTTTAATAGCTGATTTAACCAGATCAATATTGTCATGGACTGCATCGAAGCTGAGTGTGCCGCCATCTTTAGTAACCCAGTATTTGGGATAGCCGCCGACATCAGTGAGTGATCCCCCGGCTAATGATTGCTGTAGTTCAATGATATTATGGATAAGCATAATCTCTCCTTTTCAGTGTTTAGCGATTCTCATTAGCACTATAACTAATAGCGTAGTCAACTATTTTATTATACATTAACTAAAAAGACCTCCGCATACGGGGGGAGTATGCAGAGGCCCAGTTGTTGAGACAGCAGGGAGAAAACCATCTATATTTTTGATACAGTATTCTACACAGTGGCGCAACTATAAAATTTATATTGCTATTAACAAATAGCGTTAGTAAGGTATGAGCGTTGCTAACAGGAGAATGAATATGAACAAGGTGAAGTCTAAACGTAGTCCTGACGGGCGAGTATTTTTTTATTGGAACCCATCTCAATCGATGAGGGATTCTATCAATGCAAGATATTATCAGAGTTTGGATGCAGTAGATGTTCAAATCTACATCGCATCGTGCCAGAACAAATTCTGGGAATACAAATCTAAGATCAAGACAAAGGAATGGGTGGACGGTAACTCTGTCTCTGCGTTGGTAATTGCCTACCGCAAAACCAGCATGTGGGCGAACTTATCTGACAATAGTAAAAGGGTGTATACCTACCTGCTAGAGAGCATTCTGTGGGAGCCATTTGCCGATCATAAAAAACCTATGGCTGAAACTTTGATATCCTCTATTGATTTTAAATATGCTGAATCTGTGTATATCCATAGCCAACAAGCTATAAGTAAGCACCACGCCATGCATGTGTGTAAGGTTTTGCGGGTTGTGTGGGGCCAAGGTCTTCGTTTGGGCATGGTTAAATCAAACCCATTCCTAAAGATGGGCATAAAATCAATACCCCCACGTACAGTGATGTGGACCCCGGATCAAGTAGAGTTGGCTATACAAACAGCCGATAAAATGGGCTACACGGGTTTGGGTACGCTCATTCTATTATGCTACGATCTATGCCAGCGTCCGGGTGATATGCGACAGTTGACGTGGGACTGTTTTGATGGAAGCACCCTGCAGTCTCAGCATATCGATATGGACGCACATTCTCTTAAATTTACGCAAGAGAAAACAGGCGTACCTATCAAGGTTATTGTCAGTGAATGGCTGCAAGAGCGCCTGTCTAACACTGTGAGGCGCAATGCTTGCCCGTTCATAGTCGTGAACGATAACCCTGCCCAGCGCCGATATGTCTATAAAAGTTACCATTGCAGACGGCTCTATAACTCACACCTCAACATCATAAGAAAAGAGGCTGGACTGCCTGACTATCTTAAAATGGCTGATCTACGCAGGACAGGGGCCACAGAGATGGCAGAGTCTGGCTGTACTAATGCTGAACTGCGTAGCGTTACCGGTCACAAAACTATGGACGTATTATCTATTTACGTGCGCCACACAGATAAGCTGGCTGCAACCGGTCAATCCAAACGCTACGCAAAACGTAATCATGCATAGCTGCAGCAAGTGTGATGAGGCTGCATTGTGCTTTCAATTGGATAAAGCCTGGTGCGCCGACTGTTGGTTGAAATTCATGAAACCTATCCTGATAAAACGAGCAAAACTATATGATAAACAGAGATGAGTATTCTAAACTTTTAGACAAATACCAAATTCTAAAACGAGAAGCTGATCGCTGGGAAAAACTGGCTAAAAAGTTAGCGGGGGAACTCGCTGACTTAAAACATGCAATGAAGGAATAAGACAATTATTGAAGTTACATATCTCGACCATATGGGGTCTGACCTGTCAGTGGTTAACGCCGCTAGAGTTTCATTCGGTAAAACCAGTGAATGGAACCCGGATTGGCGTGATGATCATTATACATCCCTGCTAACCAAAGATTCTAAACTCATTAAATATTTAGCTGATCACAAGCATATGTCACCATTTGGACACTGCTTCGCATCGTTTCACGTAGCCTGCCCACTCTATGTCCATGCCCAATTAACTAAGCATGAATATTTACGATCTAATACGATCAGCAGACGCTACGTTGATGATGATCCAGTATTCTACGTCCCACCAATCTGGAGAGGCCGCTCAGAGGACAAGAAGCAAGGCTCTAGTGGCGTCATTGCCAAAGGACAAGCTGACCTCACAATAGGCTGCAACAACGCCCGTGCGCTGCAAGATTATAAGAAGCTGTTGGAGTTGGGAGTGTGTCCAGAGCAAGCCCGTGGAGTGCTTCCCACATCGACCATGACTGAGTTCTGGTGGTCTGGTTCATTAGATGCATGGGCTAAGATGTGTAAGCTGCGTATGGCCCCCGATAGCCAGTATGAAAGCCAGCTAGTTGCGAGAGGTATTAGTGGGATTATGTCCGGGCTGTTTGAGGCTTCATGGGCGGCACTGGTGCCGGTCTCTATACGACCCTTTGATGAAGAAGAATCAGCCCGGTCATTAGAACGCTCAAAAATAAATAAAAATTGACCCAAATAGTTAAATAATGTTAAGTGAAATTAACTCATCAAAAAAAGTTGTTAGTTATCAATGTGATGGTAGGCCTGGAGGGACTCGAACCCCCAACCAAAGCGGTCACTGATAACTCAATAATATTAATGGGTTAGGTCGCTTAAAATTAGTAACGCCCATAACTAAGTGGCGGTATTATTTACTTGACTGATGTTAGAATCATAGTTAGGCTAACGCCAGTCCCGTGGGGGGCTGGTATACCCCTAGCTAAACATACAGTGTAATAAGGGGGGAAGTATAATGAAGATAAGACATACTCTTATTGAAGAGTTAAGAAAACAATACTCACAAGATAAACATGCCGCCGATAAATCATTCTGTTGTGATTCATGCGGCAAGATGATCCTTAAAAATAATCAGTATATGGTTGATGTTGTTTGTTTTATTAAACCAGAATCTGACATGGACTATTGGTGTGAGGATGAGGGGGATTGGAGCAATGTTGCTTATCCCAATCTGATATTTCCAAAGCTATGTATCACCTGTGGTGACATATGACTTACAGCCGGGGAGATCAGCTAGATGTAATCAAATCACTACACCTCAAAGATGGTGATCGTATTACAATCAATTGCCCATTCTGTGGCGGTCCTAATAAATTCACAGTAGATAAATCTGACGGGCGAGTAATCTGGAATTGTTATCGTGCTTCCTGCCCAGCTAAAGGCAGCTATCACGGCAAGAGATCAATATCATCAGTACGTGACTGTTTGAATAATCATAGGCAGAAGGCAGCACCTAAAAAGGTATCTGCTATTCCTAGAATAGTCACCCTGCCAGAGAACTATCCCCCGGCTATGAAATATCTTGAAGAGGTAAACTCTCTTGAAGCTTATCAATCCAAGCTGATTAAAATAAGATATGCCCCTGCTGAAAAGCGGGTGCTATTTTATAACTCTGATGGCACTGGGGCAGTTGGTAGGTCACTATCACGTAGTACTTACAAGTGGTGGTCATACGGTCAACTAGATGGCGGTATTCATGTAGGTGAGGGTGACCATGCAATACTGGTCGAGGATGTACCCTCGGCCTGTGCTGTATCTCGTATCAATGGCTATGTGGGAGTGGCCCTGCTGGGTACAAAAATAACAAAGGGGATCAAATCTACATTAGTTACATATAAAAATTATACATTAGTTCTTGACAATGACGCCAGTAGTAAGGCAATCATAGAAGCGTCTAGGTTAGCTGGCTGCAAGTTGCGGTTTACTAAGCTAGATTTAAAAAACTTAACTGTCGAGCAAATAAAGGGGGTATTAAATGTTTAAAGTGGTAACAATAGCTATCTCCGGGGAAAACATTAAACGGTATCAATCATCGTTTAGTAATCCTATCCCAAACTGGGTAAGTAAAAATATTTCAATGAAAAATAAACTTTCTTGTAAGACTCCTTCTGAACTTCGGCGGGAGCAAGCTGGCATATTAATAACCAATACTCCTGTATCCCCGCCCCAACTAAGTGTGTGACTTTTATCGATTTACTTACGTAAATAAAAAACAACACAGTTAACAGAGTGGAATGCAACAAAATGAAACAAGCGATAATTTCTCCTTTTCCGTTAGAAAAAACAAACGTTCTGTATACACGCTACGGGAAATCTGCGGGTTCTTTAGCAAATAAAATGATACAAAAGATGTTAGCGAGTGCAACGCTCAGTACACCATCGGTTGCAGCATGTGGTGCAACAACCGTCTGGGGAAATGGACCTACAGCCCCACCCTATTTTCTATGATTTTTATTTAACTGTTGCCTTCACCTCTCCGATCTATAGAGGCATTGGAGGCAGTCAAACTATGTTATTAAACTCTGAGGAATACACAATGAAAGCCCGTGCGGTTATATGCATTGATCTAGAAATCCAAGGTGGCTTTAAAGAAGCTGCGAAAGAACAAGAGAAAATAGAGTTAGCAATTGAGGCGCTGGTCAAGGACAATCCTAACGTCACCCACCATCAAGTGGACGTAAAAGAACGTAGAGGTGACAAGAAGGTTGACATCACCCAGATGAAGTTCCGAAATAGCTAAATAGCTTAATAAAATAAATTAGCCTCAGATTCTTCTGGGGCTTTTTTTATGCCTTGTTCTCTGTTACTAGTAGCGTTGCTAGACCAACAACAAGAGGCATAATAAGGTGGAAATAAATCTACTAAGAACGCTACTGAGCAGTGAAATATATAACAACCATCAGCAAAGAATCAGAAAATCAATATTTGCTGATGAGAACGTACAATTACTGGACCTGATTATTGAAGGTCATCAAAAATATGAAACAGACCTACAGCCTGATGATCTATATGCAATGTGGATCAGCCAGAACCCTATGGCTACTACCGCCCTGGTGCATGACTTTCGTGACAGCTTAGATAATCTAAAAGAAGCTAATCCTATTACAGAAGTTGTTGCTGATGACGTTATACAATCATTGTGGCGGCAAGAAATAGGTCGTGATGTTGCTAACATTGGAATAAAAATAGCTGAAGGTGATAGCGCAGCTATGACCAAGCTGCAGCGCCTGATTGAGAATGTAGCGGAAAGCTACATGCCAGATGATTTCGGTGATGACTGTGATGCTGACATCGATGAGTTGATGGCCTTCACCAGTATTGAAAACAAATGGAAGTTCAATATCCCTACATTAAGCCGTGAACTTTATGGCGTTGGACCGGGCAACTTCGGAGCAATATTTGCCAGAACGGAAGCTGGTAAGACATGCTTTTCAATATCCCTGTGTGCGGGTCCGGAGGGCTTTGCTGAACAAGGAGCCAAAGTTTTCTATCTATGCAATGAGGAAGACGTGCAGATTACTAAGTTACGAGGAATGCAAGCTTTCTCTGGAGTAACTTCAGAAGGCTGCATTACACGGGCTGCTGAAGTCCGGGCTAAATTTAGGGAAATCGAAAGTAACCTGCGCTTTCGGGAAATCAATGGATGGGATGTAGATAAGCTAGATGCATTCTTAACTAAGTTCCCTGCTGATGTCGTAATCTTAGATCAGATAGATAAGTTAGAGATATCTGGCACCTACGATGGTCTGCACCGGAAGTTGGGTGCGCTGTATCAATCAGTGCGTGAATTAGCCAAGCGTCATAAGTGCGCCATACTCTGCGTTACGCAAGCCAGTATTGAAGCTGAACATAGGACCAGAGTTGAAGCCAGCATGATGGCTGACAGCAAGACCAGCAAGCAAGCTGAACTGGACCTGATCATAGGCATTGGTATGGCAGCGCCCGGTGGAGATGGGCCTGATCTCAGACGTTTCCTAAACCTGTCCAAAAACAAACTCTCACCATTCCACGGGATGATCAATTGCACGATTGATCCAGCGGTCAGCAGGTACAATGTATAATGGGTAAACGTAGTAACTTTGAACGCAAGCCACGTGATTTCTATCGCACTCCTGTAGAGGCCGTGGCCCCACTCATTCCCTATATTCAAGATGACCAGACCTTCTGTGAGCCATGTGCGGGTGATGGGGCGTTAATACGCTCTGTCACTGCCCTCGGTCTGCAGTGTGTCAGTGCATATGACATTGAGCCAAATGGTGTTGGAATAGACATGCATGACGCCCTGTTGCTTGAAGAGCGTCATTTAAAAGATGCTGATCTAATCATTACCAACCCGCCATGGGACCGTTCTATACTGCACCCACTTATTGTGCAGCTATCTGACCTCAGACCCACGTGGCTGCTGTTTGATGCAGATTGGATGCACACAAAGCAATCAACTCAATTCCTGCCACGACTACGCAAGATCGTCAGCATTGGTCGAGTGAAGTGGTTCGATAAAACAACCGGTAAAGATAACGCCTGTTGGTATTTGTTTGATAAGCAATCTGATCCTAACGCCACCCGTTTTTACGGGAGAATGTAATGAAAATATTAGTGCTAGACTTAGAAACCACAGTCCAAAAGATTGATGGCAAGACTGATAATTCACCATTCAATCCAAACAATCGCTGCGTATCAGCCCACTACGGTTGGCTTGAGGACGGGCGAGTAGATCAAGTTTATCATTTGGTTTTTCACCACAATCAAAAAGCAGTGCCTGATAGTCCAGATGATTTAATTGAGGCGTTACAATCTGCTGACATGTTGGTGGCTCATAATGCTAAATTTGATATATTGTGGCTTACATCGATGAGGATGCCCATCCCGCCGATTGTTAGATGCACGATGATCAATGAATACATACTGGCGAAGGGCCAACGCACAAAACTCTCCCTGAAAGCTATAGCTGAAAGGAGAGCGGGATGAGTTTAGATATCGTTCAGAAGAAATCAGACTTAGTTGATGACTTGTTTAAAAGCGGTGTTGGTTTTGAGGCCATGCCTTTGCTTACAGTCATAGAATATGCTGAAGCTGATGTCCGGTCCTGTGCTGGTATATTTGTTGATCAGCTAAAAGACTTCGAACAACCTGCAAACAAAAGCCTGACTAATATAGTCACAATTATGAATGAAATGCTCCTTACTTTAGTGGAATTGGAAGGCAATGGAGTGATGATTGATCAGGTTGCTTTGGGTGAGGTTGAAGCTGCATTCCGGGCTGAGAAAGCCCAACTGCAGACTGATCTCAATCACATAGTCGAAACGGTCATGGGGGATACTCCTATCAACCTCAACAGCGGTGCTGACATGACATCTGTTGTGTACAGCCGCAAAGTGAAAAACCGTGACCAGCACAAAGGTGTTTGGAACATCGGTATGCAGTTGAATGGCAAGCCAATGATGCCGCCACGCATGAATAGATCACAGTTTGTTAAAGCAGTTAGGGACACAACCACAGTTGTGCATAGGACAATGGCTGTATGCTGCCCGGACTGTCAGGGCAGAGGCACTATCCAGAAGTTTAAGATTAAAACTAAAACAAAGATGGGTAAAAAGTACCGGGTTCAGGGAGACCCCTACAAAAACCGAACTAAGTGCGTCCCCTGTGATGGTCAGGGGGCATTGTACCAATCCACTGGTCAGGTAGCTGGACTAAAAATGAACCCGGTGAATGCTAGTTTTGCTTCGATCAATGGATTTAAAACCGACAAGACCACCCTGCTGACTTTAATCGATCATGCTAATGAGAAAGGTAATCTACAGGCTGTCGAGTTCCTGACTAAATACAGTCGGCTGAATGCAGTCAGTACCTATCTTGATACCTTCGTAATGGGCATCAAGAACTGGACCCGCAACACTGGCACCCTGCACACAAACTTCAATCAATGCATTACAGCCACTGGCAGACTGTCATCCTCAAACATCAATCTGCAGAACATGCCTAAACGAGGCTTCCCGATCCGCAAAGCTATCGTTAGTCGGTTTAAAAACGGTACGATCATTGAGGCTGATTACAGCGGATTAGAATTTGTTGTAGCTGGGGAGTTAAGTCAGGATGAACAGATTATTGATGATGTACGGAATGGAAAAGACCTACACAAACAGACTGCATCTATTATCAATCGATGTGAGACTGCAGACGTAAATAAAACTATGAGACAATCAGCGAAAGCATTCAGTTTTGCACCGATTTATGGTGGAACTGGGAACGGACAACCCCCGCACATACGGAAATACTTTGATGAGTTCTTTAACATTTATAGAGGGCTACATGCGTACCATCGGAAGCTTACTGATGGGGTTCTGCGAGATGGCATAATCCAAACACCTAGCGGTAGGCAGTTCTTTTGGCCTGATGCTAAACGGCTAGGAAATGGACGTATCACCAACCACACTCAGTGCGTTAATTATCCGGTGCAGTCGTTTGCCACCGCTGATCTTGTGCCACTGGCATGTGTTCGTGCATTTCGTAAGTTTAATGAATTGAACCTACAATCTAAGCTTGTTCTGAGTGTGCATGATTCAATTGTAGTGGATTGCCGTGCAGATGAAAGGGATACGGTTCTAGAAGCACTGCGCTGGGCTATGGTTGGTGTGGTGGATGAGGCAACAGAGCGGTGGAATTACACCTTCACTCTGCCTTTAGAAATAGAGATTTCTGAGGGTAAAAACTGGTTGGATCAAGTCGAGTTAGATTGACACTACGCCATTAGTTATGCCATACTACAACTCCACTAACTAGATTCGTAATAAGGATTCAGAATGACTGAACTGACAAATATCGAGGCAGATTATGCAGCGTTAGCAGCTTCATTGGGGGCTGGACCTAACAAATCAACAACAACAACCGCACGGTTCCCCACACTGACTATCATGAGCAATGAGGATGATGCACAGGGCAATGCAATCAAACCTGATCCCAGAGGAAAGTTCTTTCTGAAAGGATCAGACAAATTAGCGTATGCAACTAAAGCTACATTCAGGCCACTATCACATCATTATCAGTGGATACATTTTGATGATGAAGGTTTGGCAAACAAAAGCCGTGCAATTCTCACGTTTAGAGAGGAAGCACGGGATATGCTAGGCGGCATTAAATGCGGCTATCCCGAATGGGACGCTATGCAAGAGATGGAGCGTGAGGAGCGCAAGAAGTGGCGTGATATGCAATTCCGACAGGTGCGGGGTTTGGTCACCATGACCGGCAAAACTGCCTCTGGTGAAGAGGTGGTGTATGAGAATACTCCCTGCATGTTGCAGCACAGAAACTCAAACTATGCCGGGTTTAAGAATGCTGTTTTAGATGCTCTTCCCGGTGATAAGAACCTATTCGATTTTAATGTCGAATTGTCCAGTGAACGAAACGTAAACGGCAGTGTGAAATGGTACACTTTCAATTACAAACCTGACTTCGAAAACCCATTGGATCGAACTTCTGATCTTTTTGAAACTCTGAAAATGATCAAGGAAATGATCCATAAAGAAAATGAGTATGTTGATGCGGCATACTACAAGTGCATTCAAGCCGGTAGCATTGATTCACAGGCTATAGCTGCACTGGAAGAGGTTATCGATGGCTTAGACGATGATCTGACGGATGCAGCGTAATGGGCATTGTCCATGACCTCTCGAATGAGGAATATCATGCCACGGCGGGGGTAAGTTCCTCCGCTGTTAAAACAGTAGCCAAGAAGTCTGTAGCGCACTGGAAGGGGCAGAAAATGTCCCAGACAGCCGCATTTAGAACCGGTACATCTGTTCATGCACTGTTGCTAGAGGAAGATCGTGATCTAGTGATCAAGGGTCCAAAAACCCGGTCTTCGTTAGCTTTCAAAGATATGGAAGCTAATCTGCAAGATGAACAGATTTTACTAACTGAAGTTGAATACAACGTGGCACATTGCATTGCGAGAGGGGCGTTGAAAAACCCCCATGCAAAAGCTGCACTGCGTCATAAAGATAGGCTGAATGAGGTCAGTATCTTTGCACAGTGTCCTAGAACGGGACTGACGTTAAAAACTCGCCCTGATCTGGCAATCCTGTCTGAAGGTACGATTTTTGATGTCAAAACCACACAAGACGCTAGTCCAAAAGGTTTCGCATCTGAGACATTCAAATATGCTTACCATTTACAGGCAGCTTTCTATTTATACGTGTGTAATTTAGCTGGGTGGGAAGTGTCTAAGTTTAAGTTCATCTGTGTGGAAAAGGCCGCTCCATTTGTTTGCCACATGTTTGATGTCAGCCCAGAACTTTTAGCTAAAGCCACGGAGCAAATGCATCATACCCTGGACATCATTGCGGCGGCAGAAAAGAACAAAGATTTCGGCACGGGGTGGGGTGAATGCACCACCCTAAAACTACCTGCATGGCTATAAGCACCTCCAGTGCCAAAGCAAAAGGTAGGCGGCACCAACAATGGGTCCGAGATAAAATATTGGGCTTATTCCCTAGCCTTAGTTTGGACGATGTTCGTTCAACCGCCATGGGGCAGAATGGGGAAGATATCCAGCTAGCAAGTGCAGCCAGAAAACTCTTTCCCTACTCTGTGGAATGCAAATCACTGAAGAAACTAGCCGTATATACGATCATGGATCAGGCCAAAACAAACTGCCCAAAAGGCTCTCAGCCCCTCGCAATAATAAAAGCAGATCGACAGAAGCCACTGGCTGTAATGGATGCCGATCATTTCTTTGATCTCGTAAAAAGTAGGACTAAAACACATGGAAAATGATCTCCCAGAAAACACAATGTCGTTGGTTATGCAGATTGGTGATGACGATAAAGTTAAAGTAATTCTAGCCTGTAATCTGTCTGCCGAGATGGATGAAGATGATGCTAATTATTACGTCAATTTGATCCACGGGCTTCAGGAAAGTCTTTCGCTTATGTCAGATCATTTCGCTGAAGTTGGTGCCAAAACCCGTATCATAGATGCACTGATGGGAGACGATGAGGAAGAAGGCATTGCATTTGAGCCTGACCCCGACTTGCTACAGGCAATTGAGAACCAGAAGGTAGTCAGCTTCAAAAAGAAAATGCACTGATGGTTAAGTATTTTAACGATGACTATGAGGAAGTCGTAGTATCCTTCGATACCAGCGATATTGATCCAAACGCCCAGATGGACATTATGCCCACTTCAGACCGCAAGAAAATTGCATCTGATGGGGCTTCTACTACGTATTATAAACTCCCCTCACACGCAGATGAACTACGCCACCTAATAGCGTTTAAAGGAATGAGTAAGAGCCGGGGGGATATCTTTAAAGCTTGTTACCGGCTGGGTGAGAAAGCCGGGGTGGATGTGGGCTATGATCTTCAGAAGATGAAGTTCTTTATTGATGATCTCATCCAGATGCATCAGCGGGGTGAACACTTATGATCACCCAACAGGACATTGATGATGTAGCCGAATTGGCTGATCCAATTCCCCTTAAAACTCCATTAGAAATGGTGCGCCAGTTTGCAATCGCAATGGATCAGCCACTGGATGAAAAGTGGCTGTTTAATCGTGATCTGGAAGACCTCCGATACCGACTGATTGCAGAAGAGTTTGGTGAGGTTTCTGATGAGAGGGAGGCAGGTAATCGCCCTGCAGCCATGCTCTCTGAGTTAGCTGACTTGGTATATACAGATTACTTATATGCAGCTTCATTTGGATGGGATTTAGATGAGGCCGTCAGACGCATTCACGCCGCCAATATGAGCAAATTAGGACCGGACGGGAAACCTTTATACCGCCCGGATGGAAAGGTCTTGAAAGGACCAAATTATAAAAAAGCAGACTTGTCTGATTTAGTTTGAGGGACAGAAATGAAAAACGAATACGGGCCTACACTACCAATATCTGAAGAAATCCATGCAATGAAGTATCGTAGCGAAGGTGAGACTTTCACTGAAGCTATGACACGGGTTGCTGAAGCAGTGAAGGACGATGAAAGTCACTTCAACAACTTTAGAACCATTCTATATAACCAACGGTTTCTACCCGCTGGTAGAGTGCAAAGTGCAATGGGCGCACCTCGTACTGTAACGCCATATAATTGTTTCGTTAGCGGTACTATTGAAGACAGTATGGAAGGCATCACAGGGGCCGTTGGGGAAGCTGCCCGGACGATGCAACTAGGTGGGGGTATTGGATATGATTTCAGTACACTCAGACCTCATGGGGCATTGATTAGGAGCCTAGATAGTAAGTCTAGTGGACCCCTGTCCTTCATGGGCATCTTTGATGCTACGTGCAAAACCATTGCCTCTGCAGGACACCGGAGGGGCGCTCAGATGGGCGTTTTGAGGGTGGATCACCCCGATATCGAAAAGTTTATCAGGGCTAAAAACAACAGCACAGAGTTAACTCAGTTTAATATATCTGTGGGTGTAACAGATAAGTTTATGTCAGCAGTAAAAGAAGACACTGACTTTGATCTGGTGTTTGAAGGCACTGTCTATAAGACCGTGAAAGCCCGTGCATTATGGGATGATATACTCAGATCAACATGGGATTGGGCAGAGCCTGGTATCTTATTCATCGATAGGATTAACCGCAAAAACAATCTGCATTATTGCGAGAAGATCGTTGCCACCAATCCCTGTGGTGAGCAGCCTTTGCCGCCCTATGGTGCATGTCTGTTGGGATCATTCAACCTTACTAAATACATCCAGATGACCCCAGAAGGGGCATATTCGTTTAACATGCAGATGTTAAAGAATGACATCCCTCATGTTGTAAGAGCCATGGATAACGTAGTGGATCGTGCGACATACCCATTACCTCAACAGGAGCAGCAAGCAAAAGATACCCGCCGTATGGGATTGGGTGTGACAGGTCTAGCCAACGCTCTGGAAGCAATGGGCTATGACTACGGATCATCTGACTTCATTCATTGGTTTGAAAAGATCATGACTGTGATCAGAGATGGCTGCTACATGACATCGATTTCACTTGCCGTGGAGAAAGGTAAGTTCCCTTTTTACGATGAAAGGTTTCTGGATTCAGAATTTGCTCAAACACTACCCGCAAGCATTAGGTTGCTTATCCAAACTCACGGCATTCGTAACTCGCATCTTCTGTCAATCGCCCCGACAGGCACCATCAGTTTATCTGCAGACAATGTCTCCAGCGGCATCGAACCGGTGTTCTCCCACACATATGACCGGACAATCCAAACCTTTGATGGGCCACGGGTCGAAACAGTCGAAGACTACGCCTACCGTGAGTTTGGAATAAAAGGCAAAACTGCTGATGAACTGAGCGTGTTTGACCATGTGAAGGTTCTAAATGTTGCCAGTAAATACGTTGATTCAGCGTGTAGTAAGACCTGCAATGTCGGTGACAATGTTGGGTGGGAAGACTTCAAAAAGGTATACATGGATGCCTATGAGGGCGGTAGTTCTGGCTGTACCACATTTCGGTCCAGCGGTAAGCGTTTCGGAATTTTGAATGCCTCTGCAGTTGAGGATGTGGCAGAAGTCCCTGTTGTGGAAGAGAACCATGACTTCGTGGAAGAGGGAGGGGCTTGCTACTTTGATCCAGCAACCGGCCTTCGGAAGTGTGAATAAATGCTTCTGGCAGATGGATTTGGAGATGCAATCATTGGTGTTGGCGAGAGAAGTGGTTCTGACAACGTGGTTGTATACGATGCTCACCATTGCCTTAAAATTCTAGTTGGGGATGGGATGACCTATGATGAGGCACAGGAATATTTCAGCTTTAACACATTGGGAGCATACGTTGGGGAAGGCACCCCAATGTTTGTGTGGAAGATGACAGAACAGGAGGTTCATGAGGCAGCTTCCAGCGAGTAAATGCATAGCGTTTGAAGAGGGGGTTAACGCTTTCTATCAAGATAACCCGGACTGCAAATATCGCCCGACATCACATTATTACAGGGAATTTTGTCGTGGATATAACTTCGCATTCTTCAAGAACAAAGACGAGCATGTACAAAGTATTCCAGCAAGATGTCTTCGACAAGTATGACGATCCAGCCAGAGAGATGGCTAAACGATTTTGGGAAAGGATAGGATATGAAGCTACTGACAACCCTGATAAATATGGTACGGATTTGCTTGTTACCGGAAAAGGTAAGACGTTTACGTGCGAGGTTGAAGTTAAATCCGTTTGGCACGGAGTTACATTTCATTTCGATTCCCTCCACATCCCCGTTAGAAAAGCCAAATTCCTAAATAAGTCTGTGAAGTTTATGATCTTCAACAATAGCCTCACTCATGCAGCCATTGTCGGTCATAATGCAGTCGTAAATGCCCCCATTATAGAAGTGCCAAATATCCACATAGCAAAAGGTGAACGGTTTTTTGATATAGCCAAATCAGACATACATATTGTTCCGGTTTTTGAATCAAAACAGCCCATGAGTGCTTGACCCATAGGCTGTAAAAAGGTAATATATAGTTGAAACGGGCGTCTAGTCCTTTTCAGGTTTAGCAACTAGAAGCCCTCAGATTTCGGTCTGGGGGTTTTGTTTTATTGCATACCTAAAACTTCATCTGCGCCAAATATTTCAGTCATGTCTCTATCAGCAAAAGCTGCAGGGTCTTCTTGCCCATACTCATCACCTTCTTGCACCCGGATTTCATAGCGAGTGGTTTTAGCAGTGTTTCGGATAGCTTCTTTTGCTAGTCTATTTATCACTGACTGCTTTTGACCTTCAGCAGAAGCTTTGAGTAATTCACTGAATGCTTTGGGGCTTGTTAATATAACAGCTAGTACGTTTGCCGCTACATCTTCTTCAAGCTTTTTAGCGTCCTTCATGGGAGCCTCTGCAATACGCCGTAGCATGGCAGCGGTGGGGTTCATGTAACCGGCAGTAAGCAAGATTGCTGTTGATACTGAATCCCTAATTTGTTGATTTCTGGAAGTATTGAAGGCGGTGTCTGATCCGGGCATAGAGGATTTAACTCTGCCGGGTAGAGTGACTTCAAACAACTTATCTAGAGTTTGGAATATAGCTTCGGACATTTCTGAATTGGCGGGATAGAGAGTGTCTATCGACTTCATCAGGTTACTGGCTTCATCAGAGGTTAGTTTCACAACATTATTATTTCTGATGCTGCGAGTTGCGGTTGTGCCGCCAGACAGCCCTGTAGCCCCGACACCAAATATCTTTCTGCCAATAGTATCCAGAGAAATGGCTTGTAATGCTTCCATTGCCATTTCACGTTCTAGTACGCTGGGCAGTCCATCTATTTTCTTTCTGAGTTCAGCAAGCTTATTAACGGAATCTTTACCAGTGACTATCGTCTCTAGAGCCTCTCTAGCAGATGAGGTTGGAATGGCTTCAGTTCTACCCATGAGACCAACAGTCCTACCCGGAGATGAACTAATAAGCGTAGATAGAATGCCTTCTTGTGCAGCCTTTGCTTGTGCGTCCAATGCTTTAATCAGTTTGTCATTATTAGCTACAAAGTTGCCTGACTCTTTAAAACTATCCCTGACCTGACGATAGCCAGTTTCCAATTGCTGTAGAAGTTTATCAGCACCTACTGACTGCATTTGATCTCGGATAGGTCCGAATGCAGCTAACAAAGCCTTCTCTGGATCAGCAGCGTTATCTGACTGAGCTACCGCTAATCTCAGTGCATCGGTAGCATTAGCTAAAAACATAGCGGCAAACGTATCGGATATCTCTGCAGGGTTAACTACGCCATCCAACATATAGTTTAGCTGTTTGTATAGTGTACCTGCAGAATCAGCCATAGTTTCATCAATAAATTGACCTGCAGCAAGCTGGAAATCAGGGTCTTTTCTACCTGCTGGTCCGGGTATATCTGTATTGCTGAACCTTCTTTTGTTAGTCATCGCATCCGTTAATCGTTCAAGGGGTTCAGAATTAGTGTACTTTGCTCTAGCTGCCTTATAGAGGTCATCGGCTGCAGCGAATTGTGCCGCATCTTCAGGATCAGCATTTGCTATCACATATGCCATCTGACCGCCCTCTTCAGCATCAGTAATATGCTTTCGGAATGCCATTAGCCTTTGTTGAACAGCAGGTTGGTTTTTATACTTTTCTATTACTCGTTGTAGATCAGCTTTGACTTTATATAAGTCTGAGAACTTAATGTTTTCGGTAATGCGTTCTATTACTTCACTAGAAGTTTCCGAAGTTTTTAAAAGATCATCTTGTCCCACAACAGGAATGGGATCAGGTCTTGTGGATACGGTTCTTGGCTTATAGCCATCAAACATATCCCGCAACACATTAGCCGCTATATCCGCCCCACCACTATCAATGTCATTGACATCCCGCACTACTTCAAACAGTTTTTTCTTTAGTGCTTCAGCATCGATGTCTACTTCAGGTAGATTCAAATAGGCTGCATCTACTTCATCCATATCTTTTACAAACTGAGGATATATTTTATCTGTTACCAACTCGTTAACCGCATCCCGGTATTGTTGGATATTAGCAGTGAATACAGGTTGATTGCCGGTAACCAATACCCCCAGTTCATCCCCAACGATAGTTTGGAGAATAGGGTTGTCTTCAATCAAGGTTTTCTGTGTTGCGAGTAAATTGTCAGTTTGATTTGCTCGTAGTGCTGACTGCTTCTCAATCTCCGCAACTTCCCGGTTAGATTGAGATACCAGGCTTTCTGCTGTCTGTGCAGCGGCGGCATCGACGCTCTCAACGCCGTCCCGCAATTGCGCCTCTCCAGCACGTTCAACAAAGTTTCCTACCTCTTCCGTAACTCTAGCTGCAGTGTTTGCTACAGCAGGGGTTGTAGACTGACTTCTCATGAGATCAATCATCGCCCGTGACATGTCTGCAGCTTTATTTTTGACGTACTCATCAAATTCTGTTTCAGACATAGTATCACGTAAACCCTGCCGAGTTTCTGCAATGTAAGCCTCTGATGATCTCATGATGGCGTTGGTGGTATCCACACCAATCTCTGTGGTTGCTCTACCTAAAGTCAATTCAATAATGGCATTGTCATTCAGCTTCTCAGCTAAATTAAGTATCCTAGATTTAAACTCTGTTGGTCCTAAATCCGCTAATTCAGGGTCTAGAAACTTCATGACGTTAGTAACCATGTCATCGGTTACCGCATCTCTTAGAGCATCCTCACTCGCAAGTAGGGCTGTGGCACTAAGCTTTTTACGGCCCCAACCTGTGGCTTTCCCTACAACAGAAATAAGGCCATCCAATGCCCCATTAATTAACAGACCATCCATAAACATTGATATGTCTTTGTTCTGTTCATCAGTGAAGCGACTACCGGTCAGGGAAGCAATACTCTCTGGACGTACCAACAGACCTTTGTCAGCTTCCCGCCCCATAATGGCTTCTATGGCAGCGGTGCCGACAGCATCCACACCAATGGCACTTTTAGCGCCGAATTTAGCACCTCTTACAAATTTACCAGTGTAGTTGAGACTTTTTATGGCGGGAACTACCGGAACTATTATACTGAGCATCGTGGTGAAAAACTGTTCACCGCCGGTCAGTTCATAGTCAGGTACTGCCCGTTCTAAGTCAGATTCTTCTAAGATTGCGCCTTCTGTAACAAACCCGCCTAACTGCTGATAAATATCTCTACCGGCTTGCTCTACAACACGACCAAAACTGGTACTGTCTGGTTTGGGTATAATAACATCTACTTGCTTATATTCTGTGACATTACCTTCATCATCTTTAACCGGCAGTTGCTTGGTGTAGATACGATCATCCCCGGATTGATACCCGGTTGTTTCATATATCTCTGCAGCCTTTGTTTCAAACTCAGCTAGGTCTGCCTCATAGGCTTCCATAGCCGCTTGATCGCCTTCCAGATCACTGCCTACTTCTAATGCTGCCCTCAACCGCTGAAAATTACCAATCTCTGGCTCTTCTCCGTACAGGGAAGGGAAAGTCATGCTATCCCGTTTATCTGTAGCATCACTCGCAACTTCTGCTGGTACGGTGAGGTTGGTAGCAAACCCCGTGCCTGTAGTTCTTGCGGAATCTTTTAGGTTATCGGGGTCTAGAGAAGTACCGGTCAAGTCTATGTTAGGGTTGCGTTTTAATAAAGCCTCTAAGTCAGGGTCGATTTTAGGCGCTGTTTCGGTTTCCGATTCTGTTTCAGGTTCATTAGAAACACCTAAAGAGGTTCCTTCTAACAGGGCTTTATTTTCGTCTATGAACGCCTGTTCTTCTGGGGTCAAAGTTTCAGCCACAGGAAATGTCCTTACTTAGTTTGAGGTGTATAGTTTTTTAAGAACTTGAAGAGGAATGCCTGTCTGATTGGAAAAAGCCTTTAAAAGTGCAGCTTGTCCTTCAGGGTTGGTTGCTAATTGCTCAAAAGCTTTTTTATCTTTAACAAATGTAGCACCATTTAGATAAGGATTAGTTAATTCACTAACTGACTTTGGTTGAGGAACTGCCGGTTGTGTAGTCGTTGCCTGTGCGGAAGTCTCACTATTTACCCAGTTATATTCAGTATTTAGATTTTGAGTTTTGAACCAATCTGATAAATTCATAGTGTACCCAGAGATTAAATCCTTTGTGGGGTCTAATTCATTCAACAGCTTAATCTGAGGACTATTGTTTTTCAGATCATTGATTTTGACTTGCGTAGCTGAAAGACCTTGTGAAACCTGCGACTTCAGGTTTTTGGAGAATGTTACAAAGTCTGCACCGGCTGTAACAATACTTTTTGCATTCGCAAAGTCTTTATTAGATAAACCAGCGCCTCGTTGCTCCAATGAACTTCCAGCAAAGGTATAGGCAAATTTCAAAGCTTCTGCTTCAAATAGATACGCTAATCTAGCTTGACCCTTCAAATTATTTTGAGACACGTACTGGTTAGCACGGGCATCAATCCCTGCCATAAGTTCTTCTTGACTTGCTCCACCAGCAAGCATTGCATTGAATGCAGAAATTTCTTCGTCTGCTCTTGAAAAGAACCTAGAACCCACACTGCCAACAGTAGTAAGAATGTCGGGGTTACCACCCTGCGCTGGATCAACATAGCTATTCAGAATAAACGCTGATCTCAACATAGATGCGGAGGACTGACGGGATAGTTTAACCGGCTGCAGATCACGGGTTTGCATCTGAGCAAGAAGCTGCCCTTTAGCACTGTTTAATTCCAAATCTGAAGTTTTAATCTCCACACCTTCAGGGACTACTTTACGGCTCCCGGTATCATAAAGGTTACCATTAGCCAGAACTTGTGCGGTGCTTACCACCAGTTCATTAGTGTCGGGGTCTTTATACGATATAATATAAGTGGGGCTGTCTTTGGCAAAGACTACTTGTCCATCTTTTTCAGCCTGTCTTTTAGACACAAGAGATTGGAGTGCTAGAAGCCTTGCAGAATCTTGTGCCGACATCTCCGCACCTTCTGTGCCTTCTGAAACCGCTGCTTGTTGCTGTAGTATCTTTTTATTAAGTTCATCAATCTCCACTTGAATTGTGGGGGTTTCGACATCGTCATAATCTTTGATATCGAATTTACCTTCTCTTGAATTGAAGATTACATTCATCGCAGTAAGCTTGGCTTGATCTGGGTTTTCAGACGCATTTTCTATAGCTATTTTGCCCAGAAGTTCATCGTCAGGCATTGTGCTGTAATCAACCTGCCCATCTTCAGCCGCACGTACTGACGCTAAAATAGCATTAGCTTGAATGATTGTGGGGCTTTTAGCAGTCATCCCTGCGCCTGTTGCAGCCGCAATAAGGTTCTCAATGGCATCGCCAGAACTCAGTTTCATTAAGTTTTCAGGTTTAACAAGATCAGCTATGCTACCAGACTGTCTGGAAGCTATTATAAATCTAGCTGTTTTTAGGAAGTCCCTTGAAACAAGGTCAAGTTCGCCCCCATCTTCTTCTAGTGGGAGCATAGTAGCCTCTACACCGGCAATAATGCCGTCTAAATCTGCGGTAGGCATCTTTCCTAACTCAATGCCTGAAGGGAACCGTTGGGGATCAACCATATTAATGGTAGCTGCCAGTGCTTTAATCTCCCCATCAGGATGAGTTCTTTCTATCAACAGACGTTGATTGTAATCCAATTCACGAAGTTCAACTTCAGTGTATGCAGGTCTGCCTCCTATAATTTCTCTGGCGGTATCAATATACGCCGGTATAACAACATCCTCACCAAACTTAGCTTTTGCTATTTTGATACCATTATCTATGTCTTCGATAGTGGCTTCTGGGTCCATTGCAAATTCAAGCGATAGGAACTCTTCAATTTTAGTTGCGCTGTCTGCAGCGGTCAGCGTTGTCTTTAGATTGTCCCAGACAGTCTGGAACTGTGGGGATACTCGCTGACTACCCGCCTGAAGATTTCTATCCATGGCATTGTACTCATCAAGAGTATTGATGTTTGAAATATCGACCTCATCGAATGGGCGTTCCGTAACATTGAACTGCATACCAGCGGGGATATTTCGGTCTTGCTCTGTGCCAGTGTTATAGTTTAGCAAATTGCCTTTTTCATCAGACAGATACACTTGGCCTGTCATGAATGCCTGATTAAAGTCATCGGCTTGTCGGAATTTTGAATTTTCACCAAACCCCAGCTTTTGTGTGGCAAAATCTCGCTTCACCTCTGCCACGGTCATGCCGGAAACATCTTTTGTTTTCCAACCTGGAAATGTTAAAGTCCCATCAGCTTGCACTGTGGCAGTAACTTTTTGAAGTTTCCGTGATTTTTTAGCGGATGACAATTCTCGCATGTCATTCTTGCCACCTGCACCACCTTTTTGGATGTCATATCCTTGGTTTAATTCAAAAGTTAAACTCTGCCCCGGCTTCAGTTTAGCACGTGGGTCAGGGCCGGTTGCTCCCGCTGTCTGCACATCATCAGAACTAAACACACCGGTTTCAACTGATGCGATAATCTTATCTACTTGTGCATCGGATACCTCGGTGGGGTCTTTAATACCTTCCCATGTATTACGCAATGCCGTACGCTTTTGTTCCTGTGAGGAAGCACCCTTCATTTTGTCTTGTGCCAGCCACAAGAACAGAGCATCTTGCGTATCTTCGTTGAATGGGGTGTTCTCATCAAAGCCCAGTTCTTTCCAGCCCCGTTGTTTAATGTCCTTCATAGTATCGCCAACAAACTGATACTTACCGGCAGGAGTGGAACCTAAACCTTTAGCTTTTGCTTCTGTACCTTCTGGCATGTTGGTTTTAGACCACTCATGGTAGCTGGTGCCACCTCGTTCACTTTGAAACGCTATTACTTCACCCAGATTCATTTGCGATACTTTTTTATTTGCAAACTGGCTATTCTGGGATTGGTTTAGAAGTGCATCATACCCCCCGATACCAGACTCTCTGCCTGTCAGTGGGGCGAACACACTCATATCGGTGGTAGCAGCCTGTGGCATAGGGCCAACAGTTTCGTATGCTTGCGTTGGAACAATAGTGCCTTCTTCAATACCTGTTTTAAAATACTCACCGACTTGAAGTGAAGTATTGCCGCCTTTGATTAATGTAAATGCCTTCTGGTATGCTGCATCTGAATACGGAATATTATGAAACTCTAATGCCGCTTTAGCTGCAGCTTGATTGTCTTTATCTTCATCTTCTCGCTTCTGTCGTAATGTTTTGGCTTCTTTCAATTCCGCTGCTTTTAACTTATCAGTAGCAAGTTTATCGGCGTAATCTCGGTCTGCCTTTTTCTGAACACCCGCTGCATATGTGGTGGCGAAACCTTCTAGAAAGCTGCCGAATTTATCCGGGCTTTTTCTATAATTAATTGACCCATCTGCAACACCCGCTTGAACATCACGCCAACCCATTTACAGGCTCCTCTTCTTCAATAATTACTTCTTCTTCGCCCATTCCCAGCATTGCAGCTTGCTCATCGTCCGGGGCAGGTTCTATGTCATTGGGACTGACTGCGCCCATCAAACCGGTAGATTCAGCTTCCATAGGAGCCTCTTCAATGGGATCGATTGGAACGTCATCCTCTTCGGTCTCAATGATGCCCATAGCCATTTTAAGAGATGTGGGGGTGATAGAGATACGATCTGTGTCTTCCGTGCCGACTTCGTAATCAATGCCCTGACTGTCAGCTACGATGGAGATGTATCGTGCCAGTGGCCCTGCCATTAAAATAGCTAAATCAATTGGGAACTTCCCCCGGCTTATGCCCTGCAGAAGTAGGGTGCTAACGACTGTGGTTAGTTGCGTATCAATCTCTAGTAGTGAGAATACTAATTCATGCTCATCAGGGTCATCCAGCTTGCGGATCATGTAGTCCACAGCTTCATCATATTCAGTTATGTCCGGTGGACGATGCCATGGATAATTCTTCGTATCAGCGGCATAATTGGAGCCAGGAATTGGTGCTTCAAACATCGATGCCATCAGCATTCTCCTTTTTAGCTTTTTTCTTGCCAGCCTTTTTAGGCTCATCATCCATCAGTTCAGCTTCCAGATCATCGAAGTATTCCGGGGTGTGGAATATTCCATCACTCATCAATTCCCCGGTAGCTTCAGGCATTTTACCTGCCATGAAAGCTTTCACAGACTTTTTGACCGCATCTTCAAACTTCATTTTGCCGCTCCGATATCTTCTGGGCTTGCTGTCTAATTTCTTCTCGTTGCCGCTCCAGTTCAATAAACTGACGATCAACTTCACTCGTGCCGGGCAGGGGAATTACTGTATCACTCATTCGGGAAGCGCCCCGTAATTAACGAGTAAATACCCTTGTGGACCTTCAACAATAGCTTGTGGATGAGTTTTCTGGACTTCCTGCGCCATCACGCCCCACGTTGGGCCATGGTTTAGACCAACTCGCTTGGCTTCCTGATTCCAATCCCACGTATAATAGCGGATGCCCTCCACCGTTTCTAAATGTTCGATGTTTTCTTTCAATCGGATATCTGAGGGAAGACTTTCTGTAAGCTTTGTTTTCATAGAGTTATCCACAGTTTCTTTAAAGTTTCCGTTTATAACTGCATCAATTCCATCGGTGTAATTAGTGATCTCGTTACGAATTATCTTTAATCTCCTAACCAACTCATTAAAATGAGTAGGGTGGTTTTTCTGTAGGTAATCCATGCGTTGGGGGCTTGATTTGCAGAACGCTGTGCAGGTCAGGCAATCGATAGAACTGTGGTGAATATCAAATCTAGGATCAGTCTCACCTTTTGATTTTAGATACGATTTAACATCGTCATCAGACCAATCTTCAATCGGAAAGAAATATTGAAAACCATTCTCATAATCTCCGCTGGACTTATCATCTTTATGCCCGTCAGAACTTCTTTGTCCGGTGATCACAGCGGTTGCATTCACATGCTTCGCTAACTTGTAAAGAGGTTGATGAATATTTGCAGAACAGCACTGAAAGTAATCTACAATAGTAACCTGTTTTTGTCCTGCATAGCGTTGGCCCAGTGGTGTGTTATCTATAGGCACAACCTCAGACGGCATTCCGTTCTCTTCCACCCATTTGGGCTGATCCGATTTATATCTGATAAATTTAGGAGACTGTTTGGATACTTCAGTCATGTAGGCTTTAACTTCAGGTACGTTGTTATTGGTATCCACCCAGCCGACATAAATTTTATCTAGATAAGGTTTTAGTAGATGCCAGACAGCCATGCTGTCTCTACCACCAGAACAAAAGAATATAACATTCTCATGTTTTTTTAATATGGTTTCGATCAATATGCGCCAATTCCTGCAGCTATAATAGTTCCTATTGCCTGATATTTACCTGAACTACTGCTTCCACCACTGGCTTGTGCGGATAGTTGTGCTGCGAGGATATTAGCATCCCGTGTGGCTTCTGCCTCTGCGCCGTTGTAAATATAATCTAGTAGATTATCGACACGATCCCACATTCTGTTCATGGCCTCGGTGCTAATGTCGAGTGTGTTCTGTACGTCAGTAGAATATGCCTCAAACTGCATATCACTATTAGTCGTGGCTACAGTTTGCCGCCATTTAGCGTTAGCCACGTCGATATTATACTGCATATTTGCATAGAAACGCTGTCGGGCATCTTCCATAGTGCTATTAAACTCAGCGGCATCATTAATTTCCCCGGCATTAAAGCGGTTCATAGAATTGATTTGCTCAGACCTGTTCATTGAGATGGTAGCATTCATATTGTCGTAATATTTTTGGAAATCATTTGCAGTTTCTGCACTGAACAGGCGCTGAACATTTATAGCTGCTTGATCAGTTAAAATTGCATCAACCATAGCTTGTGTGTTTATGACTTCAGCTTGCTGTTCGTTTGTTAAATTAGCCAAATCCATGTCTAAAAAAGACTTAGCGTTCTGAACGAGCGCAGCCTGTCTATTATCTAGATTGGCTAATTCAAACTGAGCTATGACAGACGCTTTGTTGATAATAGCCTCTTGCCGATTATCTAAATTCTTGGTTGTCAGAGTTTGAAAGAATGTGGCATCTTTTTCTGCCACGCCCAATGTAGCTTCCATAAGTGCGGTAGCCATAGCAGCGGTTTGCGCTGTTCCGGTAATGCCGCCGAAAGCCATTGCCTTGGATACTTCACGGGACATTGATTGCGCCCATGTAGGTATTTTAGGCTGACCATTGCTGTCTTTAAATTCAGCACTGATGATCTTCATCTGGCCTAAAACAGTAGCTTTAGCGTCAGTGTAATTACCTTCGCCCAGCTTTTGTGCCAGAAGCTTCCCGCTGATAGTCGAGGTATCAATCATGTATGATATGTTTTGTGTGGCGAAGTTGTTTAGAGCCTCACCCGTGACTGATATTGTCCCATCAGCATTTACGCCCGTCCCAACACCCTGCATGTCGATCTGTGCGGCATCTACGAGATTTTCATCTCTGATTGTACCTTTCGCTGGATCAACTGTCGTTACATCAGTTCCCATACGGTCTGTGACAGTATCCGCAGTGAAGTCTGTAATCGGTCCCTGCGTAACATCTCCAGAGGTGCTAATGACAGCCGTAGTGGGATCAACAGCTACATCATCACCTAAACCATATCGTGTATCGTATGGATCAAGGTTTGTTCCTTCTTCATCAGGATCAATATTGGGAACAACGTCACTTAGATTAATGTTCCGGTCATTAAGCCACTTTGTGGGATCAGCCAGTAGTTCCGCAATCTGTGCATCAGATTCAACCATACCAGCGGTCTTTGCATATTCTAAGACTGAGTTGGGATCAAATGGGGTGCTTTTAGGTGGTGGGGCGGGGGCTGCAGGGGCAGGGGCATATACAAGGCCACCCGCTGCGCCGCCGGTAGACTCATCGTACAGAGCGTCATAAGGTTCGCCGTGTTTGGTGTGGTAATCTATAGTATCTTCGTAGGCTCTACCTTCCTCATTATCTACTATATTACCGTTCTCATAGGATGTACCATCATTAGGAGTCATTACATTAGCCACAGACTGACTAAAACTATTCCCATCACCTACCGTGCTACTCCACAAACCCATTAGATTTTATCCTTTTCTTCATGGCAGCGCCGAATACGGTCACGCAAATAAACATAGTTTCCGATTGCCTCTTCAATCGCCCTATTGTTAGGCGGTAGGCTTTCGATTTCATCGGCTAGATTGTTGTTGAATGCCTCAGAATACTGCTTCAATTGTGGGCAGTATATTTCAAGCTGAGTTCTATAAACCGTTTGAGCGCAACCGGTCAGTAATAGACTTGCGGTCAGTAAGAGCATCGTCTTCATGTTCAGACATTTTCTTATAAAAGTTTGTTGATTTCTTCTGTGCCTGAAGATCATCCTCCAGCACTTTAGTCTTCTCTGCAGCCCGTCCTCTAACTCTGCCCATCACGTAAATTATAGGCAGGGCTATGGCTAAAGTAGCGATAATGTAGGTTTTGATTTTACCAAAAATGAACATCAGTGAACCCCGTCACTATGATCCTTAAATCGGGCGTATGCGGCTAGACCAATGCCGCCGATTGCACACACCAGGAACAGGACTTTAAGGCTATCGGCATAGGGCAGTAGTCCCTGCAGTTGCCCTGAAATCTCATTCATAGCTGTGGCAGCACCAGCGATACCGGCACCAGCCATTGTTTTACTTTTAGCTAATGATTTAGGTGCCGCTGCAGATACCTTTTGCGGCATCTCTGAGCCACCTTCATCAGAAGGCAATGCGGCATCAGAACTAAATAAAGCAGCCTCTGCAGCCCGTCTGCGAGTGAGGCCATTCAACGGTACTAGCTTGCCTTCTACACGGGCTTTATTCCACCGCATGAGTTGTTCAGGCACTTCATCGTACATGCCCTTATTTAATTTCTTTAGCAACGTAGAGGACTTAAATGAACCTTCTCCTAAATTAAAAACGAAAGACGTGAGAGCGTCATATTGAAACTGTGTGAGAGGGACATTCACATGGCGTTTAACTGCCTTCCCGTGATCATTCAGGTCATCAACTAACCTTTGATCACAGTACTCTTTTGTCCACTTCGTGCCTGATCTAACACCCTTAGTTGCCCCAAATCCACATGTCCAAACTCCCGCCACGCATCGATACGCCGATACCATTCCATCGTCTTGGACCCTGTGGAGACCTTCAAACTTTTTAACTAGATTTGTGCCTTGTGGCGATATTTTCTGTGGGTGCATGGTAATCCTATGTTGTCATGTAGGGGGAAGCTAATCCGTTGCCGGTATCTGCCGGGATTGCGTTGCTCACCTGATTTAGAATATTTAGGGATTGAGCAATATTGATTGTCTGGGAGCCAACCGGCTGTCCCAAACTGTTAAAAGAGTTTAGAATAAGGTTCCCCTGATTATCCATAGAACGGACAATTCTATTTCCTGCACTATCTGCAGTGGTCGGAATTAATGCGCCATTAGCATCAAAGCTAGTTCCCAAATTAGCAAAGTTCTGGCGAATGCCTTGATCTAGGCTTTGATTACTCGCTGCGTCTATTGCAGCATTTTTAATTTGCCCGATTTGAATGGCTTCTACGTTACGGGCGATTTCAGCGGCTTTAACTTCTTCAATATATGCTGTTTTAGCCATATCTTGGCGAAGGGCTTGATTGGCCCCAGCATTAGCTATCTGCATGTCAGAACGGGTAGTCTGAGCCAGTGCTGTATCGTCATCGTAACGGTCTACATATGTGTCAAAGTTACTAACATAGGAATCTTGCCCTGCCTGTATAGCGTCTTGATTAGTCAGGGACTGACTTGCATACGCATCAGCAGTGGCACCCATTGTGTCGAGAGTAGTTCCCAGACCTTGCTGACCTTCAAGCACATTAGCTTGTGTATCGGTTAGTTGAGTAGAGGCATCACCAAAACCTTGATCCATAGCAGCGGCTGCATCCACAAACCCGGTATTTACTGCCGTTTCATTGTCAGCAAAACCTGTAGAAATATTTGCATTAACATCTGTGAAACCTTGCGCCTGATCCTGGAATCCTTCATCCACAGAAGTCTGCATATCTATATTGGATTGATCTACGGTATCAAAGCGCCCCCCCATAGCAGCAAAGCCCGTGTCTTGCCCCGTCTGTAGCCCAGTAATACCGTCAGTCAGCCCAGTATTGACGCTTTCTAATGCAGTAGCATTATTACTCAATCCAGTATTAACCGCCTCAAATTGCGTGTTTATTCCAGTATTATAAAGAGTCATAAGATCACTGAAGTTAGTTAACCCGGCGTCAAGGCTTGTAGTAATGCCATCATTTATGCCAGCAATGTCTGTAGCCAGTCCAGTAATTCCAGTATTAACGCCTTCAAAGCCTGTATCGATACTAGCGAACCCGGTATTCAAATTTGTATTAACGTCATTGAGTCCCGTTTCCAGATTTTTCTGGTTGCCCGTTAATGTTGTCATTTGAGCATCTTGCAAGCCCGTGTTCGTAACGTATGTCTTGCTACCGCCGAATAGGCCCATAGCACTTCTCCAATTTTGTAAGTGGGGGGTTAAGTGCCTGTGAATACAGGCGGGTATCTAATTTATAAGGGGGTTTTTGATTGTTTCTATGGGGTAATATTATACCACACAGATAGATAAAGCAAGGGTTAAACTACACGAACATCTATTAGATTAACTGTAGCACCGCCATCAGATGTAACAAAATCCATAGTAGTTCTAGCATTGGGTTTAATTAAAACGGGGGTGGTTTCAACAACAGAGGAAGGTAAGGTTACTTGGCAAGGAGAAGAGGTGTCAAAAAGAGAAATTTCTTTTTTAACATTGCCACCTAACCACATGTATTTCCCATCAAAAGAAAATCCAAAGGAATAATTATTACCTTCATTATTTAAAATGACACTTGAAATTTCGTGTCGGGATATATTAGCAGCGTCAGCAAAAACATATGGGGTTATGAGATCAGTGTGAGTAATTCTATCGTATGCAAAACCCTGTGCAATCATAGTTAATCCATCTGGCGTTATTGTAAAACTTGAGTATTGGGCGCTTTGGTCTACAAATTCAGCACCACTTACCGTTCCTTTTACGGCCACATAACTGCCTATTGAACTTGCATCCCAAGCTGTGCCGAAATTGTATGTATACACGTTCTCGGATGCGTTCATTACAAATAGCTTCGTTCCATCACTCGGAATATGAAAAGCATAGGGATTGGGAATCAGGCTTTTAAAATCGTTAAAAGCTATAGTGGTTAAATCAAATGCACTGGATAAAGTAAAATGTTGAAGTCTATCATTCGTTGTCCCTGTAAGATACATGTGCAGCCCATCGGGACTAAATTGAAAATCTAGCGCATTAGGTTCATAACTACCATAATTATAACTATCGGTTTCTGATGAAGCTATAGTTGTAATATCCCAAGCTGTAGTAAGTGCATATTCTCTAATATGGTCATTACTACCATCCAAAAAGAATATTTTATCTCCAGCTGCGTTAAAATTCATTTGATAGATATTTGAACCACTAATAGGCGCTGGCTGACTAACAGTAGCGATTGCCTGAAAAGAACGTTGCTGACCGGGCGCTGTAGTATCTGGAATATAATAACCTACTCCACCTGAACCAGAATTAAATGAATAACTCCACTTAGCATGTTTAGGGACGTTAGTAAATGTTGGTGATGTAGTTGCAGTTAAAGTACCATTATCAAAAAAGTTACTTCTGCGTACATTCAATGCTGGGGCAGTGCCTGTAACAGATATTGGTACATGCACAGCCTCACTAGCTACCAAGGAATCTTGATATGCTAGGCGTCCTAACTGTGAGTTGTACGGAGCCTGATTTGGTCGTTCACCAAATATGTTTCTTGCATTTGCCATTTATGTTAGCCCTTTATGTAATGTCTTCACGGTAAACTCTTTTTGTAAGGAATGGTACGTCTCCTAAATGAGCATTGAAGTAAAGATAAGCAGGGGGGTAAAATGATAGTCTTAATATCGTCCCATTCCAAGTACCGCCTGTTGAACCATTATGCCCTCCGATAATTAACCTATTACAGTCAGGAAAAATCCCAACATCGTCATTAAAGTTATAATTGACTTCTCCATTAGCCCCTACAGTCGCTTCCCCCCCACCGTTATCTTCTTCTTCTTCCCAAGAAAAAAGACTTTTTATAGCCAAATTATTAGTCAGAAAATCTCCATCTCCATAAGAGTCTGTAGCATGAGTAAATTGTTCTTCCCCATAAGCATACATTCTTCCTTTGTAGTTATTAGCAGTACGGCCCAATGTTATAGAGCTTGTATTAACAGTCGTTCCATCATCTGAATGACACAAAGTAAATACACGTGCATCGTCATTTGCTTCAGTACTAACAACCTCAAATGGAACTGCTTCCGCAATAACTGTAGGACTTGCTGTTATGGCTGAGAAATAATCTTCTTCAGTAAGCTCTAGTGTTTCTTTTGCCCTAGTTACAGCACTAGCAACAGTTGGTATGTAGGAGGAGGCCCATGAACCATTTTCTACCTGTACGCCCCAGATATATAAACCTTTGTACTCATTGCCAGCATATGACTCAGTAGTGTTACTGTCAGTTTCAGTAAATTGAAGTTTAAGTCTAATCCCCGCCGCAGCACCAGCCACACCAGTAACAGTATACCTATACCAACCTCCGTCTACTTGTGTTACTGTAGCTGAACCTAAAGTAGACGATGTAATAGCACCACCCGTAAACATACTATCTATAGGCCACGTAGTAGTATTAGTTGATGAAATTTTTAATCTAGTTTTTTGCCCACCTCTGACATAAACTGAAGCTGTGTAAGTTTCACCACTGGTCAATGGCCCCATTAACGGGGAAGATAGATAATGTGTAGTATTAACGGTATTTTCTGCTAATTTATCTGCTGATATTATTCCATCCAGCCCCATCGCAGCATTAGATTCTACCGTTACATTACTTTTCAACCAAGCTGCATTACTAAGATCAGAACTGTATGTAATTAAATTAGTACGGGCTTCCTCTATCATCAGTCCTCTGGAGTCGTAATTAATTGATGTGTTCTCAATAGATGTTGCATAGTGAGATAAAGGATTATAATCAAAACGTGGCTCATTATTAATAGCCGTCTTTATAAATTGCAGACTTGCTTTTTTAGACTTAGTGGTAGTTGGAAAATACTCAGTACGATAATCAGATTGTGCAGTAGTTTTATTAGTAGTCTCTAGCTGTGCGCCCCAGACAAATATTGTATCATCACTACCGCTGGGGTTTGTAGACGCTGCCCGTCCATCAGTAGCAGCATCTTTAATAGAAAATTTAACAGCAGTAGCATTAGTGGTATTAAAAGAACCAGTCAGAGTACAACGATACCAACCATTTCCTACGTCAAGGATGGTTCTATTAACAATCGTACTTGAGCCAGTGCCAAGAGTACCATTAGTTAAATCGAAATTTTGCCAGTAATCAGTGTTGCCGTCAAACAGTATTTGAAGAATGTCTTCAGTTCCCTTTTTTGCAAATATACTTACAGTTGCATAAAGTTTTTTTATTGTTATGGTTCGTTTTATTCCGTGATCAGTAGCGGTAGTATCAGTTCGTGTAATTGTATCCGCTGTAGTAGTACCGTCAGGTGCTGCAGTAGTATCATTTGCCACAGAACAATTTGTTTTAGTCCAATAAGGTTGAATAAATGTTTGGCTATAATGAAATACATTTTCGTTTTGTTTTACGGTATCTCTACTATAATACGTACCTATAGACGCCCTGTTAAAAATAAGCCGAGGGTCAAGAGTTTTACTATTTGCAAAATCTAAACGTAGTGTAGGATCAGCTGGTGGATGCGGAGTATTCGTAGAATAATCCCTTGAATTAAATAATTCATCCCCATAAAAATCAACGCCATAGTCTGTTGTCCTCATTACTGGGTTAGTATTACCACCGGGGGCATACAATAGTGTAGATTGATCAGCATTGGCTGTAAAAACAGGGCGGTTGTTGGAACCAGTCTTGCCTTGCTGAATAGTAACTTTACCGTATTCAGTACTGTTCGTACCTCGTTTCGAGGTTATTTCAAGACCAGTAGCTTCAGAGTAAAACTGACCTGACAAAGTGTCGTTATTACCATTAGTTGCATAATTCAATGTCTGAAAACCCACAGCGTTTGCTGTCGTACCTTGTGTTACAACAGCATTTGGACCTGTTTGGTTAACAGTACCTCCGAGCAAAAATCCTTCAAACTTACCGTTATTAAGGGTTTTATTATTAAGAGTTTTAGTAGTAGCAGCGAGATAGGTATCTAACGTATCTACTGTGGTTTGGCGCATTACATTTGCAGAAATATCTTGTGTAACAACACTATCGCCACCAACAATTGCTGTTGTACCAACTGCTGTTTCAGGATCAGCTACTGTGTTAATTTCACCGCCTTCAGCAATCAGGCCACTGACATCATATGATGTTGAAAGCCCAGTATCTACATAGGCTTTTACACTTTGCTGAGTAGGAATAAGTGTAGCTGAGTTAGATACCATATTGTCTTCATCGACAAAACCTGTTGCGGTAATAGTACCATCAGCTAAATTTCCAAAGTTAATAGTCCCAGTAGTCGTGATTGCTGACGATCCATTATCTATCGTTCCGAAGCCAGATGTAATCGACCCACTATTTAAAGCACCAACTGTAGTAACATTAGACAGTGTATCTAAGCTAGTTTCCATGTACGTTTCAAAGTCGGTTAAAGCAACCTGCTTCATCGTACCATCGTCATTAACCACCACACGATCAGCATCTGCAAGGGTTATACTTGCAGCACTAGTATTACCATCCAATATATTAAGTTCATCAGGGGTAGAAGAAATTAAACCGCTTGTACCGGGATCAACCTCAAATGCTGCAAGATACCCTACGTCATCTGTACTACCTAAATCAGGCAGGTAGTATGTATGATCTGCTGTTGGATTAACAATAGATAAAGTAGTTTCATAATCATCGGCACTGGCACCTTCAAAAACAATAGCATTAGCAGCATTCATAGTAACAGTATCAACAACTGTTTGTGTACCGCTAACCGTGAGATTACCTGCTACCGTTAAGTTGTCACCAATAGTTACTTCAGATGTTGTGTGACCGATTGTGACCGCTGTGCCGCTAGTCTCAGTCGCTACTTTTAAAGCACCTGTAGAGTTTGTAATGTAGCCGTTTGTATCGTCGTGATACAACGTCATATCATCGTCTGTACCTAGCTTAATTTTAGCATTATCTGGCATATCGACATGTGTGGCAGGGCTGAGAACGCCAGCTACTGCAAGAGTGCTATCTAGTGTTGCAGCACTAGTAACATCTAAAGTTCCTGCTAAATCAACATTTGCGCCACTAAAAGTAGCAGCTAATGTCGTGCCTGATTTTATATTTAAATTACCACTATTGTTTTCTAATGAGCCAAATGTAGCAGTATCATCTTGCAAGCTAACAATACCATCATCAGTATTAAGAATAATATCACCAGCAACATCTAATGTCAAATCACCGCTAGAAAGATCAATCTCAGTACCATTAATGGTAATGTTGTCTACACTAATTCCAGCGTCTGCTGTTACTCCACCAGTAAATGCAGACGTACCAGTGACTGCAAGTGTACCTGCAATGCCTACATTCCCAGTTCCATCGGCTACAGTAAACTTATTAGTATCCATCGTCAGGCCACCGTTTAAGGCAGTAGCACCTGTGACCGTTAATGTACCTAGTGTAGTTCCATCTGCAGAAAGTGCATTGGCAAATGTACCCGTGCCTGTAACACCTAATGTGCCAGTGAGAGTTGAATTTTCGTGGACTTGCAATGTATCGATATAGCCTGTGCCATCGATGTATAGGTCTTTAAATTCAGCCCCACTAGCACCAAGATCAATATCATTATCAGTAACTGGGGTTATCAAACCGTCCTGAATCCGGACTTGCTCGACAGTCGATCCTGCACCACCAGCATCGACAAAGACGCCAACTCTATTGTTTGTATTATCAACTACAACTTTATTCAGCGGGGTTGTGACGCCGGGATCACCGATCAATCCAATGACCGGACCTTCAGCAGCCGTGCCATCGTGTTTGTGTCCGGTGGAATTATTTAGGGCAGAAAGAACCTGATTAAATTCAGCATTTAACGGTGCAGCGGTAATAGCCGCCCCACTGGTAATTGATGCGTTTGATTGCCTGGTATATCCCGCCATCTTCTATCTTCTCCCTGCAGCCGAAAATTCAAAGACCATGCCTTGAATTGTGTAGCTGGATTGTTGTCCCACAGTCACGATTGTGGCTTGCGTTGAAAAGCCACTGCCCTGAATATCTGATGTAATTATAGGTTTAGATGAGCCGCCATAAATAATATTAGTGGCTCCATAGTCGATACCCCGACCATTATAGATTGTGGGCGCACCGGAGGATTCCTGGCTGTAGGTTGTCGGAACCGAAACATTCGGGTCTCCCCAATCATAGGTGATAGAAAGCAACATTTCTATTGGGCCTTCCGCACGAATAAACGTATTAAGTTTACGGATAACTTTGCGCTGGTCTGTTTCGCCAAAATCTAAATATGGCGTGGAATAAACCGCCACAATGTCTGAGGAATTAAAGGAGTTTCCTGTCTCCTGCCGATAGACATTCCCATCATAATCCCCGTGCAGGATTACTTCTGTAGTCCCGATATAATCACTTGTGCAGCATGAGGTTCTAATGCCCAGAGTTTCCCCAAACTCCCACTGCATTGTCCCGTTGGTTTGGGTTAATGCGCCGATAATGCCGATTGCATCAATTACAGCGGAATCGGCACTATCACCAATAAAATAACGGAATTGGCTTTTTGACCTCACTACAACCCCGTTTAAATTAGACATGTCGTAGTTGTCGATAATATCCGTGATTTTACTCTGGATTGTAGTAGATAGGGGGTTTAATTCAACATCACCAATTCTAGATGTACCCGCAACCGGACGCACTCCTGATGGGCTTAGAAATATTAAATCCCCACCAATTTCTAACACACTATCAGCAGAAACACAGCCCACATTAGTGGTGACATTTTCTATAGGAAACGCCCCGGAAGAATTGACTGTGATCTTTTTAATGCCATTTGATCCAAACACAAACAAGTTGTCCCGAAACGGCTTAATCTGAACGACATCAAATCCAGACGCTATTTGCCCTGCGGCGGCAGCACTAGTCCAAGTGTAGGCATCGTTAGGCTTAGAATGAGCAATAGCTGCGCCTGTGGCGGCATGGCCTGACAAGAATACATGATTTTCAAATACATCGACTAATGCAGGAGCGTTTAATGCTTGGTCACCTCCCGCCGTGTTATTCGATGCATCATACCCGCCAGAGTGAGATGATTTTATTTCTTTCCAATTCGTTCCGTTAAAGGCAATTGCAGGATTAACCCCATCAACAAAAATAATTGTATTGCCGCTGCCAAAATTAAACTGAACATGACGTAACTTTTTAACTGTCAGAGAGTTGGCAGTCATAGGGCGGGTGACGCTATGGTCTAGAGTAAATTTGCGCCAGCCTACGTTTGCTGTCCAATAATAAAAAGAATAATTAGTAGCACCGGCATCTTGTCTGGCAGCTATAATAGTACTGCCCCCGGACACGTCATTTTTAAATATTGCTATGCCAAGAACTTCACCCTGACCGGTTGTAGAGCCAGCTACTGTGACCTCGCCATATGTGCTGTCATATTTGGCAAAGCCTGACAGCCGCCGGTATCCACCAAAGGTTCCTGATGGCTCATAGTTAATTAAACGAGTGGCAGAACCGGGATTATTATCTGATAAATTGAGATGGTTCTCGTTAGAATTTAGCCCCCCGCTACTGACCACTTTAAAAGATTGTATCTGATCAACCATCAGAATTTAATCCGGGTGTCAGTGATGGAAGCGTAGTTATTGATGTATAATGTTTGTAGGTTTTTAAGACCCTCTTTAAAACTTAAAAAAGCAACTTGTGCGCTTTCGATATTATCTTTGAACATGTACATATGATACAGCGTTCCGCTCACAATAACGCTATCAAAGGCCTCTGGAATGCGGGTTGTATCCCCGAAGTTAGTGATATCTGTGTAATTTAAATACAGCTTATAAACCACAGAGTAGGCTGCATTGGGCGATTGGCTCACACCAAAACCAGAGCCATGTGAAGGAAAGACAAAGTCAGGGATGCCTCTACCGGCAGAACCTGCTGTGGAATCTTGATCCCGGTGGTTTCTGTACCATTCATCCCGCTCAATAAACTTTAGTACTTTAAAACTGGAGCCGAGAGTACTATTCTCTTGTATCTGGAAGGAGTTCCAATCAACTGTTTTTAATGTACTGGGCCATGCATATTCAGAAGTCCCGGCGGTTAAAACCTGCGTTGTGCTACTGGCATTAAAAGGCCATTCAAAACTTTCTTGATTAATCTGTGCGACAGTTGCTTTCACGGCATCTTTTGCAAGAGCCTGTACACCTGACACAGTTGCAAAATCAGCCTCTGCAATCTCAACTTCATTCAAGCGCCGAAGCGTTTGGTTGCATAGATTTAGAAAGGTGGAAGCCATGAGTGAACCCTAAATTAGGAGTGGGGGCCAACGGTTAAGCCAGCCCCCAAAGTTTTATGCTAGGTAGTCACGATCAACTTCGTTGGCGTCATAAGAGCCAGGATTGTCGATGTTCATCAGAACTGCCCATACCCGCATTTTACCGCCGGTTGGCGCTGTTGATGCAGCTTCCAGTTCCAAATCCAAAGTGGTGGTGGTTGAACCAACTACGTTTGGATATACGCCGGGGATCATGGTGGCATAAGAGCCAACCGCCATCGCATCGGTGTCCATAGCAGCGACAAATTCATCAACGTCTGCAGCAATACCGCCTGTAGAGGCAGAAGTGATACCGAGGTTGAAAGTTGTGTCGTTAGACTCGCCGGTCAGCAGGGCTTCGACTTCGAAACCTGCAGCCATGATTAGCGTGTTTTTTGGTAAAGTGAAGATTTTCAGAATGTCGTTAGCAGCAAGTGCTGCAGCGTTATTTACATTCTCCACCGCAATATCAATTGTATTGCTGATGAGGTAGCAGCCGGGGGCCGAAGGCCGGTGGACTGCTTGAAGTGAACTAGAGTAAGTAGCCATTTATTTGCCCTCCTTTAAGCAGCGTTGTATTTGGCTGTGACGATACCTTCGGGACGAAGAATCTTTCTTCCGTATAGGTGCATACCCCTAACGATATCTGCGAAGCTGTCTGGATCACGGTAAGTTTCCGTTTTATTGATCTGTTCAGCAGTGGCGAAGGCAGAGTTATGACCGGCTACGATTACGCCATAGTCAGTAAGTTGGTTTGCCGAGCCGGTGGTGCCAGCGCCTGTACCAACGCTTGGAAGATTGCTTGAAGTATAGACACGGAAACCGTGAAAGTTCTTCAGAACCAATCCGTTACGCAATCCACCAGATTCACCGAAATCTGAGTTGAAAAGACGGCTGTCTTCATCACGCAGGATTTCCATGAATACCGGATCAACTACCAGCCAACGATTTTGAGTATCGACTTGTTGTTGATCAAGCAGTCTAGCCATCCGTGCTACAACCATTGCTGGTGAAGCAGTTGCTATAGGCATTTCAGTTGCGCCGGGAAGACGTGCTGCCAGAGGGATAGAGTGATCGCCAGCAGATGACGTTGTGATGTTGCCGAAGCTATCTTTCCGAAGCTTCATGCTACTAAGCAATTCATCCGTACCTGCAGATGCAACCGCAACAGTACCATTTACGGTATCATTAACAGTGTCAGCCGATGAGTGGATGCTACTCTGCTTAAAACCAGCCAGATAACCCAGACAGTCTTGGTCATACTGATCCGCAAGGCGGTATGCCGCACGGTCTGTAGCCAATTGCATAAAGTTTACGTGGCTGTGGCTTTCTTCCACGTCATCCATCTTGAAGGCAAAGTAGTTAGCTTTGTCGATGGTTAACGAGAAATCTTCATCATCAAGGTCTTGTGCTGCAACCGTAGTGCCACGGGCATATTCTTTTACCGTGATCTCTGGTTCCTTGATAATTTTTACTGTCGCACCTTGTGTGATTTCTCCAAAATAATCGCTATTGGAAATATCACCTACGACTGTTGCCTTACGAAAGGCGTTTTGGGTTTTCTTCGAGTAAATTACACTCGAAAAATTCCCATTGGGCAGGTTGCCATAACCCGCTGCTGATTGAAATGCCATTATAGGTCTCCTTGTGAAATGGCAGGGCGAAGGCCCAACAAAATCGGAAGAGGACAATACAGTGGCAGTACTAAATGAGAGTTGTGCGAACAGTAGTTCACAGGTCACAAGTGTACTGGTGGACTTTACGTCTTATTCTTCTGAAGAAACAAACGCAGAGGTAGGCAAAATGCGGCTCTGCTTTGTGATTGAGAACGGTAGTTCTCAGAAGATAGGTCAAACCTGACGTATCATTAAAGAACTGGGTAAGCGGCAAACTAGGTAATATCTGTTTGCCGCTATATATTTATTATAACACTTAACTAATAGCTTTGCAAGTTACCTTGCTCCACCACTTAGATCATAGTTAAAGTTGCCTGAACGCATTGCTTCCATGATGGCGTCTTCGTTCTTTTCAAAATCTCTAGCAGACATTGATTCAATCTGACTTTCGGAGAAGCTGGCGTTGCGCCCTGTGGGGGCTGCAGTGCGTGAGGTTCTTCCCACTGCCTGTGCTGCTGATTTTTTGTTGGGAGATTTACGCTTCCCGGTATCAGCTTTGTACAGATCGATGGCACGACTAGCGGCCCGTGCATCAGTGTTGTTTTTATACAAGGCATCTTGAATACTAATGGGCTGTTCTGCCACCCACGCATGAAAGCCGGGGTCTTGACGGATGTCATGGAAATCTGGATGCGTTTTAATAAGCTGCTGTTCAGCCTCTTTGCGGGTAAGCTTGGTCTCTAGCTGACGCAAGCCCTCCATCCGCTTTTCACCCTCTGCTAGGGCTTCTCCAGCACGTTTCTGTGCAATCGTATCTACGATCTTCGCAACGTCAGGATATTTTCGTGACCAGGCATCGATCTCTTCATCCGTTTTAGGAAATTTGATTTGCCCTTTTGCAGCGGAATCTAGCTGGTTTTTAACCTCTGCTAGTTGTTGATCCTTCTGTTGCATAAGCTGTTGCGAATGGCGTCTTAGATCACCGTACCGCTTTTTAAATGATGCCTCTTCAGCATCTGTTGGTTCAGGACCAGACTGCTGTTGATTCATTTCTTCTGCATAAGTCAGAGTATCCTCTGGCTCTTCTTGTCGTTTATATTTTGCCATTATTTTACCGTTGGGGGCCGCAATGCGGGTTGCCCATTAAATTCACATGATGAAGCTAAACTTTGGTTTCTTCATCATGCCGAACATCTGAGATGTTTTGCCGTAGTTATTGTTTTTATATTCTTCGGTTTCATCGATCTCTTGTTCATCAATGACGGTATCTACTCCTGCCACTTCGATTTCATTGCCTTCTGGTGTTTCAATCGTTTCTTTTTCTTCTTGTTCTGAATCACCCGCATCCGAAACTTTGGCGTTCTTAGCGCCTGTGCTATCGGGTTCCTCTTCCGTCCCACTTTCGTGACCCCAACCTTCGTTTTTTAAATCCAAATGATCTTGATAGGATTTAGTCATTTTACCTTCGCCCGTTTTTGGGTCGTACATCATGTGATGTTCATACTCATCTTCTTCACCACTGACTTCTTGAATTAGACCTTGCTCCTGCATCATCATGAGGCCCATTTCGGCTTCATCTTGCATCGCCATGATTTGCTTCAGCCCGTGCCACTTCACTACGTTGGCTGGCAGGACGTATTCATTCTCACTGATCATGGCAGAGATATCGTCAGCGACTTCTGATTCAGTTGCACCGATTGGCATAGGATCGCTCATCATGCCGCAATCATAGTCACTCATCATCGCCATGCCGCCATGACCCATACGGACTTTCTCATCCTGTTCAGGATCATCAGCCATTGCGTTTTGAACAGCTTTGCCTACCGTCTCTTCATATTTACTAAGCTCACCGTCATTGTTCTTGTCTGCTTTTTTACGATCAAGTTGAGTTGTTTTATTAGCCATTTCTAAACCTTCCGGGGTTGTTATGCCTTTTCGGGCCACAGCCAAACCGCCGAGAGCAAACTCAACTTTGTCTGGGTCTGTAGGGACGCTTCCAGTAGGACCAGTTAAGACGGGGTAATTAAGTGCTTTTACGGCATCTAAATATGCCGTGCTTTCAGTCCCATCCGATTGCTTAGTTCGTAATGTGGCAATGAAATAATCACCGTCTTTTTCTATGTAATTAAGTTTAAAACCTAATCTCTCTTCCATGCTTTTATTTAAAGAAGAATCAAGTCTAGTTTTAGTTAAGCTCAGACCTTCTATGGTAAAAGGCAGGGGGTCACCTTTTCCGTTTTTACCCTGTACTACCGCTCCAATTTCATACCCATCATAAATTCCAGAATCTTTTAGCGTCCTTATAAATTCGGACATTTCAGTTGATATTCTTTTTATATCTGACATAAACCCAGTGCGAAAATCAGTTAATTTCTTCTGTTCTTTTTTATCAGTAAATGAAATTATATTGGGTTTATCAGGACTGTTTGCGGGGGGAGTATCTGCGCCCTTAGCAAACATATTGCCGCCAAACATGCCCACGGTATTGGGGTCATATTCAGGCATTTTATCTGCTACGCTTTTTGCGCCATTCATAATCGCCTTACCGGCGGCATCACCTAATCCCGGTACAAGTCCCACAAGTGCCGCTGCTGTTCCTGCCCCGGCTAGAATGCCAATGTATGTATAGTCAGGGTTTTCTTTTTCTAACTCATCGGATATCTCAACGGCAGTCTCATAGCCGCCTTTTAAATCCCCGATAATCGGTGTGAAATCTAATGCCAGACTGCCCAGTTGTGCGGCGGTTGGTGGTTCCTGACTAATACCGGCAGCTTTTGCTTCGGCTATCTCTTTATCCAATAATGCAGCATTGTCGTATGCTGCTGTGCCAGACATTAATCCCGCCATTATTTAGCCCCTGCTATCACTTCATCACGTAAGGTTTTTAGTCGGCGCAATTCTTTAATCGCACCCTGAAACTCAGCTACTCGCCTGTGGTCTTTTTCGGTTTCTAGTAGACTGTGATAATGGGCTATTCGTGCAGACGCATACTCTAGCAACATGCCCATTTTATCTTTGTCGTTTACGAGTAGCATCAGCCCCCGATAAAACATTTTATCCATTAATAGATTTCGACTTTCTCTGGATCAATTAGGGCAGGTACGCAGTACGCAACTCCCCAATCCTTTTGCTGAACTTGCGGTCCAAATCTGCGAACCAGTTCCCGTGCATAATAATTGCAGGTTTCTATTTTGCGGAAATGCATGTCGTTGCTGACTAGCTTCCGAGCGTCACCGAAACCCACAAAGACCAAGAGCAAAAAGACATGTACCACATTACTGCATCGGGGGTTGTGCAGGGTTAGGTGGCATAGGTTGGTTACCGCCATTGTCTCCACCGCCAGCACCTGTGAAGCCCGGTGCGCCCGGTTCAGGAGCATTGCCCGGAACAATATTACCGCCACCACTTCCAGTGGGGTCTTGAACGCCGGGACCGCCTTCAGGCTGTGGAGCAGGTTCTGGGGGCGGTGGCATCATAGCTTGTATTTCAGACATCATTTTAGCCTGAATTACTGCTTCCCGTGGATCGTTTAGGATTTTATCTTCATCCAAATCCATCGATGCTGCGAGTTCCCGCAAGATGTAATCATACTTAACAAATGGAGCCATCGCAGGATTAGCTGCCATTTGCATAAACTGCAGCAATCTCTGGCTTCTAATCTCATTCCGCATGAGGCTCTCGGTGCCTCTAGCACGTACTTCCAGATCGCCCTTTACGTATTCTTTATCAAAGTTAAATTGCATATTAAAAGCAAACAGGGCTTTGCCCAACGGTGCCAGCAGATAGTCATCCACATTACGAACCACTGCTTTAATGTTCTGTGCAGAAGCCGAAAGCATCATAGACATGCCAGAGGCTGTTCTACCAATACCTCCTACAGAGCCTGACCCGTGGCTATAGCTGGGTATGCCTGTGCTTTCATCTGATAGCTGTCTGGCCTTATCAAACATCATCAGCAATTCTTGACTGACGTTGGGGAACTTGGTGCCGAAAATTGCTTGTCCGGGCGCACCGGCTTGTCTGCGAAACACCTTGCCGGGGTACACGCTTAAATCTTGACCAGGCACTAGGTTTGTCTCATCGATCTCAATCAGCAGGTTGCCAGACAATGCTCCATTGTCCACCGCCATCCGCATGAATCCATTCATGAGTAGCTGGGTGTCTTCCATGTTTTCGGCAACCCCAATACCAAAAAATGAGTATGGGTTCATCTCATACGGAACTGAACAGTATGGTATTCTAGTGGGTGTGAATGGGTTTAAAACCAACCGAAGAATTTGCCCATGACAAACCCAGATATTAACTTGAAGCTGATCACGATCTTCCAATTCTTTAGGAATATCGATTTCAGCCTCTTCAGCCAGATCAGCATCCAGTACCCCCCAATATTCCAGCACTTCATAGCGGTCTATTGAATCATGGGTGATGTTGTCTTCCAGACTATCCTCCCAATATTCCCGCACGTAGTTAGGGCCGTAATCAATCGCCAGTTCTATGCTTTCATCACGAAAGTGAGGTCTGCGCTTTAGTGACCGCATCTGAGTGCGACTTAAACGATGGCGTTGAATTGTATATTCTGCTTCAGCCATGTTTCTGGCATCAGGATCAGGGTAGAAGTCCCATAAAGAAACGTATTCTACCTGTGGTATAGTTTCATACAGCGGATCGTAGTTACCTTCATCATCCCACCGGGGATATTCCTTATCGAAGGCAAATGGACCCTTCAGTAGCCCAGTTCCAAACAAGCTTGTTTCAAATGCCACTGACCGGAGGTGCTTACTGGCTTGAGATTCCTCTAGCTGGTCATGCATCTTCTTTTCCATCATCTGAGCGGCCTTTTTAGCTGGCTCAAATGTGGCAGAAGTTGGCCCAATGCCCGGACCCATCTCTAAATCAGCTTCAACAGGCGTAACCCGGTCCTGATAGACCCCTAAATCTTTGGCAATGTCTGGTCTGGCGATAGTGCGAGGGACTTTGTAGTCCACATCAAGCTTTTCAGCCAGTTTCTCCTCGGTGAGTGCATTAGGATCGTAATTTACCGCATCTGCTACGTTATTTGGGTAGTTTCGGGCCTCAACGCCTACAGGGAACTTTGAACCTGCAAATAGTACGTCAACAATCTGGGCATATGCTGCAAGAACCTTAGTTTTAGTAATTTTAACGAATGCTTTTGACTTCTCAGTGTCCGTAAACTGCACTTCAGTGCCGTATAAGCCCCGATAATTGCGATAGCACATCAGCCACCGCTCTTCATCGCTAATTCTAGTGTCTTTTGACCGTTGGTATTGGCCTTCTATGAATACTGCTACCCCACCATAGGCTAGATTCTCTTCCTGAACGTCTCCATCCTCTTCCAATGCTACGACTGCGCTTGATTCAGTCATATCTTCTGGTGAAGAAGTGTCAGGTTTATCCATTAAAGCCATATTTAATACCCAAATGTTGTGTCAGCAGGGCGGTAGGAGTTCTGTGCCATGCTGTGTTGTAAATCGAAGGGACTCATCGCTTGCATTCGGCTCATCACACCGTAACGAACACTGTCGTATGCATGATCTGAGGTATATCTCTGGTCGATATCATCACCGCCTTTTGGATCAGTGGGAATAACAGGGAGATCAGCAATAATCTGTCGGCAGTTGTTAAAGAAAATGATGCCGGGTTTCTCAGTAACGTCATCTATTTTTAGTAGCTGATGCAATCTGTTCCTACCGGCAATTCTAGCCCCGGCTGTGCGGTCACTGGGACGCCATCTTGTGCCTTCAGCAATCATCTCTTCAGCTATAGATGGGCCTATTTGACCTCTATTGTGCCAACAAGAACTGTCCAGAATGCCGTATGGTACTTTATCGCCTTCTTCAGCTTCTTTAACTGCCTTCGCTAAGTCCCGTCCTGTATGTTTGCTGACGTATAATTCCCGATAAACGTATAATGTCTCAAAGTTGGGGTCTATTGCGTACCAATGCACCGCTGAGAAGCTGGAATAGCCATAATCGCAGGACCGAAACCTTCGCCACTGAGGCGGTATATTGAAGGGATCACAGGTATGCTGATGCACCCGAAACTCTGAGAAGGCAGCACCTTCCGCAATGCTCCAATCACCTTCAAGCAACTGTCTGCGCTGCATTTCAGGGAGGGATAAAAGGTTTGATTCATAAATGCCGTCAGTAGAGAGATACGGATTGTCGCTCAGTCGGCTGGGAATAAACCTGCGTTGGAATAGTGACTGACCGGCTTTTGCATGACTGGGGGGATATTTAAGAACCTCCCCGGTATCCAAATCAGTGGCATCAAATGCTTGTCCTGCAGGAGCGGGATCAATCCACATGCGCTTGCACCAAGCATGTCCGGGGCCACCGGGGTTAGTTGTTGCCCTCATGTGAAGCGGCAAGTCAGGGTCTGTGGTACGAAGCCGTGAGCGAAGATAATTCCAGCTATGTGGGGTGGCGTATTGAGTTAACTCATCCACACAGATGTAACTAAACGACTGACCTTGATAACGCATAACATCGTCATCACGTTCTAGATAAGTCATCCATAGTCTTGCTCCTGACGGGAACGTCCACTGGCTCTTCTTCTCCTGCCATTTCGCACCTGGGTACGCTTTCGGATACAACTCTTGGCTCTTCCAAACCAATTCACGGAGTTCATCGTTTGTCCGACGAAGGAGCAATCCGTTGAAAGCAGGTACTCCAAAATATCGCATGGGATCAGCGAGTAGTCCCATTGATTTCCCGCCACCGGCTGCGCCCCCGAACAGGACTTCCCGTTCTGATGCCGCCAGAAACTCTGTTTGCGGCCCCGGATTTGGTGCGAAGATGACTTCCCGCTCTTGGAATGCTGTTTCAATCGCATTAAAATCTAAGGTTTCCGATAGAGTTTTCTGTTCTTCATTCGGTCCCTCTAGTCCAGCCAGTTTCTTTTCAGTCATAGTCAGAACACGCTTGGCGTCTGACCGCTTTCTTTTAACAGCAGCTAGCGTTCTACCCGCATGATCTTTAGGTTTGCTGGCTCTGTTATTTTTATTGAGGGTTTTAATGCGCTTTGATTTAGGGCGTAGTGCAGCCCAAATATTCCGAATGCCTTGATGGCTGATCTTTTTATCAGCTTTAACTGTCAGCCACTCTGCAACTTTGCGTGTGCTGTGACCCTCATCCAGTAAATCCATTGCTTCCTCAACCAAGGGTACTAATTCAGGATTGGGGATAGCTTCCATCTTTTGGTCAGGATTAACTATATAAGCATAGGGAAGTTTAGCGGTGATAGAATTACGTGGCTTATTAGGCCAGTGAGTTTTCATCAGATGCCTTCGGTGGGAGTACAAACATCCCACCGCCATTGTTTGTTACTTCGATCTGTTCTTTCTTAATCAACCCGGTACGATCCAGTACCTCACGGGCTGCAGAGATAGCATTTCTGGCTCCTAACGATGTAGGATCATCCAATACATCAATAATACCAAATGCCGCTTTTGGCGTATTCATAGCCAGCATCATAGATGCACGTTCCGTGATCTCCTCTTTCAGGGAACTCACAACCTCAGAGGTTTTTGTACTCCGAGAATACCCGGCTAAATCCATAGCCTTGCGTATGTTTCCTTTTGCCTCGCCCATTAGATTTTCTAGAAATGCATCCTGCAGTTCTGTAAGCTGTTTCTTTTCCATGGTTATCCCATCCACATAAATACTAGGCCAGCGAATGCGGTCACTAGAATCCAAAACAGGCGTTCAGCAAATGCTATCGTTTTGCCTCGCTCTGCATTAATGATTTCAATCCGATCCATCCGTTCATCCAGCTTTTTAAAATACTCGCCCATACTATCCATGCGATTGAATACAGTAATTATTCGCTCTTCCATCCGAGCCATTGAGACAACTGCTTCGGATAGCTTATCCAACTTGTCCTCCATTCTGGATAGACGAGGATCACTCATTTCTTTTTAGCCTTGTTCTTTTTAGAATTGGGCCAACCAGCTTTCATATCTTTAAAGGCTTTCGGAGATACGCTGCTGTTTTTCTTAGAACGAGATGTTCCAGCTTTTTTACGAGCATTCATATTTTTTACTAATGACATGATTTCACCAATTCTTGCAGGACCAGTAACGAGCGGTAAGTTTAGATTTAGCCGTGCTGCACTTATGTCTGGCACGGAACGATTTACGTCTAGCAGGATTGGACTTTTTAATTCTCATGTTGGGATCGCCGTAACGAACTATCTTTTCTTCGCCATCCTGACATGCCTTGACTACAAACTTCTTCGGACCATCCGGGGTTCTACGAGGCTTATTACAGGCCATCTTATCTTTATTAATCTTGCCCATTTAAGCCTCGGTACTAACAACCCGACCAACGTCATAGCTGTGGAATACTCTTCCGAACCGGTCATACAATAAATCCAAAACCATAGGATGGGCGAGGGGAGGGATAGCTGCAGGAGATACCGCCGGTATGTTTGCTGGCTGAATATCTCTAATGGCAGGCGGTCTATAGACAGACGCTATTCCACTCACATTAAAAGCCATCGCTGATCCCTTTCATGATATCTTTTAGAGTAACCTTGCCTTTTGAATTGGGGGCATACCTGCATTGGAACTGGCGAGGACATTCAGTGAAACTGCGCTGGGCGTAATGATATGCTATAGTTCCGTTCGCCCCAGAGTAGATACAAACCTTACCATCTCTACCCTCGGTACGCTTCCATAGACTGCAGGTAACGTATTCAGGATTAACCAAAGAGCCGATTAGAACGAGTGAAGTAACTAAATTCATAACGCTAGCATCAGCAGGTACACACCGCCGCCTAGAACCCCGAAGATGCCCAAAGATAGACCGAGGATAACAGCGTTGTTCATCATCTCTCGTTTGGCTTCCATATGCCGGTAGACAGTGCGCTCACGCTCTTCTCTAATCTGTTTTCTGAGGTCAGTCATTTCCTTATAGGTTGAGGGGCCGTAGCGATAATTCAGAAGGAACTTAATCTCCTTCTCTTTCTCTAGCAGGGCTTTCTTGCGTACTATTAAATCTAGTGCTTCTCGCTCTAAACTCTCAGAACCTTGCGACATCTTTTCAAATGCTTTTGGGTTCTTCCTCTGGCTCTCAGCCCTTGTTACATCAGCACAAGCCTCGTACCACTTTCCGATTTGAGAGGAGACATCATGCAGTTCCCTCCCAGCGGATATAAGTTTCTTGGTGACGGAAAATGCGGCTTGTGCTGCAGCAAAAGCTGAAATCGGATCGATCAAGATCAGCCCCCCAGAGCGTTAAATTATAGCGACATTCCATACTGGGGCAGGGGTAAACAATTGGAATGACCCCAACCGCCAAACTGTGCAATCATCCCCTCCAACTCACCAGGAACAACAGCCCGACACTCTTCCTCGGTTTCAAACAGGAGGGTATTACGGACCATAGCCTGACAGCTATGAACCGAATGAACATTGGTACAGATCAGGATTACCCCAATCCACATCATCAGTAGGACTTCTTCTTCGCCATACCGCCGTACATCATGCCGGGTTTCTTCTTCTTCATAGCCATGCCACCCATCATCATTTTAGGAGTGGACTTCTGAGTGGCGGGATTAGAAGCCCCGCACTTAGCGTTGGTCGCTTTCATACTGCGTTTCCTTCGGAATAATCTCATCCAGAGGCTCTACCCGTGCTGATGCCTCATCAGTTTCAAAATACTCTCCATAACCTCGGAAGATTAAATCAGGGTCTTTTGCTTGTGAGGGGGTAATCAAACCTTCTTCCAATAGAAGGTCACGAACACGTTCAAGACTTAAATCCTGACCTGTATGTTCACGGATAGCTGCTCTGATAAGAACTAGGTTTACTTTAGCCAATAGGCATCCTTGTATATTCTATTATAGCATTTACTAGGTTAGTAGGTCAACCAACTAATAAATAGCTTTATTAATAGCGTAGAGCATTTACATTCAAGGCAAAACATGCTATTATTAAAGACGTAGTTGCCAAGCGGTAGTTATATAACACCGCCATTTAATATACGTCTGATATCTCCACGGGTGATACCAATATCCTTTAACTGGCTATCACTCATGCTGTATAACATCCAGTAAGCTGCACGTTTCTCCTGAACACGAACCAACCCATTCCACAACTTCTTCAGCATAACTCTCTCCTATTATCTGGTTAGCTATATCTATTATAGCACCACCTAATAGGGGGGAGTTTTGTCATTTAAGAATGCCTGTTATGCACAACTAAGTAATCTATAGCTTTACCCAATAAGGCAGGATCATCATTAAACCGACCTAACCCAATATTACAGTCATTGCATAAGTAGCCCCGGAACTTACCGGTGGAATGATCATGATCCAATCTCCATGGAGTGATCTTCCTATTAGCAAACTTACCTCCAAAAGCCCCTATCTCATCCTCGTACTTCCCACAGACATCGCAACAGTGAGCATCGGGGATAGGATTATCTTTTTTGAGATGGTAAACTGTGTTCTGATGCTTTCTCCTACAGGCCGGGCAGTAGGTAGTGTAGCTGGTATCAACCTGCTTGAACCTCTTGTGGCAAGTCGGACAACGCTTAGTGCCGACCTCAA
>JACLAB010011764.1_pt1 | contig 51717 bp, 51 predicted proteins | sample 8027921 | NCBI WGS metagenome assembly JACLAB01 (sample SAMN15725117, study PRJNA655200) | protist metagenome | isolation source: fluorescence activated cell sorting (FACS) single amplified genomes of... | place: USA: West Boothbay Harbor, Gulf of Maine | collected 2000-07-19 | reverse complement strand
CACCACCATTACCGCCGACACCACCAATCGATTTAGACCCTGCTTGTGATCCAAATGGACTGTTGATATTTTGAGTGATATTTGGGCCGGTACCGCCTGTGCCACCAGTACGACCTGTCGTACTCCATGGGTCATAATCTGGAGTATTTCCCGCGCCTCCTGTTCCCTGCAGAAGTGCAGGACTGGGCTGCGAATTGTAAGTGCCTTCACCGACCGTGGTCTGCGCCAACGCAGTCGTTGTTTTCCCTGCCATCAACAAGAAAGCAGGAAGCAACGCTAAAGCGGAGGAGGCGCGACGATTCACATTGCTCTGCAGGAAGGCGAATATTAGTCTGGATAAAGAAAAAAACCAGGCTCATTTGGTATCAAAAGCCACTTTTTGCTTTGGTGAGGAGATGGCTGCTTAAATCCCCCCAATCCTCAATTCGACATGACCTTTCGCCATCTCTGCTGTTTAGGCGTGCTTGTAAGCGCAGCCTTGGTTTCACCTTCTGCTCGAGCCCTTGAAGCTGATGTTGTCGATTCCAAATTTGCAAGCGTCACAGTGCTTGCTCCTGTGACAGAAGCAGGTGAATTGAGACCAATCACAGATGTAGGAATGGTCGCCTTTTTCTCTCCCTTAGCAGCAAACTTGTTCGCACAGGGATGGCGAAAAAAAACAGGTAATAAGGGTGAATTTCGCGTAGCACCACTCTCACTTACGGAATTTGAAGCCGCTTTTCTGACAGCACGCCAGAAAAACAACAACTTGTCAAAAAATTACGTGCCTGATCCCGCGCAGATTCCCGCTGCTGTGGGCTTACAGATGCAGCAGGGAGTAACAGCTCAGCAGGCAAGAATCAATGCCCAACAGCAACCTTTTATCTTTTGCCCTGACCCCTTAGTGCGCATCACGCAAAACGTTAAAAACGGTTCTCAAACCGTTGTTCCATGCGCCTTTACATTCACTTCGATGGCATTACTTGTTAACCGCAGCAATCAAGATGCAAAAAAGCCAACAATATTGAAGGCATACTCACTACAAGAAATGGTGCAGTTCCTCACCAATAAATCAGGTGAGGATGCACGCAATCTCACGATTGCTTCACCAATCGCACAACCTCAGGCTCAACCTTCACCGTCAGACTGAGAGTCGTTGTCTTGATCGGAATCTGCTGCTGGCATTGGTTCGATGCCTGCAGCGGCAATAAATTGATTCAGAGCCGCAGTCAGGCCTTGCTGAGCAGCAGTAAGTGTGCGGATACGAAAACGATGTTCGTTGAGTTCGTTTTCTGAACGAATCAAATCATTGAGGACATTAATGGCCTCCGCAGGAAGAGCGCTCATGGCGTAGACCTTGCCGTCGAGAGTAAGGGTTTGCTGGCTCTCGTTCGTGACCTGCTTTTCAGACTCTTCAGACCCATTGTTGTTCTCGTCGTAATCGCTCATCAATCTGAAGGTGACTTCGGAGAGTGTATGTGCAATGGCTGTTTTGGGGAACAGCGAATCATCGGATTGTGATGGCTTGGGACTGGGTCGCCTTCCATCAGTTCTTCAAAGCATGACTGATGCAGCCCTTTGCGCAACAGATGCACTTGATCACGCAGGGAGTCTGGAGCGTGTGGCATTGGTGGAGCCAATTCAAGTTGTCCTTCGCCACATCCATACACGGCAACAAAGGCAAGACGATCATGTTTTGCATAGTGGACATCGCTGCCATGGAGCGTCCATCCATCATGAAAACTGCAATCTCCAGGTTGCAGACCGAGGGTGCTGGTATTTGCCCATCCCTGATGTTGCCAATAACTCCGATAAGACATGAAGCTGCTCTCGGCACTGCCCCCCTCAAGCAAATGGCAGGCAGGAGCGGTGGGGCTCCAATATTCCAGTGGCGAATCAGAGGCGTGGTTGATGGCGCTAAACGGAATCCACAGCGTTAAAAAATTGCAACCGCGCACGGGAATAAACATGGCATCTTGATGCCATGGAGTCCGTTCACTGCCAGGTCGTTTGAAATAGGTCTGATCTCTCAGAAGCCATACCTGATCAGACCCAAGCAGATCAGCTGCAACTTGAGCTGGCTCTTCTTCCAGTAACCAGAGCTCAAGTGCCTCACTACTTTTCCAAATATTTTCACGAAAATCCCAGTTTTGGCCGTAGCTGCGCACGCTGGATTCGAGATCACTTGTGTTGATCAGAGACTCTTGATTCACCTCTGGGGTGGCAATAAGAGCTGCAACCGTGGCGAGTTTTGTAGGGCAGCAAAAATTGCGTATAACCCCTTGCAAGCCTGATCGAGACATGCTGCACGTCGCGCGGCCTGCCATCATCGCTCCAGACTGAGTACAACATGCGTCCGAGCTGGGAATCGTTCTGGAAGCAAAGTTCAAGCATGTCCTCCATGTTTGAAGACCTCGCTCCATCCGAACTGCAGCGTGCCTTTCTAAGTGGACTGACGCCAGCAGAAGCACCTGCGATTGGTTTGGAACTCTCCAAGAGGGGGCTCCGCCGCCGGCCACAGATGGCTGCAATGGTGCTGAGCAGCCGTCCGCAGCGTTGGCGCGCCCTGCTTAATCCACTGCTGAAGACGGATGGGAGCTTTGCTGACGGGTTAAGTGTGCAGGATTTATCTACCTTTATTCAGCCGCTACATGAATCAAACCAATGGTTTGAACAGGCAATTTGGGTGGAATACACCCAACCTCTCAGGCCGCATGCCGGGCAACCTTTTTTGCTATTCAGGCGCACCTGTGAGCCGTGGACTATCGACCTGTTGAAGAAGCGTCTTCATCATCTTCATGATTTATTTCCAGCTGAACTACAGGCACGAATTCCAGTCCCATCAAAGAGTTGGTGGGCAGCGTTAGAAGCTCTTCCCTTAGCCGGGTTAGATCAACTGGGCTTGGACATCAGTCGTGAAGGTGGTTGTTGGCGGTTTTTATTTGGAGTGACTCAGCCACAGCAGCTGTGTGCGGGTCTTGGGTTAGCAACGAATTTTTCAAACTTACTCGAGCCATTTCCGATCGGGTTAGCTCTAGATAGTCGACGAGCCATTGCAAATCGCTACTCGATTGAAGTGTTTCCCCACTACCGGCAAAAGCACAGCATCACGTCCTATCCAGGCGAAATCCCTGCCGATGCCAGTCAGTGGCCGCAATGGCCAGCCCATCCAGCACTTCTCCCTGCGAGGCGACTTTCAAAAATAATGCAGTTCAATGTCCACGCACCAAGTGTTGACTACGGCTCTCAAAGACTCTCCATGCGAGGGGGGTTAAGCCATCAAAAGTTGGTGATTGAATCCGGTGAAATTATTGATCACAAAGCTTATGTGGGAGTGATGGTGGCTGCGAAGCGGGAGTCTCCGCCATCCTTTCCAAAGCCGTTGGACCCTCCTACTGAGACAGCTGCCCAAACCCATGCCCTGACTCGACTGACAATGGGGGAACAGTGGACAGGTTTTAAACTCAATCCAGGTGCATCAGATCGCTGGGTCCCTCTCGCATGTTTGACCTTGCTGGCCCCATGGCATGACCATCCCCGTCTCGCTGAAACCTATCAGCAACAACAGAAGCATCTGAGGGATGTCCTTAAGAATCCGCGGCCCGTGGGATACAACCAGTCCACCCCCGCAGACATCGACAGCTCATTGTGGCTAAGGCGATGTTTAGTAGTTCTGGGACGACCTTCCTCACTTTCCCTCGACTCCTATCTGGAAAGCGGATGGCGCCCAGGAAGAGGAATTACGACTTACCCAGAGGTGGGGCCGATTTCAGCTTATATCCAACAACCAAATAGTGAATTGAAAGGATGGAATGCAACCCACGATTGTGTCCTAGCCAACCTGAGTTCAGACAAGAACTTACCTAATGCCCTCCAAGCCTTATCACTATTAAGGCAAAAGTTGAAAAACAAAGATTTCACCAGCTTCTGGTGGCCCCTAGATGGCTTAATGCTGAGCCTCCTTCCTCGCGGCTCAATCGCGCGTTCCGACGTTGAAAGAGTGAGCCATCAGAACTTGGCACCTGCAGTTAGAGCAACGATGCCCAAGGAGAATGGGTTGGCTTTAACAACCTTCAGCAGATGCCTGATGCTCTTGCGCCACGGTAAACAAAGTGAGCAAAGCGATGCGCAGAGCGAACTCGATTCTCTGATTACCTCCCATGAAAGTTTCGAAAACCTATTGGTGATGCAATTACCAGATCCCGAATGCAACGATCCCAACGCTCAAACCAAATGGCATTGGGATGGAGCCATGGAAGGCTCATTAGCTCCAGATCCAAAGGGATACTTGGCAGCAGCATTATTGCTTGCGTCTCAAGTGCGTTCTAAGTAAGCATTGAAATCGTTCATATCAAACAGATCATCGAGGCCCCCATCAACGAGCAAATCAAGTTCATCGTCGCTCATGGCGAGAATCTGCTCAGCTTGGGCGCGAAGTAGATCCGCGGCTCTGAGCTGGAAACCTTCACTAGCTGCGAGCTGCAAAACCCCTTGAACATCAAGCTGACTGATTTTTTCCTGTAGTTCAGCACTCTGCTCCACCTTGGCAAGAAATGACTCCAGTTCCTGAAGGGCCATACTGTTACAAGCATATGCATATTACTAATCTTGGCATTACGCGCCTAAGTACCCCATAAGATCAATACATGTTGGCAGCCTCAGCGTGCATATCCACTTCCTGATTCCCTGTTACGGAGGTCAGATCTCGGAAGTCACCTTCACCAGTTTTGTTCGGTTCATTGCCAGGGCTCCGCAATGGGGCCTTGAGTGGAGTTTGGATACTTTGGTGAATGAAAGCCTGATCCCGCGAGGGAGAAACGCTCTCGTAGCAAGAGCGATGCACAACCCTCGCGCCACTCATCTGATGTTCCTCGATGCCGATATAGGCTTTGATCCGGAATACATCCTGATGCTTCTCCAGGAGGATGTAGACGTGATTGGAGGCGGCTACCCCAAGAAAAGCCTACCAATCGATTACGTGATCAATCCGATCAACGATGGGGAGTCTGATGATGCCAAGGCCGAAGTTGAGCGCATTGGGACCGGCTTTCTTTTAATGAAGCGAGAGGTTTTCTCACGTATGGCAGAAGGGATGCCAGAACTGAAATACACCGACGACTGCGGCCTTGATCCCTCCATCAATGAACATCTATACGCCTTTTTTGAGTGTGGTCTATTTGGAGAAAAAGTTTTTATGAGTGAAGACTGGCTGTTTTGTAATCGATGGAGAGCATTGGGTGGTCGTATTTTCATCTCAAAACGGTTTGCTTTAACACATGTAGGCACCTATGCCTTCTCAGAAGCTTCCCAGGCTGCTCTGCTTACACACTTAAGTGCCCAGCTTTCGGCATCCCCAGCGAAAACAGCCACAACCTCGCCCCTGAGTGCACCGACTGCTTCCACATCAACATCTGCAGCTTCAGAAGGGAGAAAAAAAGCATCCTCAAATACGCCCAAAAAGCCTGCATCTAAAAACAGCAAGCCAAAAACCACAGCTGTCAAAACAACCAAAGCCAAGCCAACGGCAAAACCACGGGCAAAGCCAGCCAGCAAAAACATTCGTCCATCCCAAGCGAAGCTTTAAAAATGCGCCCCAGAAACTCATGCCCGGTCACAGCTACAGCTGTCTTGTCAGGGCACTGATAAAACAGCCCAAACGAACCGTTTTTATTGCGTTTCAAAGCCCATTACGGAAACCTGAGAGACTGCTGCAACGATTTAGAAGAGAGGGCGAACACATTCGGGATCAATACCTTGACCGGCTCATTTAATCCACTGTCTGAAGACATTGGTCAGCATAAAACCCGTTCAACCCAACACACTGTGATACAGATTCCAACAAAGAAAGCAACGAAAGGATGAAGGAAGCGGGCATTGCCGTGATGAGCCCTAAAGGTGCAGCTGTCATCACGCCTTACTACAAAGAATCCATTCAAGTGCTAGAGCGATGTCACCTCAGCTGTTTACAACAACATGGAGAGTGGCCATTGCGTCATGTAATGGTGGCTGATGGACATCCTCGTGAAAATATTAATGGGTGGGATGTTGATCACATCACTCTCCCCAAGTCACATGGAGATAATGGCAACACGCCTCGATGCATAGGAGCAATCTCCGCTATGAATCAGGGCTATTGGCCAATCCTTTTCTTAGACGCTGATAATTGGTTTCAGCCTTGGCACTTCAACACCATAGGGAAACTACGAGAACGTCACCCGAGTGCAGATGTTCTGGCAATGGGTCGAATCTGTGCACTACCCGATGGTACACCGATTCCGGGCGTACCCCAAGAAGATCTAGAACATCGCCACATAGATACATCCTGCTATGTATTTTATCCATCAGCTTTTCGTGTATTGCAACTTTGGGGGATGATGCCGCCATATTTGGGACCAATTTGTGATCGGTTTATTAGAGAATCAATCGCCAAACTAGGTCTTATTTTGGCAGGTACACATCACCCCAGCGTTGTGTTTACTGCCCATTACAGCTGGGCATATGAAGCGGTCAATCGTCAGATTCCAAATGATGTTCATGATGTCAACTGGAAACAAATTCAAGGCGTATACAATCCCGAAGAAGTGTATCAACGCACCGGTCTTCGCTCCTCACTCATCACAACTGCAAATGATGAGAGCAAGGTCGGCAGCATTCATCAAGGATCAAGCCTCAGCGGCCCCCTGATTACAAAAACAACAACACCGGAACTTTAGACGCGACAGACATCACCAGATCCCTCAGAGGTGTGTAAAAACGCTAAGGCCTCACACAGCAAGACACTTTGTTTTTCACAGCAAAGATAAATCTTTGACCGTACAATTAGCACTAGTGAATCCCATGCACATTTGGGTCAATAATTATAGGCTGTCTCTGCAACACATAGAATGCCCGAAGGCAATCACTTTAGAAAAACTCTCTACACACGATACTTTTAAACACATTAAAGACTAGCGCCATGCAGACATCAATCAGCTCAGAACGAAGGGATCCCTGAGTACAAAAAGCAAGACTAAATACAGGGATCCTTAACCCTTATTCGAATACATATCCTCACTCCCCTACGAGCAAATTGCGAGATTCAAGCCGCTGACTCTTAAAAGTTCTCAATTAAATCAATAAGCCTCTTGGAAGGCTTGAAATAATAGTTAATTCCGCAGACATCTTCAGCTCTTACTTCAACCAATCCCTCCTTAACATGCTTGTTTTGGTTAAGCCACCACCCCGGGAAAGCGATATCGGCATAATAAGTACTCCCATCTTGTGTCAGATTTCTAGCTTGAGCATATACCGCAAATGCACCTAATCCAGCACGGGGCTGATTATCACTAAATCTTGTATGAAACAATGTAGCCTGATCCTTGTTGGCCGAAAGCGCACATTTCACACCATTATTCACCCCCTTATCCGCAGAATTTAGCATATAAGTAATTGAAGAGACTTTTCCACCTGGATAGACAATTGCAAAGCAAGAGTAAAGAGTTGCTTGCTGAGCTGCTTGTCCAGATACTTTACATTCATTGCTGCTGAAATTGATAACAGCATACTTACGGCCTTCTGCCTCCAGAAAATCAACTGATTCGCTATTTGGCAACGAAGCTGCAATCACTCCATGAGTGAAACTTCCTAATAGCCCAAATGAAATCATTGTCGCCAGAAACTTCTTTGTCATCGACTGCTATGAGAGGCCTTACCTTGTATAGCCAAAATTACCATCAAAAACAATGATTAAAAATCTAAGTTTTCACGTACTTCACCCACCAGGATTGTGTAGGCGATACGAATGCTTCCTTCCCATAGAGCATTATGGGTATGAGAAATCCTCCTGTTATCAATCACATTTGGGTCACACTTCACCATTGGGTTCAGGCTCATATCCTCCTAAATCACAACCGAAACGAATCTCATCCATCGATCGATACTTAAACCAAGTCTGTTAGATAGAACAGACACCAAGATCATCGACGCTTGGGATCTAAGGAGGGCCGTTCTTCAAACTGAAGTGGCCTATTTTTAAATTGGGGTGGCCCGCCCTCAAACTCCCTCAAGGCTTTGAAAACAGCGTTGAAGTAGGGAAAAATCCACAGCACGATTCCAAAGATCGAAACCCAGGCGATCCACGTCCCGATGATCGCGATAACACCATTTCCAGCGTTGCCCTCATAAAAGTGATTGAGAGCCAAGGGCCAACCAAAAGCCAGCAAGGCAATCTTCACCAATGCGCTTTTCGATGATTTTTCCAACGAGATAAACCAATTCCTTTTCTTATTAGCAAAGAAAAAACGAAAAGCCATCCTGTCCACGGATTGATCTCATGCATCCAGGGATTGGTGGACACGATCTAGCGATGGCCACCAGCACAATGGCCCATTAGGGAGGCCTTCAATCATTTTGCTTATTGAAGCTGCGGGCTGCTTGAAAGCTATGTGCTCTCCGGCAGTTACTCGAGCTCGACACCTTCGACACCATATCTAGTGCTTGTATGGCATCTTAAAGCACCATATTTAGCGTTTACCTATCAGTTCCTCCCAGGTGATTAATTCTGATTGCTTTTTGGTTGTCGTTGACCCATTTGGTCTCGAAGCTACGGTGCCCCGCTCTATTGGCAGTGTTTTTTGGTTCATTGAAAAAACGGTTATCTGTTCTCGCGCAGTGGGCTCTTTATCGGGCACTTTGGCGTGATCCACTCATAACACAATCACTAGATCAAACGTCGATCCCTTGAGCACTACATCCCAAAAAGCCTTTGGAGATCTAAGAGATCGTTTGATGTCGTTCATGGCAGTTGAGAAGGGCGTTGGATTGATTGGACTTGAAGCCATCCAGATCCACTCCACAGGTGGCAGAACAAGAGCAACCCCGGTCAATGCAGAGTCTGCAAACACCTAGACACCTGAAGGAACAGCCGCGGCCAGCCGCACCACCAAATCTTTGCGCATCGAAAAAACGGCTTTTACGGGCCGACAAAAAAAGGCTCAGTGACTGCTCTTTTGTTGTGGGGATGGAGCCAAGCGGATTCGAAATGCTGACCCCCTGCATGCCATGCAGGAATTTGACGGCCCAAGACTCATTGCCAGCACTGGAATGACACTTAAATAATACAAATTATGTGCGCAGAATCATGCGCAGAATTGTCCTACCAGATTTCAGCCTCCGAACAGAAGTCAAGACCTACGCAATCAGACTGAAGCAACTCAGGTCTTTGCAACCTGCAAAACAGTCCTTTTGCCATGGCACGAGCAACAGCAGCAGAGACCTCTGAACGCATCGATACCCTCCAAGGGCTGATCCTTGAGGGTGAGCCCAACACTTCCTGTCTTGCTTTTGCGAGAAAGGAGTGGGGGATTAGCAGGGCACGTGGGTATGAACTGCTTAAACGCGCCTGGACGCAGATCAAGGCCGACGTTGATGAGACCGGTATTGATAGGCAAGAGCTATTGGCATGGTCAATTCAGACGTTGATGGCTGCTGCTGGTCAGGCAAAACAACAGAAGAATCCAGGAGCAGTCGTTGCTTGCATCAAGCAGCTTGATTGGATGACGGGATTAGGGATTAACTCAGCATCTGGGCATAAAGGTCATCGCTGATATGGATTTAGATCCTGATTCGTTGTCGCAGGTCGAGGAAGCGTTTATCTCTGCGGGGTTGTTGTGAGAGTTGCTTCTGAAGTTTCACGGTTGTGTAACCAACGAAATATTCACTAGCCCCGCCACAAGCGGGGTTTTTAAGTATCTGTTTATACATAACAAAGCTGACACTGCCCACTGCAGCATGCATCAGCAGCACAAGCTAGGCATGGTTATGGCATCTAATAAAGCTATATGTTGCGTCGTATTTCCCTAGGGCTGTTGGCTTCTGCCATCTCCATTGCTTCTCTTCCCGCCATTGCTCAAGAGGGAAGTGCTGATGACCTTGGGGTGATGAGCATCAGCCTGAAGGATGTCGTCAAGCCTTCCATTGGTTTTCAAGGTGCACTGCAAGGAGCAGGAACACCGAATCAAGCAGGTATTGGTGGGTTCTTGCCACTTTCTATTGGAGACAACAGTGTCTTCTTTGCTGATGTACTGGCGAACGTCAACTTCGCTGATTACGAGAACAACAGCAGCATCATCAACACAGAAGTTGCTGGCACCACCATCAGCACCTCCTCAAGGCTTGGTTATCGCTGGCTGAATGGTGATCGCAGTTGGATGTATGGGCTAAATGCTGGTTATGACAGCCGTCCACTCACTTCAGGTGATGCAGATACAGGAGTCAGCGTCAGCAATAAAAAGACTGCTTTCTTTCAGCAGGTTGCCTTCAATGCAGAAGCGGTCTCAAACAGCTGGACATTGAATGGCTATGGACTGATCCCTGTCGGTGATGTCGAGCAGAAGCTCAATAGCGTTTACCAAGGCGGTGCATTGAACACCTATGGGTTGGATGCTGGTTATTTCATCACTCCAGTTTTGAAAGCATCAGCTGGTTATTATTACCAACACCGCGATCAAGAAGAAGTTGATGGTTCTGGTGTGCGTGGACGCTTGGCTTATGAAATGACAAGTGGAGTAACAGCAGGAGTAAACATCTCCTACGACCAAGCATTCGATACAAGAGTTTCAGCAGATATTAAAGTGCGATTTGGTGGTGCAAGTACAACAGCGCAGCGCAAAGAAGTTCAACAACTACCTGTAATCAATGCATTAACATCAACACCAAGCAATCGAGATGTAAGGGTACACGATTATTTTATGGTCAATGGAGTGAGGTGTTATGGGAGTTATTGGCAATGCCAGGATAACCAACCCAACTTAGTTAAATAATTAACCCTGGATGCAACTTATCACTCAACGCCCCTGCGACCACAGGTTCTTTTAATTTCTTCCACCAACACCATAAACCCTTAAATCAGCCTTTGATACCTGGCACCATTGCAATGCAGAAAGTTGCCTTGTTGGCTTATTTGGAAGGAACTAATCAGAGATAGTTTTACGTATTCATAACAAATCTACCCTTGACTTAATTTACTCTAAAACTATTTATATTCCCAAGCTTAATCACCACAGCTTGAGGATTTGATCGCCATCACGGATGCCATTTGCTCTTCTAAATCTCACCACAACTTGATGCCAGTCTTCTGGAATTTGATTGAGTCTGATGTCAAAAGCAAAGGGTAATTTCTGCTGTCCTGGTGAGACCCGGTTCTTCCTGCTTTGACTGCTTCTACCTTTTTCAACCAGTCGTTTCAGCATCCTTGAGCCCCAATGGCACCTAGAGCCACCTTTGCTTTTGTGCCGGTAGTACTGGCAGAACCGTGCATATCGCCTGGAGCAACCCTTCAGGCTTGATGCCAATTGCAGAAAGCTTGGGTGCCACTCACTAATGCCATCACATTCCAATCTTCCGTAATGCCCGTAATTGGAATAGGGGTCATAAAACCCTTTCCTGATTCCTGCTGCCTTTGGGTTGGCGTGGATATACCGCAATGTATTCAGCACTCGCCTGTGATCTTTTGGAGCAATCGCAGTCGCGTAATACCTTGCTTCCCAAAAATGCCCGCAACGACCAGAAAGGCGATTCAAAGCCATCGCTGAATACCAGCCAACCCAATGCATCAGCTTTGGCAATTCATTTGCATCGTCAGGTCTGATTAGCAAGTGCAGATGATTGGCCATCAGGCACACCGCATATAAGCGATGAGGCACCTTCTGCTTGGCTTTAGCGAGCACAGCTAGCAATACATCCCTTCTCAATCCTTTGGCAATCAAAAACTGACGGCTATTGCATCTCAGTGTGATATGAAATGAATATCCTTGCGGCAGATTGCGTGCTCGACGCCCCATTTGATCAATGAGTAGGCTAATTAATTATCGCCACACATCTAATCAATAAAACAGTCTCAGTATGATACGAATGCTTGGCGGAATTAATTCAATAGCAATATTCAACCCATGGCTAAAACCACTTACAAAGAACGTCAGAAACGTCGTCGTAGAGCTGCTGAACTACTCGCTGAAGGTTTATGTCCTGCTGATGCTGCGTCACGCCTGACAGCGGAGTGGGGGTGCAGTCGTCGAACAAGCCTTAGGGACATAGATATTGGTCAGGATGCGTTGTTAGAGAGCATCGACTCTCAAACTCATGCGCAATTAGCTACATGGTGTGTGGCGTCTTATGCACGACTGATGAACAAGGCTGAGAAGGCACATCAATACGGTGCAGCGATTGGTGCGTTGAATGGGTTGGTGAGATTGGTTGTGGAGCCGCAGATGCAGATCGCTAAAAAGCGGACTTTCAATGGCAGCTCTAGGTACTGATCTTCATCGCTCTTCAAGGCTTTTAGGCCACGGTCTGGGCCACAGACCAATGATTCCGCCAGCTCCTTCTGCGCATCTTTCTGCGCACCTCCCGCGAAATTGAGAGAACTCCTGGAGTGCTGGCGGCGGATCTTGGCGATTGACCACCTGCTCACTTAGCAGGAGCTCAGACACGATGGACAGGCTCGGACACGAGTTATGTCTGCTGAGATGAACTGCAGTGCAGGGAGTCCGACCCAGTTCGGACAGATAGACATGCCATCCAGCTACCTAGCCGGGGCCTCGGCCAAGTCCCCCCATAGGGAGGTTCCCTGAAGCTTCAGGGAACTCTGAACCGTGTCCATCTGTCTAAATCGACCAGAAGCCCAGTCGAATAGAGCGATGGCGGCAGACAACCCCCATGTCCGCCGCTGTCCACGCTGTCTAAGGCAAGGGTTTCAGGGCCCTGAAGGCAGGGACCGAACCGGCTTGTAGACATTCACCTAAGCCCATCACCTCCAGCTCGGCGATGGCCTTCTTGAACCCCGTCGCACCACAATCGCGGATGCGCTTGGTGCCCTTGTCCTTGGCGTCCTGCCAGGTGATCAGGTCCTGCTTCAGAACATCGTTTTCCCAGCTAAGGGAGTGAACATGACGCATCAGCTCGGTGCCGATGCTCTCCGGGGGCTGGTGGAACTCCCGGGTCTCTGAAACGACCTGATCCACCATCGCGGTGGCCGCCCGCACGAGATCGAGACAGATCTTGGCAGTGGGGTCCTCCCCCTTCGTCCACACCAAGTGAAGGAGCACCGACAACCGAAGCGCATTGGCGCTGGTCTTGCCCAACATCGCGGAGATGACCGACGGCGTTGAAGGCTTGAGCGCCTCCCGCTGGTGGGCGTGAAACCAACCGTTGAGATGGCAGCGAGCATCTGCGCTAAGTCGATACCGACGGGGCGGAAGCTCGTACAACTGACGGGCATAAAAAGCCAAAGCCCTTTCCGCCCGCTCGAACGCCTCCTCCTGCTCGGCATTGATCGGATCGTCCTTCAGCTCCAGCGGCTTGAGGGGGCACTTCACCATCAGGATCCGGGCGAATTTACCGCTGGCGTCAGAGCCGTTGATCAGCTCTCGCAACACCTCGTCCTGGACTCCACCAAACAGGGAGACATGGCAAGAGGAATAGCTCCGCACCTCACCCATACCGGCCTTGCCAACGCGGAGAGAAGTGCAGCCATCACCGTCGTACGACTCTAAAAATTGAGCCTCAGCGGTCCCCCTGCCGCGCCTGGTGTCAGCCTCAAGCGCCCGCAGCATCCCGCTCAATTCAGCGCGGGTAAGCAAGACACCGAGGCCAGCCTGCTCATAGAACTGCAGCCACATCCCGAGCGCCTCCGGGGAGAACTCGTTCTGATGGAGCGGACACCGGCGGGGAGTTTGCTTGTCGCGGTCCTGTGGATCGGCGTCCTCCCACTCCTTCAACAGCCTGTCGAACCGCGCCTTCTCCTCCGCCTGGAGCTGGCGGGTCGGATCGGAGATGAGGGCCTTTTGAATTGGACTCTTCGTCAGGCCGCTCGGCCCCACCAGCCCGACATAGAGGTTGGCGGGGACCCAATAGCGACCATCCGGCGACACCTTGGTGCCGAGCTTGAGCAGGCCGCTGTAACCGCAGAGCAGCGTCAACACGGAGGTCAGCGCATCAGCAGGCAGCACCTCCATCACCAACTCCACCGCCGTCGCCAGATCGGACGGCAAGAGGTTGTCGAAGCTAAATCGCTCGCGGCCCTGAGCGACCCGGATGCTCTTGGCTGCATCCCTGATCGCCTCGTCCGGAATGGTGGAGTGACTGTCCACAACCGACTGCACATCAGTCATCAGCGGGCCTCCGGTAGCCGTGCTGCTGGGCTTGCCACCAAAAAGTCCCAGCACTGATCTGATCACCTCCAGAGCGGAGGATCTGGTCGGGGTCCCAAACGTTAGGGCTGTGGGCTTCGAGGAGTTCTCGGGCCACATCCATACCGTAACCAGCGTCGCAGCAGGCAGCCTTCAGGCCCCAGGCCATGTTCCGATCCACCGGGTAATTGCCGTGGCCCGGCACCCGTGGCGGGATGAACTTCAACGCATCGGCGATGTCCTGCAGCGTCCGCGTCGGCTGCTTGCGATAAAGCGACTTCGGGATGTGACGGGGACGTTCTGGCAGCGGGGGCAACAGCTCCTCGAACAGCTCTGGAGTGAACCGGTCACCGGTGATGTTCAGGAGTGTGCTCTTATCCCCAACCCTGCCGTCCTTGTGGATGTACCAGGCACCGGGCAATCGCATGCACCGGCTGGGGTCCTTCACCGCAGGATCACTGCCGCAGTGATTGATCAGTCGCTGTATCAACGGACGCCACCGAGCCGCCTCAATCGGTTGCTCGAACACCCAGTAGACGTGAAGGCTCTTACCCCCTGTGAACAGGCCGAAGGTTGGAGACGGCAGACCCAGTTGGACAGGCAGTTCGAGCTGTTCCGCCAGGCTCAGGTGATCCCACTCAACAAAGAGGGAATAAAAGGCGGTGATGCTGTCGGCGGTGTCACCCCCACCGTTCGGGACGGCGTAGATGTTGCGGCCTTCGACTTGCCAGCCAGGGATCAGCTCGCAGTCTTCGGCAAGGGTGCCCTTGATGGCTCCCTCACCACGGCAGATAGCTCTGATGCGAGTGTCAGCTCCCCAGGGATCCTTCCCTAGGAGTTCGGCCCAGGTAAGCGCCTGGCCGATGTCGAAAATGAAATTCTGCGCACTGTTCTGTGCATAGTGCTGACCCTTCGGCCACCACAGCCCAGGTGTGGGCAGGTCTCCAGGGCGTGTAACCCCCTGCCCGAACAGCAGGGGCTCTCTTAGCCTTTGATCACTCCTTGGCATGGCGTGACCGTGGGCCGTTCTTCGGTTCGCGGTCATTTTTATTGTTGCTCCGTTGAATCGATTTCCAGTTCGACGCGGCACCCATTAGCCGCCTTGAATTTCTCGGGGAGCTTGATTGCGTCGTTGATGGCCTCAGCCACCTCCTCCAAGTAATCACCGGCGAGATACTCATCGATTACATCACCACGCTGAATTTCGCAGTCGCGGCGTAGTTGTCTCTCAGCCTCAGCCGAAAGAGTTACTTTCGCAGAGATCGTAGTGACGTAATTAACTTGAAAGCTCTGCATCAGCCCACCTCAGCAAGCTGTTTACGCTCAGCATCCTTGGCGAGCATCAGACGCCCACGCTCATGAAATTTCTGACGGCAGGTGGTGATGTTCCAGCTGATTGAGCTGGCACCAGTTGGTCCGAAGCACCAATCCTCACCAGCGATCAGGAAGCCGCCGTTACGGTCGCGATAACGCTTCAGCGTGCGGGCGCTGTAGCACAGGGCTTTTGTTGCTGCCGGGGTTGGCAACCACTCCTCATTGGAGTTCATTTGATTAATTGCAGTGGTGAATATTCCTTTTCGAGCGTTCTGCTTAAGCCTCAACTCCCGCAGGGAGCAGTCAGAACTCACTCGGAGACACCCACCGGCGTAGCCATCATCTGAGAGACCCACAGGGTCGGTCACAGACCAGGACGTAATCCCAAATCTCAGATCAGTGGTTTAATCCAATTACCTCTCAGCGCAGCCTTGAGGATTTGCATCTTCCGCAGCACAGCCTTAGTCGATGATTCAATTAACGGGGAAAGGAACAACCCTGCCGTTTGAATAATTATTTTCTACTCGGGTCGGGAGAGTAGGTCAAGGGGTGACAAGGTATCGCCTCCAAAGTTGTCCTACCTGCTCCAGTAATCCGTTCGACAGCCTCAATCAAGCCAGCCTCATCAATCCACTGTCCATAACTGGCATGGTGCTCATGCGGGGTGTGCCCAAGCAGCGCAGCAGCATCCCTAATTGATAACGGGCGGTCATAGGACTTGTGCATCCGATAAGCACAACCATGCCGCAGGCTGTACGGGATCAAACCGGGGTTGGCGGCCACCAACCCCTGCCAGAACTTGAAGCGTTCGAGCTGCTGCCGGATCTCATCCCCCACCGGCTTGAAGCCCTTCATTTCAACTTCATTGATACGGTTCAGGACGGCCTGAGGAAAGCGAATCGTGCCGGTGCGCCACAGCATCACCAGACGCTCCCCTTCGCCTTCTCTGCCAGGAACGTCGAAGGGCAACACCAACCTGTTCTTTTGCTTCTTGCCGCGGGTGGCTTTGTTCCGTTTGCCACCGGGTCTGACCTTCAGATGCCCGTCCTCCCAGATCAACTGGGCGACTTCATGAGGACGCAAGCCGTAGATGCCGATGATCCCCGCCAGCAGCATCAGGCTGGTTCTATCGGCATCCCTCAGCGCATCCAGCAGATTGCCCAGATCGTTGGGCATCACCGGTGGTGTCAGTTTGTCCTCAGTGGGCCTGTCGTCAGTACCGATCAAGTCCCGCAGGTCAGCGTTATCCAGCGGTTTCCAGCGGCTGTCGTAGCCGTATTCCTTGATCGCGTAGCGAAGCAGCGCACGGACGTTATTGAGCTGCACCACCCGACCTGATCCACCGGGGCGGCAATGCTTGAAATGCTGCCGGGCATAAGCCTTCATCAAGTCCGCTCCGCTCTGGGGGCGTGGCTTCTTCTCCAGCGTCTTCCGCACCCGCTTCATGTGGCAGTTCAGATCGCGCATGGTGGTGGCGCGGTTCACCTGCCGTCGCCTGTCGATGAAGTCATCGATGACGGCCTCCCAGCCGCTGTCCTCGTCCTCCACCGAGCGGGTGATGGTGGGGGTGGCACTGTCCTTGGCATCTAGTTTCTTTTTGGCCTCAGCCAGCGAGCAGTGGCGGTCGTCCACCAGCTGTTTGAGCTGGCAGATCTTCAGAAAAATGTCCCCGCTGGAGGCCGGGTTCCATGGCACCCCTAGCTGCACCGATTGCCGTGGGTTCTGGTGCTGCTTTCCATCATTGATACGTCGGGTGAGCTGGGTATCACCGTTGCGATCAGCGATGCCCCAGCCCAGTCCACACCTGTCTTTTATCTGCCCACGAAGGCGGGCGAACCACATCTGCTGAGGCATATGCGCAGAAAAATTCCTATGCGCAGAATAATGCGCAGAAATGGGCAGACATGGAACTACCCAGGTAGGACACAGTGCGCAGAAGGGCACTAAAAAAGCGGTCGAATGACCACACAAAAGCCAGTCTGCGACTGGGATTCAATCAATGGAGCCAAGCGGATTCGAACCGCTGACCCCCTGCATGCCATGCAGGTGCTCTACCAGCTGAGCTATGGCCCCATCAACAACGCCGAAGCTCGAAAGCCTTGTCGTTGTCGTGGCGAAGCTTACACCGCCATGGAGCTCAAACCTGGCGCCACACCGCCATTAATTTGCCTTGCACCTGCACCTGCTCCGCTGGCAACTCAATGGGGTCATAAGCAGGATTTGCCGCTTCCAAGCGCACCACACTTCCATCAAGGTGGAAATGCTTGAGGGTGGTGCCACTGCCAGCCACCAGCGCACTCACAATCGTGCCCTGACGCAAACGACCGGGCTCGTGTACAGGCTCCATGAGCACCACATCACCATCGGCGATGTGAGCGTCCACCATCGAATCACCATTCACCGTGAGAGCAAACAAGCCACGGGTTTCGAGCACTGGAGCCAAATCGAGATGTTCTTGCACGTCGTCGAAGGTTTCCACCAAACCACCGGCCGCTACAGCGCCAAGCACTGGAATACCCGAGGCCACATCTCCCAACAATTGCAAGGTGCGGGCTTGCCCCTCTTGCCAGGTGAGCCATCCCTTCTGCTGCAAATGGCGCAAGCGACTTTGCACAGGAGCGGGAGAACGAAGCCCCATCGCCTGCATCATCTGACGGATGGAGGGGCTATGGCGATGGCTACCGATGTAGTCCGACAGCCAGTCGTAAAGCTCCTGCTGAGCAGTGGTGAGCGGCTCGGGGGATCCAGTGGTCACCGGGATGGTCCAATTCAGTCAATACATATGTACCTATTCCCCAGAGATTTGGCAAGGGGCTCAGGGATTGGGAGCTTGTGCACAGATCCAGTTCACCTTGGACGCCGTTCCCTGTCGCCCTGGGTAAACACTCCACACCCCCTGTTGATCCTGGCGTTCCAACACCCCCTCAAGACACTGGGCGCGCATCGATAACTGGCGCATCCCCCAAGGATTGTTCTGCCCTTTGCGCATCAACAACAAGGCCGTAAAGGTCACCGTCTGATTCTTACGGCGAGGATCACGTAAGTATTCAGCTGCGTCGATTTTGGGGGATTGCATCGCTTCCATAAACGTCCAATCCGATGGTGCAGACGTTTCCTGATCCATCATTTGCTGGCGTACCTCACTCCAAAACTTGGGCTCAGGTTTTGGCGCCCAGCTGGCATGACTCGGCCATGCAGAAGCCAACGAGACGGCAGCAGCCGTGGATCCAGTGATCACCATGGTTCGCAATCCAACCGAGATTTTCAGCCTGGAAACAATGCTCATACGTTCTCCTGATTGACGTTTTTTTGCTTGATCAATTCCGCCAACATTTCCAATCTGCCGTTTTCGGATTCAGAGGCACGCGTTGCCATCCAGGCACTGGAAGCCTTGAGCTGAGCCAGTTGCTGCACCAAGGACAAAGCGGTTTCTCGCAGGGTGTCGATGTCGTCGCACTCACGAATGAACCGCCCCCACTTTTCGAGCTCAAAGGATTGTTCCAGGCCACGCTCGATCGGGTCGATGCTCATGCGCCCTGCTCCCTCTGTTCCTGATCCTTCTGCTCCTGCTCCAGCAAGGGGTCTGGCTCACCGTTACAGATCGCTTGAGCCCTGAGATAAAAGCCGCTTTCGCGGTCACCGGCCGCCTCTAGGGCTTCGAGAACCCTTTGCCAATTGTCTCGTTCGACTTGATCCATGCTTCAAGTTGACGTTGGAAAAAGCTTACGTAGAAAGTTGAGACTGAGATCACGCACCACCATCCATTCAGCATCCACAGTGATCGCATGCCCACTGCGCTCTAACCAGTGAAGCTCTCGAGGCGAAGAGTTCACGGTGCGCATCAAAAGCTTGATACCACTGGCTGAAATCACTTTGTCGCGACGACTCGCAATCACCAGCAGCGGTTGCTGAACCTTGGAGAGCTGCTTGCGCGTACGAGAGATGAGATCAAGCACAAGAGCACTGGTGGCCACGGGATAGCGGTCATAAGACCAAAGCCGCTGGGCCGCGATCGGGTCACAGAAATCAGAGGCCGGCTTGGGCAGCGATTGCGTGAATCGGATCAGTAAAGGGGCCAAAAAGCGGCGGGGATCTCCGCTGCGAACAGGGGGTGAATACAGCAAGAGAGCTTTGATTTGGGGGTAACGCAACGCCAGTTGCAGGCTCAAAATCGACCCCAACGACAACCCTGCCAGAACCACACTTTGCCCCTCTGACAACAGGCGCGTGATCAAGGCATCAAGCGGGTCGATCCACTGCTGTGGCTGCACCTCCATCAAATCGCTGAGGGTGGTGCCATGACCAACGAGCAGGGGAACTTCCACGCCATACCCCTCGGCATTGAAGGCAGCAGCGAGGAGCTCCATCTCAGAAGGCGAACCGGTAAACCCATGAATAAGAACCACCGTGATCGCTCCTCCAGGCAGGGAAAACGCCTGGGGCGATGCGCTCACAAACCACCCAGCAAAACGGCGAGGAGCGCCTGCTGGGCATGCAAACGATTCTCCGCTTGGTCAAAGATCCGGCTGGACGCACTCTCCATCACCCCGGCACTGATCTCCTCATCGCGATGGGCTGGCAAGCAGTGCAGCACGATCGCTTTGGGATCCGCTTCTGCCAGCAGGGCCTCGTCCAAGCAAAACCCTTTGAAGGCCTGCTCACGCTCCGCCTGCTCCTCCTCCTGGCCCATCGACGCCCAAACATCCGTGTACAACGCCTGGGCGCCGCGCACCGCCGCCACCGGGTCGCTGGTGACCTCAATCTGAGCACCAGCAACGGCCAGGGCACGGGCTTGATCCAGCACCCCGGGAAGGGGCTCAAAACCATCGGGACAGCCGATGCGCACATTCACGCCGAGCAGAGCACCGCAGAGCATCAAGGAGTGGGCCACGTTGTTTCCATCTCCCACATAAGCGAGGGTTTGGCCTTGCAGATCACCAAAGGCCTCCTGCATCGTGAGGAAATCAGCCAAGGCCTGACAGGGATGTTCGAGATCTGTGAGCGCATTGATCACCGGAATCGAAGCCCAGTAGGCGTAATCCACGAGCTCCTGTTGGGCATAGGTGCGCACAGCGAGAGCGTCGCAAAAACGGCTCAAGACCCTGGCTGTGTCTTCTAGGGGTTCACCCCGACCGAGCTGGGTGACCTGGGGGTTGAGATCCACGGTTTGACCGCCGAGCCGGGCCATTGCCACTTGAAAGCTCACCCTGGTGCGTGTGGAGGCTTTGGTGAAGATCAACCCGAGCACCCGATTGCCGAGATCGATGCGCCGATCACCAGATTTCAGTTGGCGCGCAAGGTCGAGCAAGGCCTGGGTTTCCTGCGCAGAAACGTCTGCAGAAGACAGGTAATCACGCCCGCTTAAGGAGGTGAGAACAGCAGCAACGCCCTTATCCATGCCAGCGGCTTCAAAGGAGTGTTATCGGGGATGAAAGGGCTGCTCGTCAAGCCTTCCTGCCCCCTTCGTGCTGGAACCGATGCTGTTCGCGGCGGCTGGAGCTCAACGAACACAAAAAAACTGCCCCACGAAGGAGGCAGTTCATGCAGCGAGTGAAAACGGAAAGGAAGCCGCTCTAAGGGCAGAGCAGGGTCTTAGACCGCAACGGATTGCTCTTCGGGCATCACGCTGGCCGAGAGCATCTCCCTGAGGTCATCCCCTTCGATTACTTCTTTTTCAAGAATTTTTTGGGAGATCGTTTCAAGCAACGCCATGTTTTGGCGAAGAATCGAGAGGGCTTGGTCGTGGGCACGGTCCACTAAGCCACGCACTTCACGATCGATCGCTTGAGCTGTGGCATCACTCACCGCGCGGCGGGGATTGTTGTTGCCGCCAAGGAAACGGCCACCGCCCTGCTTGTCATAGGCAAGGGGACCGAGGGTGTCGCTCATGCCATAGGTGCCCACCATTTGCTCAGCAATATCGGTGGCACGCTGCAAATCATTGGCAGCTCCAGTAGTGATTTTGCCAAAGACAATTTCCTCTGCAGAGCGACCTCCAAGCAAGGTGGCAATTTGTCCTTCCAAATCTTCGCGAGAATTGAGGAAACGCTCTTCCGTGGGGAGTTGCAGGGTGTAGCCCAGGGCACTCATGCCACGGGGCACGATCGAGATCTTGGCCACTTTGCTGCCACCGGGCATGAGGTGACCCACGATCGCGTGACCAACCTCGTGATAAGCAACAACCTTTTTCTCGTCGTCTTGCATCACCCTGCTCTTTTTCTCTAGACCGGCAACAACGCGTTCGATCGCTTCATTGAGGTCACCTTGAACAACTTCTTTCTTGTAATTACGCGCTGCCAAGAGGGCTGCTTCGTTGACCAGGTTGGCGAGATCGGCACCGGCAAAACCACTGGTAGCTTGAGCAATTTTGTCTAAATCGACGGCATCAGCCAGTTTTACTTTTTTGGCGTAGATCTCAAGAATTGTTTTACGACCAGAAAGGTCGGGACGATCCACGAGCACCTGACGATCAAAGCGACCAGGACGAAGCAGGGCTGCGTCTAAGACCTCAGGCTGGTTCGTAGCAGCCAACACGATCACAGGCTTGTCTGTGGAGGCAAAACCATCCATTTCGGTGAGCAGTTGATTCAGCGTTTGTTCACGCTCATCGTTACCGCCAACCACACCCATCGAGCCTGAGCGACTTTTACCAATCGCATCGAGCTCATCAATAAAAATGATGCAAGGAGCATTCTTTTTGGCCTGTTCGAACAGGTCACGAACCCGAGCAGCACCAGCTCCCACAAAGAGTTCTACAAATTCAGAGCCACTGATGATGAAGAAGGGAACACCTGCCTCACCAGCCACAGCTTTAGAGAGCAAAGTTTTACCTGTACCTGGAGGGCCAACAAGCAACACACCCTTGGGAATGCGTGCGCCGATATCGGTGTAGCGCTCCGGTGTTTTTAAGAAGTCAACAATTTCATTGAGCTCATCCTTGGCTTCATCCACACCTGCCACATCGGCAAACGTGACCCTTGATTTCTCATCAGGCACATACACCTTGGCCTTGCTCTTGGTGAAATTAAGTGCACCTTGAGCTCCTCCACCGCCCATCGAGCGACGGGCAAAAAACTGCAAGACAAGGATAAAAATTAGCGGGGGGACCACCCAGCTCAAAATGGTGGTGAAAATATTGGGTTTCTTCGGAGGCGCGGCAGCAAACTCAACGCCTTTGCTTTCCAAGCGTTGGGGGAGATCCATATCGAAGATCGGCGTGGTTGCAAGCACGGAAGGGGCTCCCTCCTCAACCTCACTGAGCTCGTAGCGAATCTGATCTTGGGTAATGAAGGCGCGCTTAACCGCCCCATCGTTCACCTGATCAATGAAGAGTGAGTAGGGCACCCGAGGCACCTGCTGCATGCCTTGGTTGGGGATGAAGCTGCTGAGCAGCAACAACACTCCAAAACCAATCAAAACAAGGTTGATGATTCCGAAGCGCCGATTAGGGCGATTGTCGTCCTCTCGAATCGCCATGAAGCTGGTTCCCAATTGCGCACCAAACTAAGTCGGTTGTTTCCCTGATGGGTGCGCGTGCTGGGAGGAGAACCGAACGCCTTGGTTACAAGCGAAAGGCTGCATCCCTATTGGCGTAGTCCACTCGGCACCAGCGCATGGCTCCATCCCCTTGGGATTTGGACCAGCCGGCGCCTTCGAAAGGGGCATGGACCTCTCAGGCAAAAGCATTACCAAGCCCTCAATCTCATCGAGATGCTTCGCGCTTTGCTGCGCCCAAAGCAGTTGAAGCGCCTCGAAACACGAACAGCCGTGGCCTTCATCATTGGCCCTTTGCTCTTTGCTCTCGGCTCCTGGTTGCAGCTCGACACCAGCCAATCACCACACTGGGCCCTTGGATTGCTGGCCCTTGGCTCAGTGTTCTTCACAGCCGGAGGTTGGTGGCAACTGCAGCAAGCAAGGATTGGAGAGCACGTGCTGCCAAAAGATGGGCGGCAATGGGAGTGGTGTGGCCTGCGCTGCGCTCTCACTCAGAGCCTTGGCACGGTGTTGTTCAACATCGAGACTTTTTCCAGTTGGAACCAACAGCAACCAAACGCTGAGCTCTGGCTTGTGCTGGGCATCCTCCCCAATGTGATGGGATCGATCCTTTTTCTGATTTCTGCTGTCTATGGACTGCAAGAGGTGGGGCACGGCAAGTTACTGGTGTTCGAGCCCGATCACCTCGGCTGGTGGATTTCAATCGTGAATGCCTTGGGCTCTGTGTGGTTCATGCAATCCGCCATCGCAGGCTTACCGACAAATTTGACTCTGGAACAGGTGTACAACAGCACGTTGTCCATGCGCACGACCTTGCTTGGCTCGATGGCATTCGCGATTGTTGGAATCCTGAGCCTGGCGGAATGCTCTGAAGATGAAATCAGATCGATCAAAGCGCCGCCAGCGAGAAAAAATCTATGAGCTGCTTCTAGGCCTGTGCGTGGTCGTGCTGGTGAGCTTTGCTTTTCCGCGCTTGAGCTGGATCGGCCCCCTGGGTTACGGCCTCATCGCCCTGCTGCTCACGCAATTGGTGATGATCCGCAAAACGGTGCTCACTGTTGAGGACCGCTTGTATCAGCTGCTAGGGCTCGCGGCCCTGGTTGCCCTGCTGTTGTGGCAAATCACGCCTGTGCGCTGGGTGGTAAGCGGCGTTCCACTCGTGCTCACTTGGAGTGTTTTGGTGGGCTGGAGCGTGATCCGCTTGGTGGAACGGCTCTCCCAGGAACGCAAAGTTACGGCGGGCTTGCTGATGGGTGCGGCCGCTGGCTATCTGCTTTTGGGGCTCACCGCTGGATTGGTGATGAGTGCGGTGGAAACCATTCAGCCGGGCAGTTTCGAACCACTCAACATCCTTCAAGAATCTTCCAGTGGGCCCAACGCCAGCGTGCTGGTCTCAATGAGAGCTTTTTCCCAAATCAACTATTTCGCTTTTATCTGCTTAACCACGGTGGGCTTTGGGGACATCCAACCGGTCATGCCCGTCTCGCGGATGCTCGCGGTGGTCACAGGAATCATTGGACCGCTTTATTTAGCTGTGGTGATGGGAGTCTTGATCGGTCGCTACACCAACCAAGTGGAAGAAGAAGACATCGCTGAACGTAAAGACCGCCCATAACTAGATCCTTTTGGAATGCTCCAGGACGCCTCCCTCTAAATCAGCCTCTGCTGCAGCAACAGATCGCGGCCTAAGCGTTGGGCATGAAGGTCTGAAAGCGCGATCACCTGGTCCATCTCCGTGAAGCCAAGATCACCTACGGGCGTGCGTGCCGAATCCCCGCCAAGAAGCTTGGGGGCGATCACGACTGCTAGCTCCTGCACGCAACCCTGCTGGAGCGCTGCCGCTGCTAGGACCGGACCGCATTCCCAAAGCACGCGGTTGCAACCTCGTGCAGCCAAAGCGTGAAGAAGATCCAACGGCTCGCTAGCCAAAAGCTCAAGGTGTTCCGGTCCCTCAGGACCTGGTCGATCAGCGCAACCTGGCCCATGGGCCAGAAGCGTTGGCGCAAGGCTTGTGTCCCAAAGCTGAGCCTGAGAAGGCAAATCAAGACTCCGGCTCAGCACCACGCGCAAGGGTTCGGGCGAACGGGCTCCACGGCTGGTGAGCAGGGGGTTATCGGCGCGCACGGTACCGCCACCCACAACCACCGCATCACAACCAGCGCGCAACTGATGCACCCAAGCGCGAGCTGGAGGGGCACTAATCCACTGACTTTCGCCATTCGGTAGAGCGGTTCGGCCATCCAAGCTCATCGCCCACTTGAGAAGACCCCAGGGACGGCCGGTTTGAACGCGATGCACAAAGGCACGGTTTTGTTGCGCCGCTTCTGCCTCCAGCACCCCGGTGATCACCTCCAATCCAGCATCTCTCAAACGCTGAATGCCACCACCAGCAACCCGTGGATCAGGGTCTTTGAGTGCCACAACCACGCGCTGAATGCCGGCCTGAATCACTGCCTCCGTGCAGGGGGGAGTGCGGCCATGGTGACAACATGGCTCAAGCGTGACGATGATCGTGCCGCCCTTGGCGCGCGTCCCAGCTTGAGCGAGTGCGCCCACCTCGGCATGGGCCTCGCCTGCTTTGGCGTGAAAGCCCTCGCCAACCAGGGCTCCTTGCAGGTCAAGAACCACTGCCCCCACCAAGGGGTTGGGGCTGGTTTGGCCGTCCGCTAAGGCTGCTAATTGCAGCGCCCGGCGCATCCAAAACGTCCAGCGATTGGGGCCGATCTGCATCAGCTCAGCGGCTGGGTTTGCACGTCACGCCATTCACCCACCACATAAGGAGGAACGGGCAATTCGTTGAATACGCCAGGGAGAAATAAACGCAGCGGACGGTTGTTGCTCAGATCAGCGAGGAGAGGATCGAGCGCAAATTCGGCGGCAGCTTCACGACCATCGCTGGCAAGGGCGGGATTATCGAGGGTGATGTCCTCTAATTCCCATTGCTTCACTCCGGCCTGAACACCCATCGAAACCGGATGATCGAGCCTGACCTTGCCGGGATAGCCCACAATCCGCAGCACCACCGGATTTCCTGGCTTCCCAGTGCGGTAGGCAACCGCCTGCCAGCTGTCGTAATCAAGGTCACGCAAACTTTCAAGACTGCGCAGCATCGGTGCTCCAGCCTCATCGTTGTGCTGATGCACCTGGGCAAGAGCTGCATTTGGGGTAATCAGCAGCAGCAGCATCGCTGCTAGCAGGGAAACCAAAAGTCGACGCAGCACGCCCATTCGCTCATACCAATCGATGCAACCATCATCGGCGCTACATGCAAGGGCTGCGGGACTTACAGGGCTCAAAAAGACAAAAACAAAAAAATCCTCCCCCCTACAAGGAGGAGGATTCAGCCAAGCCATGGGCCCTAATATCAAATTTTAACAGCAATGAGCAGAAATAGGCTTAAACCAAAGCCGTAAAATCACTGATGCTAAATTCACCATTACCTCCAAGAATAGCATCAAACTCTGGGGCATTCTCAATCGCTTCCGAATAAGAAACACCCTGACGAAGAATGTCATCAGCTGCTTCCACTAAACTGAGATCACCTTCAGCATCATTGCTTAAGGCCCAGAACATCATTCCGCCAAGATCTTTTTCTTGCACGTAGGCGGCTTTGCCAGCAATCGTGGCAATCGTTTCAATCGAGCTCCATTCATCACCGTTATAGGCAAAGGCCGCTTTGCTGTTGTCATCCCAGTAGAGATTGGTCTGCCCCGTGATGACATCAGACACGATGTCTTTGTAGTCATAAACCCCAGCTTCAAACGACCCTTGCGCCGCAGCACCCGTGCCTGATTGTTGATAACCAGAGGTGCCACCATCCTCAACACCACCCCAAGCCCGGGTATAAGCAGGAGCTCCTAAAACAACCTTATTGAGAGCAACTCCAGCCTCTTCAAAGACAGACACCGCAGTGGTGACATCGTAATTGTTGGCATCACCTGTCATCGCGGCTTGATGCCCCGTTTGATTCTCCCAACCTCCGTGAAAGTCGTAGGTCATTACATTATAAAAATCGACATAGGGATCGATCCCAGCAATATTAAGATTGGCGAGTTTTTCTGAGCCTCCCGCCGTAGCGATCGAGACCTCATAGTTTCCGCCAGTTTGCGACTCGAGCGCATCAAGCTCGCTGCGCAACTGTTCCAGAACCAAAGCAAAATTTGCCCCATCATTGGCACTTGATGCATTTCCCGCATCACCACCACCACCGGGATATTCCCAGTCAAAATCAACCGTATTAAAGAACTCATAGGCTTGAAAAATATCCACCACATCACTTACAAAATGATCTCGCCCAGCCTGTGAGGAAAAGGCAGTGCTGAACTCATCGGAAAGCGTCCACCCACCCAAGGCAAAGCCAAGATTGACGGATGGATTGAGCTCTTTGAAGCGACGAAGCTGCTCGAAATTACCTGCATCCTGAGGACCCGCATCATTCCAACCAACGGGAACACTGGTGACGGTGACCGAATTAGCAGTTTCAGTGATGACGTATTGATCTGAGTTGTAAGCAGCAATCAGAGCTGGATCAACGGCCTGGTACTCAGCTGTTGTGAAGGTTCGACTCACTTGATCAGCTGCATCAAAGCGCTTCTCCTGTGCTGCATAGACATCAAACAGCTCAACAGAGCCATCGGCCTTCACATCAAAGAAGCTGTAATTGAGATGGGTCATTGATTGCCCATTCACATCGGAAAGATTGATATCGCGTTCATACACACCCCATTCCTCGAAATAGGTGACAATGCGCTTATCACTGCCGCCATTTGGAACCTGCACATCAAGGTCAGCGGAGCTCTCTTTCAGAACATCAACCGAGGTCGTAACAGTGGGCTCACCCATTGGCGATGAGCCTGGGCTTGATGAACCTGGGCTTTCTGCAGGAACTTCATCATTAGGTGCAAAGGGCTGATCAACAACACCTCCAGCAACAACACTTTCAGGGAAATCAAACACCTGAGCAGGGTCGAAGAACTCACCAGCAGCCTGGTAGTAGGACGCCTGCGAGGCACCTGAAGCCAATGGAGCAGCCCATGATTTCGGAGAAATAGAGACGTCGTAGCGACCATCACGTCGCAAGGAAGACGTCACTTCAAAATTGCTAACCATCGTGAGGGGTGCATCCATCACAACATCCACACTCCAATCGTTTCCGGCGGAACTATCTCCAACATTGGTCACGGTGATTTCGCCCGCGAAGATCCCAGACCATCCGTCGGTGATCGTGGCCGACACAGAGAGTCCTTGCGGATCTGCCACCACAGAGGGGGCATCGATCAGCGGTGATGTCTGATCAACAGGTGATGTCTCAACAACAGGTGTTTCACCAACAATCGTTGCGACGGTGCCGCTGACTGCGTTTTGAGCGGAAGCAGGATCCCCCACAACGCTTGATTCCACGAAAAACATTGCATTGGTGAGGGCCCCCGACTCCGGCAGGCCCGTACTCCCGGCGTTGAAAGACAGCCCCACAGACCCACCAACTGGAATCTCAAGCCCCCAAGCTGGCGACGAAAGAGTGACCTGGTAGAGACCACCGCCGAGATCATTGACTGAAGATTCAGCCGTCCAACTCTCAAAGCCAGGTTGATCGGTCAAAAAACTGAATGACCAATCCTGCAGCCCAACATCCGAGGTATTCGTAAGCGTGAGCGTTCCACCCATGCCACCGGAATAAAGTTGGCCAACAACCGAGGCCTGCAGTTCGCCCGAGCTTGATAACACTGGACCCATCTCCGTCATGCCCTCAGCAGTCATGCCGTCGGTTGGCATCGAATGGTTGTGCATGGAGTGGTCAGTCATGGACTGAGACGAGTCCATCGCCATCACGCTGGAGTCGGGATTCACCATCAGGCCAGCACGCACCTGCTCGCCATCGGTGGAAGCACCACTAGGAGCCTGGGGTGTGAGCAGACCAGCTCGGCCTACCAGGGAAACCTCGTCTTCCGTGAAGCCAAAAGGCACTTCAAGGTTGTCTTCCATCACCTGATCGTGATGGAACTCGAGATTGGCACCGATCAAATCACTGCGCTGAACTCCCTTTAAGAGAACACTTTGATTCGTGGGCTCAAACTGAATCAACAATCCCTGATCCGTATCAACAACAGACAGACGTTCGCGTGTGCCCGTATAGAGAAAACTTAGTTTTTGGGTTTGAGGATCAAAGTCATCAATGACCTCATTAACACCAAACTGATGGGAGCGTACGTATACAGTTTCTGAGTCACGCGCACCAATAGCTTGCTCCCAAGACAGCACCGCCCCAATATCTTGGCGCAGGTGTTCATTACCAACAACACCAAGATTATCCAGGCTGAGATCGCTCCAACTCAAACCCTGAAGCGCTTGAACTTGATCGGCCCAGGGATTAACAATCGCTGCGGTGCCATCAGGCAAGGACCCAAGAATGAGGCCGTGAACGGAGATCTCACCAAAATCAAGACGATCTGTTGTGAGATTGAAATCAGTGATATCAGATCCTGCAGGGTTGACCTGATAAGTCACACCACTATTGAAGGAATCAGTCATCATTAAGACTTGAAGAACAATAACAAGCGCAGAGTCAAGTAATGACTGAAATGAAATTGAACGATCTCATGAAGTGATTGCACAAACTCCAGCTCAAAACAAAAGCCAGTATCGATGCAACATCAACACAAAACCGTCAGCAGTTGGTCAGACTCCCTTCAGGAGACTGACCAACTATCTATCCTCCCTCAAACCAAGAAGGAAAACCGATTCAGTACCACGACTTCTGAACTCTGAATCTACGTTTGCAGATCACTTTGCTTCAAGCATGACTCAAACATTGAGCGCCTATGACTGAATGCATCCGAGAAATGTACCAAGCCAAACAAGTTGGTCGCCACTGGCCTACAAACTCTTGATCCAAAAAGGAGTCTAACTTTAATACACTTACCAACCAGTTACGGAATTATTACTCAGATTACGAATATACCTTGATCCATAGAGATTGGGTTAATAACGACTGAAGTGTCAGCAATGCAAGCAAAGAGACTTCAACACGATCAGAACTGCCACTCAAAGCCGCCCGAGGTGCGGTAGTCAGTTCCCCGATCACCACCCCAGGCCTCAATTCCACCCCGCAAATACACCTTGTAGGAACTACTATTGATGTTGGCAATGGTGTAGTCCAAGCCTGCTTCAAGAAGAAGGCCATTGGTGTCCTTGTTCTTGGACTTAATCTCCACGGTGTCATCAGTGAACTGATAACCGATCGTCTGGTTGCTTAGGTTGTCGCTCCAATCACCCAACCAGCCCACACGCAGAGAAGGAACAAGCTGTGAAGTATCACCCGTCTTGATCGGGTAGGCGAACTTCATTGCGAGATCGGTTTGCACGTAGGTGGTAGAACGATTCTTGTAGGTGAGGTTCAAATCACCTGCGCCATTCTCCGTAAAGCGATTTTCATTGTTGAAACTCCAGGTCGACGAGAACTGGGGCTCAATCAGGAAATCACCCGCTTCAAAAGGCGCACCCACGCGGAAGGCCAGGCCATAACTTGTGGAACTCTTAGTGCCGGAGGCTGTCTCATCACCAAGCTGACTGGTGATTTCAATGATGTTGCGTTTGTGATTTCCGCTAAAGGCTGTGGCACTGAACAGGCCCTGCACATAGAAGTTATCCGTCCAGTAGTCGGCACGCACACCACCACCCCAGCCATCCGGGTTCCAGGAGCCACCACCAGCCAGCGCACTCTGCTGGATGAGATTGATGTTGCCGTAATTCACGAACGCACCTACCTGAAACGACTCAGTAACGGAGACGTCCACACCCAGTACTCCGCCACCGGTGTTTAGGTAATAGGGATTGTAGAAGTCGTCGTTGTAGCTGTCGCGATCATCACCGCCAAATGCGCGGAACCAGGCGCGAACTCCATCACGTCGCGCGTACTGCGCCGTCAGCGATGGATCTTCTACAAAGCCTCCTACTTCAAGACTTTCAAACAGAGTTCCTTCCTCTAAAACAATGCCTGGGGTCTGAACAATGGCCCGATCAAGGGCCTGCTGAGCCTCCTGATCACTCACTTCGCCACTCTTGCTCCACAGCCCGCGCACAGGAGGTGCTGGATCTGTCTCAATCACATCCTCTTGTTCTAAAACCGTTTCCTCAATTACCACAGGATCAAACTGACGCAGAGGCAAACGCTCGAGCAACGTGTCGGCGAGGAGGTTGTTATAGGTCGCCATGCCCCGCCCTGTGCCATCAATGTTGCGTGGCGCTAAACCGGAAACAACTAACTTTGCAAGCTCGCCATAACCAATAATTGGAAGATCAATTTCATCGAGAACGTCGTCAAGAATTTCATCAACGATTTCATTACCCGGGCTTCCAGGCTCGATGATTTCATCAACGATGTCCTTTTCATCAGAAGGAACATCTTTGTCGCAACTATCGTCATCCAAACAATCTATGATGTCTTCAGGAGCCTTCTGGCTCACAACAAGCTGCAAGCTTCCCTCCTTCAAATAGACATCATAAATAGCACTACCATCAATACCATTAATCTCACCAATGCCAGAGAAGTCACCAACATTATCGTCATAGACAAGCTGAGAATTAGAGGCCAACTCATTCATTTCTCCTTGGCTAGAGGCAGGAGCATCAATAACCGTATAGGTACCTTCCGGATCCACCTGATCAGCAGCAGCAATAACAAGAGATCCACTCTTATAGTCAAAAACATCAGCTATTAACGGGGCAGAATCTTTACTTTCAAGGGTGGCATAAATCTCACCTCCCTCCATTACAAAAGTTGCAAACTTGGCACGCTCTGAGTCAAGCAACAAAAACTTACCACCCTTAAGTGTCATTGTTTCGATGCCAGCAGATTTATAATCACCGTCGTAGTCCCACTCTCCCAGGTGCTGTTCAGCGAATTCAAAGTTTTTGATCTTTGTGGCTTTGAAAGATGCCGCCCCTAGCGTGCCAAATTTGATCGTATCGGTGCCCTCACCACCATCAATGATTCCAGAGCCAGAGACATCAGCGTTAGTTGAGAAAGTGTCATCTCCTCCCTTCAGGTCAATATTAGCTTCCGAAGCAATGGCAATGGAACCATATATATTATCAAAAGTATTTTTAGCGCCAGTGCCAACGAGAGAGTTAACACTAATTTCGCCATGATTGTCCAAATCCACGACAGCCAGATCTCCTCCTGAGACCGCTCCAAGCCCTTTAACAACAAGAGTCTGAATTTCTTGAGAGGTATTACCAAAAACAACTGAACCTTCATTGACCGTAGTATCTCCCTTATATCTAATCGCATTATTCTTCGTGATAATGAAATCGCTACTACCTAGCTTTGTAAGGCCACCTGTTTGACCCTCCACAAAATAGCCATCAAACTGAAAGCTCTCCCGAGCATCACCAACAGACAAAATACCTCCCTTATCAAGTTCAACTCTTCCTCCGCCAGTCAGGGCCGCGATTTGGTCACTTGCACGAACATTATATTTAGCCCCTTCATCAACTTCGACTTCTGTTTTGTCAGACAAAGAGCCAGAGACCTCAAGCTGACCTTTCTTGATTTTTGTTTTCCCAGTATATGTATTAATACCTGTGAGGGTAACGCTGCCTTCGCCAATCTTCGTCAAGCCACCGGCGCCAGAAATAACTCCATTAATCTGAGGTCTTACATAAACACCATCTTCTACTGTCTGTCTATCAAGAGCTCCATCAACATACAAAAACGACTGACCATTTTCCGGTTCGACAAGCTGTATATCAGAGTTTAAGCGAACTTTTTTCCCATAAACACCTATTTTCCCTCCCCCTTCAAGCTTAATACCTTGACCTTTACTGGATGTAATCGCATCACCCCTTAATCTCAATATAGAACCAGAGTTGATTGTTATATTACCCAATGGAAGTGATTTCTTTGCCTCAATAACAAGCGCGCCATCACCAGTTGTATTAATGATCGTCTCTCCACTATATTCATTTGTGCCAGAAAGCCTTGTAAGACCGGTTCCAGAATAGGTAAAGGTTGCCGACTCAGAGCCTAAAGTTGCTTCAAAATCGCCAGCGAATATGGTATTCACATCATTTTCAATCGTTCCACCATTACTAGTAACGTAAAATTTACGACTAAAAGATGTACTTGGGTTCGACGAATCAATCTTTAAAGTTCCACCGTCAAATACAGGTGCATACTCTGAGCTCTCTACTTCACTACCACTCCATTTGCAGTAATCACCATTTTCAACAAGCTTTGAAGGGGTAGCTGTTGCACCCTCTGAAATTGTATTGACAATGCAACCTCCATAGGATTGAATGCGCCCGCCTCCTTGATTACCGCCTTTCGTAAAATATCCCGAACCATTATAGTAATACAAAAGGCCTTCATTTGTACCTCCTATGTTCTCAGGCCTATTCGAGAAATCTCCGGGAATCCCACTATTAGAATTATAATTAGAGTACACAAAACCACCGCCATTCGAATACCCCCATAGTTCTAAATCGCCATTGGGCTCTAGCAACCCCCTTAAAGCCTCCTGAGAAGACGCCGAAAGAGATTTTGCGAGACCCGGGTTATTACGCCAAGGGAAGAATTTACCTGTAACTGAATCTGTGTACCACTGCCCTACAGAAATACCAGGGTATGTGTTGCCATCCGTTTTGGACCACATAGAATATTCTATTGCATAGATTTCACCATCATTCCCAAGAATAACCTGCTTATCTTCGACTGGTAATTCATAAACTTTGACCATACCTGCATCAACAACCATTTCAGTCGTTGGCTGATCCGCAAGCGCTGGTCCAAACGAAGTTGCAGAAGCAAATGCAATCCAGAAAAGAATAGGGAGAGACTTTTTCAAGAACAATTGTTATTTCATCAATCGCCTTATAGGGCAATACCACAACTACTGCATGCACTTAAAGGTTCCATTAGTGCAAAATTCATGAGACCTTTCACTTTTACCCCCGCTGCGCACCAGGAATCGTTTCCCAATCGGTGTGCGTAGCCCAGAGGCCCCAAATCGCCATCGCCCGCAGGTAGTGACAAGCCCGAAAGGTGTTCACGGCCGTAATCGCTTCTGGGGTTCTGAATTGCAAGCCACCGGAATACACCTGGGTGACCACCGCTGAACAGATCGCTTCTGCGGTTTTGCCCTCACCCATCAAGCGGTAATAGCTGGCGATTCCAAAATTGATGCCTGTCCACACCTCCAAGGGGTGGGTGCCATTCGGATCCAAGGGCGTGCCATCACGGCGCAAACCATTGGCGACCCCGAGCGTTCCTCCAGCAAAGTTGTCGAAGCAGGCTTCCTTCACCGCCTTCAAGGTGCTGCGGCTGTTGGCCTCACTCACCACCGGCGGTAACTCCAGCAAGCGCGCATAGAAATCACCGCAAAGCTGATCGGCCATCACCACCGGCGTGCCGCTTTCAGCATCGATGTCGTAGTACTCACCGTTCCAAAGCAGCGCATCAAAATTGGCGCGGGATTGGTCCAGCCAGCCACTGAAGGTGTGCTGCTCCTCGCCGGTCTCCAATCCCAGCTCCAGCTGCAGCCGTTGGGCCATCGCCAAAGCCGCCTCCAGAGCTGCGATCCAAAGCGCACCGCAATAGGCGCTCACCCCCTTGAGCGGCCAATCATCAAAGGTTTGATCCGGGGCGCCGCCGTTATCGGGCAGGCCATCGTCATTCACATCAAATTGCTTGAGGTAATGCAGGGCCTGCACCGCCGCAGGCCAGCACTCCGCCAGAAAGCTCAGGTCTTCTCCAGTGGGCGCCAATTTGAACGTTCGCCACACCTGCAGCACATAATCGCTGGCGAGATCTTTCCAGAGATTGCAGTCCTGATAGGCGGTGTAGTTGGTGGCATCAAATGGCACCTCATTTGGTGCTCCCAAATCGTGAGGCGTGGCCCCTTTCACCTTGCGGTCTGCTTCCACCCTGCCGCGGCCCTGGGTGAAATACCAACCGATCGGCCGTTGGGTGGGATCCGCCGCAGGGATGGCCCTAGCAAAGCTGCGAATCACCGCCTTATCCAGCTCCGGCCACAGCTGCAACAGGGCAAAGGAGCCGTACAAACGCACATCAAGGCTTTCGTACCAGGCGTAATCGAGGCACTCGAGCACCCCAAAGCGGCCGTAGGGATCCTTGGAGCTGGCGGCCGTCCAGAGGCTGCCGCCACTGGCGAGGTCATAGAGCTCATTGAACAGCGCCATGCGCAGCTCTTCGGGCAGCTCCTTGCGCGCCAACACCGGCGCTTGCCAGGCTTCGATTTGCTCGTGCCAAGACGTCCAATCGCGCAGTGCTTCTGCCGCAATCGCCGCCGCATGGCAACCATCAACGCCATAAAAGTCGGTGTAGCGGCGCAGGTCGCGCACCCCGGTCGCAAAGCTCGTGACCGGCAGATCCCAGCTGATCGCCACCGGAATCTCTCGGGTTTCACCCGGCGCCAGGGTGAATTTCACGGCGATCGCCGCACTGGCGTGCTCACCCTTACGGCTGGCGCGATCGTTGTTGCTATCGGGGATCACCCCACCCGCGGCAAAGGGCTGCCAGAGCTCAGCGCCATCACCACTGGGATCCCAACGGCTGCAGCGCATCAGCTCCACCCCTTCCAGCGTGTCTGGTAGCGCCAGACACCACTGTCCTTCCCCTTCCGCCACCGGCGTTGAGCGCTTGCCATCGAGCAGCACCCCGTTCAGGCCATCAGCATCGATCCAGCGGTTGCTCTGGCCCTCGCCAGCTCCAATCGCTGGGGCGTAGTTGTGCTCGGGGCTGCCGTCATCACGGAAGTGCACCTCCGCCGAGGAATCGGTGTTGGTAAACCAGCCCACCGTGTTGCGCCAACTCAGCAGCAACGACATCTCCAAGGGCTTGTTGGTGGGGTTGCTGAGCGTCCAGCGGAACACCGCCACCGGATAACTGCTGCGTTGGTAATCACCCGGAAGGATCGGGCTGAACGCCTCGCAGCTCACCTCAGCGCGAAACACCCCGGCGTAGTGATTCCAACTCAGGGGATAGCGAGCGGCATAGGTGCCGGTGCTGGTCTCCTCCGTGCTGGCGGGATACCACTGCCAGCTGCTGAGCGGCTGTCCCGACTCCGGCCTGGAGTCATCACGCGTTGGCTCTGTGGCCAAGGCATGCACGCACACTTGCTCGCCTTGCTGTTCCCAAAGCGCGAATTGGCAATCGGGAATGCTGCCGTACCAATGCTCACCGCCATCGAGGTGCCAAAGGTTGAAATCACCACGGGAGCTGCGGCCGATACAACCGGCACCAAAACCACCCAGGGGCATGCCATGCCAGGGGCCATCGTCGAGGTTGCTGGCGTAGCGCACCGTGAACGGGGACTGCCAGCCCAAGCCAAACGAGCGGCTCCAGCTGGCCTCTGGTGGTTGCCAGCCTTTCCCTGATGAGCCGCGGCTCAGCCGTGAACGCAATGCGGACAGTCCGAGCGGTGCCATGCAGAGGCCGAAAGTGGACCCAGATTGCCAGAGCTGGCCAGAAGAGCCAGGGCCTTGCTAGGAGCAAGACGACTGAACCCTTCCCCCTGCAGCCTTTAAACGCTCACCGGCAGCCAAGCCCAGCCCCTTGTGCCGTTGGCGCTGCCCTGATGGAAAACGCGTGAGAGCCCAGTGAGAGTTGGCAATTTAAGGGAATTGCAATCGCTGGCTTGCATCCCCTTTTTGGGCATCCTCGCCAGCCTGCAGCTGATCGACCCCAGCGTGGCCAATATCGCCTTGGTGAAAGCCAGCGATGCCTTGCAGATGCATGGCGCTGTGTTGGCCCTCGGCGCCAGCGTGTCGACCCTGGCCCAAGCCGCATCGGTGCTGGTGATGGGCTTTTTCGGCGACCGTTTTGGCCGGCGCAGGGTGCTGGCGGCCTCGCTGCTGCTCGCGGTGGTGGGGAATCTGCTGTCAATGCTGTCGGGCGAGGCGGGCCTCTTCCTGCTCGGCCGTGCCCTCACCGGCATCGCCCTCGGCTCGGTGCTCACCAGTACCTTTGCCAGCGTGCGCTTCGTGACACCCGCCGCTGGCGTGAGCGCCGCCCTTGGCCTCTGGAACCTGCTGATCGTGGTGGGCTTCATCAGCGGCTCCCTGATCGGTGGCTGGATGGCCACCATCAATTGGCGCCTGTCTTTTTTGCTGGTGCCGATCATTTGCAGCGCCAGCCTGCTGCTCTTACCAGCACTGCTGCCAGCGATTCCAGGCAATCGCGCCCTCAAGCCCGACCTCCCTGGCCTGGCGAGCATCGCGATCGCCATGGTGCTGTTTTTATTTGGCATCAACCACGCCGCCTTAGGGCTGCGCAGCCCCAGCTTCTGGCTGCCGGCCTGCAGTGGACTGCTGTTGTTTGTGCTGCACATCAGCCTTGAGCGCCGCAGCCGCAATCCGATCTTTCCGCCGCGGCTGTACCTGCGCGGGTTCTTTGCCGCAGCCGTGATCAACGGGATCGGCTGGAATGTGGCGCAAGCAGTCGTGCAACTGCAAACCAGCAACTTCTGGCAACTGGTGCAGGGGTACAGCACCAGTGCGGTGGCCTTCGCTCAACTGCCCTTTCTGATCTGCTTTGGCGTGGCGGGGATTTATGCCGGGCGCTGGATGGGTCCTGGCCGGCGCACCTTGGTGTTGATGGCGAGCGGCAGCCTGGCGCTGGTGCTCGGCCTCGCCCTGTTCGCCATCGTGCAAGTGCAAACGCCCTATTGGCAGCTGCTGCCGGCCCTGATGCTGGCCGGCCTCGGCCTGGCCTTTGTGGCGGTGCCGCAATCCGCCTTGTTTGTGCAGGAAGCACCGCAGGATTGCTTTGGATCGGTGCTGGCCTTTCGCACCACCAGCGGCCAGCTGGGCTTTGCCTTTGGGCTCGCCGCCAGCGGCACGATGATCAGCGGCTTTGGCTTCCATGATCTCCACAACCGCATGCAAGCCGCCGGACTGGGCTTGGAGCATCTGCCCCAACTCGATAAGCAGATTCGTTTGTTTCTACGCAATAGCCCGATCTCGCTTGAGGGATCGGCGTCTCAGCAATTGCTCAAGCTGCTGCGGGAGGCCTACACCCAGGGACTAGCCGGAACGATGTTGGTCGTGGCGGTGCTCACGGGGCTGCTGTTTGCGATCAGCTTGCTTCTGTTGATCATTGGCCGCGAGCAACAACTGCTCCATCAAGAAGGTTCCTGAGCGATACCGTCTTCCGCATCAAGCAGGGCATCGAGCGTGACCGCTGTGCGCACCAGCGCTTGATAGCGCTGCAACACCCGGCGATTGCGCTCCAGCCAGCGGGCAGCATCCACTGGTGCATCGCGGCTTCCCCCACCCACCAAACCGGAGGGATTATCCACATCCATCAGCTCTAAATCACCCTGTTGGGCCAGGAGGGCCAACAGGATGTCGTGGAGGCGTTGCCGGCGCTCCTTGATCCCATTGGTGCACATTTCAACCACACCGCAATCGTTGTGGCCATCTTGAAGGGATGGAGGTCATGTGCCTCCGCGCACTCACCCTTTTCATGCTTGTTTCCAAACGAAGCAAGGTGCTGACAGCTCTGCTGGCGCTCTGCAGCGGCCTTGGTGCTCCAGCGGTATTTGCCGAGGAGCTTTACGTGCTCGACACCACCTGCAGCACCCCAACCTCCCCCAACTTTTCTTGCCAAGTGAAGGCCATTGATGTGGATGACACCACGGAATATCGCCATCGATTTGGCTCACACACGGTGAGTTACCGCGTGATTGAAGACCCCTACGTCCGCATCGAAGGGCGGGCTAGCAACAGCGCGCCTTGGACCTCGGTGAAAAACGCCTCAATCAATTTCAAAACAGAGGAGCTTTGCTTCAACAGCAAGGCCTTTTGCGTGAACAATCCCACCTTTCTGGCCGATGTGCTGACCCAAGGCGGGGATGCCATTCAAGGCCGCACCCGCCTCGGCATGGCTTTTGCCGGCAACGGCCGTGTGGATGTGTCTTGCTTTGACAACGGCTGCGATCGCCTCATGGAGGCCATTCAAAAATGACAAGCAAAGTCAGAAAGACAGGCCTGGCAGGAGCGATTGGCGTTTTGCTGATGCTGCAACCAGCAGCCGCCCTCTCCGCCTTTGAGGCGACACCAACTTCTGCCACAACAACGTCTGCCACAGAAGAGCTGCTGATCAGCCAACGCGGCGGTCGAGGCGGAGGCGGCTCGAGAGGCGGCGGGGGCTCCAGAGGAGGGGGATCGCGCAGCAGTGGTTCGCGCTCAAGCAGTCGCTCCAGCAGCGGACGCACCGGGTTTAGTTCCTACAGCGGCAGCCGCCAAGGAAGCAGGCAGTCCACCCGCAGCAACCGCCAAACCACGCGCAGCAGCACGAGCAGCAACCGGCAAAGCGCGCGCAGCGGCACCCGTGATACGCGCCAAAACTCGCGCAGCAGCAACGTTGATTCCCGTCAGCAGGGACGCACCAGCCGCACGGATCAACGCCAGAGCGGCCGCAATGATCGGGTGAACAACCGCTCCAACACCCGCCGCGATGCCGTGAACAACTGGGATCGCTACGGCAACGGTTGGTACAGCGGATCGAACTGGTCGAACAATCGCCCCTGGAACAACGGCTGGTACGGAGGGTCTTATTACAACAACTGGGGTTGGTACCCGGGTCAAGCAGCCGCCTGGGGACTCGCTGGCATGGCCACCTTTGCCACCATCAACAGCCTGGTGAATTCAGCGCAGTCCAGCCAAGTGAGCTACATCGATGTTCCCAACTCCGATTACACGCTGTATTACCCCAGCGTGACGGCCACAGGGGATGTGGTGAGCTTTGAAGCCGACAACGGTTACGACACGCTGCGCTTCAACGCCAACTGCCGCGATGGCACCCTCAACGGCGGAGCACCGCTCAATGCCAATGAGGCCCAATTGCTCAATGCAGCCTGTCAGGTGGCCTTCGGTCAGTAACCGGTCCGCCATAGAGACACCTCCGGCTCAGCTGAGCAACTCCTGCAGGCGTTGCTCAGCCTCCGGCTCCAAGACAACAGGCTCCGCTTGATAGGCCCTGCCCTTGGCAATGCGAGCCGCAATCGCCTCGCGCGCAGAGTCCCAGCCGCTGATCTCAAGAGCGCTATAGATCCGCTGCAGAGTGATCAGAGGTGACTGCACCAAGTCGTCGTAGACGATCTCAACCAGCTGCCCCTTTGGGATCAAATGACGCGAGCGCGCAAAGGCATCTAGCAATTGGTCATGGGCCGCCACTGTTTCCTCCACTTGGCGCAGGCTGGATGGAGGTTCTTGCAGACCCACCAAGTGAGCCAAGCGCTGCTTCACTTGCACCAATGAACGAACCGAATCGATCGGCTGCCGGTGCAGATAGACAAACCGGGCCCGCGGGAACAAACGCAGCAACAGGGCAATCCTGGCGGTGTGCGCAGAATTTTTGATCACCAGGTGGGTTTTACCAGCTCCCTCATGCAGCCAGGTGAGGCGAGTGAAATAAAGCAACGTCTGCTCAAACTCGGGCGTGCTGTTGAGCACAGCGCGGCGGAAATGCCTTGGGTAATTCAGAGGAAAAGCAATGCCAGCCATGTTGGTGTCCATCGTGAGCCTGGCCAACCCCACCTCGTCTTCCTGGGGATCCTCTGCCCCCCATGGCACAGCATCGATTGGGCGATGCTGGGTCATGAGCCTTTGCAACAGGTGCCTCAGCAGCGGTTTCAGCACCAAGGCAGCCTGCGGAGCAATAGTGAAGCAGTTGCGAGCGGTGGCGGCAGTTGGATCAGCAGCCAACAGCTGATGCAGATAGGTGGTGCCACTGCGCCAGTGACCAATCACCACCACTGGGTCATCAGGGCAAGCGCAGACCTGAATCCTGCGGCCATAGATCAGGGATTGCAGCCAGGCAAAGGGTTCAACAATCAGCCCACTGAAGGTGAGCAGTAGTGCTGCGGGAACACGCTTCGGAGAAAGAGCGCCATGTTTCAGCCCATTAGCAAGCGTGGTCGGCCGAATGCAACCACCAGCAACTAAAGCGTCAGAGAGGTTGGGAAAGTGCAACATCACTGCTTAAAACAAAAGTTGACAGGGAGAGAATGATCTCGCGTAGCTGAGCTTTGACGCTACGAAAACGTTCTCAGCGAAGGGATTGCTCGCAAAATCACCTTATGCTTAATTTTCAAAAACTGAACCGACTGATCTGACGTAGTGCAGTTCGACACCACGCCAAAAAGGGCTTTTGCCACCCCAACAACCCTCAATGCTCCATGCATGAACTGGGGCACGGATTTTCATAGCGCAAGCGAGTTAGCTGCAGCAATGCAACGGCTTGGCAAAGACTTTGATGTTCTTCAGTTAACTCGTGGTCCACTTGAAGGACACTTTTCAGTTGTACATCTCAGTGGACTCAGCATATTCAGCATTGAAACCAGCCAGCTGCTATTACTTAATGGAGAAAGAGGAGACGATTGCATCTCATTTTGCTTAGTGAGTACCGGACCAAACGAAGATCATCGACTTCATTCCAACACGATCGATCCCTATTCAATCAATGGATTCAAACCAGATCTCAAAGAAAGTCATTTTCAATTATCAGCAGGCTCGAAAACTCTCTTCACATTTACATCGGCAAGAAGATTCACAACCTTCCTTGAGCGCAGTGGACACCAAGACTTACTTGAAACTATTCATAACAGCAATTCATTAAAACTAAACCCACAATTACATAAGACGACAAATAGTAAGCTTTCATGGCATCTAAGCCATCCGTTAGCAAATTCTCAGCAACGATCCCTTCATACCGCACATCTTTACGCTCTAATCTTAGGGGCTCTAACACAAGAGAGCAAAATAAATTTTGAGAGGTTCAATCTCTCACCTCGACAAGAACTCGTTCAGGAACTCGTTCGCTGGGGATTCAAAAATAGCACCAGTCCGATACAACTTGATGGTCTAGTCAAAGCTTTTTTCAGCTCACGCCGTACAATTATTCAAGGATGCAAAGAAAACTTTGCCATTGGCCCCATGGAACTACTGAAGTTAATCCGCTTAGAGCAAGTCAATAAGACTCTGAGATCAAATGAAATCAGAGAATCCCTTGAGCTAAAAAAAGTTAGTGATGTCGCATCACACTTTGGTTTCATAAGTCGCGGACATTTTTCTGCAACCTATCGAAATCAGTACGGCGAAACACCAAGGCAAACCCTTATGAAGGCAAATTATCAGCCACCAGTAGGGAACAAGAACTGAACTTGTGCTCGTAATGTCCAGTCTCCCATAAGAGTTTCTCCAGCAACTTCAGGTTTCACAGCATTGTAGTAAGCACTAAGAGAAGCATTGATAGGCTGAGTCCCAACGACAAAAACCCTGCCAAAGCCGGCACCAACAGGAACCGTCCAACCCTTGTTATCCGGAATATTCCAATCTGCAGTAATGATTGGAGAACTGGTCAAGTACCAACCCTTAGGAAGGTTGTAATTCAAGAAAGGCTGTATGAGCATTTTATTAACGTCACTCTTACCATCACCAGCAAATGACCAAACATTATTAATCAGGCCACCGGCAACAACTTTTCCTTTGGTATAAACCAAAACACCTGTTGGACCAGCACTCCACTGCCCGGAACTAAGCCTGCTGTCGGTAGCCGTTGGGAGGACCATGGTAGGCCCTACACCAACAGTGAAATTACCTTTCAAGGTTGGAACGAAAAATACCGAAGGATTGATATCTCCAAGCGCCTGAATCGAGGTATCTCCAACCCATGGCTGAGAGATAAATGGCACAACCGTACGTGTCACTAATGTCAGGCTATCACTCACCTTGAAGGGAACAACAGGCTGAACATTGACAACATTTTGAGTCCGATTCTGCTTCGCTTTAGGATCTGCAAGATTCGGCGCCCATTGCGTATTTGGAGTGCTGTTCCATTGAATGGGAACGCTGATCAAGCTAGCAATCGGATTTTGCGCCGCTTTGGCCAATGAACCCTCCTCGGCAGCTACGTTTTCACCTGGGGTCACAGTGACCGGTTGGTTATCTGTCCCAGAAGGCTGTCCGTCTGCAGACGCTTGAGCAATCTCGCTATGAACCAGAGGTGTGAAATCAAAATCAACAGGATCAGCGACCAAAAACTCAGACTTCTCTTGCGCCTCAGCAACTGAGGGAGCCAAAAGGCCCACACATCCAAGCAGCCACGCAAGGCCTAGACGTCCACGGAAACGCGAAGTCATCAAATTGATCTAAAAACCAAATGAGTTTTATTTCATCAAACCCATATGCCAAGAGCATCCCGCAAAAAACAGCACGAATGGGATCAGAATCAGCAGCAGGAACAGATAGCCCCGCCTAAGTTTCAACAAATCTCAATTCTACTTGTGACACGCTTTCTCCCCCTCGCTCTCATCGCACCGCTGAGCACGTTGTGCGTGGAAGCATCGATGCAACCATTAGAAGCAGGGGAGATCGTTAATAATGGTAAAACTCAGATTGAGACCGAGATAGCAGCCAGCGTTGATGTTGATACAAGTGAAGCTGAAGAAATGGCTCCCCTGTTGCTCAGTCAAGCGAGTGATGAAGTCACTGAAAGCAATCAGGAACAAGAAGAGGAAGATAGTTGGCGGGTCTATCTAGATCTTTATGCGTTTTTGGTACCAACGACTTACAGCTCAACAACCATCAACGACAATAAAAATGACGCCGCACTTCCCCTCTCCGATGTGATCGACACCATCGACGAAGCGCTCACTTTTAAAGCGCAGATTGAATATGGCCGGTTCGGTTTTATGGCCGGTGTCTATCACGGAAGTTTATCCAGCAGCGGATCTAAATCCATCTTCAAGGAAACAACGAATCCCTTGCGCAATCAGCTAGGACTTCCTTCCGCACTAAGACAGCGCACGATTCGCGTTAAAGGAGATCTTGATCTCGATGTTGATGCAAATCAGACCATCGTTGATCTGGCATTCCGCTACCGGGCAGGAGCGATTCAGAAACCACGGATGGAAAAAGGAAGTAGCAGTTTCCTTGGCCTACTTGGCGCCCGCGTGATTGATGCCAACATCAACACCAGCTGGTCAGCTCGCAATGAGTCCACAGTTTCCGTGGAGGGTCGGCGTGTAAGCCGTGAGAACACACGCGAATTGGAGAGAGCCTCGAGCGAAAGCTTTGGCAACACCTGGGTGCAACCGCTGATCGGTGCCTTCGGCACCTATGCCATCAGCGAAGACTGGCAGGCGTTTGCCTATCTAGATGCGGGTGGATTCGGGTTGAGCGGAGAGCAAGATCTAAGCGGAACGGCGCAGGCAGGGATTGCCTATGCCATCGGAAATTCAGCCCAAATCTCCCTCTCTTACAAGTATTTCGGGCTTGATTATGCCGGAGGTGGAGGCAACGCCTACAGCGTGGATCAAAGCGGCGTAAACCTCGGCCTTCGCTGGTTATTTGACTGATGAGAATGGCTCGTTGGCCATAGCCGTTCAAGCACCCAAGCGGTAAGCCAAATTGACCGCCGTGCTGGGACCAATGATAATTGCTACCTCAATAAATCCTCTCCACCCCTCGTCATGATCTCCTGATCTGAAGAAAAGTTTTCACTGTCGCTGCGGTAATTCATCAGTAGTTTTGACAAACGTACTTGGTTTATAAGTACATCAGGTCCCTTGAGCGAATTCATCACCACACCAAACATGGCCAATACATCTCTCTATCTTGCTGGGTCCTGGGGATAGGCCGAGAGCGGACTGTTTATTCAATTTTTGCCCATTTATAGGACTATCTATGTGGAATAGAACAGCCTTCAGAAAAGATCATCCGATTGAGGATATGAACGCCATCATCGTGAAAGGCATCATCTGGGGACTTTGCCTTGCCTTCTTTATCGCCAGTCTTCGCAACAACATCAAGAGCTATGAACATAGCTCCTGATGTTGTGATGCAGATCAAATTGATTTAGAGCCTTTCTATCGATCCAAGCGTCCAGGACCGGTCGAACCAAGCTTGCTCCGGCCCGTACAAACGAAAGATCCCAAACCAACCCTTACCAGGAATGGTTTTCACCCAATTGGCCTCCTGGCCCGCTGGTGGTTCAGGTCCGAAGTACAGATCAACGCTGCCATCAGCATTGCTCACCATATCCTGATTGCGCTTGTTGTTTTTACTGGGATAAGGCGATTCCTTGCTTTGCAGCATCGAACGGGTTTGGGGGTCGTAAACCACAAATGACCAGAAACGATTCGCAGGAGCATTGGCAGGAACTGTGAGTTTATAGGTGTTGGCTCCATCGAGATAAGCACCTTTCGCATCCCTAGAAGAGAAAGCATATTGAGACCCAACCCCTGGTAGCTCAAGAGCCATCGCCGGTGTATTCACCGTGGCGAGATAGAAAAACAAGGTGCGGCCATCCATATCGCGCCCACCATTTCCATTGTTCACGAGATACTCGTGACTACCTCCAGGAAATCCAGTTTGCCAATAACCAGCTTTACCTGGGTAGATATAAGCCTTGGGATCCTGAGGTGAAAATAGGATCGAACGAGCCGTGGCATTACCAATCGCAACTGATTCTGTAAGCAGTTCCCTTTGCTCAGCATCCGGAGCAAACGGCTTGCCTTTTTGAATACCAATCGCTGACGCCATTCCAAGAAGCTCTGGAGAAAACATCTCGGAAGGCTCACGCTGAATCACCTCATTCAGCTCTTCATAGAACCTGAAATTATTGGCATGAATGGTGTTCACCGTCCAGTCGGTGAGATCCTTGAAAGAGTTGGCTTGTGGATTGGCCCGCATCGCATAGGGGTAGATCTTCAAGCCATTTCTGAAGCTATCCCGTGCCGTATCTGGCTGGCCTTGATCATCAAGAAAACCTCGAAGAATCAACCAGTTGATGATGCTAGGGGTCTGTGCAATATAAAACCCATCAGTGGATGCAGGCGCCTGTTGACCAGGCCCAAGAATGAGATACTTACCGCCCTTACCCTTGTCAGGTCCAGGGCCTCCCATATCCACCACAAATCGGAAGAAAGCATCATTCACCGTTCCTGGACCTGTACCGGGTGGAACCTCCACAACGACCGGACCATCGCTGAGATCTAGGAAAGCTGAGGCGTAAACCGTATCGGTATTTCCTGTAAGCCACAGGGACTTAGAACTCATCAGCTCATCAAAAATGCCAATGTCCCGATTTGGCTTCAGGCCATAGCCATCAAGATGTCCCACATACAGCATCTCCAGCGAAGCGGCTGGCATGAAATTGAGGAAGGTCTGAATTCCACGGCCTAAATCCACCTGACGCCGTGCCTTTCGCATCGTCTCGTCATCAGGGAAACCATCGAAATACTTAAACGTGCCGATCCGAGTCTTAACAGTGTCTGGCGTCAAAACGTCGACAGGAATAGGCGTGTTATAGCCCTTTGGCGCAATATCAGCGGCATGAAGCACAGAACCGCTACAAGCCAAGAATAAAGCAGAAAGTACAGCTGAAGGGAAGCGAGTAAATAAAGTCATGGTTGAGGATAAATTGTGAGATTGATTGGTTTAGACCTCAACCAAGAGGCTGAATGTCATTAAGCTGCCAGGTTTTATCGAACCAAGGCTCCAGCGGACCATAGAGACGGAAGACAGCGAACCAACCCTTGCCAGGAACAGTTTCAATCCAATTTACTTCTTGTCCTACAGGTGCTTTAGGACCAAAATACAGATCAATACTGCCATCAGCATTCATGTTTATATCTTTATTTCGGACACTATTTTTACTAGGTAAAAGTTGACCCGTCTGCAGTTCAGATCGAGTCTGCGGGTCATAAACGACCATCGACCAAAAATCTTTCGCAGGTACATCTTTATCGATCGTGAATTTGTAAGTCTTACTTCCATCGAGATAGACACTATTGGAATCAGTCGCTACCACTCCGTACTGGGATCCGACACCCACCATTTTCAGCACCATGGCCGGAGTATTTACGGTGTAGCCCCAAAAGAAATTATTACGGGCATCGAGGTTGAGGCCACCTTTCCCACCATCAATCAGCCACTCATGACTCCCACCTGCAAACGGCGTGAACCATTGCTTGCCTGGATAGAAGTAAACATCCTCATTTCGAGGCTTACCCATATCAGAGCGCACATAAGCAACACCCACTTGAATCGCTTCCTCTAGGAGCTTCCTATCTTCTGGGGAAGGAGAAAAAGGTTGACCTTTTTCGAGACCAATCGACGATGCCAATCCCCTCAGCTCGGGATCTAAGAAAGCAATGGGCTCACGCTGGATCACCGTGTTGAGTTCATTGAAAAACTCAAAATTATTGGCATGAACCGTATTAAACATCTGTTCGCCAGCTTTAATAAAGCTCATCTGAGGTGGATTGCCTTTCTGCGAATAGGGATAAAGACGTAATCCGTTCTCATAGATAGCAATGGCCTTATCAGGCATGCCGTTGGAATCAAGGAAAGCCCTGAGAATCAACCAGTTTGAATATGTTGGAGAGCGGAAAACAAAATAATCACCAACATTGTTTGGCTCAGCATCATCTGGACCCAAGATCAAATATTTACCACCTTTCCCCTTATCAGGGCCCGGAGCCCCCGTATCAGCGACAAAGCGAAAAAAGGCATCGTTAATCGTGCCTGGACCAAGCCCAGCAGGGATCTCGATAACCAGAGGACCTGTGTCCTTAAGGTTGAAAAATGTTGAGCCATAAATAGTATCGGTATTACCGGTGAGAAACAGAGGATTCGAATTCAAAGGAGACAACAAGGCCACCTTGGTGTGATCATCAACTCCAATCCCGGCATGACCATGACGCAGCATTTCGATGCTTGCTGCGGGCATCAAGGTCAGGAAGGTTTCATAGCCACGTATAAATTTTAGATTTTCGAAACTTGTTCGAACTGTTTCTGCATCAGGCATCCCATCGAAGAACCGAAACGTTCCAGCACTTGTCTTAACGGTGTCTGGAGTGAAAATCTCCTCAGGGATGGGAGTGGTATAGCGATTACTCGCTTGTGCCTGTTGTGCATTGACGGCACGATCCGATGCACTAACTGCTGCCACCGCTAAAGATGTAAGCAACAAAGCAGAAGAGTGCCTGCGCAGCTTGCTGGAAATGCCTGACATACCCATTCGACAAAAGTTTCTGTTGAGCCGTTTCTAAGCACGTCATTCGCTGCGCAGACAAACGAAGTCAAAATTTTGCCCGATTGGGATCAGCGAACCCGTGTTGAGAACGCAGCACAATGGCGTGATGATCGATGTGATCGGCACCGACGCCGGTGCGCCCGGCTCGCTCCCACCCGGAGCTCAGCTCTTGGTGGGGCAGGCCCATCTGCTGGCAGCCCCAAAACGATTGCTACCTGCAGTGCAGCAGTGGTCTGCCTGCCCAGCAGCCCTGCGCTGTATCGCCAGTGATGATCCAATCGCTCTAAGCGAGGAGTTGCTGGCCCTCGGGAGCGATCAGCGCGCGGTGGTGTTGGCCAGCGGTGATCCGTTGTGGTTCGGCATCGGCCGGATCTTGATCGAGCGCCTGGGACGCGAACGTCTGCGCTTTCATCCAAGCCCCTCGTCCTTGCAACTGGCATTTGCCCGATTGGGCAGGCCCTGGCAGGACGCGCAATGCCTCAGCTTGCATGGCCGTGACCCAGCACCCCTCGCTCAGCGCTTGCAACAACGCCCCAGCGCCTTGGCCGTGCTAACCGATCCCAGTCGCGGTGGCGTGGACGAGGTGCGCCAAAGCTTGCGCAGCAGCGGCCTGGAATCGGCCTATGCCCTCTGGCTCTGCGAATCGCTTGGTCACAGCAGTGAGCGCGTGCAACGGCTGGCCCCATCCCAAGCCACGCCTAGCGATTTGCACCCCCTGCATTTGGTGGTGTTGCTCGCGGAAGCTCAAGCGGCTCTACCCGCCGATCAACTTCCACTGTTCGGCCTGGAGGATGGTGCGTTTCTTCAACACAGCGACCGCCCCGGCTTGATGACCAAACGGGAGGTGCGGATCCAATTGCTCGCGGAGCTCAACCTTCCTGCTCGCGGAGTGCTCTGGGATCTAGGTGCCGGCACCGGCAGCGTGGGCCTGGAAGCGCTGCGGCTGCGGCCGCAGTTGCAGTTGCTTTGCATTGAACAGCGCAGCGGCGGTTCTTCGCTCATCGCCGCCAATGCCGCACGCCTCGGGGTTCAACCAGCAGCTGTGCTGGAGGGGGATGCCATGGCAGAACTCCCCAACCTTCCCGCTGCCTTAGCTGCCCCCGACCGGGTGCTGATTGGTGGCGGTGGCCGCAAACGCAGGGCCCTGCTGGAGCAGGTGATCCAGTGCATGGCCCCCGAGGGTGAAGTGGTGATTCCTCTTGCCACCTTGGAAGCCTTAGCGGAGCTGAGGCCAGTGCTCGAGGCCGCCGATTACTCAGTGAAGGTGAGTCAGCAGCAGGCCTGGCGCGGCCAACCGCTGGCCGATGGCACCCGGCTTGCTCCGATGAATCCGGTGTTGATCCTCAAGGGAAGCGCTCCCTGACAACACGGGGCCTGACGCGATTGATCAGAAAAAGGGCAGAATCAAGCACTTTGAAGCTCGCAGGATGGCAATCCGAGAACGCAAACCCCAGGTCTCACCGCTGCGCCTCAAGATCACGCTTTTCATTGCAGGTGTTGCCCCTTTGCTTGCCGTTGGACTGTGGCTTCAATCCAAAGGATTCTTCAGCTAGGCACGCCAGCGTTACCTAAATGTATCGCCACTGACGCTAGGACGTATCTCATCGACTTTCTGCGTTGGGCTCATAAAAGTGATCGCTTCAATCGCTACCGCGTCGCCAACGACAAGACCCAGGCGCTTGGCCTCTCCAGCCCCTAGCTCAATCACGCTGTCCGCATCAGCCATCGGCCCAAAGCTCTTGCAAGGCAACGCCGGACAGATCGGCACCTCAGCCTCGATCGCAATCACCTCGTCCTGGTGCACAAACACCATGTCGAGGGGCGCAATCGTGTTGAGCATCCAAAAACGCAGCGGACGTGCTGGCTTAAACGGAAACCACATCCCCCTCAGCGGTGGCAGAGCCGGGCGTTGCATCAGTCCAAGCCGTTGCTCATGGGGCTGATCTGCCACTTCCAACAGCACACAGGTGTTGGGGCGAACGCACCATTGCGCCTCGAGGGGCAACTGCTGGGGGGGAGATACGTCCATTAAGAGCTCTTCAGAAAAGGAACGCCGTTGTTGAGGCAATAACCACGGCCACGAATGGTGTGGATCAAGCGAGTATCGCCACCCTCCTCAAGCTTTTGGCGCAGATAGCGGATGTACACCTCCACCACATTGCTCGACACACCTTGCTCATCGTTCCAAACCTCGCGCAGGATTTGACTGCGGCTCACGGCCTTGCCCCGCTCCTTAAACAGCAACAGCAGCAACGACGATTCGCGCTCCGTTAGGCCAATCGGCCGCGTGCCACGACGCACGAGGCCGCTAGCGGTTTCAAGCTGCAAATCACCAACCACCACCACAGAACAGTGCTCTTCCTTGCGTTTCTGAAGAGACAGATGGAGGCGCAAGCGTTGCAAGAGATCGCTTGGTGCACTGGTGGACAGCCAGAAGTCATCCGCTCCAGAACTGAAGCAAAGCTCTCGAGACGCGATGCTGTCTTCGGTCACGCCCAACAGAATCGGCAGCGCTCCAAGCAACTGGCGCAGCTCAGCCACTTGAGGCAGCTGGCCCGGCGACACAAGCGCAGCCATCGGCTGCTGGCCATCAGATGCAATGGCTCGATCCCCAGCCCCCCACTCCAAAGCTGTGTAGCCCGAGGCTTCTAGACGATCTTTGAGCTGCAGGGCCTCAGCACCAACCAACACCAACACGCCCTGCTCGGTCATGGACGATCCGGCTTCGCCACATGGGGCAAGCCCCAGCCCAGCTTGTTGCGCAACACCTGGAAAAACTCATGGTCCGAGAGGCGTACAAAGCGCACGGGATGATCACTTCGCCGGATCAAAACCCGGTCCTCAGGCCACACGTAACAACCTGCGCTTCCATCCACCACCATCATCAGGCGCTCGGGAGTGGCTGGAAAGACGGTGACAGGTTCCTGGTCACTGAACACAAGCGCACGCGAGGCCAAGGAATGGGCCGCAATCGGCGTGAGTTGCAACACCGGACATTCGGGGGTGATCACAGGTCCGCCAGCGCTAAGGGCATAGGCCGTCGACCCTGTGGGTGTCGACAGGATCACTCCATCAGCGGAAATATCAACAGGTGCATGCCGGCCAATCGCAATTTCGAAATGGCACATGCTGGTAAGAGGCTCACGGTGCAAGGCCATCTCATTAAGAGACAAGGCTTCCCAACGCCGTTGGTCTCCGCGCATCACGGTCACAACCATGTTGGCGCGCTCCTCGATCGTCCAGCGATCGGTGAGGATCTGCTCGAGTGCCTTATCGAGATCACCGAGATAGGCCTCGGCGAGAAAGCCGAGATGACCGGTATTGATCGTCAAAATTGGCACACCAATCGGTGCTGTTTGACGGGCTGCTGACAGCACCGTGCCATCACCTCCCAACACAATGGCCAGCGCCATTGAGGCATCGAATCCCTCTGGCACACAGGCGTTGTACCCAAGCATCCGCAAGTGCTGGTCTGGGTTGGCAAAACCCACCATGCCGCCGGAACTGCTAACTCGGACCACCTCATGGCCGGAGCGTTCGAGCCGCTCCTGAATCGTTTGAGCGGTGTCAACGGCGAGTGACTTTCCGTCATTCACGATCAGTCCGACCCTGGGCACCGATCGCGTCTCAAAAGAACGCGCCCATTTTATGAGAAAAATCCGCTCACAGCAGCGTCAGGTTGTTTTTTGAAGCCAGGGCCGC
>JACLAB010014963.1_pt1 | contig 51826 bp, 35 predicted proteins | sample 8027921 | NCBI WGS metagenome assembly JACLAB01 (sample SAMN15725117, study PRJNA655200) | protist metagenome | isolation source: fluorescence activated cell sorting (FACS) single amplified genomes of... | place: USA: West Boothbay Harbor, Gulf of Maine | collected 2000-07-19 | reverse complement strand
GCGCGGTCGTTAAACGCGGTGATTTCCGTCGGACATACAAACGTAAAGTCAAGCGGGTAAAAGAAGAGCACGACGTAGCTCCCGGCGTAATCGCTCAGCTTGACCCGACCGAGATCGCCATCCACGAGCGCGGGCGCGTCGAAACCCGGCGCTTGTTCGCCCACGAACACTTCAGGTCCAGGGTAGAGCACGCGCGAGACGTCGTCCATGTAGTGTCGACGGAACGCACCACCCGCGAAGGCGGATGGGTGCTGGTGAAGATGATGATGTAATCCATTCGTCGCGGCGACGACGCGGTTGACGGTGGACGCGGCAGCTGGTGTGGCAGCAGCGGCCGAGCGCGCGTGAGCTGCGTGCGCGCGTGCGAGCGTGGTGCGCGCGCGTCGGAGAAACATGGTCGACGACGTGCTGAGTTGTGGAGTGAGGTGAGGTGCCCAACTACCTCAGCGGACGCGTTGCGGTTGAATTTGAGAAGGTGAGAGATATATTATACCGTGCTATTGACGTAAAGAATGAATGTGCGAATTAACGCGCCGGGGCGGCTTGCGTGTACCCAGCGCCGTTGAGCCACGGGAACTTTTCGGTGCGCATGGCTTCAAATTCGGCGATGGCGTCGCCTTGTTGCATGGTGAGGCCGATGTCGTCCAAGCCGTTAATTAAGCAGTGCTTGCGGAATTCGTCAACGTTGAAGGGAATCTTTTCGCCGTTGGAGCGGATGATGACTTGGTTGGGTAAGTCGATTTCGAGCTCTTGCTTGGCGTTGGCATCCGCCATCAACGTGTTCACCGTCGCCTCGTCGAGGACGATGGGCAACATGGCGTTCTTGAAGCAGTTGTTAAAGAAAATGTCGGCAAACGCGGTGGAGATGATGCATCTGATACCGAAATCGTTAATCGCCCACGGGGCGTGTTCACGAGAGGAACCGCATCCGAAGTTGTTACCGGCAACCAAGATGGAGGCGTTGCGGTACGGTTCATTGTTCAACACGAAATCCGGACGCTCCTTGCCTTGCTCGTCGTAACGCATTTCGTAAAAGGCGGAAACGCCGAGACCAGTGCGCTTGATCGTCTTCAAGAATTGCTTGGGGATGATCATATCGGTGTCGATGTTTTGCAACTCCATGGCGGCGGCAACACCCTTGAGGGTGGTGAACTTGGCCATGCCGCCCGCGGAGGTAGCGCCGTTGTCCTTCTTTTGCGGCGCCGGAGCGACAACTAAACCATCAGACAAGAACTCCTTGCTCTCGCGCTTCGGAACATCGTCGCCAGTCAAACCGGCGCCGGAAGCGATGGTGCGCACGTCAGTGAGCTTACCCGTGATGGCGGCGGCGGCCGCCATCGCCGGGGACATCAAGTGCGTGCGACCGCCGTTTCCTTGGCGGCCTTCAAAGTTACGGTTGGACGTCGACGCGCAACGTTCACCCGGCAACAATTTGTCAGCGTTCATGGCGAGGCACATCGAGCACCCCGGTTCGCGCCAGTCGAATCCAGCCTCCTTGAGGATGACATCCAAACCTTCGGCTTCGGCTTGTTCCTTGACAATGCCAGAACCCGGAACGACCATGGCGTACACGCCGTTGGCAACCTTCTTACCCTTGGCCACAGCCGCGACCGCGCGCACATCTTCGATGCGACCGTTCGTGCAAGAGCCAACGAAAACCTTATCGACCGGAACTTCGGTCAACTTCGTACCCGGGGTGAGACCCATGTAATCGAGCGCGCGTTGCATAGACTTGGCGCGCGCCGGCTCGAAATCAGCCGGGTTCGGGACGATGCCCGAGATGCCGCACACATCTTGCGGAGACGTACCCCAGGTCACCGTCGGCTCAATATCAGACGCCGGGATGACAATTTCTTGGTCGTACTTTGAGTCAGGGTCGGACGCTAAAGATCTCCAGTACTCCACAGCCTTGTCCCAAGTCTCGCCGCGCGGCGACATCGGACGCCCCTTCAAGTACTCAAATGTCACGTCGTCAGGGGCAATCATACCCGCACGAGCGCCACCTTCGATGGCCATGTTACAGATGGACATACGCGCCTCCATGGACAACCCACGAATGGCTTCACCCGCGAATTCAATCACTGAGCCGTTCCCACCCGCGGTTCCGATGACTCCGATGATGTGCAAAATAATATCCTTTGACGTCACCCCATCGCCGAGTTTACCATCAATGGTAATACGCATATTCTTCGACGGCTTTTGCAACAAAGTCTGCGTCGCGAGCACGTGCTCGACTTCAGACGTACCAATACCGAACGCCAACGCCCCGAACGCACCATGCGTCGCCGTATGCGAATCCCCGCACACCACCGTCGTCCCCGGCAACGTAAACCCTTGCTCCGGTCCGATGATGTGCACGATGCCTTGTCGCTTATCCTCCATCCCAAAGTACGTCACCCCAAACTCCTTCACATTCTCCTCCAACGTCAACACCTGCACTCGAGAATCCATCTCCTGAATAAACGTCTCAACGCTCTCGAACCCGCTCCGGTCGCTCGTCGGCACGTTGTGATCCACCGTCGCGAGCGTGTTATCCGGTCTGCGCACCGCACGCCCCGCCGCGCGCAACCCTTCGAACGCTTGCGGCGACGTCACCTCATGAATCATGTGTCGATCGATGTACAGCAACATCGTGCCGTCTTCTTGCGTGCGCACGCGGTGATCGTTGATGATTTTGTCGTACATCGTCTGCGCCGATGCGCTCGCGCGCACCGACGCGGCGCGTCCTGCGCGCACCGACGCGGCGCGGCGCGCGCCCGCGGTGGGCGCCGCGCGAGGACGCGCGAGGGCGTAGGTTCGTAACGCGCTCGTCATCGCGCACAGTCGTCGTCGTCGTCGTCGTCGCGATGTGACGACGAAATGGACGCGCGGGCTATCCACGCCGCCGGCGCAGCGCGCCGGCGCATGGGGGGGGGGTCATAAAACCCGCGACATGGCACTCGAGTGTACCATATTATGGGCACGTGCCACCATGGCGGTGCGCGTGCATTTTATAGATCATTACATGGGTTACGATGCGAATTGAATACGGATTTTACGCCGACATAGGGTTTAGTTTACACACCTCGGTGTTCGATGGGTGACGTCGAGGGTGATTCGCCGTCGCGACTGCGCGCCGCGCGTTCGCGTCGCGCTGCGAGACACGTCGAGCGACACTGGTGGAGAGAGGTTTACGACACGTTGAAGCGAACGTGAGGGAGACGGGACATCGAACCGCCGCGGGTGTAGCGCATAGGCGAACAAGATTTGGTGATTTTAAATCGCATTTTCGATCGCGCTGGGTGATTAATTTTGATTGAATTGTGCGTTCGTGCGCGCGCGATGGAGGTTCGCGCGCACGTACGACGGGGTGTGATTGGGGCGAGGACGACGACGAATGCGGTGCACGCGACGCATGGGTCGGTGGCGCGAGTTCGGGCGGTGAGCCAGGCGGCGTCGGCGGCGCGCGGAGCGACGGTGGCGTCGGCGCGGTCGTCGGAGGACGCGGGCGAGGTTGGTCGTGCGCAGTTTGACGAGGGCGTTGGTGTGGCGTCTTTTCGTGGATTTAAGGTTGTGAATGAGCTTGAGATTGAACTCGAGGTTGGTGCGGGAGAGGAGACGAGCGATGGGTGTCCGGCGCCGCGCGGTTCGGGCGCGGGGCGCGTCGGCATGGCTGGGTTCGATAGTTATCCTGGATTCGCTTCGTTTACGTGGATGAGTGAGGATGAATTCGAGATTTATGAAGACGGGCACACGCACGACGACGACGGACACGGGCATTCGCACGGTGGATCGTCGTCGTCGTCCGCCGGGGAAGTGGATACCGAGACGAAGGCGTTGTACGCCGGCATCGCGACGGCGAGCGCGTTGATTGCGGCAAAAACCGTTGGCGTACTCCCCAAGCTTCCAGAAATTCCAATGTCTTTTACCTCACTCATTGCAAAGGAGAACACGAATGCGGCGCCAGCCAAGAAGCAAAAGACAAGCGACGTCTCCAGCGCCAAGTCAAAGAAGACGCAGTCGACGACGACGACGGATTTCGGCATCTCAGACAAGAACATTCAGCAAGTCGCCGGCGCGGCGCTTGCATCCTCTGTCGGTATTGCCACACTTGTTGGGCTTTCTGGGTCGACATCATCGCGCACGCGCCGACGCATGTCCGCGGCGAGCGGATCAGATTACGGCGTGCGCTCGTTGCAACGCTTGGAGGAATTGCGCGAAGCGATGCTCATGGAATTCCTCGAAGAGCAACGTCAGCTCGGTATGGTGAAGCAAGGCAAGTCTGAAAAGATGAAGGGCTTGGATGAGAAATTTCAATCCACCCTTCGTGAAATCAAGCGTGATGTGCTTCAGCAAGAAGTGGCGATTAATGGCATTCAGCAACAGAGTGCCGAGGAGCAGCAGCGCGCGCTCGCGATGCTCATGAAGGAGCACGAAGCCGCGATGAAGGCACTCACCGACGCATACGAGAAGCAAGAAGCTGCGCTTACGGCGAAAATCGCACGACTCGAAGCCGCGCTCAAGGAGACCGAGACTGCGCTCGCGGAGGTCAAGGAGGCGATGCAAAATATGGAGTCGAGGCACGAAACTGAGCTGCGCGCCGCGCGTGGTTTAATCCGCGCCGAACGGGAGCTCGGTCAAAGCGAAGCCGCTAAGTATCGCGCAGCGAGAGACTTACAAAAATCCCACGTGAGCGCGCTCAAGGCGGACTTGGCACTCACGCAATTGAACTCGAGCGAAAAGTTCGCATTCTTGGAACAACAGCTCAAGGATATTTGTAGCTCGTACAGCGCGCGCATTTTGAAGGAGCGTGAAGTCGCGGCGGCGGCGCTTGAACAAGAGCGTGAAAACGCATCGGAAGAACAAATTCGCATGCTCACCGCATTTGCGGCGGAGAATAGATCCACGCCACGAGCGGATCTCATCGCCGCGGTCGCTGAGCTTCGCGCGCAGGCTGAAGTGGAGAAGAGGGCCATCGCGGCGACGTACGAAGGCGCGCTGCGAGGCGCCGCCGGCGAGCGTCGCGCTCTCAAGGCTCTACACGAATCCGAGCTCAAAAAGGCCGGAAACGGTAGCTCGTTGGTGTCTGCCGAAATTTCACAGTTGAAGAGCCAACTCGCGGCGGCGGAAGTGTCGAGCAGCCAGAGACTGAATGAAGAAATCCGTAAGGCGCAAATCGATTTCGAGCAACGCGTCGTGACGTTGAAGAAGACGCACATGACGCAGCTCGAACAAGCGCAACGTCAATCTAGCAGCGCGAGCGGTGGTGATGCAGCAACGAAGGCGTTGAGCGAGTCCCATCAAGTCGCGTTGAACGCGATGCAAAAAGCGCACGCGGACGCCATGCAAGCGGCGCTCGCGAAAGCGGATAAGCGCGTCGCCGACGCCGAAGCGCTCTTACGCGAACGCATTTCAAACATGAAATCTACGAGCGATGCCGAAAAGGCGCAACTTCTCGCCAAACTTGGCGCTGAGCGTGAATCCATCATTGCCGAAGTCAAGAGCGAGCAGTCGTTATCGAGCGCAGAGGTTGAAAAGCTCAAGCAAGAGTACGAAAACCTTCTCGTCAGCGCCGTGGCGCAGGTGCAATCTTTGGCGTCGGCGGACACCGCGGCACTCAAGGCGGCGCTCAAGGCGAGCACGGGCGAACGTCGCGCGTTGTATGCCATGATGCGCACCGAAGCGATGAAAAAATCATCCGCCTCCAAGGTTGATTTCGCGTCTGAAGTCGTCGCCACTGAAGCGCGCGTCGCCGCGTATTGGGAGCAGAAAATAAAGGATGCAGAAGCGGCCAAGGATGCGCAAACGCGACAGTTGGTGAAATCTTACGAGGCCAAGTTGAGCGAAGCGCGCTCTGCCGGTGGCGCTGGCGATGAGCTTGTCAAGGTTGTCGCCGTGCTCAAGAAGGAACTCGATGAGCAACGCGCGCAGGCTGAGCAAACGCTCGTCGCGGCGGTGGCGGAGATTCAAGCCTCCGCCGCGGCAGACAAAGCCGCGGTGACGGCACTCGTACGAAGTGAGACTGAAGACGCCTTCAAGGCTGAGAAGGATGCCATCATCAAGGCGCACGCACTTGAGATTGAAGCTCTTCAGAACGCGGCGAAGACGACGCTGTCGGGCGAAGAAGCGATGAAGATGAAGCAAGTTGAGGACCTCGTCAAGGCGAAGCTCGCCGAAGCTGAAATCGCGGCGCGCAACGCTTCTCAAAGCAGCACGTCAAGCACGCAAAGCGCCGTCACCGCGCTCGAAAAGCGTTTGTTGGAACTTCAAAAGGAACACGAAGCGAAAATCACCGAATTGAACAAGGCGAATAAAGTCGCCGCGATGAAGTCGGAGGATGACCTTCGCAAGCAACTCTCGTCGGCGAAGAAGGAACTCGAACGCTTCAATCGCGAAAGCAAGTCGTCTAAGCGAACACTTGCAGAGTCTGTCACGTACTCGTTCAAGGGTAGCGATGCCGAATTGAAGCTCATTCGCAAGGAGCGCGACGCGCTTCAAGAAAAGGTGCGTCGCATGGAGGAAGAGTACTCGAAGAAGCTCGCGTCGGCGAATTCATCCAACGCGGTCACCGAGTTGCAAGCCGAATTAGAAAAGGCTCGCATGGAAAGAGAACAAGACTTGCAGGCGATGATGAAACGCGTAGAAGCGGAAAAGTCGGAAAGTGAGCAAGCGTTGCGCGCCGAGCTCGAAGTGGCGAAGAAAGCCATGAAAAACGCGGAGAGTCAGTACGGCGCCGCCATGGCGAGCGCGAGCGCTGCATCAGTGCCTTCGTCGACTGAACGCGGATTCTGGTCCTCCGTGTTCAAGGGCAACTCCATCGACGCGAGAATTGAAGAACAAGCTTCTCTTCGCGCTGCTGCTGAAAGTGAAGTCAAAGAGGCGCGCGCGCGTGAAGTTGAGCTTCGTCAACGCGTCGATGCGCTCACCGCCGAAATCCAAGGCGCGTCGAGCCAGGCAGCCAAGGACGTGGCGGCTTTGAAGGAGAAGCTGGACAAAGCCATGGATGACGCTTCTAAAAACTTGGCAATCGCGACGGACGCCGTCGTACAAAAGTATGAGGCGCGCATCCGCGATCTCGAGGCGTCCAGCGACAAGACTGTCGCCGTCGTGGCGACGCTTCAGGCCGAAGCTGAAAAGGAATTGACGAGCACCGTCGCCAAGCTCATGACTGAACGCGAACAAGCGATTGCGGTGGCAGAGCAGACTTTCGCCGCTGAGCTCGCCAAGGTTAAAACTGACGCTGAAAGCAGCGAGGCTGCCAAGCTCGCTGAAGCGTCGGCGATGCAGGCCAAGATGGTGAGCGCGCAACAAGATGTCATCACGTGGAAGGATCAAGCCAACACGTACAAGGCTGAATTGACAAAGCTTCAAGCGGAGCGCACGGAACTGTTGACAAAGTTGAAGAACAGTCAAGATACGCTCACGAGCAACATCGCGCAGTCGATCAAAGAGAGCAAGGAGCGCGATGAGGAAATTGTGCGCGCCGTTGCGAAATCGATGGCGGACGCCACCGTGGAATTCAACGCCAAGCTGCAAGCGTCTCAGCAGCAAGCAAGAGAAGCCGAGTCCAAGTTATTGAACTTGCGCAGTGTATTTGAAACGCGCGCGCGCGAAGTTGCTCAGCAAACTACGAAGGAACTCAAGGAACGCGAGGTGACGCTCGAGAAGAAGCTCAGACAAGCCCAGCGCGATTACGCGCAACAAGGCAAGATTGTTAAAAGCCTCGAGCACCGCTTATCGACTGCCAAGTCGCAAATGGAAGCGGCAGAAAAGAAGTGGACCAGATTGCAACGCGATATGACTGAGGAGTTTGAGCAGCGCTTGACGAAGGAAAAAGTTCCGTTGGCGGAGAAGATTGCCTTTTACGAACAACGCGTCGAGACTTTGAAGGAGGAAGTCAAAACAGCAAAGAAATCGCGAAGCTTGTTCGGTTCCAAGACGACGTCTGCGGATCCGAATGCGCCTGCTCCGGTCATCGTCAAGCGTGCGTTTTTTGAGTTTAACCGCGACAAGCTGCAAGCCGAGGCTGAGGCGAGAGAGGAAGCTGAGCGCGCGTTGACAGCGGCGACTGAAGAAATGCAAGCGCTTAAACTCAAGTTGGAGGCAGCTCAAGCAGAAGTCGAACAAGCCAAGGAAGCGGCGAGAATGGAAGCAGAGAAAAATGCCAGCGTAAGCGTTTCACCGTTCGCTGCTATTTTTGCGCGAATGTTTGGTACTCCGTCAACATCAAAATCGGTAGTCGAAGAGAAGAAGGAGCCTCCGGCGGTCGTCGCTGATCTCACCAAGTCGCAATCGCTTCAAGCTGAACTCGATGCGACGACAAGGACTTTAGCTGATTTGAAGGCTAAATATGCAACCGAAGTCGCCGCGGGCGAAGCTGCGGTGCGCAAAGAGTATGAGTCTAAGCTGACGTCGCTGAAGAGCACGGTGTCCACGCTTGAGTCTCAACTTGCCAGCGCCAACAAGACCGCCGAAGCAAAGCTCGCGGCGGCGATGAAAGCTGCCGAGCAAGAGCGAACGGCGATGGAGAAGTCATTGCGTTCTGAAATCGCCGCCACCAAACAATTGGCGGCGAGTGCAAAGATTGCGGCTGAGCGTGAGTACCAAACTGCGTTGCGCGAAGCGAATGCCAAGGCGCAGAAGGAACTTGAAAAGCAAGCCAGAGAAGCGGCCGCGGCGCGTGCTGAGTCCGAAAGGCGCATTCGTGAAAGCGCTAAAAAGGCTATCGATAAGCTCAAGGCTGAAATCGCAGACTTTGATGCGCGCCTTGACGCCCGCGACGAGGATATCGAGCGCAAATTTAACGCGCAGTTTGACAAGCTCGTCGAGGATTTCAGACGCGAAGTGGAGAAACTTCAACGTCGCGCCAAGGATGCCGAGTCGATTGCTATAGGCAAGGTTGGGGCGGAAGCATTTGCCGAGAACTCTGCCAAGATTGATAATCTCCGCACCAAGTACGAGCGCGAGCTTCAAGACACCATCATCACCAAAGATAATGCGCTCAGACAAAGCCGCGCAGAGGCAGCCAAGTCCATCGCATCCGAAAAGACTAAGGCTCAAGAGAAATTAGAAAAGCAACTGGACGAACGTGAAAGGCAAATCAAACTCGATCGTCAAAAACTCGAGCGTTCGTTTGAGAAGACAGAGGCCAAGGATGCGGAAATCAAGGCGTTGAAGCAGTCGCTGGATCAAGCCGAGAAGAAGCTTCGCGAATTTAAGGACTTGTCCGACAAGGAAAGCGACGCGATCAGCCGATCTAAGGCGAAGGTGAAGGAGCTCAAAGCTGGCACATCCAAGACCACTACCGAGGCGTCGAATGACATCGTGATTTCAACCGTCGAGTCCACGACGACTGTCACAAAGACGACGGAAACATCCGAAAAGAAGACTGGACTGTTCAAGCGCTTCTTCGAGTCGTCATCTAACACGACGGCGAAGAAATAATTATTTAGCACACGATCGTCGCCGCTCAGGCGTCGCATTTCGAATATTATAGATTCAGAAAGCAAAAGCAAGAAAGCCGCCTCGCTCGTCCCAGCGCCTCATAGCCCTCCTCGCCGAACGCCGTAGATGCCGCCGCCATCGTCCGCGGCGCGCGTCACCGCCGTCGACGTCGACGACGTCCGCATCATCCCCGCATCCGCGGCGCGAAGCGGCGGTCAACGCGCGCGGCTCTCGCGCGCGGTCGTCGAAGCGTTGGGCGCGCGCCTAGGTGCACCGATTCGCATAACCATTCGCGCGCGCGCAAGCGAGGAAGCCCCTGCGAGCGACAGCGACGCCATCATATGCACCTGCATCGCGCTCGTCGAGCCATGGGACGAACGCACGGGGTTGGCGTGTGAGGTGGACGTCATGGTGATTGAACGTTCGGAGCCGGCGGTTTCGTCGCGCGACGCGTTTGAGCGCGTGCGCGCCTCCACCGCGTCTACGCACGCAGGGACGATTGAATTATTAGAGCTCAAACCGGTGGCATGTTCGCGCGTGCGCGTGACGTACGATGGCGAGGCGAGTGCGCTCAACCGATCTCAGGCGGCGTTGCGACGGCTTGTCGTTCGACTGGGCTCAGCCGCCGCGGACGGTCGATGTACGATTGACCGCATCGAGCCGCGCGTGGATGGCGAAAGCGTGAGTTTTAGAATCACAGACACAACTACTATTGATGTCGTGCGCGCTGAGGGCGAGAAGAGCGTGAGTGGACGCGGTGCGAACGCGGAGACGCGAGTCGCGGCGGCGGCTCAAGCGTTACAAGCGTTGCGTCAAGCCATCGCTTGGCCGATGAAGTACGGCGCACAGGCGCGCGCTTTAGGCGTGACTTTTCCGCGTGGTTTATTGTTGCACGGTCCTCCGGGCACGGGGAAGACAGAGGCGGTGCGAGCGGTCGCGGAAGAGGCGGGCGCAAAGGTGCACGCGGTGAGCAGCGGGGACGTCTTCGGCGCCTACGCGGGAGAAAGCGAGAAGCGACTGCGCAAGGTATTCGACACGGCTCGGCGCGAAGCGAAAAACGGTACACCGACAGTGATCATGATTGACGAGCTGGATGCGATATGCCCGACGAGAAAGGATGGAAACGCGCACGAGACGCGTATCGTGGCGCAACTGTTGACGTTGATGGACGGCGCGAGCGCGTCAAACGACATAGTGGTACCGGTGATAGCAACGACGAGTCGACCGAACGCGATCGATCCAGCGCTACGCCGTCCCGGGAGATTTGACAAGGAGGTTGAAATGGCGCTGCCGAGCATGATGGATCGCGTGGAGATTTTAAAGTTGCACGCAAAATCCATCCCGCTTGCGAGCGACGTCAATTTCACAGTCATCTCGGAAAGTATCAAGGGCTACAGTGGTGCTGACATCGCGGCTTTATGTCGCGAGGCAGCATTGTGCGCAATTCAGCGCGTGCGTGATGAGGCTTCTGATCCAGACACCATGGAGGTGCGAATGGCTGATTTTCAAGCGTCTCAAAGCCGCGTGCGCGCCTCAGTCGTTCGAGGCGTAGCCATAGACTTGCCTCCGATTTCATGGGATGATATCGGCGGGCTCGTGGATGTCAAGAAACGCCTTCGTCAAGCCGTTGAGTGGCCGCTGCATCACGCCGATGCGTTCAGGCGCTTGGGTCTTCGCCCGCCAAAGGGTATTTTATTGCACGGACCGCCGGGATGCGCGAAGACAACGCTCGCTCGCGCTGCAGCCACCGCCTCAGGCGCCACAGTCATCACGCTCACCGCCGCTGACGTCTTTAGCAAATATTTAGGAGACGGCGAAAAAATTTTGCGAAGTACGTTTACCAAGGCACGCAAATCTGCGCCAGCGGTATTACTACTGGATGAAATCGACGGCATGTGTGGTTCACGCGGCGACGGAGCGTCTGAAGGCGCGCACGACGTTGCCACGCGATTGCTCTCCGTGTTCTTAACTGAAATGGACGGTCTAGAAACTGTTCCGAGCACTGGAGGCGGTGTTCTCGTTATTGCAACGACGAACCGTCCACAAAGCCTGGACCCGGCGCTCACGCGTCCCGGACGCCTGGACCTCGTCCTGGAAATTCCACCGCTCGACCTCGCTGGCCGCATCGAAGCCTTACACGTGCACACGCGCGACGTCTCCCTCGCTCATGACGTCAACATTGACGAACTTGCCTCTATCGCCGTCGGTTACACCGGCGCAGAGCTTCGTCACGCGGTGAAAGAAGCCGCGCTCGCCGCCCTTCGCGAGGACATGTCCGCCGAAGCCGTTCGTCGCGAGCACTTCGTCACCGCCTTGTCCAAACAAAAATAAATAGTCTGTAGCAATTATCACTTCTACTTCTAGAGTAAGGTTGTATAGTCCCGTAGTGTTTACCAAAATTCCCTTCGAGCCATGAATGTCCGTTCGCGTCCCCGAGGGGAACAAGACACAAAGGGCACCGTCGCATGCGTCACACCTTTACACGCCTTTCATGACTGCCGACGACGCACGCGAGCCGATCGCGGACGAAGAGAAGGTCAAGAAGGGCCGCGCGCTGTTCGTGTGGCACGCCGTCATCGCCATCGTGGGTGTATTCGCCGCCAACGCTCGACGTGACAGCGCGTAAATTGATTCCCGTGACGATGTTTACGACACCGATTCGCGTGCGATTTAGCGAGACCGACGGGCAAGGTGTGGTGTTCAATGCAAATTATGCCATGTATGCCGACGCGGCGTTCGACGAATGGCTGCTGTTCGTGAAAGGGCGCGAGTGGACGACGACGACGGGACGCGCGCTCCCAGTCGCCGCGACGTCGACGTGGCGATTTAAAAGGAGCGCAAAATTTTTAGACGTCGTGGACGTATCGTGTGAAGTGCCGAGATTCGGTACGACGTCGTTTGATGTTCGTTACGTAGGGACGATTGGTGGTGAGGATTGCTTTGATGGACTCGTGACGTATGTTTGCGTGGACGAAGCGTCGCGTCGACCCCTCGCGGTTCCGTTAGACTTGAAGCGCGCGCTGAGCACGAACGCCGCGCACGTCGGACCGTCGAGACTCTAGTGTATGAAACTACGATATAATAATAATGCTACAGAATGATGCTACTTCTATAATGGTCTAACGGTGGCGCATGCACGCCACGAAGGCTTCGTTGCCAAACTTCTCAAACTCTTCGTACGTCACGTAGCGATTCGAGCGGGCGTTTTTTCTATCAAGAGAGTTTTGACACACCGACGACATGAATGCGTCGAGTTGGTCGTCGGACACGTGTCGGTGTCCAAGTCGCATTTGGTTTAAATCTCCAATCAAGCACTCGAGCTCGGATTCGTCCAAGATGTTGTCTCGGGACGTGTCGTATCGTTGCCACAACGATCGAAGCACGCCCACCGGAAGGACTTCGTCAACCTTCACGCGCGCTTGCTCGAGCAGCCAAGCGCCTGCTTTGGGTCTCCATGCCGCTTCTTGGAATTCTTTTGTTTGCATCTCCATCAGTCGACTGACGGTGCGGTCCCATGCGAACTCTTCGTCGCGAGCTGCGTTTTTACGCGCCGAGGCGTCGCCAGAAGACGACTGGAACAACTCAGCGGGCGCGGTTTCTGCGCTCACGAGCAGCTTCACCTTGTGCTCGTACATGACATCGATAAATGTAATAAATCGACGCACCAAGTCGAGTCGGTCGGAGCTCAATCGAGGCACGTGACCGACGCCGATGGCGCTGAAGATGCTCGCCAGCGCGGTGTAGTCGGCGGCGCCCAGAGCGCTGTCGCATAATTCGTGGAAATCAAAGTGTGCGATGCCTCCACCGGCGCGGCGCACGTGAACTAAACGCCCACCGACGGCAATTTGTAGAGGTTTAAACGAACGCTCGTGCGCGAGCTCTTGTAAACGATGCGAGAGCCAGGCTTCGCGCTCGCCTTGCGAACCTCGGGACATCCACGTCACGCTTTCATCACCCTCTCTCACGCTTCCTGTAAGTCGATAGTCGCGATCACTCGCCATTTCGTGTACAATGCACCGCTCTTTTATTTGCGCGATGCAAGGTAGGAACTGCGAACGATTCAATCCATTCTTGTACAATTCGTCTGGATGACGGTTACTCGTCGTCACGACTTTTACGCCCGCCGCCCAGAGCGCCTCGAGCAGTCGTCTGATAATCATCGCGTCCGCGACGTCGACGATTTGGAACTCATCTAAACACAAAACACGCGTGCGTTGCGCGAGCGCCGTCGCGTACACGCCGACAGTGTCCGAATTACGCGCCGTATCCTTGAGCTTGTGTAACGCCGTGTGCGTCTCGAGCATAAACGAATGAAAATGCTCCCGACGCTTCTCCACCCCGCGCTCACCCGCCAGCGTGGCATAAAACAAATCCATAACAAACGTCTTCCCGGACCCAGGTCCACCGTGAATGTACGCGCCACCATCGCGCGCCACGGGTGCGCCCGAAGCCGTCCCGTCCGCGGCGTCAAACAACCCGCCAAACCACCCACCCGTCTTCACCCTTTGCGCCGCTCGCGACGACTCAGGCCTCACGCTCGCGTGCACCGCATCGAGCGCCTCCAACGCTTTAATTTGCGCGTCGTCGTGTCTAATAAACCCTTCGCTCACGAGCCGCCCGTACGCCGCGCTCGGTCGCTCGCCCGCTTCGGCGAGCGCGAAAAAGTCAATCCCAGACCCCAACGTCGTCGCCGCATCGCGCGCCGTCGCCGACGCCCCCGTTGCCACCGCCCGCACCACCGCACCCGTCATCCGCGCCGTCGACATCCACGCGTCACCGGGCGTCATCGCGCGCGCGAGACGCCCCCGCGACCGGCGCACCGCGAACGCCATCGAAAAGCTAATCCTCTCGCGAAACCTTTACGCGACGAGACGCGACGCGGTCGATGATGAATACCGTGCCCGTGCGAACGCGAACGCGAACGCGAACGCGAACGACGCTCGCGGCGTTCGGCGCGCTCGGACGCGACGCGCCGCGCGGTGGCGCCGCGCGCAGAGGCGCCCGCGTGGACCCCGTCTCGACGCCCACCGCGAGCGACACCACCAACACGTGCATCGCCAACGCCCACTGCCATCCGTACTGGAGGCGTCTGAAGACCATGTGCGCACACAACGCGGGTTAAGCGGGTTGAGTGGGACCCCGTGTATGCATACTGTGCGCACTGGATGACGATGTGCGCACACAACGCCGATTTTCGCGACGAGAATATTCCTCGCGGACGCGACCGGCTATCCGCACAGCCTGCGCGCGCGCGCGACCGAGGGCGAGGGCGACGACGACGACGACGACGACGGATGGCGACGACGATGGCGATGTCCGCGCTGGCGCCTCGCGTCGCGCTCGCGGGCGCGACATCGAGCGAGAGGCGCGCGACACGGTGTGGGTCGATGCGCGCCGCGACGCGATGTGGGTCGATGCGCGCGACGTCTCGGGCGCGCGCCTCGTCGTCGTTCGCGAGCGCGAGACGGGCGAGGAGTGATTATGGGGTTGAGGGCGTGATTCGCGCGTTTGCGTGCGCGCGCGTGCGAGGATGGGCGATGACGCGAGGGGCGTTCGCGAGGGAAGATGGTGAGATTGACGCCGCGGAGGCGCGACGACGTCGGGTCGCGCGCGCGACGCCGCGGTTCTCTTCTGCATCGAGCAGAGCGACGGGTGCGGTGGATGAGTTGAAAGAGGTGTTAAATCAGAGTATTAGTGCGATGACGACGGTGACGCCGCCATTTTATTCGGAAGGGGTCATAGAGGATGGCGAATCGTTGAGCGACTACGAGGTGGACGCGCTCGTTACGGATGACGCGGTGTTTAATGCCGAGATGAGCTGGTTGGCGTTTAACTGGCGCGTACTCGCCATGGCGGCGAACGAATCCGTGCCAATTTTTGAACGACTGCGTTTTGTGGCGATTAGTGCGAGAAATTTGGATGAGTTTTTCGCCAAGCGCGTCGGCGCGATAAAACGCCAAGACGCCGCTGGCGTTGAGAATCTCGTCAAGCGTCGTGGTCGAAGTGTGTGGACTCCGGCGTTGACGCTGCAAAACGTTGCGACTGAGGTTGAGCGTCAAGTTGACGTGCAGGCGGCGCTTTTGGAGAACCATATTGTGCCGGCTTTGCGCGAGCACGACATTCGGCTTGAGCACTATTCTGAGTTGACCGAGGATGTTCAGAAAGAACTCGCAAAATACTTTGAAGAACAAATAGAGCCAGTTCTCGATCCACGCGCGATCGACCCGTGCCACCCGTTTCCCTTTTTAGGGTCTTTGTCTCTTTCGATTGCGGTTGAGATTGAGGACGCCTTCAAGCAAGAAAAGTTTGCCATAGTCAGCGTCCCCGCGCCACTTGATCGATGGATTCGTATTCACAAGGATATCAGTGGTGATGACGTGCAGCGATTCATCCCACTCGAGCAAGTTATCGAAGCAAACATGGAAAAGTTGTTCAAAGGATGCAATATCGTGGCGACGCACGTATTTCGCGTAACGCGAAACGCGGATATTGAGCGCAACGAAGATGAAGCGGAAGATCTTTTGGAAATGATGGCTGATGAAGTTCGGGAGCGACGATTTGCTTCATTCGTAAGACTTGAAGTGCAAGACACCATGCCGTCTTATATTCGCGATAAGCTCGTCGAGTCTCTCGACGGCATTACGCAAACGGATGTCATCACTGTGCCTCACCGCGCCCCGCTTGGCTTTGGGTCGATTGACTCTTTGCCGGTTGATTTCGGTATGGATGTTTCGCTCATATACCCACACTGGGCTCCACGAACGCACCCGCGTTTGGAACAAGTTCGAGGGGACGAGCGGAGTATTTTTGCTGCAATCAGAGACGGCGACATTTTGGTGCACCATCCGTACGTGTCTTTTGCGACGTCCACACAAGCGTTCATCGAAGAAGCGTCGCGTGACCCGAACGTGCTGTCTATCAAGTCTACATTGTATCGTACGAGTAACAACTCGCCGATCGTCAACGCTTTGATTAAAGCGGCGGAGAATGGTAAGCAAGTAGCTGTGCTCGTTGAGCTCAAGGCGCGTTTTGATGAAGCCAGAAACGTGGGATTCGCACAGCGCTTAGAAACCGCCGGCTGCAACGTAGCCTATGGTGTTAAGGGTGTGAAAACACACTCCAAAGCATCATTGGTTGTTCGCCGTGAAGGTTCCAAGTTGGTCAAGTACGTGCACATTGGTACTGGTAACTACAACCCGTCCACTGCTGGCATCTATACCGATTTTGGCTTGTTTTCGTGCGACGAAGAGATGGGTAACGACGTGGTCAACTTGTTCAAATTCCTCATGGGACATCACTACCAAGAGCGCTTCAGCAAGCTCATCGTCGCACCACTTCGCATGCAGGCTGAATTTGTGGAAATGATTGAACGCGAAGCGCAAAACGCGCTTGAAGGCAAACCGGCGAGCATCATCATGAAGATGAACGGCTTGGATGATCCTACTATCACCGCCGCACTGTACCGCGCTTCGCAAGCCGGTGTAAAAATTCACCTGATTGTTCGTGGAATATGCCGCGTGCGTCCAGGGATCCCGAACGTCTCTGAGAACATTCGCATAGTTTCAATCATAGGTCGGTTCCTTGAACACCACCGCGTATTCCGCTTTGAGAATGGCGGTTCACCCGAGTTCTACATGGGATCTGCGGATTTGATGAGACGTAACTTACTTAGGCGGGTTGAGGTCATTGCTCGAATCTATGATCCAAAAATTCAAACTGAACTGCAAGAAATGCTCGACGCATGCCTCGCGGATCAAGTGTTAGCGTGGGAAATGGGCGCCGATGGAAGGTATTACCGTACTCCAGCGTCGCGTAAGGTTGCGGACAACCACCAGGCGCACTTGCCGGGTAAAGGTAAGCTCATGAAGGTGTCTGCGACTGAAGGTTTGCATGAAGCCTTGATGGAGTCGACATTATTGAGCATGAAACGTAGAGACAAACGTGTCAATGTGGCGACTTTGGCAACCAAAAAAATCAAGCGTGTTGATCGAGCGCCGAAGCAAGTGCTTGAGCGCGCGCCTAGAGTTGGCGCAACACCGCAAGTCGAAGTTCCAGAGGTGAGCGATGTGAGCAGCACCATTAGTGCATCAATGAGCTCGACAGAAACCATGAGACCAAATTTCAGCGACGTCATCAACGCGTCCATGAATGAATCTATCAGTATGAGCAGAGACGAGCCGCTTTGACTGAAGTACAAAAGATTGTATTAGAAAAGAATGTACGACCTAATTCACTATCTAGCTAAGGTTTCCGCCAGCCTTATTTCGAAATGTTGTGCGGAACGCGGCGGTGGAGGAGCGTCTGAACTCTTCGTGCGCTGTGAAAATCGTTTCCTCCACGACGCTGCTATCTTTAGGGGTTCGCACATCATGGCCGTATGGGTAATCTGGCACCTCTTCAAAGTATTGCACAAATTTCATCTCGCGCACTTCACGCATGAGCGTGTTAAATACCAGCGTTTGCCCAGCCCCGTTGAAATGCACGCCGTCACAAAAAATATCCTCGCCGCGACTCTTTGCTTCCTTCGTAGCTTCGTGCACGTCCGCCAAAACCAACCTTTTCCCAATCTCACTCGTCAATTCAGCGTTATTGTTGTACTCTTTCGCGAGCTCGTGCACGACATCACGCGCTGCTTGCGCGTACTCACCGATTCTCAACCGTTCATCCTCCCAAACGCTCCCGAGCCACGCGTCGTCGTATCGCTCCTGCTGCGTCACCGCGCGCTGCTCGTGATCCACCACCGGCGGTGTCATGACAACCACATGCATCGCAACATCCAGCGCCAGAGCTATAATCTCCCTCAAATTCGCGCGATACTCCTCTACGGGCACGTGCACGCGATTCCGCGTCTGCGCGTCGGCGTCCCGCATCGTCGTCGCGTCATTCGTCCCGAGCATAATCGTCACCAGAAACGTCCCCTCGTACGCGTCACCGAGCGTCGAAAACACACGTGGGGCGATGCGCAAGCACCAGCGCGAGTTATACCCGCCGTAGCCGCGGTTAAACGTATCCGCAGTGCGCGTGAATGCATTCGCGAGCGATGCGCCCCAGCCATTCGGCGCTTCAAACGCGCGCTGCGTGAGCGAATCCCCGAAGAGCACGATGCGCCCGCGCTTGGTGGTACTACACGGAGCGTCTCGCGCGTCGTCCTCGCCCGTCGACGCCATCGTCGGCGATAGAGCGGGGGAGAAAGGAACAGCGTGCGAGCGACTGACGCTTCAGTGTGCGCCGTGGAGCCATCATGACGCGCGCCGGTGACGGCGACAGCGACGCCGCCGCTGCGTTTTGGCGCGACCGCGCGGTGCGGATGCGTGCGATTGCACACGGTGGATCGAGCGGCGCGAGCGCGGACGACGACGGCGACGCGCGAGGGAATCATCTTGGATTAGTGGCGCTCCAACGAGCTGGTGACGCGCATCGGCGCGCGCGCGCGGCGACGTCGACGTCGACGTCGACGTGGATGACGATGGAGTGTCCATCATCCGAGGAGCGCGATGCGCGCGCGACGAGGGCGCAGTTAGCGGAGGCGGTGACGGTGTGTCTCGAGCGGGCGAAGGCGCGACGCGCGGCGCGCGCGGCGCAACCGACGACGACGAGGACGACGAGGACGTTGACGCCGGAAAATGCGCTCGATGGCGCGGCGACCGTCGATGGTTTGCGTGAAGGGTATAAAAGACTATTGCGCGAAGTCACGGCGCGACATGCGCGGACGAGAGAGGCGCTGGAGGAGGAAATAGCGACGTTGCGGGCGCGAGTGGAGGCGCTCGAAACGTCTTCGAAGAAGAACGAGCGAACGACGCCGACGAAGGAGAGACTCATCGCGCTTGCATACGATGACGGCGATGATGATATCGCATGCGAGTTGTCTCCGTTTTCAGCGTCCGAGAGAACGCCGCCTTTACGTTTACGCGAAGACGACGACGAGGAGGACGACGACATCGAAACGCCGCGCGCCTTTAGGCCACCTCGTCCGCCGAAGAGTGGCAACGAGAACGACAGAACGTTTGATGCGAATATCGCGCCGCCACCGCTTCCCGCAGTCCGACCGGGACAAGGGTACGTGTGTCCATTTTCTGGAAAAGTCTTGTTGAAGACGCCGTAGCCGACAGCGATAGCGATAGCAATCATTTGTAAAATATCTTACACGTTTGTAGCAACTACTGCGCGCGAGAAGGCGATGACTAACGCCACGGGGCTTTAAGGGTCAGAAAGCCAGAGCGACCCATTTTTTGCACATCCATGGCTATGAATTTAAAGACTGGCCAAGATAACGTCCTCCCTAGAGGACGCAACCAACGGTTACGAGACGCCACCGGCGCAAACTCACTCCACGGTGCCGTCGCGCACGACTTGCCTACGTCTAAGACTTTCATATCTTCCACATCCTCATCGCTGAGCTCAAAGCTAAACAAATCAGCATTACTCGCGATGCGAGCCGCGGATGTCGATTTCGGAATGACGACCACGCCGCGTTGAACATTCCACCGCAACACCACCTGCGCGGGCGTCACACCGTGCTTTTCAGCGAGTCGCTTCAACGTTGGGTGCTCGAAAAGTTCACCGCCTTGCGCCAAGGGCGAATACGCAGTCACCGTCACGCCTCTCGACTGCGTGTATTTGACCAACGCGTCGTTGCTCCACAACGGGTGCGTTTCAATTTGATTACACGCCGGCTTGATCGTGATTCCATCATCATCAAGCAGCGCCGCAAGTTGCTTCTCGTTAAAATTACTCACCCCGATGTGTTTCACGAGCCCATCTCTCACGCAACGCTCGAGTTCGAGCCAACACTCGCGTATCGACGCCTCGGCATCCGGTTGCAGCACCGTCCCCCGTCGCCAACACACCGGCCAATGAATCAAATACAAATCCACATACTCGAGCTGTAAATCCTTCAACGTCGTTTCCAACGCCTCTCGCACGTCTTTCGGCCGTCGACGATCGTTCCACAACTTGCTCGTCACGAAGAGCTCGTCCCGTCGGCTCGCGCACGCCGCGAGCGCCTCTCCAACCTCCCACTCGTTCGCATACGCCGCCGCGCAATCCACGTGCGTGTACCCACACGCAATCGCCGCCGTCACCGCCTCGCGCACCTCATTCGGCTTCGCTTTCCACGTCCCCAGACCGACGGGTGGAATCTTCATCGTCGATGAAGGCTCCGTCGCGTTGACCATCGATGCCGCCGCGGTCGTCGTCGCGTGCGAACCGCTCGAACGCGCCGCGCGCGCTGCCGTCGTCGACGACGGTGCGTCCGCGCTCGTTCTCGCGCGCCGCGACGTCCCGTGCGCCGTCGTCGTCGACGTCGACGTCGTCGCGCGCATCGCTGTGACGTCACTCGCGCGCACGGCGGCGGCACTAATCTCGAGCCATGGACGGCGTCGACGTCGACCGCGAGCGCTTGCTCGCGTCGCAGGCGATGGAGGCGTCGTCGTCGCGCGCAGAAGTCGCGCACCAGGCGTCGATCGCGGCGCCCGTGAGCGTGAGCATGCTCTCGAACCGCGCGCGCGACTTGATTGGCATCGCATTCGTGGGGCATTTATCCTCTCGCGGTGCGTTCGATCTCGCGGGCGCGGCGCTGGCGAGCACGCTGGCCAACGTCACGGGCATGTCGTTGATTGTGGGCATGGCGAGCGCGGTGAATACGCTCGCGGGGCGGAGTTTTGGACGCGGGGAGTACGAGGGCGTGGGCGCGACGGCGAGACGCGCGTGCGCGATTTTATGCGTCGTGAGCGCGGTGATTAGCGTGGTGTGGTGGAGTGCGACGGAAGGGATTTTAGTGGCGTTGGGACAACCGCCAGGCATTGCGCGCGCGGCGGCGGTGTATGTCAAAGGTTTAACTCCTGGGCTGTTTGCGTACAGCGCGAACGCGTCGGTGCAAGCTTTTTTGCAAAGTCAGGCGGTAACGCGACCACAAGCGATCGGTGGCGTGCTCGCGACGATTGCGCACGCGCCAATGAATTATTTTCTGATTTACGTCTGTCAATTGGGATCGGTCGGGGCGGCGCTGGCGACATCGATGAGTACGACATTTGTGCTTTTGGTAAATTTGATGTACATCACCGTTTGGCGCAAATGGTTTCGAGAACGCGATGAAACGTTGGCGAAGAAGCGCGATGCGTGCGTGCACGTCCCGTCCGATTGGCTGCGTGACGTTTTCAACGGTGGGAAAACGAAGGAGTTCTTGGCTCTTGGTCTGCCGGGGATTTTGCTTATGAGCGAATGGTGGGCGTCCGAGCTACTCATTTTGTTCGCGGGGTATTTGCCCCAACCTGACGCCGCGGTTGCCGCCATGTCAATCTATCAAGTCACAAATGCATTTGCGTTTATGATTGCCGTTGGTTTCGGCGTCTCTGCGGTGACGCGTGTGAGTCACGAGTTGGGGAGCGGCGACGCCGTACGCGCCAAGTTTGCGGCGTACGTCGCTCTGCGTCTCATCATCGTCGTCGAAATCGTCGTCAGTGCCCTCGTGTACTTATCACGCGGCTCATGGGGTGCGCTGTTTACAAAAGATACGGATGTGACTAATTTGTTGTCCAAATTGATGGTGCCCCTCGCGTTTTACGTAGCATTTGACGCGCTGTGCTGCGTTTCGACGTCAGTCCTTCGCGGATGTGGACGCCAGTCCGCGGCGGCGCCAATCGTCGTCTTTGCCTATTACGTCGTCGGTGTACCCGCCGCTCTGGTGCTTGCCTTCAAAACATCTCTCGGTGCCATGGGCTTAGCCATCGGTGGTACGATTGGCACCGCAACGCACGCCGCCGCGATGTGCGTCGCCGTCTTCAACATCGACTGGAACGCAGAAGTCGTGCGCGCCCGCGCCTCCCGGCACACCGCCAACATCGACACCAACACTGATGACGATAAACTTCTCGTCCTCTCGCCCGCATCCGATATCGACGCCTTGTAATCTTTGTAAACTATGCATTCGCGAGTCGCCACCGCCGTACGCCAACCTCGCGCGCGCCTCAGCTCCACACTCACACGCACGCGCGCGCGCCATGGGCAAGGTTGCCGCCACGAAAAAGCGAGGACGACGGTTCGATGGGTACGTGTGCTCGCATCGCGCCCATCCGTCGTCGACGCGAGCGCACGCGGCGTCGACGCGAGGGCCGAGGCGCCGCCCGCGCCGCCCGCAGCCGCCACTGGGACTGACACGTACGTTTCGCGCGCACGCAGGGACGATCCGGGCACGGAAACCGTCGGCTCTCTGACGTCTGGGATCAGAAACAAACAGCGTCGTTCTGAGTTGTACGGAAAGTTGAAACACGAGCGCGCGGTGGCGAAGAAGAAGCGCAGAGAGACGAGACAAAAAGCGGAAGCGGAAGCCATCGAGGCGGGCGAGACGCCAGAGCCGAGACAGATACCGAAGACGATTGAAAACACGCGAGTGAAAGATGAGACGTATATTGAAGATACGAATGATGCGGATTTGATCGAGCAAGATGCGGAGGATGAGTTTGCAAGTTACTTTAGTCAGGCGACGTCGCCGAAGATCATAGTCACGACGTCAAGAAATCCGAGCGGGGACATGTTCAAGTTTTTGGAAAATCTATTCACCGTGATTCCGAATGCGTATTACTATGCGCGTCGAACGTATCACGTCAAGGAAATAGTCAAGCACGGCACCGCGCGGGGGTTCACGGATATTCTTGTGTTTAACGAGAATAAGAAATTTAGCAAAGGCGCGCGCGTGAACGGCATGTTGCACATCCATCTCCCCGAAGGTCCGACGTGCTTGTACAAGCTGTCATCGTTGGTACTCTCCAAGGAGATAAAAAACCACGGTCGGGCGACGAGTCATTATCCCGAGTTGATTTTGAACAATTTCAACACGCGCCTCGGGCACCGCGTCGGCCGCATGTTTGCCTCGGTGTTTCCTCAAAAGCCAGAGTTCAAAGGTCGACGCGTGGTGACATTCCACAATCAGCGCGATTTTATTTTCTTTCGCCATCACAGATATGTTTTCGAGGAAAAGAAAGGACGGAGATTGCCACACGCGGGACATTTAGCCAGCGCAGAGGTACCCGAGCACGTCAAGCAATCCATCAAAGAAGGCGGGAGAGGCAAGAAGGGGAGCAAAAAGAAGTCTTCAAAGAAAGCCACCGATAGCGACGATGACGATGAAGATGATGACAGTGATAGCGACAGCGATAGCGGCAGCGCATCAGAAAAAGAGGACGACAAACCGCCACCGATCAGTACGATGATTCAGGCGCGGTTGCAAGAACTCGGCCCACGTTTTACGCTGCGATTAATGAGCGTGCAAAAAGGCACATTCGATAGCAAGCACGGCGAGTACGAGTACGTCAGAAACACCGATACGGATGGTACTCGCCACTGTAGACGTAAATTCGTTCTATAGCGAAAGTTTGGATGTTGTCTGTGTGTAATCATCATGTGATTTGTTTCTTTCTCGTTGCATGGGCGCGCGCTAGTTGCTAGTTGTATTTTCGGCGCAAAGTTGTACAAATTGTGTTCGCTCGTTGACGTCGCCGCCAAGCGCGCACTTAACCAGCCTTGAAAAGCAGTAATGCCACCTACGGTTTTAAAGCACAAAAGTGATGAATACCCGCGCGTGAAATAACCAACGAAACATTATTTTACCTGACCGACATAAAAGTAGATGAAGTATCCAGACTCGTGCGTGACGTAGCTCCCAAAATTGCGCCCGACAATCGCGTGCCACGTCGAGCCGTGCTTTCTATCGAACTCCTTCTTCAAGTACGCCGCGATGTCTTTTTCAACGTTGTACTTATCGAGCGCCTGCGTCGAAGCGAAAGCAAACATCCGGGTGAGTCTTCGGTTGCGGTTGCGTTGACCGAGAGCGTCTGCGACCCAGAGCGTGGTCGTTTCAATCTCGCGCGTACCTCGAGCGCGCAGCTCACGGCGTCGGCTTGAAGCTCCTATACATATCGCGTGTCACGTACTTCAGCGTCAGTGCGTTGTGGCGTCGCGTCGCGCGAAAACCAACGCGCGAGCGCAACGGTGGGAGTCAACCAAAGTACGCGTCAACGCGCGCAGGAATCGTCGTCGCCACGGCACGAGACGCGCGCACCTCGCTCATGTCTGCCGCCTTGATGACTGGTTTACGTTGTTCTGGATCGGCAGTCGGCATGGTGGCTCTCGCGTCGTCGACGATGTGGTTACACGGTCGCGAAAGCCAAGATGTGTGGGACGGTCAACCGAATGACTGAGAGTTAACGTGACTTTGCGCATCACACAACTAACAACGCGTGGTGTGAGGATGTGGCGGTCATGTAATAAATTGTTCTATGTGTGCAAATATTTACAGCGCTGTGGTTTCTAGAGGTGACGATGATGATTGAGCGGCCGCCGGCGTCGGGACTTTTAATCGTCTCGCTGTCCTCGCGCGCGGTCCCTCCCGTTGAACTGACGATAGCCAAAGAACTCTTTGTTCCCCGGCCAGGTCTTTGGATCGGGCTCGGGCAAGCTCTTAATAGTTTCGCAATCCTCGTAGTACTGATTCACACCGCCTCTCATGTGGTATAAATTTTTGTACCCGGCTTGGTACAGCTCAAACGCCGCCGGTAACGACCCCGCCCCCTTCGTGGGATCCGTAAACGACTTATTCGTCGGCGGATCGGCTTCTAAACTCCCACCCCATATATCCATCAATACAATCTTCGTGCGCTTGTCCGGAATCACGCGTTCGACGTCGTCTACGAAGCGCGGATTCACCTTTTTAAACCCAGGCAAACGCAACGCCGACGCGAGAAACCCGCCCTCAACGTACGGCACGCTCATGCTCCCAGGAATCGCCCACTGCGCGTAATCCGGCGCAAACCTCACGTCGAGCAATACCCCTTTCCCATTCGCCGTCAGCTTAATCGCCTCAACGCTCGAGACCGTTTTCATCTTGTACCCGCGCTTCAATTCCGCATGAATCTGCACCCACTCGCGCGCGCCGGGACCCATCCCGGGGACGATCCCGCGATAATTCGGCGTCCCAGCGCGATTCGACGGATCCACGCACGTCGTTTGCGGCGCCGAGCGCGATCGCCGCCGGCGCGCGCTCGCCGGCGCGCGCGCGAACGTCGTGGATAACGCGGGAAACATGCGTCGCAATGTGACGTCGAGTCTAAAAAAGTGCACTTTTCGCGCGTTTCGGCGCCATAAATCCACGCGCGGCGACATGCACGCGGACGCACTCGCGCGCGGTGCGCGGAGCGATGGATGTTTCGTCGCCTCGCGCGCGATTCGCGCGCGATCGACGACCAAACGACGCGTACACGCGCGCACGAGGGCGGCATTGATGGTGGCGGTTAAGGCGCATGCGACAACCCCAACGCTTGGACACGCGTGTTCGAGCTCGTGTGCGTGCGCGCGCGCGCGCGATGCGCGTGCAGTGACGTGCGGGCGTGCGGTGGGTGCGCGCGGTGGGTGTGCGCGGTGCGGACGGGCGCGGTGTGCGTGCGAGGGTGCGAGGCGAGCCGTCGCGACGCGCGCGACGCCGGCGACGGCGCGAGCGAGCGACGCGGCCGCCGCGCCTCCGAGCGTGTTCTTGACCGGCATCGCGTGGTTCTTCGCGCATCAGTTGATTGGTGTCGGGAATGATGTCATCATGAAGTTTACAGGGGCGAATCTGGGCGTGGCGCAAGTTGTTTTTTTGAGGTTTTTATTCGCGACGCTGACGATGGTGCCGGTGATGGTCGCCGGGGGCAAGGAATCGTGGCAAACCGATCGCGTGCCGTTACACATCGCGCGTTCGGCGCTCCTCGCGGGTGGTATATTTTTATACGTCAAGGGTTTGACCATAGCGCCGATTGCGGTGGTGACGACGCTTAATTTTACCATTCCGCTGTTTACCTTGGTGCTCGCGCGCGTGTTTCTCAACGAAGCCGTAGACGCGACGCGTTGGATCGGTACGCTTGTTGGGTTTCTCGGTGTCATGGTCGTCATGCAACCAGGAGGTCAAGTGTTCAACCCAATGTGGCTCGTGGTCTTGCTTTCGGCGACGATGTTCGCCTCGCTTGATGTCCTCAACAAGGTGTTTGTCGGCAAAGAGAGCTTTTGGGCGATGATTTTCTACACCGCCTTTTTCACCACGTGCATCACCGCATACCCAGCACTCACGTCCTGGGTCGCGCCTACAATGTCGCAATACGGATTGTTGGCGCTTCTCGGCGCCGGCGCGAACGGGTTGTTGTACTGTCTGCTTAAATCGTTCAGCATGGTGGACGCGAGCGCGTTGGCGCCGTTTCGATACACCGAACTCATGTTTTCCGCCACCGTAGGGTTCTTGCTCTTTGGTGAAATTCCCGCCTCGAGCACGTTACTCGGGGCATTAATCATCATCCCGAGCACGCTCTACGTCGTGTGGAAGGAAAACCAAAAGTCGTCGGATTGATAATACATCGTCGTTTGTAATACAAGTTTTGCGCCGAACGAATCCGTAAAACGCCCACCACGTCTCTCCCCTACCATCTCACGCGTCTACCGATTCTAGAAGCAGCAATTGCAATCAAACGGACACGCACCACCGTTATCTTCAATCACCTGCCCGGCTTTCATATCGCTAAAATCCCCGTACGACTTATACACGGGCAACCCATCCTCGAACCGCCTCGGCTTGTCCACGGGCGTAAACTCCGCCGTCGTGCGCTTCTGCTTTGGCTTCTTCTGCCCAGGAAGTAGCACGCGAATCGCTGGTGCCTTCTCCGCCTTCACGCTCGCCTTCACAGGCTTTGTCGATCGCGCTTTCGCACCCTTGAACAAGTCATCCACGTCGAACCCATCGTCCGCCGCCGCCGCGCCGCTCGACTTGCGCACCTTTGTCGTCGTCGCGTGCACCGAACGCGCGTTCGCCGACTTTGACGACGTCGGTCGCGCGCCGCGCGATGCATCCGCGTCGCGTTTCATCGCGTGCGCCGTGCGATGCGCGTACGAATGGCGCGCGAATGCGAATGCGAATGCGAAATGCGCGTGAAAAAGCGACGACGTCACCGCGTGTGCGCGCGCGTCGTCTTCGGCATTGCGTGACGCGAAGGTCTCGTCTCGACGCACGCACGCGCGGACGCACGCACGCGGACGAGTACGGGGGTGACGCGCGTCGGGCGCTGGACGACGGGAGCCCACGCGCGCGCTCGAGGGAGCGAGAGAGAGAGCTGTGCGCGGATAAACGCGTCGTCGTCGGGGTGACGCGAACGAATCAACATGACGTCCGTCGCGGCGGTTGCGACGTCGACGGCGGCGACGACGGCGGCGGCGACGACGACGACGTCGACATGCGATGATGCGGTGACGGTGACGATTGATGCCAAGAGCGCCAAGGTGCTGGCGAAGGAGGAAGCCAAGGCGAAGAAGGCTTCGTTTTGGAAGCTTCACAAGCACGAAATGTACGAGTTGTTGCCGTACTTGTGGCCGAAAGGTAAGCCGATGCTGCGGGTGATGATGGCGGCGTCGGTGATGTTTTTGTTGGCGTCCAAGGTGTCGAACGTGGCGTCGCCGATTGCGTTGAAGGCGGCGGTGGACAAGATTGCGGCGGGGGAGGATGGGTACTTGCAGCCTATTTTGATTTACGGGGCGTTGAGATTTGGAGGGAACTTGTTTGCGGAACTGAAGGATAACTGCTTTGCGTACGTGGCCGCGCATGCGAGTCGCGGGATTTCGTTGCGAGTGTTCACGCACGTCATGGATTTGAGCTTGCGATTCCACATCAACAGAAAGACGGGGGCGGTTATTCGGGCGTGCGCGCGCGGTTCGGAATCGTTTGCCAATTTGTTGCGATACATTTCATTCCAAATCGCACCAATCTTTTTAGAGGTTGGCCTGGTGTGTGTGTATTTGTTTTCGCAGTACGAATGGTACTTTGCCGTGATTACGGCTGGTGTAATTTTCGCGTACATTGGCTTTACAGTGCCGTTTACTGAGTGGAGAAACAAATTTAGACGCAACATGGTTGAAGCTGACGATGCATTCAACCAAAAGGCGACCGATTCGCTGTTGAACTTTGAGACAATTAAACTGTTTTGTGCCGAACCGCACATCGCAGAGACGTATGACTCGGCCTTAAGGCGCACACAAAAGGCGACTTTGCAGACGACTCAGTCGCTCGCGGGCTTAAACCTCGGTCAAGCCTTAATCATCACTGTCGGTATCACCGCATCCTTAGCTTTGGCTGCAAAACGTGTGGTGAATGGTCAAATGACAGTTGGTGATTTCGTGCTCGTGAACACGTACATTTTACAGCTCTACGTGCCACTGAACTTTCTCGGTACGTACTATAGAATGATTAAGCAGTGCATGGTTGACGTCGAGCAAATGTTCAAGCTCTTGAGCGAGAACAAAGAAGTGGAAGACTCCCCGGACGCTAAAGCGTTAGTACTTAAGTCAGCGGCCGACGCAAGTTTGGAGTTTGACAAGGTGACTTTCGCGTACAATCCAAAGGAACGGCTCATTCTCAACCGTGTATCCTTTACGGTTGACCCGGGCACCAAGGTTGCCCTTGTTGGTAGATCTGGGGCGGGTAAGAGTACTATTAGCAAACTCATCTATCGCCTGTACGACATACAAAGCGGGACTATTCGTATCGCTGGGCAAGACGTCAAGCAGTGCACACAGCGAAGCGTACGATTGCACATTGGCATTGTTCCGCAAGACTGCGTGTTGTTCAACGACACCATCGAGTACAATATAGGCTTTGGTAAGTTAGGTTCTGGAGAGACTGCTTCGCGCGAGGAGGTTGCGAAGGCTGCCGAGCACGCGCAGTTTGCGAACTTCATCGAAACACAACCACAAGGCTACGACACTCTCGTCGGTGAGCGCGGATTGCGCTTGAGCGGCGGCGAAAAGCAGCGGGTAGCCATCGCGCGTGCGCTCTTGAAGAACCCGCCGATCATGGTTTATGACGAGGCGACTTCAAGTTTAGATACTCACACCGAAAAGCAAATCATGATTGCTATCAATTACGCAGCTCAAGGGCGAACCAACTTGGTCATCGCGCACCGCTTGAGTACGATCATGGATAGCGACCAAATTATCGTGTTGAAGGAAGGCGAAATCGTCGAGCGCGGTGATCACGTTACCTTGCATGATAAACAAAATGGTTTGTATCGGGATATGTGGGAGCAGCAGCTTCACAATACGAAAGAAGGTAGAAATGCATCCGCGGCGTCTCTGACGAGTGCTTGAGCGCGGCTGGCGCGCGTAGAAGTTACTTAATGACAATTTATTTTTAATGTGAAAATCGGTTACAAGCATTACGACTGCGGTATGCATTAGTGTTGTTACATTTGACCATCTTCCGTTACAGTTAAAACACACACACACACACACAGTTAAAACATGGAAAGATTGGCCATCTTTTTCGGAGGTTTCGATGTTGACGGTTTCGATGACTTGCTCTTTGAAGACTTTTTAGCTGGCATCGACGTCTTCAACATCAACAGGTTTGCCGCAACCATATCATCATCATCTTCCTGTCGTCGCTGAGCCGTTTTACGATTCCCCGAGGTCGGCTTCGACGGTCTCGCACGAGCGAGTGAGGCTGTGTCTGGTTCGCGCACCTGTCGGTAATGTCGCGCCTGCTCGGCGTCTCGACTAGGAACCATCGGTGACTGAGGTTGATCAACAGATTCTACAATGACGCGCACACGCATTCCACCCAGCACTGCATGCGTAACAGTGCCCGGCGCAGACTGTGGCGAGATTGGTACCGGAAGGTAGTAAACCACCGGGTTGGAGATGCGCTGCACCGGTATGCTCACGGGCGGCGGCATTTGCTGCCGCGCCAACAACTGTTGTTGCGCCATCTGCTGCTGCTGATGGTGTTGCTGCTGTTGCTGCTGTTGCTGCTGTTGATGATGGTGTTGCTGCTGATGATGGCGGTGATGTTGCTGGAGTTGAGGAATCGACGGCAACGCGGACGTTGGACGAGGTGAGTACGTGTCGTTGAGGAACATGCCCTCGAGACGCGCGCGATCCGCCGGTCTCACGTCGCCTTCGGCGACGCCTGAATGTGACCGAGGCATCAAACGTGAGTAATAATCAGCAACGTTGTTGTAGAGCACTTCGGGAACTGGTGATATCAAGTGATCATCTGCTGATTGTTGCTGACGCAATGCATCCTGTCGCTGTTGCAGCTGTTGTTGTAGTTGCTGACGCTGGTGACGTTTTTCCAACAACGCTTGCTGCTGCGCGTAGGTCATCGGTGGTAACTCCACACCATCCCCGGTAATCGTACGAACTTGTGATGGCATGAAACTGTCTGAAATTTTTAGCACATCCCCCATGGAATGGTCATCGTCGATATCTTCCAAAGTTGCGCCGTGCGACGACGTAGTGCCCGTCGGCGATTCAGTCGGCGAACCATCCTCAGCCAAGCCGCCATTCGTGCTCGACGGCGTGGGATTGTCCTTGCGTACAGATTGTGGCAAACCATAATTCGCCTGATTTTCTGGTACAGCATCTGGTGGAGTTTGCGTATCTGGATCAGACGAGCCAGCGGGTTTAAGTTTCTTCCGAGCCTGAGACGCCACGCGCGGTCGAGGCGGCGTTCCGGGCTGGCGCACCACGAGTTCTGAATCCAAAGTCGACGGCGACGCAGTACCTCCATCACGCGTGCGCTTCTTCTTCTTATCAACGTTCGGTTTAAGCTTGAACAAGCGCAAGCATCCATACGCGGCTTCTTCGCACAGATTAAACACGAGCTGCACCAAGCCTTTGCCGCTCGTCGGCGTCAGCGCCAATCGATAGTGTCGGAGGATTTCTGGTAAAACGCGCACCGTGGTGACGACCCAACCACTCGTATCTTCGTAGTGCTCGAGCACTTGCACACGAATAAACGGTGTGTCAAACCTACCTTTCATCGTGCGCACATCCTTGCGAACGGCGTTCTTAACCGCGTGAAGCGTAGCGCTCGTCAACGAAGAGACGCGCACGTCGATAAACGCCCCTTCCCGACACAACTCCAACAAACGCTGTTGACTCAGCCATTCCTCGGGCGCGGGCTCGTCGATCAACGATGGCAACTTGACGCGGATCGTGGATGGACTGTAGCGAGGGTTGTCCTCAAACGCCGTCGCGTGTCTTCTGCTCTCCCTAGGTAACGACACGCGCTTGCCCTCTGGTTCCGCGGCGGCTCGACCCGACGGTCCAGCGCGCGCCTCATCCGGCTTCACCATCATCGGTCTCGTGCCATCTCTACGAGGCGTATTTTCAACCGACGCCAACTCCCCGCTTGGCGCTAACAGCTTCTTCTTCGGCTTGGAAATCGTCGACGTTGGATTGACCCCGATCTGGAGCGCGTCGCGTCGCGCCTCTTGCTCGATTCGCGCGTTGACTCGCTTCTCCAACTCGATCTTTAGCGCCAATCGCCCCGCCGTCGTCGTCGGCCGCTTCTGACCAACGTTCCGCATGGTTTTGTCTACATTTTTCTTCACCGGTTCGCGCGCGCCCGTGACTCCGCCCCGCGCCTTTCCCAGAGAATTCTTTCCAGAATTCACCTTGACCGCCGACGACGGCGTCGACCGCACCTTCGCCTTCTGCGCCGATTTCTTCCCATCAATCGAAAGCACCGCATTAAACGCCAATCGCGTTCGCGCACTCACCGCACCAGTCCGCGTCGTGCGCGTCTTACTCGGCGTCGACGTTGATTTCCTCCGTTCGCTCGGCGTCGCTGGCGTCGAGATCCCTCCGCCGCTCGACGCTCGACGCTTCTCCCCCGACGTCGCCTTCGCCCCTGACCCGTGCGGTGCGCGCTGCGCGCCATCATCCGTTCCTCGCGCCATCATCACCGCCCCGATCGTCGTCGGCATCGCGGCGCTCACGCGCACCGCGCCCGCGCCCGCGCCCGGAACCGACGGCACGCCGGACCCGGGCATCGTCTCCTCTCTCGCGCCGTCGTCCTCCGCGCGCTCGCGATGCGCCATGCGCCGCGCGAAGACGTCGCCGAGCGTCACGGGACGTCCGGGCATCGTCGCCGACGTCGACAGCGCCATCGCCGTCCGTCGTCGAGTGCGGCGGCGGCGCGCGACGACGACGCGCGAGGGGTCACCGCGAGGTCTCTGGATTTTATGTGCGCGGTGTTGGATGCGTATATGGGCGTTCGTCGCGCTGCAGTACGAGTACGCGTGGAGTTCCGGAGACATGTGCGAGGTGTCTGAACGCCGAATGTCCGAATAATCGCCAACGGTTGGTAAAGTATGCGAGCGTAGAGCGTCGGGCGCGCGGAGGGCTGGGCTGTCTATTAATAGTACACGATGTGCCTAGGACGCGGTGAGTGGGAAAAATCTGTCGAGTTCAGGCTGGGGGATGGATTTGTCTACGGTGATGCGCTGCTTGATGAGCTTGAGCGCGCCGTCGGCGGCGACGCGAAGCGTTTGCGTGGTGACGAGGGCGAGCGCGGCCCAAGGTTTAATGTCGCCGTCGTCGTGCGCGCTATTCTCTGTCTCGCCACGTTCTCCGGCAAAGTAGTGCTTGAAGATTTTGAAAATGTCCAGGCACTTTATCTCGACGAGTTCGGGAGAAATTTCGACGACGATGGGCGCCGGCGCCGACGCGGACGCTAAAAGCGCCTTTGTGCTTCCGGGATCGACGGCGATTACGGAAAACTCTGGAGGAGCACCGAAAAGTTCGTGACAAAACTCCAAACCATCGCCACTTCGCATAGTGCGAGAGGCGACGAGCATGATACGAGCCGCACCCTTGGCGCAGGCTTCGCGTCTGTCGCCGTCGTTCACGTTGTGGTAATCGCACGTTTTGCATTCGCGAAGAGCGGCCTCCACGACGCCACATGCGCGCATGAAATGCACGCGAAACGGTCCAGTCGAAGGCCGTTCTTCGCACCATGAGCTATCGTCCAAATTTTCCCAGCCAGCTTGTGCTTTCGATTTCGAAGCATCGACGCCGACGCGCTTGGGAGACGTAGACCATCGCACAAGTACGCTCTCTTCGCGCTGCCAATCCTTCATCATTTGTGCGCCAACATCCATAAGTTCACTCGAGCTGTTACCGCGCTTTGGTAAGGCAAACTTTGGAGCGTCTTCAAGCGCATTACGTACCCATTCCGTGGTGAGAAGAGCGCGAGCGTCTAAAGCCGATTCCGAGCATTGAAGCGCCGCGATCGCTCCGCGCAATTTCGCATCGTCTTTGGTCACCGCAGTCGCCTTTACGGACTTTGAAGACGTTGAGGCGCCCTGATTGAGTTGCGTGTCCCTATTGAACAGCGCTTCTGCCTCAGTTTCTTTTCGCAAGCGGCGCTTGAATGAAACTTTGTAAATGCCGTTTGCGAACGCAGGAAGCTTCACCCGCAAAAATGATCTTAAATACGTCTTGAAATCAGCCGTCGTCAGCACGCGACCGGTTTCGCCGTGCACTTCATCCACGTGTAATCGCCACTCATCAACCCATTTACGAAACCGCGCCTCAACCATTTGCTCAACTTCCTCGTCGTTTACTTCTCTGCGGTCGAGCAAAACTTCGTACGCGCGCGCCAACAGTCTCGGTTGCACCACGCTCGTCCAATTCTCCTCAGGCGAGAGTTTATCGATTATGTTGAAACATATGTCATCAATCACAGACTGACGCGACTGCGATCGCGCTTCCAAGCCCGCGAGCGAATGAAACGTATCCGCCAGTCTATCGTCAGCCTTTTTCGCAACCTCCGCGTCGAACGCCTCACCTCGCCACCCCGCTTCGAGCGTGCGCTCAAACTCATTCAGTTTCATCTCAAGCTCATTAAATATCTCATTCACGCTCGCTTCACGCCCTTCGCTCGTGGCCCACGCAGCGATAGCCTCGCACATTGTCTCCGCGTCGCGCATCGCCGCGTCATTCGCGCGTCTCCCCACATCCCTCAACGCCCTATACGCCGCCACCTCCGCCACCGGCACCGCGCACGCGCGCATCACCTCTCCTATCGTCATCCTCCTCGTCACACATCGCGTCATCGACTCCATCGCCGCCTTCGCGTACCGTCCCATCGTCGTCAACGCGCACACACCACTAATCAACCGAAACAGCTCCAGCGACGACGACGACGCGAATCAATCGCCAATCGCCGATCGCCGATCGCCAATCACCAACCGCGATCAAACGATCGCGTCGTCGTCGTCGTCGTCGTCTGTCGCCAAGCGCCCGACGCCCGACGTGCGACGACTGCCGTCGCCGCGAGCGCGCGCGCGCGGAGGTCCGCGAGCGGCGAAAAGTTCGGACATTCGGCGTGTTCCAGTCCTCGACGACACGAGGCATGTATACCCGTCGATTAATACGCGTATTCAAAGCGTCGACATCCCCAACTACATACCCGCACGCGCACGCGCGTCGATGACGCGTATTCAAAGCGTCGAGATCCCCAACTAAGGGTTTCGCGCATAAAACATGTTGAACAATCGCGACGCCGCGGACGCCTCGGCGCGGCACTTATTGCCGCTGGTGCGTGCGCGTCGTCGTCGTCGTCGTCGTCGTCGTCGTCGCGTTGGTGTTGGTGTTGGTGTTGGTGTTCGTCACGTCGTCGTCGTCGTCGTCGCGCGCGCGAACGTCGAGGACGACCGCGAGCGCGTGACGACCGATCGCGCGCGCGGATTAATGAATCGTGATCGTTGGCGCATTCTTCGCGCGACTGACGACCTGTGTGCGCGCGTGAATGGTACAGTGTGAATACAGAGACTGTAAAGGATGATGATGACGACGACGATGCGAGTGCGATGTGCGGCGGTGGCGCCGGCGCGAGTGCACGCGCGCGCGCGGGGGGCGACGCGGGCGACGACGCGCTCCGCGGTGAAGACGCGCGCGGCGGCGGATGATTTGAAGGATAAGCTCAGCGAAGTGACGGCGACGTTGAGTGAGAAGTGGGAGGAGTCCGATGAGAAGCCGGCGATTGTGACGCTTGGTGTGTACGGTCTCATTGGTCTCGTTGCGGCGAATGGGACGTTGCGGGCCGTGGACTCGTTGCCGCTCGTGCCAGACGTGCTCGAGCTCGTCGGGATCTTGTTCTCGGGCTTCTTCGTGTACCAAAACCTCCTTTACAAGCCTGACCGCGCGGCGTTGAAGGAAACCGTCACTAAGACGCTTAATAAGATTTTGTAATCAAGTAAACTCGCGCGCTCCGTGTGTACACAGAGCGGGTGACAAGATGCAGTAACGCAAGTTGAAATAAATGTCAATTGTGTCCTCCGCGGCGTTCCCTCGCGCGCGCGCGCGTACGCGACGATTCATAATGATTGCGCCTCAAATCTCGCGCGTGTGCGTGCGTGGTGTTAGAACTAAGGATAGTTTTTGTATTTCACGTAGAAGTACGTCTAGTTTTAGCGAATATAGGAAACCCAGAAGGAGACGACAAAGCCGAATATGGCGCCGTTTACTTCTTCGAGCCAAACACCTTCTCCTTTTCTTCGCTGGTTTGGAAGCGACCGTGGCCGAACTTGGAGCTCGTGTCGATGAACTTGAGCGTGATCTTTTCGGTCGCAACACGGCGGGTTTGCTTGAACAAGGATTGACGCAAGGTGATCAAACGCTTGCGCGGGCCGACAACGCCACCCTTGATCATGAGGTAGTCACTCTTGATGATACCGTAGTGCGGGAAGCCACCCATCGGGGTAATAGACTTCTCGGTCGCATCGTGGAACGTGGACGCACCGAAGGAATCCTCGCCAGCCTTGCCGATCTTGTAAACCTTCTTGTTGATTTCGGTACGGTGGTGGTAACCGTGTTGACCAGCGCGGGCCACGGTGTACGACACACGAGCCGGGTGCCAGGAACCAATGCACGCAACCTTGCGCAAACCACGGTGGGTCTTACGCGGGAGGCGGGTAACACCCCAACGGGTGATGACACCTTCGAAACCCTTACCCTTCGTAACGCCGATGAGATCGATCATTTCATCTTGTTGGAAGACAGAGTCAACCGGCACACCCTTTTCGAAGAGCGCATAGCCAAAGTCAACCTTGGCGGCAACATCACCACCGTTCACTTGGATTTCCATGATGTGGGCCTTCTTTTGCTTCAAAGACTTCACCTTGCGAACTTGGGTGTGGGCGATGACGCGGATGACGTCGCACGACTTCTTGAGTTCTTCGAGATCCTTGTCGATGGAGCCGTTGGTGTAGTTCTTGGCGTACTTGGTGAAAGCCTTCTTCTTGGACTTGAACCAGTTCTTGTAGAATCGACGTCTAATTTCATCGTTCAAGTGCTCAGCCCAGACGGTCTTCTTACCGCGCAAGCCCTTCGGCGTGCGCACGTAGCCGACGAGGCCGACGACGATCAACTCGGGGCATTCGATGATGGTCACCGACTCGCACGTTTCCTTCTTGTGCAACTTGGAACCCGGCTTGTCGACGTCACGAACAATGTGCGTCATACCAGCCTTGAAGCCCATGAAGGCGGTCAAGTGCGGCGGCTTGGACGCGTCATCCTTCGGGAAGGACTTCACCTTACCGCGGCTGCGCTTGGAGCGCTTCTTCGGCAAAAAGCCAAGGTTACCGAGACGAGGGTCTGCGTTGGGATGAAAACGAAACGAAACACGCGTCAGTCAACGCGTTCAAAACAATAATTCACGCACACACGCGACGCAACACGCGACCGCGTCGCACGGTGCGTCAAAATCCACGCGCCCAAGACGCGCGACTAGGGCTTTCGCATCCATCGGGTGCGCGCGATCGAACCCTCGCTGCTGTCGCTCGCGAACGCGCGAACGCATCACCGCGAGCGCATAACACGTACGTTCGAATTTACGGTGAGACACTGCGCGGGTAAAAATACGCGTCGAACGCGAGCGATCGTCAGTCACCGCGCATGAAAACATCACGCGCGCGGATGCAAACCCCATCGCGTAGGCGCGATCGACCCTTCCATCGTTCGCGCCTACGCGCGCGAGATCGTCGCCTTACGCGCATCGCGACGAGAGGAACGAAGACAAGATACACGGTCGCGTCCGTGGTCGAGACGATGCGCGCGCACGTACTCTTGAGTGTGTCACGCGTGCGCGAAAAAGAGGGATGGCGGGCGACGCGCGCGTGTGGTGTCCGCCGACGGTCGGTCGGACACGAGTGACGCCACGAATGTATCAATTTCCGTGCGTGCTATGGCTTACAACGTGTACGTCCTAGGCGACGATGATGGCTAATCGCGCTCGGCATCGATGCGCAAACGGTCTATTTTATCACGCAACGCTCGGACGTCGAGCGCCCAAGATGAAGGAAGCGTGATGTCACCGAGTTCGCGCGCGCGGCGTTCGAGGGCGTCGCGGGCGTCGGCGGCGGCTTGCGCCCGAGCGGCGCGACGTTCGGCGTTCAATCGACGCTGTTCGAGAACATTTCTGGCTCGACGTTCGCGGTCTTCTTCTAAAGTGCGACGAAGTGCCTCTTGCTCTTCTATGGCTTTTTGTTCGCGATCGCGCTTGCGTTTGGCGCGCTCGAGTTCGAGCAGAGCGTCCGCTTCCATGGAGGCGCGCGCCTGGAGGATGCGGCGCTCTGTTTCCTCTGCTTGTTCGCGCGCCTTGCGTTCGGCGGCGGTTTCTTTGGGTATTTTCAACTTTGTAGCCGTTCCCTTGGCTTCAGTGGATTTTTTCTCCACTTTTTTCTTCTTCGGTGGCTTGGGCTTTGGGTCGCTCTTCGCAAACTTTGCGTCGAGCGTCTTACCGTGAAACTCCATACCATGCAGCTTTGCAATTACCGACTTCACGGCGTCGCCATCGACGCATTCTATAAATATATACCCCATATGGCCACCTGTACGCGTCGGCACGCGGACGTTGACCACACCAGGCAAGTTCTCGGCGAGGCCTTTTACCTCTGCTTTCGGGACAGACTTGGACACGTTGGACACGTGCGCCGTGCGCACCGCTACCGTTGCCTCGCTACTCGACGCGCTCGCGTTCGATGACGCGCGCGATGGCGCACTATCATCGCTTGACATGGCCTTATCATCTTCATCTTCCTCGTCGTCGTCGTCGTCGTCATCAGCCTGCTCACCGTCCTCGACGCCCTCCGCGTCGTCCACGGGGTCCACTCGCGTCACTCGACCGATAGCCCCGGTCGAAATCCGCACCTTGATGCCCTCAGCGTGATAGCTCGAGTTCGTGAGAAAGTCCGTGATCGTCCCGATGGCACGGACATCCGCGCTAGGGTCGGCGCCAGGTCGTGGCGTGACGCGAATCTCCACGCGTTGGTGTAGGGCGAGAGCTTCTCGCCTACGCCCCGCCTCGTCGTCGCTCGCGGCTTTTGCCGCGCAGGTCGTCGCTGCACGCAATCCACGAAGTCGCTCTCTACCGTGGCGCGTCACTCGGCGCAGCGATTGAGGCGCATGCGTGCCGGCGCGCGCGGCCACGAGCGCGGACCTCATACTGAGGGTGTCGCGTCCACCACCGCGAACGAAGTCGCAGGACGTTTTCGCATTGGATATACTGCAGTCCTCACCCGTTGGTGCGCCGCGTTATTTTGTAAACCGCAATGCGTTGATCAGGAAACAAACTCTCAAACGGCGGTGGCGACGGCGGAGGCGTTTCTAGCACGCCCGGTTGTCTCATTTCTTCTATAGCCAACCCGCGAAGGTCGAGTTGCTCAAAAAAGTCAAGGTCAAGCGAATCGTAGCGATGCTTCGTGTGCGCGTAATAACACATCGCGTGCGGCTTTCTGAGCACGCCGAATAATACTTTCGGCAGCATGTGCGTACCGCTCTCATCGTACACCAAATCGGAACCGAGGACGACGTCAAAGTCATCCGCCGCGAACGAGCCTTCGCCAACCGTCACATCATCATCATCGAACGCATCCCAATCAAATTCACCACAACTCAATCTACCAAGCTTCTCAACATTGCCTCCAGACAATCGCGCGACGTTGCGCTCGATATTCAGCTCCAACCACGTCAACGCGCCTCCTTGCGCCGTCTCCGTCGCGCGCACCGCGCCCGCGTCTCGCGCATTCATCGCCACCGCGAACGCCAGCCACCCCACGCCGCTCCCGAGTTCGAGCACGCGCACGCCCGCGCGGTCTATCGCCGCTCGCGCGCTCGCGTCGCGCTCGAGAAACGCGCACAACGCGCGCGCAGCGTTCCATAAACAGTGTCCGGTCGTCGCGCGCGTCGTAATCGCCATGTAATCATCCATCGTCGCGCACGCGAACGACGCCGTGTCCCACGCCTCGTCGGCGTCGTCGTCGGCGTCGTCAACGCCGTCGTCGTCCGCCCGCGCGCCGGTCGCGGCGGCGTCGCGCGGCGGCGACATTGCGTCGCGCGCCGATGAGTAACGGTCGCGCATCACAACGCCGCGTGCGTCGGTGACGATGGATGCGCGACCGCCGCGCGCGCGCGCGCACGCGGCGGGCGTGGAATGCATCGCGCTGTGCGGCGTGGCGCCCGCGAGCGCGGTAGTGCGCGATGGGGACGGCGTCGTGACGTATGCGCCGGGAATCATCGATGCGCATCCAAAATCTTGGGCGTCCACGTCGACGTCGCGCGCGGGCGCGGAGTCGACGTGGATGAGCGTCGTGCGCGAGATGTTGCCGACGTTGACGCTTCCGCAAGGGGCGAGCGTGTACGGGGACGTGGACGTGGACGCGGAGGCGTGGGTGGGGGGAGCGTGCGCGGACGCGGAGGACGAAGCAGAGACGAGTACGTCGGACGTAGGCGCGTTGTCGTCGACGACGACGACGATACAAGGTGGTGGGGGCTTTATGCCAAAGCCAAGGGTGCGCGCGTACGTGGCGTACGTGCGTTTTCGAGGCGTCGTGCCCGAACAAAGTCGGCGAAAGTTGGGCGCGACGCTCGAACGCGCGGCGCTCGCGGATACGAGTCTATGTCTCGTCTCGCAGACGCCTCGGTTAGATGCATGGATGGATGCGTTGATGCATGTGTACGTTGAATGTTTCACGAAAACGCGCGCGCACCTGCCCGGATTGTCCGTGATAGCGTCGCAAGTTGTTGAAAGATTGGCGTGGCTGGACGAGCGCGCGACGTTGTTTCCAATTTGCGGAACGCTCGTGGTGCTCACGCCGAAGCGGCAGGGTGAGCTGCGAGGTGTGAATGGCGAAGCGTTTACAAACTGTAAGAGTGTGTTATTCAGCCATTTGAATGTTCGTGACATCTTTCGATGTTTGTGTGCGATGGCTACTGAGCGAAGAATACTGCTTAAGAGTGAGAATCCTTCAACGTTGACGAGATGCGCCGAAGCTTTGCGTGCGTTAATGCATCCACTGGTCTGGCAGCACGTATACATGCCGTGCTTGCCGAGCTCCATGCATGCGTACATCGCATCGCTTCCATCTACGACGCCTTATATTATTGGTAGCACGTCCGAACTAGCCTTGGATTATAGACGCGTGGTGATTTTGGATTTAGACGAGAAAAACTTTCTTACGAATGGTGGGGAAGCCATCGAAGAGGTCCCAGACGAACTATATCAGTCGGTGCTCTCGCAACTCCGCGAGTGTATCGGTGCGTCCAAGATAAGTGCAGATGCCAAGCCTGTGATGATGCAGTCAGAGTTCACAACCGATACGAATACAACGATTGCGAGTATTTTCAGCACGTTTTGGTACGACTTGCTGCGGTTAAATCATTTACATCGCTTCACGGTGAACGACTCCACGAGAACGGTTACCGGGGGACATTTAAAACTCCATGAGTACATGAACTCGTCGACTTTCAAGCGATGTACACTGATCACCAGGATATTGGACACCAACGCTTTCGTGTCCCTCTTGGAAGATGCCGAGACTCTGCGAAAGCAAAAGCTCATCACTAACGAGGAGGGTACCAGCCGTGGCAAATTTCGATCAACGCAGCTTTTGTCGCCTTTGGTAGCTCCGACCAAACCACGGATTGATAGAGTTGTCTCAACAAGCGCGTTCGCATCCTTACTGCCGCGTATAAACTTGAGCAGCGCGAGCCCTGCTGACGTGAATGGCAAAATTCAAGTCGACGGTGACGTAGCCGTCGTTGAAGAAGGCGCGGGCATGGACGCAGTGACGCACAGAACGTCACACGATCTCGACACGGAGGCGGCGCAAGAAGTGCCCCAAAACGATGGCGGTACAAACGAGTCAAAGCTGACAAGTTCAAGTTCCTTGGCAAAACGAGCATCTTGGGCGTGGATTAGGGACAAAATTAAACGCAGAATGGGATCAGACTCTCTTCCAAGTGATCGTTTGCTTTCGAAGGTGCTGAAAACTTCGGAGATTGCCGAGAATTTTGATTGGTACTACGACACGATGACAAAGAAGGATGCTGCCATGTTACGTGAGCTTGTGCAACAAAAACGCGAATTCTACGACCAAGCTGAAGAAGCAGATAACCGCGATCCCGTCTTCGAGCAAGAAGATGACGGTTTCGACAATGTCGATGGCTCTGCGGCTTTGGTGTATCCCGTTTTTGCCTCCACTGACGCCGCGGTCGCTGATGCGTTGGCGCAGCACGCTGCGAATCGCGATTATAAAAGTCTTCTCGCCGGTCTGGCGCGACAGTTGAAACTAGGAACAAACAAGCTATTTGCTGTTGCTTCGACGCTCCGAGCTGTCGTCATGCACGCGGATTCCGCTGGAGATGCAAAGTCTATCGCGCACGCGCTCCTCATCACGAGAGTATACCAACCTACGAACGTTCGACAACTTTGGCTTAGCGGGGCCACTCGATGGGATGATGAGAACCTATGGCGTTCCTTGATGTTGTTTAACGACGAACATGAATGGTTGAAGGGTATTGACGCAATGAGTTACAACAGTGATATCGTCTGCTGTTTCGCGCTCGTTGGTCTATCGGCGTCACAATCTTCAGTCTTATCGGACGTGCTCGAACACGACGTCTTAGAAATCTGCCGGAGCCGGAGCTCGACGAGTACGATTCAAAAGACGAATTTGACGTTGAATACAGCGGACACGTACGCGTCGATTTCATTTGAATCTTGGATTGAAAATCTGCGAGAAATTACGACTGTTGACTACGGCGTTAGAAATAGCTCCTGCCAGCAGGCTATTATTCCAGACTGCTGCCCGGCGGATGTGACTGAGACGATTTTGTGGAGTCGTTCGGCGATAACAGCGCTTGCCGTGCAGTCTGGTGTGGTTTCGTCACTCGTCGTAGTAGGTGGCGGTTACGGCGAAATCGCATTTTGGGCGCCGGAATCAGGCACCGTCACCAAGGGCCTGAGTCATACGGACAATTCACCAATATCGGCAATGACGTTCGTTCCGCGATGCACGAATGCGTTCGTTGGGCGTCAAAATGGATCGATCGAAATTTGGGATTCAGTAACGGGAGCGTGTACGTATTTGTTTTTAGAAGCGCACGATGGAAAACGCGTCTCATTCACGTCCTCCGTAGTAAATCAGGTAATATCCTCAGCTCCACTCACTGCGAGTGCTGGTAATGATGGTAGCGTGAAGCTTTGGGACGCTCGTCAAAAGGCTCAAAATCGAGCAACAAGCGTCATTCGAGGACACAAAGGTGGGGTGACAGCGTTTGCAACGCGCGACGCGCGAGGCGGAGCTGTGGGAAGTATTCTCACTGGAGACGAATCAGGCGTCGTGCGTGCATGGGATCCTAGACACGCCGCCGCTGGTCCAGTTGCTCTAGCGCGTGCACACAATGGGAAAGTGACCGCCATAGCGCCCCTTCAAAGATCTGATATGACGGCTAGCGCTGGACAAGACTGTGTGATTCGTGTCTTACGTCTCGACGGCGAACGCGGCGGCGATATTTCCCTATGCGGGCACCTCAGTGATATTACCTCATTAGCGGTCCTTCAAGACGACACGAAAGGGCGAGAACCTGTCGGTTCATTAGTCTCGGGCTCTGATGACGGCTATATACGCGTCTGGAGCGGGGGTGAGGTTGTGAATGATGTTCGAGAGCCTTGGAGATGCGTAAGCAATACGCGCGCTCACAATGGCGCCGTTAGTTGCATGACTACAGATGCCGGAACGGCGAAACGATCCAGTGTGTTGAGTTTCAAGTCAAACGAAAGCGCCAAAGATGCGGCGAATAAGATGTTACTATCCGCATCGGTAGATCACTCCTTTGCTAGTTGGAAGCTGTCGACGCTCAACTCCAGTTGGTTACCGTCGACCATGAGCGCTCCCGCAAAGGATTGCTCCTTCAACGCCACGTGCTCGATCATCGAAGGCCCACGTAGGCGATTATTCACGGGAGATCGCTTTGGCACGATTCGCGCCACAATTTGTCCCGAATAGAAGTTAGTAAAAGACTAAAAGTCTCGTCTTTTAGTCTTTAGTCTTTAGTCTTTAGTCTTTTGTAGTTGTGAGTTTCTCTCTTCGCTGCACCGCTGCTTCACACTCTCGCACGTCACCCTCAGCCACGATGAATGAATACGAGCGTAATCGTGAAGAAAGAATCGCGCGTAATAAAGCCGTGCTTGAGCGGCTCATCGCGTCTAATCCAGCACACGCGGCGTTACACGCGGCGGCATCCAAGTCACCAATCAAACGCGCGCACAAAGGCAAGCGAGAACCGGTAGACGAAAATGACTTGCGACGATCGGGACGGGTCCGCCGCTTGCCAGCACCAGTGTACACAACATTTGATATTCACGACCACCTCGGGGACGGGTTCAAGGCGGCCAAGCGCCCGAAGATGTCAGCAGATAAGAGCGAGACGTCGTCGCGCGCAAAACCGAAGGCGACGACGTCTTCTCGACCGTCGGCGCCGCCGAGCGCAAACTCACTCAAAGCCCTCAAAGCTCGATTATGGGACATGTACTCTACGTATTTAGGTGAGCCCATCCCCCCACCACCCGGAGATGGAGGCTTGAAAGCCGCGGTCGTTCGCGCGTTGAGCCCGGTGAGTAATCCAAAATTTAGCAAGATGAGCGGCATTCAAGAGTGGAAAAATTGCGTCGCGCTGTACGTTAACGTGGGCGATAAAAACGGAAACACGTACGAAAACGTATTCACGCGAGCTGGTTCACAAATCACATGGTTTGCGCAGCCTCGGCAGAATGAAGAATCTCCAGTCATTCAATCCATCGTCGCCACGCGTTCGATGGCTGAGGAGAGCGTCGAGGACGCGTGGAGACGCGCCGAGGAGGCTGAAACCGCGCCGAAATATGAGGACTGGCCCCTTCATTTGTTTTGTCGCATGGAAGGGTGTGAGTATGTGTATTGTGGTCGGTTGAAAATGATCGATTACGACCCCCGCAAGCACCCCATGAAATTTAACATGCGTCTCGTCGACGCGCCGCTGCTCAGAACGTCTGAACATTTCCTCGGTTTGGTTGACTTGGCTGACGCTGACGAGAAAAGTGATTGATGCACACGTTTTATTAGAGCTTATAACTAGGATTTTGCTAAATACTACACCGCGCGCTCATCACGAGTTAAACTCCTCTTCTTGGCGTTCTTGATCGAGCACTTGCTGCGCCATAGCTGTGGTGAGACTTTCCTTCATCGCGAACAACTGAGTGCGCAGGGACGCCGTGGAGTTGATGAGGCTTCCGGTTTCGTGATTGAGTAACTTGCCTGTTTCTTCTAACTTTTGCATCTTCACGCCACACGTCTTGAGCTGTTGAAGCGCCACCGCGAATTCAGCGTGCGATACTAAATCATACGTCGCCTGCAAATCCTCCAACTCTTCGCGTACGTCCTCCAATTTTTTGAAGCGATTATCAAACGCTTGACACGCGAAACGCAACTCTTCGCGCGTACAAGTTTTACTCATTCGAACGATAGCCGTGAGTACGACGCGCAACGCGCTAACTTCCTTCATGATTTCATTCTCCATCGCACTGACGTGGTCACTCAGCACCGTGAGCACTTGAGAGTACGCGTACATCTCTTTGATCAAGTTGCGCGACTTGCCTTTGATGTTCATCCTCGTCACCTTGCGCGCCTCTTTGCTCTTAAACTCCAACCACTGCTGCGTGAAATTTGCGCCAATCACGGAAATTGGCAACGCCGTGATGAGCACAGATCCTAACATTGTGAAAGCCGCCACAAATCTCCCACCAGTCGTCACCGGAACGGCGTCGCCGTACCCCACCGTCATGAGCGTCACCATGCACCACCAAAACGCGCGAGGAATGGAATCAAAATTGTCAATCTCGTTCTCGTCTAACGCGCCTGTAATCACCACCTTACCCTTCTCACAAAAGTAAATCAGCGCGCTAAACATCACTAGACCCAACACGAGCAAGAACCCGAGAATAATAAACATATCCGCGCTGTTAGACACGGCGGATACGATGACTTGAATCTTCTTTGCGCGACTGCCCAGGCGGAAAACTTTAACGACTCGGAACAGGCGAAATATACGCAGCACGCGCGCACTGGACGTGCCGCTCGTTTCTTCAACGCCGTCAAACCCAAACGACAACCCCGACACGCATAGCTCCACGTACCAAGGAACGATGGATATCAAATCCACCATGTTGAGTGGATCCTTGAACGCCTTCCACGGTTTCGGCGCGCACGAAATCTTGGTGACGTACTCGAGAGTGAAAATGAGCTGACACACCATCTCTACAATGTCCAAACTCGCCTTGCCAGTGTGCTCGGGCATCGTACTCGCGATGAATGAGCTGATCGACACCATAATGAGCGCAAACATCAGGCACTGAAACGCCATCGCCGCCGAGCTCGACTGCGGATCGCTCAAAAACGTGTACACATTCTTTTTACGCGACTTTTCCAAAATCTTATTCTTCGTCGTGGGCGTGATAAACTTGGCTTGCACGCGACGAATCTCATCTCGTACTTCATCTCCACTCACCGCTACGAATTCTATATTCAATTGATCCTTGGCTTCAATCCTTTCGCGTCGTTCGCCTCGTCGCACCGCGCTCAACAATTGATTCAACAACACCACCACGCGCACCTTGGTCCACAACGCGTGCGCACGCGTCTTCGCGCCATCGCTCGAGCGATACCTGCACAATCACAATCACGTTCACAATCAGTACACGACAACACGAACACAACCACGCGACGACGAACGCATACGCGACGCGCGCGCGAACGCCTCGGCGCCAATCCAATGCACCCACCTCACCCGACGCAACGGCGACGCCGTCGTCTCCCCCTCGCCCGTCGTCTCCCCGAACCGCACCGACCGTCGACGCGCGAGCACACCATCCGCGAACGCCTCGTCGTCGTGCATCAACTCCGCCCCACCCAGGGCGCCGCCCACGAACACCGGCATGGCTGGCGAGGGGAATGAGCGACGACGATGCGATTCGAAATCAAATCAAATCGTTTGCGTCGTTACGTCGATCGATCGCGTGTAGGCGCGGCGATGACGACGCGTGTCTACCGAGGACTGTAAATGCGACGTATCGCGCGAGCCGCGAAGGGCGAGTGCGCGCGTCGACGAGTGTGGTCGTGAATTCTGTGATTCTGAGGTGCATTCATGATGCTTTGCGTGGTATTGTACAAGGTGTTACGATGTGAAAGAATGTGTGTCGCGCGTGTCGCGCGTAAGATTCTGTGCCTGTGCCTGTGTGTGTGTGTGTGTTTATGACGCGAAGCGCGACGCCGGTCGTGGCACGGCGACGGCATCCGCGGCGTCCCGGTTGTCGTCGAGCGCGCCCATCGGCCGACGCGGGTGATGCTGAAGCCGCTGATGGTGCGCCTTGCGCGCGACGAATTTCGACGCCGGGCTCAACGCGCTGTCCGTGGGGCTATGGAATTTTTTAGGCGCGAATGCGCGCGGTGGTTCAGCCCTCGTCGTCGTCGTCGTCGTCGTCGTCGTCGTCGTCGTCGTCGACGACGAAGCGTCTGGAGCCACCGACGACGATGGGCCATCATCATCGTCCACATCGCCCTCGGCGCCGTCGTCGATGTCGTCGCCGACGCGTAACGATGCGAACGCGTGGATGTCGAGCGCGAGTGGACTCGTCATCGTCGTCGTTTTCCGTACCGTCGTTGCCGATGCGTTGGGCGTGTTCGTGGGTGTTTTCGGTGAGCGCATCATCGTCGGGCGAGGCGGCGAATGGCGGTTCGTACCCCTGAGCACATGTGCTACGGCGTCTATTCTACTACAGTGTCTATCTATCTGTGCGCGCGTTCACTACGTGGGCGGCGTCGACGACGCGACGGACGGTGCGCGAGACGACGGGTCAGGCGTCGATGCGGTGGTCGTCGGCGACGGCGCGCTGGCGTCGGTCGCGTAACGCGCGGGACGCGGCTTCAAAGGCGAGCCACTGGGCGGCGTTGGCGGGAAACGCGCGGGCTAGGATTGGACGCGCGCCGGCGTAGAGACCAGCGATGCCTTTGGTGCGATAGATATGCGCGAGGAGCTTCATGGGTGGTAAATCATGCGCATCGCCCGGGTTGGAGCATTGGAATAACGTTTTGGCGTTGTCGAGCGGGAGCGCGGCGCTCCAGGCGACGACGCCGCTCGCGCCGCCGCACGCCACGGCAGCCATGGCTTCGAACGCGAGCGCCTCGCGCGGGGCATCGAGTGCGACGGAGGCAGAATCGAAGGCGCCAATGCGATCGCGAGGTACTAAACTCTGGGTCACGTCCCACGCGCAAAAGTACGCGGCGCCGCACGCGACTTCTCGAATCGTCGTGTGCGAAAATCCTCTAAATAACCCAAACACCCCGTGCGCGCGCACGATGTCGGACGCACACCGCATGACCGACCCATTGCCAAAGCCCACTTGCGAGCGACACTTCACGAGCTCGAACGGCGTGAGGATCACGGACATGACGGCGCCGGCGAACGCGCCGGCGAACGCCGAAGCCGACGCGCGTTGCGCCGCCGAACTCGTCCCCGACGACTCCCCCCCGAGCGCGTACGCCCGCGCGCGATGATACGCCACGTAATTAAACGCCGTTTCCGTGCTCGCCCCGATCATGGGCGCGGCGACGCCGGCGTAGAACCCACGCACGCCTCGGCGCGCGTACAGCTCCCGGGACGTCCCCAGCGCACTCAACGCCGCTCCGCCGCTCGCCCGTCGCTGCATGAGCACCTTTACCGTGTCGAACGGGTGCCCGACGATCGTACACGTCGCACCCGCGGCGATGCCCGCGGCGAGATCGTCTCGAGCGTCTCTCGTCATCGTTTTTTCGTCACATCGGCATCGGCATCGGCATCTCGCGCGTTGTAGACTGCCGAGCGTCACTGCGCGCCGCACCGCCACACACGCGGTCGCCGTCGAAAGGCGCTGAAACATGGCGCACATGATATGGAAACACGACGAGCGCATCGTGGTGTACCCGCCGTACATTGACAGCACGCGCACGCACGCCGAAGGTCGACGGATCCCAAAGGACAGCGCCGTGGTGCGACCGCACGTGCTCGAACTTAAAGACGCGTGCGATCGCGCGCTCGGGTTGACGTGCGAGATTGAGGATAAGTGCTACTCGCGGGATATTTGGCAGCGCGGACGGTTGCGGATCGAGTGGAAGAACGCGGATGGGACGTTCGTGAAGGAGGAGCTGAGCACGCGCGGGGCGGTGCTCAAGGCGTTGGCCAAGGCGATCGCGAAGAGCGAGCATAGGATGAAGAATTTAGGCGCACCCGATGCGAGTTTGTTGACTGCTGAACAAGTGTTTGAAAAGTATCTAGCCGATGTCGCCGCGCAAGGACCGGCGGCGCCCGGACAAGGGAAGAAGGCGTTGGAAGCCAAGGCGGCGGCGGGGAAAGCGGGTTCGAGCAAAAAGAAAGGGAAAAAAGGACGCAAGTAATCGTTCGCAAAAGAGTGCGTTGTAATTCTACTTTTATTTAGGTAATTAAAAGAAATCGCCATCGTCCTCCATGCCGTCGAGTAAATCATCCAAGTCATCGATACCTGAGTCGTTGTCGATGCGGCTTCCGCGCGCCGCATCCTTGACGTCTGATTTTTTATCTTTTGGTGGGTAACGCATCGCTTTCACGGCTTCATTGTGCGTGTCGAGGCAAAACGCGATGCGAACATGGAATGCGTTTTGCGGTTCCTGCGTGCTGTAAACGTCTGTGGTTTCTTTGCTGTACATGACTGACGCCGAATGGTCGATGACGGCGTCGACGTTGCCGTCGCGAATCGCCTTGGCGACGACGGATTCAGCATCCTCAACGCTCGGTAATCCGAGCTTTTCAGCCACATCAGCGAGAGAAATCTTCGAGTACGCGGTGTTAATGCGCGTCAAACCTGTGCGGATGACGTTGGCGCGCAAGCGCGTGATCAAGTTCATGAGCTTATCCGCGTCGAACGTCGCCCCGTGCGTCTCCGAAGCCGCTTGAAACGCCGCCAAATCACCCAAACGCACCGCTTGAACGAGCGCGAAATACGGCGCCAACGCCACGCGCATTTCGGGCTGCGTCAATTCATTCCGTTCTGGGATTTCTCCTAATAACATGCGCACGATGGTGATCCATTTCAACAACTCCAGACGGAACCCCTTCGCCGACGTCGGCGCCTTTTGATACGCCTGCGTCAAGCACTCCTTGGCTTCGCTATACTCGAGCTGCACCGCACGAATGCGACCTAGGTAGTACAAGTATCTGCACTGTTGCTGAATCGACCGAGATTGCGGCAACGTCACTCTCGACCGCAACTTCTCCGCTTGGTCGTACAAGTTGTAGTGCAAATAGTTGCGCAGCAACAAGTTGACCAAGGTTTCTTGGCCGATTTCATCGAGACGCAACGCCGCCGTTCTATACAACGCCAACAACGTCGAACGGGCGTCCTCAAGCGAACCAAAACGCTCGTGCACTAATGAATAGTAAAAGTATACTCGCGCGGCGAGTACATCCATCGTTCTACGGTTAAAGTGTTTGATTCTATCAACCGCCTCGGCGGCGCACGCCAACGCGGCTTCGCCCGCGTCGCTGTCAATCAAATGCATCAAAACCACCAAGTACGCATACACCTCAGCCTCCGGAAGCGCACACGGGGTGATGTCATCCACACCCTCTACGCTCGCGCCGACGTCAGACGCCTTGACGCCGCTCACTTGGGCGCAACGCGCCATCAGGGCCTCTCTCGCGCCGCTCGACGCCGGCGTCGAAGCGCGCACGAACGCCGCAACGGTATCGCTCGTGAACTCCTTCCGAGCCAGCGCAGTCTATTCATGGCGATCGACGATACCACGACGAACAATCACGGTCAGCACACACACACACACACACACAAACACGCGAGACTGAGATGCTAATCTATTCGCAACGGAGCCAACAGAAACAATCGCGCGAGCGACGCAAACATACCTCCCGCAACGCCCGAGCGACGAATCGCGCCTCACCCTTGGCGCTCACGCCCTTCTCTATGTTTCCCACGCATCTCGCGAGCTGCGTTTCGGCACGAAAAACGTCAGTACGACGACACAAAACACCGCGATCTCATGCGTCAGCTGATCGATCGAAACGCATCACACGCGCGCGCGTATACGTACGATGTGCGGCACGTCCTCGCGCGACGGCGCATCCGTGGTCGCGGCGGTGGTATCGACGTCCATCGCCGCTGGTTCGACAGTCATGATGACGCGCGCGCGATCTCGAGGTCGTGGCGATTTGTGAGGCGTTGTGTCGCGGTCAACCATTTTAAAGCTCAAAGCTCGCGAGCGCTTAATGATGCGAGGTTTCGTGCGCGCGGGCGCGATCGGCGGTGTGATGTGTTCGTGTTAGATATACTACATGGCGTGCGCTATGGTCTAGGGCGCGCGGCGGTGGCGCGAGCGAGTAAATCGCGGACGATTTGGTCTTCGAGCGTGTCGGCGCCGTATTGCGGCGCCGAGCGTTCAGACGCGGATGCGTCGTTTTCTTTGATGGTCAAGTCTCGCCGATCGCCTTCTCGAGTGAACACGGTGACTTTTCTATAGCGTGATTCGAGTTCGTTGGCGATCACGGCGTCGAGGCTGTATCGTTCGAGGGATTTTCGTGATTTCGCGTCGAGAATGTTTGCGTCGGTTTCGAGCTTGAAGCCGACGACGTACGCCGACGGGGCCCATTCGCGCGAAATCATCCCGAGCATCTTCGGCACGGGTGAGAGCTTGAGCTCAAGTCCGTTCGTAGACGCATGTGCGTCGCTTTGAATCTTATGCGTGGGTAAATCACGCCAAGGCACGTAGAAATCGCTCACCGCCGCCGCTAAAACGACGACGGCTCGACCGCCTCGCGACTTTGCCTCCTCTTCCACCGCCTCACACGTGACTTTTAAATATGCCAAATACTCGTACACCGTTTTAAACCGTACCACTGTCAACCGTTTCGCCTCGACGGCGCGGCGTCTAATCGCTTCTTCGACATGCGCGCGATGAGGCTCGCGCGCCGTCGCCGTCGACGGCTCTCCCTCGCGTCCAGAGCTCGACAGCTCAAACGCATCAAGCGCGTGTCTCGCGCGCCCACGCGCACCAACGGCGTCGACGCCGGCGTTAAACACCCCACTCCCACCGTCGCGCTGTTCTCTCTCGACGGAATCCACGACGAGACGTTCGTGCGGCGTCACCGACCCGTCCCGTTGCACCATGACCACCTCCACGTCCTCTCTGGCTAAGAATTCCTCCACCAATCGCGC
>JACLAB010003402.1_pt1 | contig 52164 bp, 24 predicted proteins | sample 8027921 | NCBI WGS metagenome assembly JACLAB01 (sample SAMN15725117, study PRJNA655200) | protist metagenome | isolation source: fluorescence activated cell sorting (FACS) single amplified genomes of... | place: USA: West Boothbay Harbor, Gulf of Maine | collected 2000-07-19 | reverse complement strand
GGGTGCGCGTTCGACGCGCGATTCGAGCGTTGGATGCGCGTTGCGGTGCGTCGTCGCGCGATGGAGGCGAGGTAAACCTGGCGCCGGTGTTTGTGAAGCGTCCGCGTGGCGAGACAGGGGGGGGTGGCGAGGGGAAACCGACGAAAATGGTGTCATTAAAGCCACGCGCGCCGCCGCCGTGGATTCGGCCACCCGGAACGGCGTGCGTCGTCGATGGGTTTTATCACGACGTACCCTCGTGTGAGCATTGGTTTCTGACGCATTTTCATTCCGATCATTATCGTGGGTTGACGAAGACGTTTTGTAAAGGCACGGTGTACGCGACGCCGGAGACGTGTGCGTTGATTCGATTGAAGCTCGGCGTCGACGCGCGTTTCATTCGAGCGCTCGAGCCGTGGCCGGCGACGCACGTCGTGGATGGCGTACGAGTGACATTCATCGATGCCAATCACTGTCCAGGGGCGGTGATGATATTGTTCGTCTTTGACGCGGCGCAGAATAAGCCTCCGGTGTTGCACACGGGTGACTTTCGTTTTCATCCGAGCATGCGGTCGCATCCGGCGCTCGTCGACGTTTCGCGGCGCGGGGCGCATTTAATTTTAGACACCACGTACTGCGCCGTCGAGCGCGCCGGGATACCGAGTCAAGAGTACGTGTTACAATGCGTTCGAGACGCGGTGCTCGCGGAGAGCGTTAGTGGTCGGCGCGTGTTGTTTTTATTCGGCACCTACGCCGTCGGAAAGGAAAAAGTGTTTTGGCGCGCCGCCGAGGCGCTCTCTACAAAAGTCTACGTCGGGAAAACCAAGCGGCAAATATTAGCGTGCTTGAATCTCACGAGCGAGCAACGCGCGATGCTCACGACAGATGACACAAAAACAAACCTGCACGTCGTCGACATGGCGAGCACGAGTTTTAAAAAGATGGGGGCGATTTTAAAATACTACAAGTCGCGGTACGATTCAGTCGTCGCGTTCAAGCCCACCGGGTGGACGTTTAGTGCGGATAAAAAAACGACTCGAGCGACGTCGCGACGCGCGCGAGGGGCGTTGATACAATACGCGGTGCCGTATTCCGAGCACTCATCGTGCGCTGAGTTGAGGGAATTTGTCAAATTTATCAACGCGCGAAACGTATTTCCACACGTCGGCAACGACCGCGGGGAAAATTTAGCGCGCATGATGACCATCTTGCGCGCGTCGGATGACGAATTTCAACGCATGTGCGACGACGCGAACAAAGAAAATCAATCTTAGACTGCACTTAGGGAAACGTGAGAACATAGGCTGTAGCACTAGTAGAGTTCAATTCATTTCAACAACATTAAACAAACGGCGAGCGAGCGAGCGAGCGACGCCTTTAGACGAGATTGTCCATGAACGACGCGAATTCAGCCTCCTTTGCATCCGCCGGCGGCGGCGGGACGTATCCTAACTCACCCTCTTCGGGTTCTTCCATGGGCGGCGGAGGCACGTTCGCGGGCACCGCCATGGGCGCAACGCGCACCGGGGGAGGCGGCGGAACGACGACAGTCATCGCGGCGGGCGGCGGCGGTAAACCGGCTGAGCCATCCTCGGGCGGAGGCGGCGGAACGCCCGCCGAGCCGTCTTCGGGAGGCGGTGGCGGCACGAGGCCAGCCATGTGTGCAACCATCGGTGCGGTGTATGGGGGTGCGACGTAACCGCCCATCTGCTGCTGTAATCCAACGGGCACGACTGGGGGTGGCGGCGGAGGCGCGCGACGGAGCGGCGCTCCGCCCATCGCGCCTGGGCCGGGACCCATCATCATATTCGGTGGCGGTCCACCGAATCCACCACCGCCGCCGGCGAATCCTCCACCCATGTGAGCACCCATGCCGCCACCGCCAGGTCCTGCGTCGGGCGGACGCGAGTTTCCGCAACCTCGCCGTTTGCACACGACGTTGTTGGCGTAGTTGTGGTAGCCGCACGGTTCACAAATCCAATCTCCAGGTCGTACCGGCTGTGGCACGTAATTCGGTGCATGATTGTACCCGCCTCCTTGCTGCATCGACGGCATTCTAGCGCTGCTCGACGCGCCTGCACCGTCACCGAAACGACTCTGCTGCTGCGGCGGCGGCGGCACAGAGGTCGTCGCCGGCGCCGAGTTCGCTCCGCCGCGTTGCAAGTCACCCTTGCTCACGCCGATTTCATTCAAGAACGCCGTGTACTCTTGGTTCATCTCATTCGTCGCCGCCGCGCCTGCATCAGCGGACTTACCTGCGAGCGGACAATCGCGCGTGGGATGGCCGCCGTCGCCGCAAATCTTACACGTCACGAGCTCCACCGGAGCGCGATACGACGCGCTCTCCATGGCTTCGCGTTCGGGACAATTAGCCTGCACGTGCCCTTGCTGACCGCAAAATCGGCACGCGCCGAATGAGTCGACAAAAGTACCATTAATTGACGCTAATTCGCGCAACTGCATGCGCTTGTGTACGTTCTCTTCCTCGTCGATGGGGCGCAAAATGTGCCCAACCATCTCCGCCGCCGCGTCCACGCCCTCCCACGTCTCACCCAATATTACCACGTGTAATGGTTCATCCTCCTTATAATCCGTCTTGTGATCGCGGTGCGCACCAGGTTTAACGCTCCCCTTGCCTCTGAGCATGATTCGCGTGTTCGTCTCGCGCTCCATGCGTTTTTGCGTGTTCCCCCGCGGTCCTAAAATCAACCCGATAAAATTATACCCCGGATATTCATCCTCCGGCACGTACAATTTCCGCTCCTTCTTCCTCGGTCGCCAATCCACGGGCGGTGTAAACTCCCCAGGCGCGCAATTTGCCATGAGCCACTCCACGAGCTCATCTCTCTCGCGATACAACTTATCCTTCATCCGCGCCTCGCGCGTATTCACCTTGACCCCAAACTTGTTATACTTTGGCGGCGGACTCGGCGACCTATCGCTCTCCTCTCGCTCATCTCTAAAATCCCTCGTCGCCAATCGCTGATTCACATCTTGAAATTTCGCAAACCTCCGCATGACTTCCGGATCATCGCTCTTCGGCACCACCACGGGCGCCGCGAGCACGCCCTTGGCCGCCAAGTGCGCGTGAATCGCCGCCGCATCCGGAAGCACGATCTCCGTCGCCTCCGCGCTCGGCCCAGTGCCAAACATCCCCGGTGGCGGCGCCACGGACGACGTCGTCAACGCCACCGCATTGTTCGCGTCATCCGTGGTGTCCCAGCGGCTTTTACGCGCGCGTTTCCGCCCGCGACCGTCGTCATCGTCGCCCGCCGACATGGCCATGGAATCAATCAATCAATCAACGTCTCTCGCACTATCACCCGTCGTCCGCGATCTTCACGCGCGCACAACACGCGCCGATGAACGCTGTGCGACGCAGACGCGGATGCAGACGCGCCGTCCGCCGTCCGTCGCCGTCGAACCCGTCGACGAGTGGCGCCGTCCGACCCACGCCCCGAGTGGCTCAACCCTACTTAGGGTTTACATTGGTGGCGTGAACGCGACCCAAAAATTCAAAAAAAAAAAACAGAGGTGAAGACGACAGCTGACGCCCCGCGCGACACACGACGACGCACAGCGCGAGCGCGACGACGCACCGACCGTACACAGACGCATGAATAGCCCGCAACGCGCGCTGAAGCGCCAGCGCGAACAGGAGGCACGCACGGTGACGTCAGAGGCGGCTCAAGATGCCGCGCGCGTGGCCACGTTGAAGGCGTTAAAATTGAAAACAGTCGTGCGCGAGTCGCACGGGGCGAGCGCGACGACGCATTGCGAGTACGCACACGGTACGAGTAAGTGTTCGAATTTATTTGCCACGTGTGGGGGGGAGTTGGTGACGATTTATGATGATGAGCACTTTGGTGATCACGTGAGCGTGGTGGCGCAGTACGCGAACGCGAGCGACGAGAGACAACGCGGGGGACGGGTGACGAGCGTGGCGTGGGTGTCTTCTGGGTACGGTGATGCGAAAACGATGGCGGCGACGGGTCGTGGTGGTGATGGGAAAGAGAACGTCAATGGGACGTCGAATAAGAAGACAAAGGCACCGGCGAAGACCAAGACGGCTAAGGCGTCGGCGGCGCCCGAAAAGGAGTCGCGACGCGAGACGCACGAATTCGGCGACGCCGTGCTCGCGGTTGGGGACGAACATGGAGTGATTAGCGTGATTAGCGTCGCGGGTAATCGCGTTGTGGCGCGATTACACGCGCACGAGGGTGCGGTGATTGATTTATCGGGCGCGTGCGCCAAGGATGGATTTTTGGTGTCCTTGGGCGCGGATGGCGTCATGAAGACGTGGGACGTGTTCGGCGGCGAAGACGGCGAAGGCGAGTGCGTGGGCACGTATGTCGCTCGGGATGGTGCGTGCGTCGCGTGCAAGGCTGACGGCTCGGGCGCCGTCACGGGACATAAGGGTGGCGTCGTGAAGGATTGGACGTTTGCCGCCGCCGCGCCGACGACGTTAGCCTTCAAGGTGTCCTTTGGCCCGAAACACGACGTCGACTGCGTGCGCGTGGTGAACGACGTGGTGTTCGCCAAAACCACAAACATGTGCTTCGGAACGTTCGACTTGAAACGCAACGAAAGCTTGCACTCGTGGGAAGCGCCCAACAAGCACCACCGCGCCAAGGCGCGTCTCGATCCCACGCGCTTTGGAGTCACGAGCGACGGCGCGTTCCTCGCGTGCGGTGACGCCGTCAGCACCGGCATCGTCTACGCCTACGACGCTCGCACGGGTGAACTCGTGAGCGAACTCGAACCTCTCCGCGTCACCGGCGTCGTTCGCGCCGCGCACGTTTCCGACCACTGTCGTCACGTCCTCGCCTCCTACGGCCCGGGCGTCGTCTGGCGGTACGAAATCATCCCCGCCGTCGTCGACGACCTAGACCACACCGCATAGATGTCGAATCAAACCGAATCGAACCGAATCGAACCGAACGGCGCGCGCGCGCGTCACTGTGTGTGTTATACATATATACAAACCACCACGCGTCCGTCCGTTCCCGACCAATACACCAATCCTCCCATCATCCAGCATTGCGCGCCGCGCGTATCGTCCAATGTGGCGTCGCTTCTCGTCCGACGAACAGTGCGTCGAAGTTCGAATGCGGCGAACGACGCGACCGACTGACTTTGGTCGGTCGGTCGGCCTATGCGCCACTAATGTAAACCATACTGTTTACACATACACCTCAAAATACACTGCACTCGAGGCATCGCGCGGACGCGCGCGCAGACGCGTCTACGTCGCGACGCGCGCGTGATGCCTCGTGCATCACCATCCCTTCCCTTCTTCCTGCGCGTTCTCTTCGTTTTGCGTCGCCTTTCGTCGCGTCCTTCCTGACGCGAAGTCATAGGGGTCAACGACCAATCGTGTCCTCAGGATTCGACTCGTTCGAGAAAAAAATCGAGTCGACAGGTCGACAGGTCGACGTCGATGCGATGCGATCGATCGATCGATCGTGCGTTCGATCGATCGAATCGATCGATCGAGACAAAATGGTCCACAATGGCGACCACCACAAGTCGTTGGCGTGCTGTCTGTCGCGCTGGCGGCACACGCGACCGCGCGGTGATGTATGCATCGATGACGACCCTTGTGGGGTGCCACCGCACGACGACGACGACGACCGCGAAGACGACGACAAAGACGACGACGCGACGGGCGACGATCACGCGCGCGGGCGCGAGTAAAGGTACGAGAAGCGACGACGAGAGAGCGACGGCGATGAGGAGGTTTTCCGAATGACGATCGAGAAAGCGCGATCGCGAAGGCGCGCGATCGGCGACGCGGCGAACGTGTGTGGTGGTTGTGGCGCGCAGATGGGCGGGGATTGTGTGCGTGCGTGTGTGCGTGTGACGGTGGTGGCGATGCCATGGGCGCGCGACGACGACGACGACGATGAAGATGACGATGAAGATGTACCTTTTAAGATGATTACGGCGCTGGCGGACGCTGGCGGCTGGGACGCGACGCGACGGAGAGACTGACGATACACGACGTGTGATTATTTGAATGGAACGCATAGGGACGAACCCAAAGGTGAATGCGATTGCTGAGGTGGTGACGTCGAAGATGACGTCGTCGAACGAGGTGGCGACCAACTTGAAGTATCACGCGGCGAAGAGCACGAGCGCGTTGCCGATCGCGTTTGGCGTGCCGGAAATGTATCAAGCGACGGCGCAGAGCGTGCGCGAAGGCTTGGTTGAGCGCTGGAACGATACGTATGCGCACTTTCATAAGGAGAATCCCAAGCAAGCGTATTACTTGTCCATGGAATACTTGCAAGGGCGCGCGTTGACAAACGCCATCGGTAACATGGGTCTCACCGGCGAGTACTCTGAGGCGCTTCGCTCGCTCGGGTATACTTTGGAGGATGTGATGAGCGTCGAACGTAACGCTGGTCTTGGTAACGGTGGTTTGGGTCGATTGGCGTCGTGCTTCTTGGACTCGATCGCGACTTTGGATTTGCCGGCGTGGGGTTACGGCTTGCGTTACAAGTATGGTTTGTTCAAGCAAGGCGTCGACAAGTCCTCGGGTGAACAACTCGAGTGCGCCGACGACTGGCTCGAAGTTGGCAACCCGTGGGAAATTGCTCGCCCGCAAGTGAGCTACCCGATCTCATTCTACGGTAAGGTTGTCGATGGCAAGTGGAAGCCGGGTCAGCAAGTGCGCGCCGTGGCGTTTGACTCCCCGATTCCGGGTTACAAGACGCGCAACTGCATCTCTCTTCGTATGTGGGACGCGCAGCCATCCGCGGCGGAGTTTGACTTGGCGGCATTCAACGCGAGCGACTACAAGACCTCCATGGGCCCGACGAACTTGGCTTCTATGTTATGCGCCGTGCTCTACCCGGGTGACGGCACCCGCGAAGGTAAGGCGTTGCGTTTGAGCCAGCAATACATGTTGTGCTCCGCCTCTGTGCAAGATATTTTGGCGCGCTGGAAGGAGCGCGGTAACACCGACTGGAACACTCTCCACGAAAAGGTTGCCATCCAAATGAACGACACCCACCCGACGCTCGCTGCGCCGGAACTCATGCGTATCTTGATTGACGAAGAAGGCTTGAGCTGGGATGCCGCGTGGAAGATTACGACAAAGACTGTGGCGTACACCAACCACACCGTCATGCCCGAAGCGCTCGAAAAGTGGCCGCTCGATTTGGTTGAAGAGCTTCTCCCGCGCCACATGGAAATCATCAAGCGCATCGACGCTGAATTCATCGCGTCTGTCAAGGCTAAGTATGCGTCTATGCCGGCGGCTGAACTCAAGCGCTCGATTGACGCCATGGGTATCCTTGAAAACTACGTCACTCCCGAAGAGCTCGCCGCGCGCGAAGCCAAAAAGGTGGCCAAGGCTGCCGCTAAGGATGGCACCGTGTCCATCGATGAAGATGACGTCATGCCCGAAGCCAAGGTTCGCATGGCCAACTTGTGTTGCATTTCCGGTATGGCTATCAACGGTGTCGCGGCTATTCACTCTGAGATTGTCAAGGATGTCGTCTTCAACGACTTTTACAAGCTCTTCCCGGAAAAGTTCCAAAACAAGACTAACGGTGTCACCCCGCGCCGTTGGTTGGCGTTCTGCAACCCGGAACTCTCTGCGGTGATCACAAAGTGGGTCGGTAACGACTCCTGGATCACCGAGACCGACGAGCTTCGTAAGTTGGCTGACCACGCCACGAACCCTGAACTCCAAGCCGAATGGAACGCCGCCAAGCTGGCGCGCAAGCAAATTTGCAAGGATTACATCAAAAAGGTGACTGACATCGATGTCCCGATCAACTCCATGTTCGACATCCAAGTCAAGCGTATTCACGAATACAAGCGTCAATTCTTGAACATCTTAGGCATTATTTACCGTTACAAGCAAATGAAGGCGATGACCCCGGAGCAACGCGCCAAGTGCGTGCCCCGCGTGTGCGTCTTTGGCGGTAAGGCGTACGCCACCTACATGCAAGCCAAGCGTATCGTGCGTCTCATCAACAACGTTGGTTCCGTCGTGAACAACGATCCGGAAATTGGTGACCTCCTCAAGGTGGTATTCGTCCCCGATTACAACGTTTCCTTGGCGGAGACGTTGATTCCGGCGTCTGAGCTCTCGCAGCACATCTCCACCGCGGGTACCGAAGCGTCTGGCACTTCCAACATGAAGTTCCAAATGAACGGTTGCTTGATCATCGGTACCCTCGATGGGGCTAACGTCGAGATTCGCGAGTGCGTGGGTGAAGAAAACTTCTTCTTGTTTGGTATCACCGACCCTGAAGTCGAACCGGCGCGCGCCGAACGCGCCGCCGGCAAGTTTGTCGCCGATAAGCGCTTCTTGGAAACTGTCGAATACGTCCGCTCTGGCGTGTTTGGTGATTCCTTCGAAGAGCTCTTGGGTTCTCTCGAAGGTAACGAAGGGTTTGGCCGCGGCGATTACTTCCTCGTCGGCAAGGATTTCGCCTCCTACCTCGAAGCGCAAGAACGCGTCGACGTCGCGTACGCCAACCAAGCCGGTTGGATCGAATCTTCCATCAAGTCCACCGCGTTCAGCGGCAAGTTCAACTCTGACCGTACCATCGACCAGTACGCGAAGGAGATTTGGGACATCAAGCCGTGCACCGTACCGAACCGCCCGTAGGACGTTTCTCACGACAACGAACACACAAACAACAAATCAACGAATGACGTTTGTCATTGATCGATGTCCCGCCGCGTCGCGCGCTTTGCAAAACACTGTAGCTGTTTAAAATCACATTTTTACCATCACACACATACAATCAATCATCGAAATAAAATATACGATATCACGTCGTTTTCCACGCAATCATCCACGCCCGCACGCGATCCATCGCCCACCCTAAGCGCGCGACGTCGACGACGTCGCGCACGTCGCGACATTGCGCGCGTCTGCGCGCCGCGCGCGCACAATTCGACACCGCAAACACGCCTCCACGCACACACGTGCGCGTCGACGCACACCACGCGTACAATCCTTGATCGTCGTCCTCACCCACGCACCGTCGGCACGTCCGCGCCCCAGAACCGACGACATGGTCTTCAACACCATCAGCAAAATCTTTCATCAAAAACTGTCTCAACGCCAGCACCACCACCGACGCCATGATGGGCATCATCCACAGCGTTCGCCCATCGCGCGCGCGCGCGCACCGAGAACCGATCGCGCACGACATCACCGTCGCCATCGCCATCGCCATCGCCGTCGCCATCGCCGTCGCGCGTCGCGTAATGTGGGATTGATTTGGGACGTGTTCAATCGACCAATCATGACCAAACAGTTATTGAGGGACTGAAAGGAAAAAGGGAGGTAGATTGGCCGAGCCGCGACGTCACACCGCGACGGTGGCGCGAGACGCGCGACCAGAGGCGACGAACGCGAGACGCGACGCGACGACAGATCTCTTCTCGCGCGCGCGTCGCATCCATCGCACCCGCGCGATCGATCGCCCGTCGAGAGAGACGACGGAAGCGGTGAACGTTGTGATCGAGGGTAAACCGGCGGCGGTGTGCGACCGATCGCGCAATGTCGAGCGATGACGCGCGCGATGGGGACGATATGGATGTTGGCGTGAGCGAGGAGATTGCTGAGAAAGGTGCGTGTGTGTTCGTGCGCGCGCGTGTGCGGTGGAGAGCGTGGTAGGGAGAGGGAGAGGGGCGGACGAGAGGGGCGCGCGCGCGAATCGCGAATGCGAAACACGGCGTCGTCGGACGCGCGCGACGAGGCGTGTTGACGCGTGATGTGCGATGCGCGAGAGACTGACGGGTGAATGTGTATTGTATTTGTTGTTTTGTCACGTACAGCGCGTAAATGGCAGGCGTTGAATGCGAAGAGATATGGGACGTCTAGGAAGTTTGGGTACGTGGAGCCCGCCAAGGAGGAGATGCCGCCCGAACACGTGCGGAAGATCATTAAAGATCACGGGGATATGTCGTCGAGGAAGTTTAGACACGATAAGCGCGTGTATTTAGGGGCGTTGAAATTTGTTCCGCATGCTGTGTATAAGCTTTTAGAGAATATGCCCATGCCTTGGGAGCAAGTACGACACTGCGAAGTAATTTACCACATCACCGGGGCGATTACGTTTGTCAACGAAACGCCGCGCGTGATTGAACCGGTGTTTATCGCGCAATGGGGCACGATGTGGATCATGATGCGTCGGGAGAAACGTGATAGAAAGCATTTTAAGCGCATGCGATTTCCTCCGTTTGACGACGAAGAGCCGCCGTTGGATTACGCAGACAACTTGTTGGACGTAGACCCACTCGAAGCGATTGCGCTCGAGTTGGATGAAGATGAAGATGGCGCCGTCGCAGAATGGTTTTACGATCACATGCCGCTCAAATGGACAAAGTTTGTCAATGGTCCGAGTTATAAAAAGTGGCAGCTGCCGTTACCCGTGATGGCCAACTTGCACAGGTTGTCTTCGCAGTTGTTGAGCGACTTGACGGATAAAAATTACTTTTACTTGTTTGACCACAAGTCATTCTTTACCGCCAAGGCGCTCGGGATGTGCATTCCGGGTGGACCAAAGTTTGAGCCGTTGTTCCGTGATATGGATCGCGCTGATGAGGATTGGAACGAATTCAACGACATTAACAAGCTCATCATTCGCAGCGCGTTGCGCACCGAGTACAAGGTGGCGTTTCCGTACTTGTACAACAACCGCCCGCGAAAGGTTTCGCTCGCAGCGTATCACACGCCGATGGTGATGTTCATCAAAACGGATGACCCGGATTTGCCCGCATATTACTACGATCCTCTGATTCATCCGATCGCGTTTTATAGATCCAACAAGGATGACAAGAAGACGGATGGCGACGACGAAGAGGATGATTTCCAATTACCCGACGGTATCGAGCCGTTCTTAGAAGAGGCGCCGCTGTACACGGACAACACGATGGGTGGTATTGCGTTGCTATACGCCCCTAGACCATTCAATCTTAGAAGTGGACAGACTCGCCGCGCGATGGATGTGCCGCTCGTAAATAGTTGGTTCCACGAGCATTGCCCGTCGGGTTACCCAGTGAAGGTGCGCGTGTCGTATCAAAAGTTGTTGAAGAACTTTGTGTTGAATCAGCTTCACAAGCGTCCACCAAAGCCGATGAAGCGTAGAAATTTGTTCACCGCGTTGAAGAAGACCAAGTTCTTCCAGTGCACCGAGCTCGATTGGGTCGAAGTCGGTTTGCAAGTGTGCAGACAAGGATACAACATGCTCAACTTGTTGATTCACCGGAAAAACTTGAATTACTTGCACTTGGATTACAACTTTAACTTGAAGCCTGTGAAGACGTTGACGACAAAAGAGCGTAAGAAAAGTCGTTTTGGTAATGCATTCCACCTCTGCCGTGAAGTGCTACGTCTGACGAAACTCATCGTTGATTCCAACGTGCAGTTCCGCCTCGGAAACGTCGACGCGTTTCAACTCGCCGACGGTTTGCAGTACACGTTTTCGCACGTCGGTCAGTTGACTGGCATGTATCGTTACAAGTACAAGTTGATGAGACAAATTCGCATGTGCAAGGATCTCAAGCACTTGATTTACTATCGGTTCAACTCGGGACCTGTAGGCAAGGGTCCGGGTGTCGGTTTCTGGGCGCCAATGTGGCGCGTGTGGTTATTCTTCTTGCGCGGCGTCGTCCCGTTGCTCGAACGTTGGTTGGGTAATCTTCTCGCGCGCCAGTTTGAAGGTCGTAACAACAAGGCTGTAGCAAAGACTGTGACAAAGCAGCGCATTGAGTCGCACTTTGACCTTGAATTACGCGCCGCTGTGATGCACGACATTCTCGATTCCATGCCGGAAGGCGTCAAGCAAAACAAGGCGCGCACGATTTTGGCGCACTTGAGTGAGGCTTGGCGTTGTTTCAAGGCGAACATTCCTTGGAAAGTACCAGGAATGCCCGCACCAATTGAGAATATGATTTTGCGATACGTCAAGAGCAAGGCGGATTGGTGGACGAATGTTACGCACTACAATCGCGAACGTATTCGTCGAGGCGCTACGGTGGATAAAACCGTGTGCCGCAAGAATCTCGGGCGTTTGACGCGTTTGTACTTGAAGGCTGAGCAAGAACGCCAGCACAACTACCTCAAGGATGGACCTTACGTCACGCCGGAGGAAGCGGTCGCCATCTACACCACGACGGTGCATTGGCTCGAATCTCGTCGATTTTCGCCCATTCCATTCCCTCCGTTGTCTTACAAGCACGATCGCAAGCTGCTCATTCTGGCGCTCGAGCGCTTGAAGGAGAACTACTCTGTGTCTGCGCGTTTGAATCAAAACCAACGCGAGGAGTTGGGGCTCATCGAGCAAGCGTTTGACAATCCTCACGAGGCGTTGAGTCGCATCAAGAGACACCTTTTGACGCAGCGTGCGTTCAAGGAAGTGGGTTTGGAATTTATGGATTTATACTCGCACTTGATTCCCGTGTACGAAATTGAACCGCTGGAAAAGATTTCCGACGCCTACCTCGATCAGTACATTTGGTACGAGTCTGACAAGCGTCAACTCTTTCCGAACTGGATCAAACCTTCGGACACCGAACCGCCACCGCTGCTCGTGTACAAGTGGTGCCAAGGCATTAACAACTTAACCGACGTTTGGGACACGAGTGAAGGTGAATGCGTCGTCATGCTGCAAACGCGATTTGAAAAAATGTTTGAAAAGGTTGACTTGACGTTGCTCAACCGCCTGATGCGTTTGATTGTCGATCATAACATTGCAGATTACTGCACGGCGAAGAACAACGTGGTGATTTCTTACAAAGACATGAGTCACACGAACAGCTACGGCATGATTCGTGGGTTGCAATTTTCGTCATTCATGACGCAGTACTACGGTTTGGTTTTGGATTTACTTTTGCTTGGTTTGACGCGCGCTTCGGAAATCGCTGGTCCAGCTAATATGCCAAATGAGTTTATTTCTTACCGCGATGTGGCGACGGAGACGAAGCACCCGATCCGATTGTACTCTCGTTACATAGACAAGGTGCATGTGCTGTTTAGATTTACCGCCGACGAATCGCGCGACTTGATTCAACGATACTTGACCGAGCACCCAGATCCAAACAACGAAAACATGGTTGGATACAACAACAAAAAGTGTTGGCCGCGCGACGCGCGCATGCGTTTGATGAAGCACGACGTCAACTTGGGTCGAGCCGTGTTCTGGGACATCAAAAATCGTCTGCCGCGTTCGTTGACAACGCTCGAATGGGACAACGGTTTCGTGAGCGTGTACTCTCGAGACAACCCCAACTTGTTGTTTTCTATGTCTGGTTTCGAAGTGCGCATTTTACCCAAAGTTCGCATGGCAACGGAGCACTTTACTAACAAGGATGGCGTCTGGAATTTGCACAACGAGCAAACCAAAGAGCGCACGTCGCAGGCATTCTTGCGTGTCGACGACGAGGCGTTGAAGTCATTCGAAAATCGCATTCGTCAAGTGTTAATGTCCTCCGGTGCGACGACGTTCTCCAAAATTGTCAACAAGTGGAACACAGCGTTGATTGGATTGATGACGTACTACCGCGAAGCGACGATTCATACCGCTGAATTATTGGACTTGCTCGTCAAGTGCGAGAACAAGATTCAAACGCGCGTGAAGATTGGATTGAACTCTAAGATGCCCAGTCGATTCCCTCCCGCGGTGTTTTTCGCGCCAAAGGAAATCGGTGGTCTTGGTATGCTCTCCATGGGGCACATTTTGATTCCTCAGAGTGACTTGCGATACAGCGTGCAGACGGATTCCGGCATCACGCACTTCCGATCGGGTATGACGCACGAGGAGGATCAACTCATTCCAAACTTGTTCCGGTACATCCAACCTTGGGAAGCTGAATTCAACGATTCACAGCGCGTGTGGGCAGAGTACGCTTTGAAGCGGCAAGAGGCGCAGGCGCAAAACCGCCGCTTGACGTTGGAGGATTTGGAAGATTCGTGGGATCGCGGTATTCCTCGCATCAACACGTTGTTCCAGAAAGACCGACACACTTTGGCATACGACAAGGGTTGGCGCGTACGACTTGCATTCAAGGAGTACAGCTTGACGAGGCAGAATCCATTTTGGTGGACGCATCAGCGTCACGACGGTAAGCTTTGGAACTTGAACAACTATCGCACCGACGTCATTCAAGCCCTCGGTGGCGTGGAAGGTATTCTCGAGCACACGTTGTTCAAGGGTACGTACTTCCCGACGTGGGAGGGCTTATTCTGGGAAAAAGCGTCAGGATTTGAGCAGAGTATGGCTTACAAGAAGCTTACGAACGCACAGCGAAGCGGTTTGAACCAAATCCCCAACCGTCGTTTCACGCTCTGGTGGTCGCCGACGATAAACCGAGCAAACGTCTACGTTGGTTTCCAGGTGCAACTCGATTTGACCGGCATCTTCATGCATGGTAAAATTCCAACGTTGAAGATTTCTCTTATTCAAATCTTCCGCGCGCACTTGTGGCAAAAGATTCACGAATCCGTCGTGATGGACTTGTGTAATGTCTTTGACCAAGAGCTCGACGCGCTCGAAATTGAAACCGTGCAAAAGGAGACGATTCACCCGAGAAAGTCATACAAGATGAACAGTTCATGCGCTGATATATTGCTCTTCGCTGCGTACAAGTGGTCGATCTGCAAACCGGCGCTGATGGGTGAAACCAACGACGTGTTCGATCAAAAGAGTTCAAACAAGTTTTGGGTTGACGTGCAACTTCGTTGGGGTGACTTTGATTCGCACGACATCGAGCGCTACACGCGCGCCAAGTTCCTTGATTACACCACGGATAACATGTCTATCTACCCTTCGCCGACCGGAGTGATGATTGGTATCGATTTGGCATACAACTTGCACTCGGCGTACGGTAATTGGTTCCCCGGATGCAAGCCTCTCGTGCAGCAAGCCATGGCGAAGATTATGAAAGCCAACCCGGCGTTGTACGTCTTGCGCGAACGCATTCGTAAGGGTCTTCAATTGTACTCTTCTGAACCCACGGAGCCGTATTTGAATGCTCAAAACTACGGCGAGTTGTTCAGTAACCAAACGATTTGGTTTGTTGACGACACCAACGTGTACCGTGTGACCATCCACAAGACATTCGAAGGTAACTTGGTGACCAAGCCGATTAACGGGGCGATTTTCATCTTCAACCCGCGCACTGGTCAGCTTTTCTTGAAGATTATTCACACCAGCGTATGGGCTGGTCAAAAGCGTCTCGCGCAGTTGGCCAAGTGGAAGACTGCTGAAGAAGTCGCGGCGTTGATTCGCTCGCTCCCGATTGAAGAGCAGCCCAAGCAAATCATCGTGACTAGAAAAGGTATGCTTGACCCACTGGAGACACACATGTTAGACTATCCAAACATCGTGATCAAGGGGAGCGAGTTGCAACTGCCGTTCCAAGCGTGCATGAAGATTGAGAAGTTTGGTGATCTCATTCTCAAGGCGACGGAACCGCAAATGGTATTGTTCAACATTTATGATGACTGGCTGAAGACTATTTCGAGTTACACGGCGTTTAGCAGACTCATTTTGATTTTGCGTGCGTTGCACGTCAATAACGAAAAGGCAAAGATGATGTTGCGTCCTGACAAATCTGTCGTTACGCTTCCGCATCACGTCTGGCCAGACTTGACGGATGAGCAATGGATCAAGGTTGAAATTGCGCTCAAGGATTTGATTCTCGCCGACTACTCTGCGAAGAACAACGTTAACGTCTCTGCGTTAACTCAAAGTGAAGTCCGCGATATCATTCTCGGTGCCGAAATCACTCCGCCTTCTCTTCAACGACAAGAAATCGCCGAAATTGAAAAGCGCGGCCAAGACGCCAACCAACAAATTGCTGTTACAACGAAGACGACGAATGTGCACGGGGATGAGCTCATCGTCACCACGACGAGTCCGTACGAACAAGCGACGTTTGGCAGCAAGACGGATTGGCGTATTCGAGCCATCAGTGCCACCAACTTGCACTTGCGCGTGAATCACATCTACGTCAACAGCGACGATTTGAAGGAGACTGGCTACACGTACATCATGCCCAAGAACGTGTTGAAGAAGTTTATCACCGTTGCCGACTTACGAACGCAAATCGCTGGTTACATGTACGGCGTGTCGCCGCCTGACAATCCTCAAGTCAAGGAGATTCGGTGCGTCGTCATGCCGCCGCAGTGGGGTAACCACAGCGCGGTTAACTTGCCGTCGACGCTTCCAGAACACGACTATTTGAGCGACCTCGAGCCACTCGGTTGGATCCACACCCAACCAAACGAAAGTCCGCAACTACAGCCGCAAGATGTCACGCAGCACGCCAAGATTTTGGAACAAAACAGCTCTTGGGATGGCGAAAAGTGCATCATTTTGACGTGCTCATTCACCCCGGGTTCTTGTTCGCTCACGTCGTACAAAATCACCCCAGCCGGTTACGAATGGGGGCGAAACAACAAGGATATGAGCAGCTCAAATCCTCAAGGGTACGCCGCGACGCATTACGAAAAGGTACAAATGTTATTATCAGACCGTTTCCTGGGCTACTACATGGTCCCCGACGGCGGAAGCTGGAACTACAACTTTATGGGCGTCAAGCATAGCGCGGGTATGAAGTACGCGTTGAAGCTCGCCAACCCGAAAGAATTTTACCACGAAAGTCACCGTTCGACGCACTTTATCGATTTCGCCTCCATGGAAGCCACGAAACCCGATGAAACAAACGTCGACAACGTCGATAGACAAGACAACTTTGCGTAGAGTACGAAATAACATCACATTGTAAAACACGTAAAAAGACATAAATGAATTGTATTTCTTTTGCATCATCGGTTTCTAATACAAGCGTAAACTTCCCGTCACAGCGTCAATGGCACTCGCTGGTCCCGGACCAATGGCGAGCACGGTAGTCGTGCCGGGATCGACCTCTGTTCGCCCGGCGTCGACAACCAAATAGTGCGGCAATCGATTTCTTTTCGCTTCCGCCATGATTCCCTCTAATTTACTTTTTGATCCCACGCCGAGGGTGACTTTCTTTGATCCGTCGGCTTCCCAGCGGCCAACGAGCATCGCGTGACTGTCCGCAAACAACTGCGAAACGACGCCCACCGCCGCGTGCGCGCACTGCGCGCCCAACTTTCCTCCCGACATCGGCACATCCGTGCGCGCGACTAAAACCATCTTATACTCCTCCGCACTCGTGCCAACGTCGGAAATCTTCGTCGGGTCGCCATCCTCGTAGTCGTCGTCTAGTATCTCTATGATTGGCCCCGAACGCTTTGCCGCCTCGGCGCGCTCGCGCTTTATGCGTCTCGCCGCCTCACGCTTCGCTTCATACGCCCGCGTGGCGTCCGCGATGCGCGACTTTACCACGTGCTCGGTGAACCACATCGCTGACAAAAAACCACCCGCGAAGCCAAACGCGGCAAACCGAAACTTTGGTTTGAGAAACCACACGCCGCCGCCCAACCCGCTGAGGCGCGTATTTCGTCGACGTCGCGTCGATTTCGCGGGCGCTTTCGGCGCCACGGGTTCGGTGGCGACTACAGAGGCGTTGGCGCCCGTGGCGCGCGCCATGGCATCTCGCGTACTTTGCGTGACGCCGCCTCGAGACATGTCCCGTGTCGCGCGAGGCACAGTGTGAGGTTGGCTACGTTCGCATCGTACACATTCTATTCGCTACTGTGCTAAGCTAAAATTACCCACCGACGTCGCGCGTGGCGTCGGCGTGTTGCTGCCAAATACGCAACAATTTGGCGCGCTTCGTTGCGTCGAGACTCGCGAGTTTTTCGCGCTTGGTTGTTTTTTCCCGCAACGCGCGCTCGCGTTCGAGAATTTCATTGACGCGCGCGTCGTGTTCGGCGATGAGTGCCGTGCGACGAATGCGCATATCGAGGTCACTCCATTTCGCGCGCATGCCTTGCACGCGCATGTCTTCAAGTTTCACCTCGAGTTCGCGTTCAAACGCTTCTAATTGGGTGTCAATTTTGATTTCTAGCAATCCATCCGCCACGCGCGCTGCGGCAATGTAATCCTCCCACCGACGCAAACCGTCTCCGAGTTCACCCTCGCCAGCGAACGCCAAATCTCGCCCAACGATGAGTTTTTCGTTCCAATTTTTCGGTGCCGCAGCGCGCTGACGCTGATTCTCCTGAAACTCGCGCTCGATGTCGTCGTAGCCATCCGAATATTCGTCGCTCCAATAACTGTCGTCGTCGTCGTCTGAATCCGTAGTATACTCATCCGACACCTCAGCCGGCGCGTGGTCATCGTGGCGGTTCATAAACTGACCACGACCATCATGCATTCGCATGCTTTGCGGCCGCGTGCTCGAGCTCATCGCAGATTTCGCCAAGAAATCCGTCCGTCGGCTCATGAGCTGCTCCCGCGGCGCCTCCGCAAACGCCCTCGCGCGCACATACTTTAACGCCGCCTCCCGCCGCCTCTTCAACGCACGCCGCTCGTCATCCGTCAACGTCCCTAAAAACTCCTTTCTCTCGAGCTCATCCGTGTATTTCGCCACCTCGCGCTCGGCAGTCGTCCAAAATACGCGCACCAATCCGTCGCAGCACAACACCGTGTCTCGAACGCGCGCGCACTTTGCGCCTTTCGCGCACCACCAATCGCGCGAGCACTGCGCGTCGCCGCATATCACCGAGTAAAAGAACCCACACACGTCTTCGCGCGCGATCTCTTCCTCGAATTCGGCGTCAATCTCCTCGACGCGCGCCGGTTTCTTTGCGTTTGACATGGACACAGCGCGCGTCACTCAGTGACGTTCATCCGCCATGACGACGACGACGCGCGTCGCATCGTCCTCCATGGCGACGACGACGGCGACGACGCGCGTGGCGAGTGTCGGGCGCGCGGGCGCCGCGGTCGTTCGGCGTCGCAGCGCGGGTGACGGCGAGCACGGGGTGCCGGAATCCGAGCGACAGATTGAACGCTTTTGGCGCTTGTGGACCGGCTCGGCGAATTGCCGCGCGCTCGTCACCGCGAGCGCGCGCGGGGCGTGGCCGCGCGACGCAGCGTTCGTGGAGTCGCGCGTACGCGCGCTCGTGCGGGTGTTTGATCTAGAATCTACGGGCGTGGACGTGGCGGTGGTGTGCGCGAGGGAGCCGCGCGTGTTGACGCTGACGGCGGAGGACGCGACGCGCGCGGTGGTTCGTTTGAAGCGTGCGGTGCCGGAAATAACCGGGCGCGTGTTGAATCTTGCGCCCGGATTACTGTTGTGCGACGTGGATGCCGTGCGCGCGGCGCGGGTGGCGCTTGAGGGTGAATACGGCGCGATGGAAGCGAAGCGACGCGTCCGCGAGTCGCCCGACGTATTGTTGGACATGTTGAACTTTTTCGACGACGACGGCAGACATGGCGATGAAAAGACGCGACAATACACGCGTGCGGTACCACCGGTTGGGGACACGTCCGCTGTGGACGCCATGCTCGCGAATAGAGAGAGCGCCGCTCGTAAGTTTCACGTAAACCGGGACGACGTCGTAGGCGGGACGTCGACCAGGCGCGCGAAATAGCATTAGGAACGTAGCACCACCGCTCGCGGTGATTGATTTGATACATATATATTCATTCGTCTAGGACTTGGGCAGAAGGCTGCGACGCGAGCGACGATGCGTGGACGAGAAAGCAAAAAACGACTCCAACCGTCAACGAAAACGTGGAAACGTCACAGTTCGCACGCACGCGCGAGAGCGAGACAAAGCGCGAGAAGGCGATAGCGTAGTGAGCACGTTACGCGTCGTCTTCGTTGTCGTCTTCGTTGTCGTCGTCTTCGTTGTCGTCTTCGTTGTCGTCGTCCTCGTGCGTGCGTCGTCGTCGATTGATTAATTTCTAACTTCAACATGACGTCCGAAATGTTTAGTCCGCGGGGAGACTGCACCGACGAGGCGACGAGTTCAACGACGAGTCGTCACCTCGAGCACGTCGAACGCGCGTTTCATCGCATGGTGGAGAGCTCGCGACGAAGGCTGAATATACAAGCGTTGCGAGCGAAGCGCGAGACCAAGGTGGTTGAAGAGGACGTTCTTAAGCACTCTGGAACGGCGTTGGCAAAGGCGACGAGCGCGATGCACAACCTCGTACAGACGCGCGCGTTCCAGTATTTTTACATGGCGTGTATATTTGACGTGGCGCTGATGAGTTTTCTGGCGACGGTGAAACCGTCGGAGTTTCGTGGCGAAGACTTTATATACTACAACTTTCTCGTGTTGACGTGGTGCTTTGTCGCGGAGTGCGCGCTGAAAATTATGTCTAGTGGGCTTACGGTTGACCAGGACGACGGTTCGACCAAGCTCGGGTTGTTTAGACCACATTATTATTTTATGAGTCGCATGAATTGCATTGACTTTTTCTTGACGGCTTTCGACGTCAACGTGAGGTACAACAAGTCAACCATCTCGAAGCACGCCGTGCACAGTTTTCGGTTGGTTCGAATGATCCTCGTGTTCAGGCGAGTACCGGATATTAACCACTTATTGCAGAGTATTTACCGTGGAGTCGCGAATATGTTTTGGATTCTGGTATTGACTGGCATGGTAATCTACGTCTACACTGTGATGGGAGTCATGTTGTTCAAGGACAACGACCCGCGCCATTTTCAAGACTTGGGCTATGGACTACAGACAGTGATCCAACTGACTACCGCGGATACTGATTGGCTGACAATAATTTATATCAACTATTACGGGTGTAGTGAGTACGGGTACGATTCAGCAGCCGATGAGGGATGGTGTACGGATTCAAAAGCGCGACCATTTTTCTCAGTGGCGTACATCGTCTCGTTACTTTTTATCCTCTCTCATATCATGCTAAACCTGTTCATCGGGGTGATTTCTCAGGAGATGGAAGAAACTGTCGTTTCGACGCGAGCAGAGAAGAGGCTCCAGTGCAAGATGCAGCTTGCGTTGCGTACAAAGGACTTATGGAGTGACGCTGACAAAATACCATCAAAACTTTATGGCGCCGAGTACGAATCGTTGACGAATCATTTGCGTTTGCTATCTGGATTTGCAGTAGATGAGCCGGACGAAGACGACAATGCGAGGGTGAAAGCGATGCACAAATGGCACAAGATGCAATTGCAGCTTCAACACCTCGTGAACAGCCGAGAGTTTGAATTTGGTATCGGTGCGATAATCGTGACTGCTGGTGTCGTCTCTGGTTTTACCGCGAGTTTCAGCGAGGAACCTGTATGGGCTAATGCATTGGAAAAGGCGTTCCTTACATGCTATGGAATTGAACTCTTGCTTAAGTTTTTTGCTAAATTGGACAAGCACGTGTCATTTTATACTGGTCACGACCGGTGGTGGCATGTCTACGACACGTTCATCGTGGTCATAGGTTTAATTCCGAACGACCTCACACCTGCCGCGCCGGCGATGCGGTTGTTGCGCTTGTTATTACTATTTCGATTTGTTCGGGTCGTCAAGCCACTGCAAATCGTGCTTTTGTCGTTGGCTGGTAGTATGGGAGCGTTGTTGTACGTCGTGTTCCTCATGTTTTTGCTCTTTTTCGCGTACGGCGTCGCCGGTGTAGGCTTGTTTGCCAAGAACGACCCGTTCCATTTCGGAAGCCTTGGTCGAGCGATGCTAACGTTGCTTCAATTAGCTATTCTAGATGATTGGATGTCACTGTACGACATAAACGCCAACGGTTGCGACGTTAACGAGTACGGCGAGTATGACAACGGCGTATACTACGCCAGCGTCATAGACTCTGCATACGACGGCACAGATACGTCCGTTGTATCAAACCCGTGCATAAAACCTGCTGAGGCTAAACTGGCGGCATTGTTTTTCTTTTCAAGCTTTATCATCGTCGGTGCTATGGTTTTAATTTCCGCGTTGATAGGTATCGTCATCACGAGCGTACAAAACGCTAAAGAAAGCATCACCATCCGCGTGCGCATCAGCGAGCGTACGCGCAAAATTGCTCGGCATTTTGAATTGACTAGGTTTGAAATTAACGCCGCGCACAAGGTGTATGACTTTATCGCCGGGGATTGTGAAGACAGCTTCACCGCGGATATCCTCCTCGATAGGATGCGTGCGGTGAACATACGCGCGAGCGAAATCTTTGTCCGACGCGTCTTCGCCGTCGCCGCATCCGTGGATGATGACATCCCGTTCGATTGGGCTAACTTTTTATTAATGATTGCCCTGGTCAAGCGCGCGAAGATTCTCGCTTTATCAGGCTCGGCGGCGGATGCGTTGTCAAAGTCAGTCGCCGAAGACCAATGTGAAAAGCAAAACTTCGAGGACATTATCGATCAAATCGAAGACATCGAGCACGAAAACGTCGCCGCCGTGTCAGACGCCGCGCCTTCCGCCGTACAGGCGGCAGCAGCGGCTGTCAACGCCCGCCGTCGCGCCGCGTTCCGTTTCGGCCGAGCGCGCGCCGACGCCCCGTCCCGTCCGAAACAATTTACGCACTCATAGCCCGCATAGCCCGCGCGAATGCAATACGTCGCGCGATTAAACTCCATTAAAATCCATCGCCGCCACGTTTTCCCGCGGCATCGCTCCACCCAGAGCCCGCGACCGACGTCCGCGAATCTTTTACATGCGGTCGGTCGGACATTCACGCGAGGCGTCGCGCCGCCCCAACGCCGACGCGTACGCGCCAGTGCGCGACGACGCGCTGTCAACCAGCGCGCGCGCGTGCGGCGATCAGTCCTCCGCGTGCGTCGCATCGAACGATCGTTCGCACGCCGTGCCCGGGCCAGCGCGCGCGTCGTGCGCGGTGTCCGTGACGTCGATCGCGATCTCTGGCGCTGGATAGGAGGATGTTTAAAATGATTAGTCCCGGCGCATCGCGCGCGTACGCGAGGGATGCGCGCGTCGGTGGCGTGAGAACGGCGAGAGTGGTGTCGACGACGACGGCGTCGACGCACGGGGCGCACCGAGCGGCGGTACGAGTGATAGGGACGACGATGAGGCGGCGAGGCGGCGTCGGCGTCGGGCGAGCCAAGGCGACGGATGATGATGAAGCTGACGCCGGGGACGACACTGAGGGCGATGGCGACAGCGCGTCGGCGCCGGTGTTGAAATTTAATCCGTTGTCGATGTCGATGAGGCGTGAAGCAGCGCGCGATGAGGACGGGGCGTTGGGCGAAGGGGCGAAGCGCGTCGCGGGTGGAGCGACGAGCTCGAGCTCAAACGCCGTGGTGTACGATGTTGTTAAGGATGCGGTGCGAGCGGCGACGCTCGTGCTCGTCGGTGATGCGTCGATGACAATTGTAAGCGTGTTCGTGCCAGGGATGTCGGTGAATGCGCGATTGGGCGTGGCGTTTGCGAGCACGATGGCGGCGTATTGGATGTTGTACGTCGCCCGGTGGAATCACAGGGCGTATACCGACGTTGACGTTGCATCGAGGCGGTTTTCGATGCTCGCTATGGTTTTGGCACTCGTTGTTGTCGTTACTGGCGCGCTTGCGCGCGTAGAGACGCGAATGATGGCGCATACGTTGATGTGCGTCTTTGCGGCGATCGCGTCGCCTCTGTGCGGCGTCTTTGTCGTGGATGCCATCGCTCGACAACGCGAGGACGTGAGCGAACGGTTAGCCATCGTGCGCGAGTCGTCGTGGAATAAGACGTGGAGTGTAGCGTTAGGTACCGCGTCCTGGGCGGCGGTATTTTTCGTTTTGCGTGGGACTTTTCTTGCGGCGCTCGTCTCGAGCTCGCTCGTCGCCATCCTTGTCGGGGCGGCGACGCGCGCCATGGCATCCCGGTCGACAGGCTTTGTGATTGGCGGTAAACGTCTCACCGCAATCGGCGCGGCGGAAGAGGTCCTGAGACGCACTTGGGCCACGGGCGGGGTGTCGTACGTGGTTGAAACGACGCCGATGCCTGTGATTGCTGAGCCGCCACGACGCGTCGTGTACGCTCCAGCATTTACGTACGCCATCAAACCAGATGTTAACATTACGGCACCAAAGGAAGAGGTAGACACTGTGACGCCTGTAAAGCGTCGCCGCCGCCGCACGCGCAAGCGAACGTATGCGCGTCGGGAAGGGTCCATGGTAAGCGTGGATATGAAATCCATTACCACTACGGAGATTAACGTCGCGTTGAACGTCGGCGCGTCTCTCGAGAGTGAATTAGAACGCGTCTTGGCGCAACGCCGTGCGACGTTGGCTTATATGGAGAGTAATAGCGGCGCAACCGATGTGTCGGCGATTCTGCGCGTGCGAGAAGATATTGATGCGTTGGAAGCGGAATTACGTCGCGCGTCGTCGTCTCGGGCGGATTTCCGCCGCGCACAGGCGTCGTATGAGAATGATTTAGAGCGATGGATGGAATCCATTCGCGCCGCCGCAGCGGTGTCCCGATTAGACATGGCTATTGAAACGCTTTGCTCTGGCGCAGCGGTGACGAACGATGACGTCCGCGTGAAGGAGCTCATCGACCAGCGCGCAGTGTGGGGCCTACGGCTGGTGAGTTCGCAGATTCACACCATCGTCGACCTTCAGGATTCATTAGACGCTGTCGAGCGAACGAGTTCGGCGCGTATTTCTGAATTGCGAGCTGAAATTGACGCGCTCGAACAATCGCTGATTGATGTGCAACGATCTGAGTCAGACGCCGCGAACGGAGACGACGAGCGCGCCACGCTCGAGCGGCGCGTGGAAGAACTCACGAGCGAGATTCAGCGCGTTCGCGAAGCTGAGCGCGTAGCCAAGGAGCAGTGGAGTGCTGAGCGCATCAAACTCGAAGTTGAGCTTGAAGCATCCGTAGCTGAACTTCACACGGCGACGCGAGCGGTGGATGACGCATTGAAAGCCAAGATGGAACTTTTGACGCAGTTGAAGAGCGCACAGGAGAAGAGTGAGAGCGACAGCGTGTCAATCAAACGACTCGAATCTGAAACTGAAGCTCTGCAACAAAATTTGAAGACGCTTTCTGAGCAATTGTCCGAGGCAAACGCTAGCGTCGAGCAAATTAACGCACGGCGGGATGCGTTGGAGTGTGAGTTGCGCGAGAAATCAGCGAAACTTGAAGAAGCGCTGTCGGCAACTGAAGGCGCTGACATTGGCTCTCGAGAAGAATTGCAAAACGAAGTACGACGTCTTACTGAAGAGTATCAGACGTTGAGAATGTCCTCTATGCAGAAAGATAAGGAGTCGAGCGACGTCGAACGAACACTTCGAGCGCAAATCGCAGAAGCGCAGGCTGCACTTGAATCACAGCGCGCAGAACTCGCCGAGAGCGCTCAGGAGGAAATTAGCACGCTGAAATCCACCATGGATGTTATTCGTCAAGAAATGGATGCCCTGAATGCAAAGATGGCCGAAAAGACGCAAGCGAGCGCCGAATATCAGCGCGTGATTGAAGAACGCGAACGCGAAATTGCCAATCTCAAGAGCAAGGAGACTGAGGCGTATGAAGCGATGGAAAGCACCAAATCTAAGTTGATACAAGCCGAAACCGATCTCGTTGCCAAGCAAGCAGAACTCGATGAACGCTTCGCGATGATCGCGGAACTGACCTCGAAGCTATCAGCGAGCGAGTCTGGGTCCAAGGCGCTCGAGAGCGAATTGCATGCAGTTCGCGGACGCGTCGAAGAAGTCAACGCCATGCTTGAAGACTTGAGAAGTTATTCTGAGACTCGCGATGCGCTCATTGCAGACATTGAATTCATGTTTACAATGCAAGACATCGAGGCTTCATCCGAGAAGCAAGGCGCGAGCGAGGCGTCGGATCTCATCAAGCGCATTGAACACCGATTGCAAGCGAATGCAGACTTGGTGGCGACACAGGCATCAACGATTGAACAGCAAACCTTTCAGCTTGAACAGAGTGAGTTGCTCGTAAAAGAACTTCGTGACGAAATTTCCTCGACGCAATGGTTCAACAGTATCGTTCAGTCTGGCGCGAAGGTGTTTGACAAAACGAAATCCATTGCAGCTGATTTTGCGAAAGAAGCGGTGACCGCATCGCTGCTCGAGCGCGCCATTACTCAACGCGCGAAGGAATTAGAAAGCATCACAAGTCAGCCTCAGTACAAACGATTGAAGAAAAAATTCGATGGGTCGCAGAAGCAATTGGCGGTTTCGCAGCGCAAGATTCGTGAGAAAGAGAAACAGATTGAAGATTTGAAGGCGCAAGGACTCGAGAGTACGGCTGAGAGCCAAGTATTGCGCGAACAACTCGATGTCCTCGGTAAAGATCTCGAATACATTCGATCTTTGGCTGAATCTGAGACCGTGGAACACGCTCAAGTCGTCGAGCGCATTCAATCTGAGCTCGATGGATTGAGGAATACTTCCGAAGCTGACGCGTTGGCGCTCGTACGCGTGAAAGCTGATTCCGCGAAACTCCGAGGTCGCTTAGTTACTCTTGAGAGTGAAATGAAGTCCGCTTTGAAGCGAGCCGAACGCTCGAGCGCTGAGCTTGAAACGGCACGGGCCGCGCGCGAAGCTGCGATTAGCGCACTAAACAACGAGATTGCGCAACTCACGCTTGATGCGGAAACAAACGCTAAAGCGGCAAATGCCGAATTGCAACAAGCGCGTGACAACGAGGCAAAACTTCAGTCAGAGCTATCTATCGCGATGCAAAAGTTGGAGAGTAGCTTAGATCAGTTGTCTGCGCAGTCCGCAGAGTTATTGGATGTCAATGCAGCGAAAACTGCTTTAGAAGAGAATGTCCGCGATATTCAATCGCGCTTGCAGGCATCTCAAGATGAAGTGAGCCGTGTTCTCACCGAGAAAGAATCAGCCTTGCGTCGCGAAATGCAGTCTAAAGAATCTGAGCTCGCTATGTCGGCTAAAAGTTTCGAATCAATGAAGCTGGAGCTTGCAGACGTGAATACTCGTCTCCAGAATGAGCTGAAGAAATCTTCAAAAATGAACGCAGACTTGCTCGTTTTAGACACCTTGCGCGCGAAAGTCAAATTGGCTGAGGAGATGGCTGCGTCAAAGGGGAGTGCGCTGTTGAAATTTAGCGATCGAGCCACGGAGCTTGAACGTGTGCTCAAGGCAAAAGATGCTGAAATTGACTCCATTCGCGCTGCTGAAGAACGCGCCGCTAAGGCTCTCAATTCTACGGAGAATGAAAAGAGGCGATTGAGCGCCGAGGTGACGCGCTTAGAGGGTAATATGCGTGATCTTCGCGCGCAGGCAGCAGCAGAGGTTGAATCTAGGCTATCTATGCAACTGAAAGAACGCGATCAACGTTTGAGTGACGTCGAAGACGAACTTCGCGAGAAGAAAAATGCTTTGCAGGAAGCGCAAGCGCGCGCGCAAGACTTAGAGGCACAGATGGCCGACTTGCGAGAGCAGCACGCAGGTGAAATGAAAGCCCAACTCGCCGCACTGGAGGCTGAGTCGCAAGCCCGCGTGCAAGAAATGAAAACCGTAGAAGAAGCATTAGCGGTTAGTGAGCGAGTGAGCGAGCTCGAGCGTGATCTCAAGGTCAAAGATGCTGAAATTGACTCCATTCGCGCTGCTGAAGACAGTGCAGTGTCAGCTCTCAAATCTGCCGAAGATTCGAAAGAGGAGCTAACCGCCGAAATCACGCGTTTGAAAGCTGAATTAGTTGAATTACGTGCGCACGATCAAGCCTCCATGGATGCACAAGCGGAAATAATGGACGAATTGGCGCAGTATGGCATTAGATTGGAGGAGCGTGAGCAGCTCGTAAGCGACGCCGAGGCTGCGCTTCGCGAAAAACAGATTGCCTTAAATGAGGCTGAATTGCGAGCACAAGATCTCGAAATGCAGCTCGTTGACTTGCAAAAGGCGCACGAAGCAGAGATCAAAACACAGCTTTCTGCATTGGAGAAGTATCGGGAGGAATCAATCATGCGACCCACCGAGACGCCGGAAAGTCAGACTTCGAGTGCCTCCATTGATGAACTCAGAAATGAGGTGCGCACCCGGACGGACGAAGTTGAACGTGCTAAGATTACAATCGAGCAACTGAAACTCGAACTCGCTAAACGAAGCGCCGCGTTGAACTCGAGCTGGGACAACGTGGCCTCTGCTGATGAGCGCATACGACACGTAGAACAAGAGCGCGATGATATTCGCACGTTGCTTGAAGGACGATTGGAGGCGAAAGAACGCCAGTTCCGTGAACTTCGAGAAGACCACGAACACGAGATTGAACGATTAAATGCAAAATCTCAAGAGTTAAAGATGATGCTAGATACTGCAGTGTCACAGAAGTCTTCACTTGAAGAGGAGTTGTCATCGAATGCGACGCGATTGGAGAATTTAGCCACGGCCAACCAAGCCGCGACGTCAGAAGTTATGGCTTTGAAAGAACAGCTGAACAACGCTTCAAACGACTCAGAGGTTGTGCTTTCACTTAAGAAGCAATTGAAAGAGATAAGGTCGGCGTTGAAAAATCGCGAGAAGCTCCTCTCTGAGACGGTTTTTGATCCGATGCTTGATGACAGCGCTGACAAAGCAATTGAAGCATTGAACGCAAAACAAGACGAGTTGGATGCTCTGCGCGCACAACTAAAAGAACGCGAGGAACAAATCGAAGCTTCTCAAAGCATCGCAGGCGCATTAGTGGACGAAATTCGTGCCGAGTTAAACAGCACAAAGGACATGTTGAGTGCGCGTGAAACTCTGGCGAACGAAGTCGAGGCCGCACTCCGCGCGCAGATTTCATCAAAAGATGAGCACATTGCCCTGATCGAATCCAAATTTCAAGAAAAGTTGGCTAGTTTGGAAGACGAAGGTGCACTAAGCCAAGCACAGGCGGAGAAAATGCGTCAAAAGATGAGTGAACGTGATGCTGAATTTGTCCAGCTGCAATCCATGGTTGAAAACGCTTTTGCGCTCAGAGATACTGTCGAAACTCTTCAGTTCGATGTCGAGGAGCGCGATCGCGCACTTGAATCCGCCAAAGCACGCGTAATAGAAGTTGAGGGCATACTCAAGGTTAGTGATGCGTCGAACGACGAGCTTCGATTAGAAATCACAAAACTTCAGGAAGAAATCTCGGCTTTAACGTCGATGCGCGACAAGGCAATTGAAAACGTTGCGACCATGGAGAACAATATCGAAGCGTTGGCGCACAAGGTTTCCGAATTGCAAGCATCTGTCTCGAATGTTTCAATTGTAGAGCACGAGAACCTCCGAAACGATTTACTCATCGCTCGAGATTTAGAAGCTGCAGCTGCGAAGGATTTGAAGCTTCTGGAGACAGAGCTCGCGTCTACCCGAGCCGAACTTCAGAAGCTACAGGAAACGCACAGTAGTGCTTCCTTTGATGTCATCGACAAAGAGCGCGAAATCGTTCAACTCAGAGAAGAGATTAGTCGACTCGTTGCTGAGCTTGAGTCGCTGGAAGCAAGTAAGTCGGAGGCTCTGAAAATAAACTTTGAGGGCAACGCGGCTCAAATAAGCGAGCTCAAGGATGCGCACACGGAGTTGGAACGAAACCTTCGTTCTCAGTTGGATATTTTGCACGCAGAAAAACGAAAAGTTGAAGAGCAACTTCTTGCAAGCGAAAAATCGACTGAAGCGTCTATCAAATGTCATCGTGCCCTAGAATTGGAGGTTTGCGCGTTGACAAGTGAAATCGATCGCCTCGCCATGGAAACTCACGAAGTTGAGCACGCTAAAGAAATAGCTGAACACGACGTCGAGATTTTACGAGAGCAAATTGAAGCATTGCACACTCGTGAACAAGAGATTGTTGAAAACGCAACTGTCGCAAGCAACGAAATCGCAGAATTGCGAGCCCAGATTGCGATGAACTCGATGGTGCCCGTTGATGAGACTTTCGATCGCGAGGCGACGGAGGCCCTGCTGGCTCGCGCCCATGCGGACATCGCGCAGTTGGAGCAAGAACTCGCTGCGACTCTCTCCGATGTCACCGCCGCGCAAACGCGAAATGCGGCCGCAGAGACTTTGATGGCGGATCTCAGCGCATCAAAGACCCGCATTGAGGATCTTATTGCCCAACTCGACGCACTTGAGCAAAGCAAGCACGATGCCTTGCGAGAATCTATGGAGCGTAACCAGGCGCAAATCGACTCTCTCTCGACTACGCACAGTGAGCTTGAGCAGCACTTGCGTGCAGAGCTTGAAGCCACCATCGAGTCCAAGAGCGCTCTTGAAAAGGAGCTCATCGCTCGCGAACAAGATTTCAAGGCGGTTGAAGAGGCACGAGGCATGGCTGAGACGCACGCCGACGACTTGCAGCACGATCTCGAAGCGTTGAAGCTCGACCGCGATGAGCTCGAGCGCAAGTTGCGCGCCCGCGATGATGATTTGAACTCGGCAACGAATACTGTATCTGAACTTCAGGCGCAGATTACAGAGCTGTTGGCGGTTCAAAGCGACCTACAGCGTCAACTCGAGCAATCTGAGTTGGCCATGAACTCGATGGTGCCCGTTGATGAGACTTTCGATCGCGAGGCGACGGAGGCCATGCTGGCTCGCGCCAATGCGGACATCGCGCAGTTGGAGCAAGAACTCGCTGTGACTCTTACAGAACTCGAAATCATGAGCAGCAAGCACGATGCCATTCAGTTGACGATGACTATTGATGCGTCTGCTGATAAGGTAGATGGATTGACACGAGAGCTCGACCTCGCCAGGGATGCAATCAAAACTCTCACGCAGCAACTTGGCGCGCTTGAGCAAAGCAAGCACGACGCCTTGCGAGAATCTATGGAGCGCAACCAGGCGCAAATCGACTCCCTCTCGACTACGCACGGTGAATTCATCGCGCGTATCAGCATCGAACGAAGTGCCGTTGAAAGCCGTTTACAAGAACGCGAAGGCGAACTACAATCCGCCCAAGTCGCACTGAAAGCGCTCGAAGCAGAGCGTGGGAGCTTGCGGAGTGAACTCGCCGCGCGCGAGCAAGAGCTTTCAAGCATGCGCGCACGCGTAGATGAAAGTGAAACGACGAAAACGAACGCCGAGAGCGAAATTGAACGTCTTCGCGCCGAACTCGTCGACATGACTGAGAGTAGCAAAGCAGCCGCACGACGTACCAGTATGACTCTAGACGATTCTAGTGAAAGCAGCGAGGAGCAATTTGCGTTGATTGAGCGAATGCGTCTGGATATTTTGAGCTTGGAGGCTGAGCTTGCGGCCGTTATGGGCGATAACAAAGACATAGATGTTGACTCTGGCGCAAACGTGACGTCTGTTGACAATGGCACAGTGGAGGCGTTGACACAGGAGCGCGAGCTGATCCAATCTCGTCTGGATGAAGCCATGGGCAAAAGCACAGAGGTCGCGGCTGAATTGCTTGCGTTGCAGAAAGAAGCCACCAAGCGAGATAAGGTGATAAAGAAACTCGAAGGCCAACTCGAAAAGCTTGAAACTCGATTATCTAAATCGACCGATCAACTGAAAGATTCGAAATCGAAGGAAAAAGAGACCAAGTCACTTCTTTCAGAAACGAAAAAGTTGGCAAAGCAAGAGCTCAGCGAAACGCGCAAGGAATTCAAGGCACTTGAGAAAGAATCTAAGAGGGAGTTGAGAGAGTTGACGAAGCAGACGGTGGCAGACGCCACAAGAATTGCAGCTATTCAACGCTCCGAAGCAGAAAAGGTGGTTGAGATCGAACGTCTTCAAGCCGAGATGACGTTGATGCGAGCAGAGCTTGAAACCACGCGATCTGAACTCGCTCGGATTGGTCAAGACATTATTCAACGAGAAGACGCCATGGTCACGTTGCAAGCGACCATTGTTTCTGAGTCTGTGTCCAGTGACGTTCCTGATTTGAGTGGAGAAATTTCTCGACTTGAGGCTGCATTGGCGCAATCTAAAGACGCGGAAGGCCACTTAAAGTCCAAGTTGGAAGAGGCACTCGGTCGCGAGACTTCCCAAGAAGATATTCAAGCACTCAAGGCAGAGATTTTGAGTCTTCAGGAACAACTCGATGACGCAGAACCAGCGATGAGATGGCCTAGTGTGAACATGTCCGTGATCGCTGGTTTAGATAGCATGCTCAGCGAGCAAAGCGCGGCTGATCAAAATGGTCTGGAATGGATCGAGTACGCCATCGCTGAAGTCAAGAGCCTTGAGGAGGCTCGCGTTGAGGCAGAAGATGAACTTCGTATGCGCGAAGAAGAGTACGAAGATACGATTGCTGAACTGCGCTCGAAGTTGAGTGATTTACAGGGTACGGTGGATGCTCAGCGACGAGTTGCCGATGATTTCGAGCAAGAAGTTGAGGAATTACGAACCACCATTGCTGAGCGCGATGCGGAGTTGACGTCGCTTCGATCACAATTGGAGGCGAGCGTCTCAGATGATCGCACCCGCGAACTTGAATCGATTATTCAGGCATTGCAATCGCAGCTCGCTGAAAAGAACGATGCGTTGCTTGAAGCTGCTGAGGCTCTAAAGTCTTCCGAGGTGGAAAAGCGCACGCTCTCGGATGAGATTTCTCGCTTGAACGCGCACGCGAAAGAACGAGCGGCAGATGTTGAACGTGCAAAGGCAAGCATGAAAGAATTACAAGACGAGCTCTCGAAGCGTTCGGCTGCGCTTGATGCAAGCTGGGATAATCTTTCACAGGCTGAAGAACGTGCTCTATATGCGCAGCGCGAGCGAGATGACATTCGTGCATTACTTGAGGATCGCCTCGCTTCAAAAGAGCGCGACTTGCGCGACGCAGAAAGCAATTTGGCTGAGCAAAGTGAACTTGAGATTAAGCTGCGCGAACAATTTAAGGCTGCCAAGGTAGCCGCAGAAACAATGCGCGCAGATAAGGAGGAAATCGAGGTCACGCTTCGTCAACAAATTCAAGAAGTACAAGAGGCGGCAAGTCGAGCAGAGGCCCAACGCGATGCATTTGAGGCAGAAATGCGGCAACTCAGAGACATGGCTGAAGTCGACGGCCTCAAGGTACAAATTACAGACTTACGACGTGAACTTGACGAAACAAAAGCTTCGTTAGAAGAGAAGGAGGCGCGAATCACAAGTCTGTCTGCCAGCATCGCAGAAGATGCAAACGACGCGCTTGAGGCATCTGCCGCTGCGGCGGAACTCCGCGCTCTTGCAGAAAATCTCAAGAACTCTCGAGACAAACGAGATGCAAAGCAAAGCTTTGAAGCCGAACGCTCATATTTGCTCGCTCACGTAGAGTCACTCGAAGAACAATTGTTGAACTCGACGCAGCGTTGCCATGATTTGGAGAATGACCTCAACAATCAGCGGATTCAGTTTTCAACTTCTCATTCGCAAGAAGAATTTGAAGAGTTGCAAGGAAAGCTCCAAGACGCTCTCGAGGTTTACGATACGGCACAGCGATCACTTTCGTCTGCTATTGAGACCCAATCTGCGTTATCGCATGAACGGGACGGTCTTGTTGCTGAACTTGAGCACGTCATGTCCCACATTCCTGACCTGGAGCTCGCCAAAGCGCGCGCTGAGGAAGAGGCTGCAAGTTTGCGAGCCGCGCTTGAGGTGACGACGGCAGCGTTGACGTCCCGAGAAGAAGAACTCAGACTCTCTGCAGAAGCTCAATCGGCGTTGGAATCAGAACGTGACGAGTTAAAGGCTGAGATGGACCGCTTGCGTGCGGAATTACCTATCATCAACTCAGGCAAGGAAGCGTTTGAGGACGAAGCCAACAGCCTACGTAAACGGATTGACGAAGTTTCGCAAGAAAAACGTGAGCTTCAAGATCGGCTGCACACCCTCGACGCGCAATTTACGGGTGTGCTTAGTACTGCGGCTGAAACGCGAGTCATGTTTGAAGCTGAGAACAACAGCTTGCGAAGTACGATTCAAGAAATGACTGCCTCGCGCGACGAGCTGGAGCAGAACTTGCGCGCGCAAATCGACGCGATCTCTGGCGCTCGAAATGACATCGAGACCCAGCTTCGTGAGCGCGAGGCTGAGTTGAACCATGCTCGCGGCGAGCTCCCTGAGGTGCAAGCTGCATTGGAAGGCGAGCGCTCCGCGCTTCAATCTGAGCTCAACGCGTTACGTGAGCAGCTTGATTCCGCGACGAATGATCGCGCCAACATCGAGGCCCAGCTCTATGAGCGCGAGGCCGAGCTGCACGCGATGCAAGAAGAGTTCGTCAACGCACAATCGTCCGTCGAAGGTGAGCGCGCGGCGCTTGAAGCCGAGCTTGAGGCCTTGCGCCAGCAGCTTAACGCGGTGAATGGCGCTCGCGACGAGCTGGAGCAGAACTTGCGCGCGCAAATCGACGCGATCTCTGGCGCTCGAAATGACATCGAGACCCAGCTTCGTGAGCGCGAGCACGATTTAAACATTGCTCAATCCGAGTTTGCTGTTGCGAAGTTTGAGTACGAAGGTGAGCGCGCAGATTTGTTAGCGCGACTCCAAGCACTGGTTGCGCAAGTACCTGTGCTGGAGAAGTCCAAGCTTGACGCCGAAACTTGTGCAGAGGAGTTCCGCGTCAAACTCATAGAACTACAAAACGACAAGCAAATACTTGAACAAACGTTGATGGAACGTAATGGCGAGCTTCTGGACGCACTTGCAAATATTTCTACGCTTGAGGATGAGCGTGATGAATTGAAATCTCAGCTTGAGCAGTTCAAGCGAGGCGCTTCAAGTCAGATGCAGGTGGAAGCTGAAGTCGAGTCGCTTCGTGAAGAACTCGAAGCAGTAAATTCGAAGAGATTACGTATTGAGGAGCGCATGCGATCTCGCGATGCGGATCTTGAAAAGGCGCACCAGCAAGCCACGCAGCTCATTTCTGAGAACTCCAAGTTACGTTCTCAGTTGATTGATGCCAAACAACTCGCGGATGATTACGCCATGCAGCTTTCGATGAATAACCGCGGGAGCAAATATATCACGGATGGTTTCGATTCGCCCAACTACGCGTTAGATTCACACGAGACACAATTCATTCCAGATGCAGCCGACGAAGCTTTCGTCACCGCGTGCACTATGACGCAACGAATTGAAATTATTTTGCGCAGAAGACAACAAACAAGTGCTGAATTGGAAGCTCTTCATAATATTGGTGATATGAGCTCAGAAGAAGCGATCATGCTCGGCTCCGAACTCGAAGCTATGGATCAGCAGGCGCTGACGTGCAGAGAGACACTTGCGACGTGCGTACAAGGCCTCAACGAATTGCGCAAACGATTGGATGAAGAGTTCCGCGTCCTCGGTAAATCACCGCAGATTTCTTCGGGCACGTCGGATATGCAATCGCGCGTTCGTGAATTAGAACGTGCGCTCGAGAATGCCAGTGCTCAGTCAGACGCGAGTTTTGATGGATTACGTAAGGCTCTCGCGGACCCGGCCGGGAAGGTTTCGGAAGGCCACACCGTCTTGGTGGAGTTCATCATTCCTTTTGAAACGCAGCCAGGTCAGCGAATTCTTGCGGTCGGTACGTGGTGCGATTGGAACGTCCAAAAGGGTCTCATCTTGACGTATACGAAAGGCGGTATTTGGAAGGGAACAATGTCTCTCCACACCGGCAGCAACTATGAGTACAAATATGTCATCGCGCAGGCGCAAGTGGGATCTACCCCTGGTGAACGTGCCACGTTCTTCCCATCCTGGGGTAGAACTGAAGAGTTACTTGTACCATTATTCAATGGTCAAGCGCACGCGCTCACATGGCAATTAGGAAACAATAAAGCAATGGCACTTGACAACATCCACACGGATGGCGTCGCGAAAATTGAAGTGTCAGATGACTGGGAAGCAAACCCCAAGAAATCCCCGATTCGGCTTCTCGACGCCGACAACGAACTTATTGAAATCGTTGGATCGACCGCGCTTCTTGCAGAGGCTGTTGACCGTGCCGATCATGCTTTGGCAGAGGCGCGAAAGCAAGTTGAAATGATGGCTGAAGTCGCCACCACGGCGCTTTCAATGGTTGATGGACAACTCGCTCAAGAGGTGTTTCAGCAATTTGATGCCATTCGTCGTGTTGGTTCATTGACCCCAGAAGGTCAAGAAACGCACCACAAAAAAGCAGCGAAGCAGTTAGTTTCACCGAACGCTAAAACCCCCGGCGATGACTGGAAGAACATCGGCTACGGAATTGACCTCGAAGCGGCGTCCACGAGCCGCGACATCAATTTTGAGAACAACTCCAAGGATAGCACGAGCTTTGATGACAATATCGACATCGATATCGTCTAATGCGCTGCTTGGAGCAACAACATATTTATATTCTTATCATTTCCCCTAGTAACGTAGTTGTAGACACATAGACACACACACACTGCTAATCAAACACAACTTTATCACACATCACAATGGAGCCTCACTCGCTGACGATCGACCGACGCGGTACATGCTTAGCCAATACAACAGGCTGAGTGGAACGCCGTCATCGTCGTATACATCATCGTCGTATACGCCGTCGACGTCTTCCTCGCCGTCGTCGTCGACGAAACGCTACGCTAATTCCCAAGCCGCCACTCGGCGTCTCTGGCGAAGTCAACGACACAGAACGCGCGATAACCGCACGTACACCACGTGCGCCATGAGTAAGGATAATGTTCGTGCTGTAAGCGACCCCGCAGGTGCTGTACCGAGACGTGATCGCGATCGTTTCGTCGTACATACCCTCGGTGGACACAAGATTGAAGGTATATCCATAGGCGGTCAAGAGACGTCCATCATATTACCCTCGCTGAAAATTGCGTTTGACAGCGGACGGTGTCCACAACGATGCGTGTACGCGGATGTGATGTGTTTAAGCCATACGCACATGGATCACGTGGGAGGGGCGGGCATGTACGTGGCCACGAGGAGTTTGTTGAGTCTCGCGCCTCCGACCATTTTACTGCCGCGCGAGCGCGTCGACGCGTTCGGGGCATTCATAGCGAGCCTTCGCGTGTTGGATGACAGTGAGCTGAATCATAGTGCAATAGGGATTATTCCTGGTGAGCGGTTTAAGATGAGTAAGTTGTTTGAAATTGCTCCGTTTGCGACGACGCATCCCGTGCCAAGTCAGGGATACTTGGTGTATGGCACAAAGAACAAATTAAAGGCAGAGTATGCCGGACTAGACGGTCAAGAAATCAAGCAACTGCGCGATAACGGCGAAGAAATTTCGGATAAAATAGAAGTTCCTGAAGTTGCATTCACGGGGGATACGACTGGAGACTGGGTGGATAATCCCGCGAACGCCGACGCACTAAAAGCGAAATTGTTAATTATGGAGTGCACGTTTGTTGATGACTCGGTGAGTAAAGAGAACGCGGCGTCGTTTGGGCATACGCATATCGATGATATCGTCGCCAGAGCGCACAAATTTGAAAACGAAGCTATACTGCTGATTCATTTCTCTGCGAGGTATAAAGCCGAGCAAGTGCAAGACGCTTTGAAAGAGCGACTACCGCCGACTTTGTATGACCGCTGCACACCCCTTCTTGTTGGTTATGATTAGTTTCATTAGCACAAACGATTTATTTTATTCAATATATTGCTACTTGCTTAGGTTCATTTCTTCGTCTTAGACTTTGCCGGAGTCTTTGCCTTTGTAGACGTCTTGGCCTTGGCGGGCGCCTTTGATTCGGGCGCCGCTCGGAAAAACTTTTCGCTCCAAGCTTCGGCGTCGTTGCCATCCACCAATTTACCAATCGCACCGTTGATTGATTTTCTGGTTTTGGCGTCTGTATCAGCACGCACGAATGCAGCAACTACTTTTGCGCCATGCCCATCGACCCAAGTCTTCAAATTATCCTTGATGGCGCCGTTCCAAAACGTCGGAACAAATGATGGATGTTTGATTTCCAACGCCATGCGACGAAGCGTACGAGACGAAAAAAAGTTGGTGTGCAACGGCTCCAGAGGTTCACCCGATTCTTCATCGACTTTTTCGGAAGATATGGACTCTAAAACAGCTTCGGCGATCGCCTCGTACAGTTCGACCATGGTTTCGTCGCCCACGGCCTCAGCAAATACTGCGTCGTTCCCACCGGCGGCGACTTCAAAGATCACATCAGACGCGAGGTTACTACGCAGCATTGATGCTGCGTTGACACTACACGTTGCGATGAGCGACTTACCTAAGCCTTGCTTAAACAATTCGCTTCGTCGAACATTTGCAGGCTTCTTAGCGACACCAAAGTCAGGGCCGTCGGCTGGAGCTTCTTCCAAATCGTCATCGTCGTCGTCATCATCATCATCATTGGCATCACCATTGAACTCATCGTCTACGACTCCCATATCGTCGTCGTCGTCGTCGCCTTCGTCGGCGTCGTTATCTTCGTCGTCGCTATCACCGACTTTGCCTGATGCCTTTTTAGCCTCTTTTTCGGCTCGACCACCACGCTTGAGCGCTTCGACGGCGTCCTCAGCATCTTGTTTCACCTTCGCTGGATCGGGCACACATTCGAGCAAATGCGGCGGAAAGTATCGCGTGCATCGAGGGTTGAGCAAGTGGAGAATTATCCGGCGAGCGTTTTTGTGCGTGATGACTTCTTCCAATCCTTCTTGCTTGAGTTCACTAATGATCCCTTTACTCAACAACTGCGTGTCGTCCACACAATCAAAAAGTGTCGCGATGACACAGTGCGCGTAATCATCCTGAGCAACCCTCCACACTTGTCCTTTTAAAGCCTTAATCACCCCTTTACGTTGCTTCGCACCAGCATAAGATAACATCAGATTCACCGCCGTTGCGCCATCTTTGGTATGCATCATGCGGAGCAAACCGGCGGCGGCGATGCTACCGGCGGCTTCCGCTTTACTGCTGGGACCACCCACGTCCAAATACTCCGCCAGCACTCGATGGATGATGGATGACGACACCAAGCCCTTTTCGAGCACAGGAATCATACTCATGTTGATGTTCCGTAGCATACCTTGGCGCTGAGCCACAGGTTTGAGCAATAACGCCTCACGAAGCGTCTTCACGTCGTCGCTGGCTCGGAAGTGCACGTACTCAGGACCGTAAAACTCAAAAACCATTCCACGCTTTTCTTTTGCCGCTGCGGGATGATAGAGCGCTTCTAAAATCTGAGAACCAATCGGGTGACGAGCTAATCGTGAAATTTGTCCCTTGACGCATTCAATAAGCGCCGGAAGGTCATTTTTATTGGTGCCATCGATGAGCTTGCGCACTAAAAAGTTGCCGTACAACGACTTGGACAACAAATTCATTTGTGGCTTGACCTCGCTCATGATGCCGTCACACTGTTCGGGAGTACCGTATTTCATCACCGCTTGCACCACACGCGACCCTTTGTGATTGTTGGCAAGCTCGGGAACCTTGCCGACGCATTTAGCATAAATTGCGTCGCACAACTCTCGTCTGTCATTCTTTGAAACCTTCTTCCCGCGCATGCGTTCCCACATCACCGCCAACTCTTGAACGAGTGCGAAATTCGGTTTACGCAACGCCTTCAGCTCATCGCTCTTAGCTTTTGCCTCCTTACGATTGAGTTGGCTAAAATCTACCTTTTCACGAGGCTTTTCAACGTCGCGTTTGTTCTTCGTGTCCCCGCCGTTCGCACCCGTCTTTGTCTTCTTCGCCCCGCTGGACTTGGCGTCCGCGCGATCGGCACCACCCGCCGTCTTCTTACGCTTACCAATCTTTTTACCGCTCCCTTTACCGCCGTTCTCGCCCTCATTCGCCGCGTACTCGTCGTCGTATTGCCCTTTATCCCCGACGTTAATCAACGCCGCCGCCGCCGGTTTGGGATTAAACTTGGCGCTCCGTCGAGCCTGTCGACGGGCTTTCGCGGCGTTTCCGGACGATTTCAAGTCACGCGCCATGTGACGTGCGTGTGCGCGTGTTTACGTCGCTTCGAGACGACACCACCGTCAGATGTCCAACGTCGATGACGTCGTCGAGTGAGGACGAGGCGGTTGCCAGGCGCATGGGTTTAGTGAGCATGAAGACGCGCCTCGAAGACATAGGCGTGGAGTCGGCAGAGGCTAGTGGCGCGTGAGTCGCTCATGGCTCGTATGCGTTGTGTTACAAAGTGCGTAGAGAAGATCACGCGTGACATGCGCGTCACTAGTGATTCTTCATAAGGAATTTAATCTTCGTAGATGCGGCATTCGTCGTCATCCGGAGTCGCGTCGCAAAACGCGTCGAGCGCGGCGTTGGTGTTAATTTGCGTGTTAATTGCGGGATCGCTCGCATCGAGCGCCATGACGGATCGCGCGAATTCCTCCTGGTTCACACTTTGTTGCGCGAGCATGAACGCTTGGAACGTACGACGCATGATGTCGCCGCGAGATAGGATGCCGACCAATCTGCCTTGCTCGTCAACCACGGGGAGACGCGCCAAGTTATCGCGCAACATCAATTCCGTGGCGTCAACCAAACGCATGTCCGGTACACACGTTGTCGCATCATGCATCGCCGCAGTCACTTTACTTCCGCTCGCCTTGCTCATGCGTTCTTGTAAGTTATGGAACTGACTCCACATCTCCTTGACGTTGCCGTTGTATTCGTCGCAGCGGCCCACTCGAGGAAACATGCCGTCATCCTGCACCGATTTCGTCACCTCCTTCTTCCCCACGCGCGCCATCAAGTCATACTCGCTCACAACCCCGAGCACTTGTCTATCGCCATCCACCACGGGTACGGCTGAAATACGGTTATCCACCAATAACTTCATCGCGTCAAACACGCTCGCGTCTGGGCCGATGCTCAACACGCGAGACGTCATGACGCTCCGTACGACGTCGGCGTTGACAACCTTTTCGATCTCGTCCCACGTCAGGCGTTCATCTTCGCTGCTCTGCACCGCCGACGCCGCCGTTGCGGTGTTCGATCGACGATGACGCGCCAACGACGGTGCCGATGATCGCCGAGGATTACGGTGCTCATGATGACGGCGATGCGGCGCCGCGGCGTTGGCGACGACGACCGCGGATGCGGTAGAACACGGGGCAGCGTGCATGGCTAAACGTGAGTTCTCGCGCGTGCGCTCGCACTCTGCGATCGGCGATTCGAGTGTGCCGCGCGGTTGAGTGACGACTTGGAGCCCCAGGCGCGTGGGATGAGGACGCGGCGCGTCGCGTCGGGCGCTACGTCGTGAACCTCGCGCGTGCGTGCGTGTAGGAGTTACTATGAAATGGAGAGGTGGAATTATTACACACGTGGAAACACACGAGCACGCGCGCGAGAGAGAGAGGCGCATCGCGGTGCGCTCGTGTGTAATGATGCGCGAGGTGTTCAAAAAGCGAAAGCGTCGCGTGCGAGTCGAAACGCGGGCGCGGCGTTTCATCTACACCGTACCACTCGATACCTGCCCGTTTCTCGCCGGTGGCTCTAAAAAGGAGAAGAACCCCTTGTTATCGTTCGCGTCTTCGATGAACAAATCATCGGGGACGCGCGCGGCGCTGTGAGCGCCGATGGCCAACAGCGCCACGCCCATACCGCTAAACAACACCGTTCCGGCGCTCGTGAGCATGAAAATCACAAACGCGCTCAACGCACTCATGCCCATTATAGTTTCACGATGACTCAATTCTCTATCTCCAAGCTTCAACGGTTCTTGACGCACAGAAAACACGTACGCCCACGCCGCGCTCACGCCACCAAACACAACCATGGATGACGGATTGAACAGAATAAACGTCGTCAACACGCACGACATAAACACCAAGTAATTGATTCGGAAATAATTCAAGTTTTTCTGCATGCGTGACGTCGCATCACCAAACGATAACGGTCTGGCATACGTACTCACATCCAAGATCTCGCTCATCGGTCTTTGTTGTCCGAGCACGTGTTGCGCGCTCTCCTTCACGCGACTGAGCGCGCCGAGCGCCCCGGCGGTCGTCGCCGGCGTCGTCGTCGTCGACGCCGCATCCGTCATCGTCTTCGTCCCTGGTCCACGCCTACGCCTACGCACGCGCACGCGCACACACGTGCGCGTCAGTCGTCGTCAGTCACGCGTGCTCGCACACGGACGCGCGTACAACACGCGCGCCCCATCGCCATCCAGCACCCAACGTCGTCATTCCGACAGAGGGGAATGAGACGCCATGGCGCGATGATGATGCGAAGGGGCGTCTACGTGCGTCGCGCGTTCCACCGTCATCGTCGTCGTCGTCATCGTATCGTCATAATCACCTCGCACACCTTCGCACGCACCGTCGTCCGTCGCGCGATGCGTCGTCGTCGTCGTGTGTCGTCGTCGTCGTGTGTCGTCGTCGTCGTCGTCGTCGTTTATCCACCACCTGGACGTCAAGTCATAATCATGATTGTTAAAACGGGCCACACATGGTCGGTCGGTCGGCAGGTCGGTCGGACACCCCCCCCTTTCCCCTCATGATCACGCCACGTGGCACCATCGGCGTCGTCGTGCCGTGCGTTTCGTGTTCGTGTTCGTGTGGGCGACGGGAGTGCGCGACGACGACGACGACGACGACGACGGAGGCGCGGTCGCGTGGAGGTGGCCATGGCGCGCGATGGCGGCGTCGATGGTGACGACGACGACGACGACGTGGACGCGTGTGCACTCGACGCCGTCATCGCGCGCGCGTTTACATCGAGCGATGCGTCGACGACGGAGGAGGCGACGGCGCGGTTGGATGGGTACAAGGTGCGTGCAGACGGCGGGGTGTTTGGTGTGCGGATGACGACGACGGACGACGACGAGGACGTGTGTGCGTGTGTGTGTGTACGTGTACGTGTTCGCGTGACTGACGTGTGGGGTGTGGGCGCGCGCGTAGGCTCGAGATGGGTTTTGGCGCGCGTGCGTTCGGTTGTACGGCGCGTCGGGACGAGCGGAGACAAAGTTTTGGTGTTTGCAAACGCTCGGGGATTTGTGCGGGGGGATGTTGAGAGGTGAGCGAGGGCAAGGAGATGTGCTGAGTGATGACGACGCGGTGATGCTGAGAACGGCGATAGGGGCGTATGTGTCTGAGGCGGTGACCGCGGGCGACGCGAAAGCCGCGTTTGTGAAGAATAAGCTCGCGCAAGTTACCGCACAAACCTTGGCGCTCGAGTATCCGGCGCGATGGCCGACGTTTTTTAGTGACTTGGTAAATCTCTTAAACGTGGGCGCGCCCGGGGTGGATATGTTTACGCGAGTTTTAGAAGCCATCGACGAGGAAGTCGTGGCGACGACAGAGGTGGGACGCACGAGCAGAGGCGAACTCGCACATTCTATGCGAATCAAAGAGGCGATGCGCGCGGATGGGAGTTTGCAACTCGTGTTTGATGCGTGGCATCAGTGCTTGACCCACTTTGCGCAAAGTGATTCGGCTTTAGCCGCGCGAGTGTTCACCGCGGCGCGACGGTACGTCGATTGGGTGGATGTGAGCATCGTCGCGAGCGAAGCGTACGTGTCGTGCGCGAAAGAATGCTTGATGTTGAGCGACTCCACGGGGTGTGCGAATGAAGATTTGCGCGCGGCGGCGACGGCATATCTCCACGCCGTGTTCACGAAAGGCATGGATACAGGAGTAAAGGTGAAGATGATTATCAACATGAACGCCGTAGACATTTGCGCCGCGTTGCAGACGATTTGTTCCGCGAGACCGGATGATTTTGAGGAAGAATTTGTGACACAAGTAACATATCTCGCTGCATCCATCGGCACAGAGCTCTTGAATGCGAACAAAATGGAAAACATTACCGCTTTAGGTGCCGATTTATCGTCACAGGCGAGCGGGTTGTTGCACACCGTGACGCCGGTGATTTTGGCGAGTATCAACTCCAAGCATGAACGCGCCGTGCTCGCTACGCTGCCATTCTTGACGTCGTATATTAGCTACGTCAAGTCGCAACCGGCATTGATGCTGACGGCGCAACCAGCGCTGATGGGGGCGTTCCAGGCTTTGATTGCGCGAGGAGCGTTTCCGAGCGACGACGACGTGGACGATTTGGACTGGAACGACGGTTCAAATGCCCTCGCCGCAGAACTCGCCGAGGATGTGTTTAACCTCCGCGCAGAGTTGAATGTGCAATTTAGAAATATAGCGCGACTCGCGCCGCAGTTAGCCCGTGACGTGGTTTGGCAAGTGTTGCGAACGGCGATTCCGAGCGAGGGCGACGGAGGCAACGTTCGATGGCAAAACGTCGAAGCGGCGGTATCGGCGGTGTATAGTCTGGGCGAAGGCGCGGATGATGCCGCTGTCAAGCCCATGTCGAGCGCTGAATTAGCCAAGGCTACGAATGGCACCGGTGCAGTTACCGACACCCCTCTCGGTCAGCTCGCGATTTCGCTCATCCGACAGTGGGGACCAAACGTCGGCGGCGTGATGCGCCACAGAATAGTTGCGCCGGTGTTCTTAGAGACTTGCGTGCGATATCACGTCGTGCTTGAGCGCGACGACGTGGGGTTGGGTATTGCTCTTGGAGCGTTCTTAGATGAGCGTGGAGTGCGTCATATTGATCCGTCAGTGCGCTCTAGAGCGTGCTACTTGCTTTCGCGCTTTACGCGTCCATTGCGATGCAAGCTAAGCGACCAAACGGGACCGATTTTATCAGCCCTTAGCGCGCCACTCACCGATGCCGCGAGAGACGTAGGCGCGTCTCAGGCAAATGTGGCGTCAGTTACCATCGTTGGGATTCAAAGCAGGGCGATGGCGGAGGTTGGGAACGATGACAGATTGTATCTGTTTGAAGCCGTGGGCATGATTCTAGGCGCCGACGACGTCGACGAAGCGACGCAGATTGAGTACCTCAAGCAAGTTGCGCGAATGCTGTGCGAACAGATAGAGCAAGCAGTCGCAGGCAGAACAGATGACAACAGCATTCAGCTTGCGACGCGCGCTATAGTGGCTATAGGGAACATCTCCAAAGGATTTTCTGAGCGGACGTGCGTTGCCACGCGGCCTGGTACGGGGGAAATTTTCCGATCTTGCCTCGAAATGACGTTGAAATGCCTCGATGTGTGGCCGAGGAATTCGAGCGTTCGCAATCGTGTAACGGCGTTTTTGCACAGAATGATTGAGCTTCTCGGCTCATCGGTGACGCCGTACTTGGCGCCAGTCGTTGACAAACTGCGCCGCGACGCCGGCGCGGTGGAGCTCCGAGAGACTTTAGTTTTGTTCAATCAGCTCTTGGCGACGTACAAGACGATGCTCGCGCCGTTCGTGGTTGATATTCTCCCTAGCTTGACTTCACAAGTGTTCAGCACTGTCGCGCGAGAGTATGCCCAAGCGTCCGCTACGGCGAAGGGCGAAATTGCGCTCAACACTGAATCCGTACGCGAAGCGAGTGATCTAGAGCGCACGTGGCTCACCACGACGTCCGCGCTCGGATCAAACGGCTTGCTCACGCTCGTTTTTGCGGGAGACAATCTACAAGCATCGACTGAACTTCGAGAGTCTATGATTAATCGTTTGATGGACGCCGCGACGTCGCACTCCATGGTGAGCGTTCGAAAGGTGGCTCTACAGTCTTTGAAGTCTTTCGTCGAGGCTTGGACCGCGGATAGCTCGCCCGAGGCGCCGCTAACGGACACGACAGCTCCAGTGCGTGGACCGCGACAAGACATCGTTCCAGGATTCACGCAATTTGTCATCGAGCGCGTGTGCGCCGAGTGCTGCATTGTCCCGCCGCTCCGCGGCGACTTGAATCTCGCGGACGCCGTCTCCGTCACCGTTCTCAACGAATCCACCGCGATTCTATCCCTGGCATTCGCTCGTCAGCGTGAACATATCGAGCGTGTCATCGCACGCGTGGTTCTCCCCGCCATCCTCCCTCGAAGCTCCCCAGAACACGTCGCCGCCGTCGCCGCCGAGTACGCTCGCGTGTGCACGCTCGCGAAATCCCAATCCAGCTCAAAGCCCATGCGGGCGTTGATTGACGCCGTGCGCGAGGAAATCGCAAATAAAGGCCCCGTGCACGGATTCGCGCCTAAAATAGCCAGGCGAGGCATGTAATGTAGATACTTGTGTACAGTAAATACCGTTCATTTACGTCCACCAACGCATTCGCGTCAGTGGATAAAAACTTCCGAAAACGATGACCAGGAATTCCGACGGCCACACTCCGACGACGGTCGACGACATGTTCGACGCCGATGCGTCAGACGACGGCGACAACGACGACGACAACGACGGCGCCATGAAACGACGACGACGCGATTGCAGTCGCACTGGCAACCGCGGAACGACGACGACGACGACGAAAACGACAGCGAATGAAGACGACGATGCCAACGCCGTGGAACTTGGATATTTTTCAACGCTTCCCGTGGATTTAGTGATGGATATCTTGCGCAGACTCGATGGGGTGCATTTAGCCATGGCGTCGTGCGCATGCAAGGAATTTGAGCGATTGATTCGCTCGACCGACGACGAAAAGAAGGATGAGGAGAACTCGTTGTGGTACCGCGCGACGTGCGACTTGGAAAGCGCGCGGCTCGTGCGACGAGATTTAGTGCAGAAACCCAACAAGTTTACGAATTTTACGTGGAAGGAATTGTATGTGTGGCGGTTACATACGTTGAAGCGATGCGCTAGGGCGGGGACGTTGGAGTTTAGTGCGTTGCACCAGCGCGCGAAGGAGACTGCGACGACGACGGGTGGTCGCGGCGGAGTCGAGGAAGACAACGAAAAAGTCTTGAATGCACCGTTGGAGCCGTCTACGAGTGCGATAGATGAAGATAAATATGATCGACAGTTTGCGCGACACAAAGGACGGCTTGCAGTGCTCGATCGCGATCAGTTGTTTACGTGTGATCCGGTGGCCAAGGCGGGCATCGTGTGCAAGATTCACGACGTAGGGATAAACAGATTTGTTCCGCGCACGCTCGCTTGGGCGCCCAAAGGCGAGTTACTTGCAGTGGCAATTAGTATTGAAGGACCAGAGGCGAGTAAATGTTTCAACAAAATTCTGTTGTGTGCTCCAAACCAGCTGCTGAAGACGTTTTCAAAGCGTCGAGGAGGAACGCCTTCGACGACGGCGCAGCGAGGCGACGACGGCCCGTATCCATACGATCCTAGCAAAGGGGGGAGATATTCTGGTCCGCCGTTGAAGAATATTCTAGCGTTACCACCTGGAGTGCAGTGCTCGCATATGATTTTTGCGCCGTGCGGGACGAAGATTAATTTTTTACACCGCGATAGAATGGAAACGGCGCTGTTTTCGTTAGACTGCGCGACGTCGTTGACCTCTCTCTATGGACCGAGTAATGGCGACAAATCACCAGTACCCCCTCCATCTGAGTTTATTACAAAGCACGTGAGTGGTGGCGAGGAACTGTTGTTTGCAAACAGTCCGAATAGCCACAACCATGCCTTGGTGCTCGATGGGACTCAAGAAACGTTCATGCTGAATTTGAACGAGACGCCCGCGCAGCCTTTGTCGGAATATTGGCCAGAGGTTGATGAATTCGATGATTTAGACTCCAACATGAGTATCTCTGAAGACGGAGAAACTCGAATCTCCCTGATGCAGGAACGCATTGATAATCCGCGACCAAGACGTCAGCGTCCGGCACCAGCGGCGCCAGTGGCGCCTCAGATCGAGGCGCCGCAACAGCATATCGAGGTGGTAGAAGCGGTGGTAGAAGCGGCTCCAGCGACGCCACAAATAATGAACGTGTTTAGAGACGACATGAGCGAGAGCACGGGCGGCAGAGATTTCAATGAAGTTGCTTCTCGTCAGCCTTCGCGCTGGTGGCAAAAACCGTTCATCATCGGGCGGTCGTTGTTGCAAAGCGCCATGGTGAGTAAGATTACTGGGCTACACAAACTGAGCGAACCTCAAACACCGTCGATACAAGTCAAGCGCAAGCGTTCTAGAACTGGTAGTGAAAATAGCGATACCACATGCAGACGACAAAGCTCGTGGTGGAGTAACATTCCAAACTTCCGCAAGTTGACAGACATCAAGGTGCACGAAAAGCCAAAGCAACCACTCAGTCGCGTGTACTCGAACCAGCTCGCAAAAATGATTCAATGGGTACCACCCGTACCCGGTGACCGAGTCAGTCGAGGATTTTGGCTTATTCCTTCATCTATTCCAGAGTTTTACACGCCGTTTTCTGCATTTCTCATCATGGCACCTGCACCTTCTGATGAAACAATAGCCCGCGGACACGTCTACCCGTTCCTGGGATATGAAAACGAAAAGATTTTCGAAGCGTTGAAGGAGTGCATGGTTACCGAAATTACGCCGCACACCACGTATCAAGATCCAGATCTTGAGATCCCATTCTTGTTCGCTGGAGCGCCGGGTGGACGTCTCGTGGCATGGAGCCTCGACGAAGGTGTCTTCGCGCGCGTCGTCAACTGGAAGCTCGACGACAACGGCGATAGCGTCTCTGCGCCGACGATGGGTCTAGAGCACAAGGTGCTTGATTTCGATATGTTGATGGGCAGCTCGACGATAACGGGTGAAAACGAATGGAACAAGAAACATGATGAGCAGAACATGCGCAACTATCCCGCATTCAACGGTTCACGGCGTATCGCAGTCCTTTCCGTGACAAATCGCGTCGTGGCGTACACAATCGCCGCCTTGCAATGGAGCCCGAGCGGTAAACGGCTTTTGGTGTTACTAGCGACGCATTTAGCGCACGAATTTCCATCTCAAGCTGGTGATTATTACACCGTACATCAATGGGTGTGCTGGGACCCAGCCAATGAAGTTTTAGATCCTAATGCTCCGGTGTATCTACCTCCAAGTGAAATCAAAACGCACGGCTGCTTATCGTTTGGGGGGCGTTTCATTCCGTCTGAAACTTTTGCCACGCATGGCGTGGAAAAGATGGAACAGTTCCCACAAGGCCATAGCTTGTGGAGTCCGGACGAAACAGCGGTGGTGTTCTCACTCAGCATGCCAGGTACATCAACTTCGGGTGAAAGAAACGACTACGTCGTCATTCAGAACTTTCCTCAAGTGAATTTAGAACACATGAAAGCCAAGAGCGAACAAGGCAAGCTGCCGCCGTTGCAGCAAACGGAGGATGTCAACTGCTTGCCTTATTATTTGAATTACATGAGCACTCCGTTCGAATATGTGTGCGAAGGATCATACGCCATCTGGTCCCCGGGCGACATGTTTCCCGCCGCGTAAACGCGTGCAAGAAACATGTCGCGCTCCTCCACCCGCGTCGCACTCGTGGCACAAAAAAGTAGAAACTTTGTAACAACCTCAGACTCACGACCAAGCGCACGTCATCCTCTCGCGCGCGATAATATACTCGCACGATTCCATGAAACGGAAAACGCCGCCGCCGACGTCGTCGATAACAGGCGTAGGCGCACTCGGTGGCGACGGCGAGCGTCACGACGTTGAACCCGTCGTCACGAGTGGTGGTGCGGCGGCGAATGGTGATGCAGAGGGTGTGACGAATGCGCCGCCGCTGCAACGCCGACGACAAGAGAACGAGTTTGATCGAATAGCCGCGGCGAACGATGTGTTCGTCACGCCGCCGTCGATTGAGCGCGACTACGTCATCGACACTGAGGTGGGCGTGAGGTTTGCGGTGCCGTATGACTTTGACTTCATTTGCGGCGTGAAAGCGCGGTGGACGGGACATCGCTTGTGCGCGTTATTTGCCCGAGAGTTCACGATGCGACCGATAGAATATTACCGACAAGCGCATGCACGCGGGACGTTGCGGCTTGAGGCGAACGCACGCGTGTTGAGTGGGAAGAAAGCAGCGTCTAGTACGCCGAGCGAGACGCACGAAGACGGACCAATTTTACAAAGTGGAAATCGAGTGCGACATTTCTTGCATAGGCACGAACCGCCGGTTTTGGCGGGTGATATCGAAGTGCTAGATGTGAGTGATGACGTGGTATCGGTGAGCAAACCAGCGACAATACCCGTGCACCCTACGGGTCAATATAGAAAGAACACCGTGCTCGCGCTTTTGGCGGCGACGCGAAGCGATTTGGGGCGGTTGTACCCAATCCATAGACTCGATAAGAACGTCTCAGGATTACTTATTCTCGCGCGGTCTTCGCAATCGGCGAATGCCATGCGTTTGAAGATGGAAGCACGCGAAATGCGTAAAGAATACGTAGCGAGAGTGAGCGGGATATTTAATAAAGGTGACGCCACGGCGGTTTCGAATGACGCTCCACTTGGCTTTGACGCAAAACATCGAGTGGCGATTTGGCATGGTAAAGAAACTAAGGAGCCCTTAGATGATCGATTGATAAAATCGTTCAAAGATGCATCGACAAAGTTTACTTGGATGAAAACCTTGGACGATGGAACTTCAATTGTGAAGTGTGAGCCACTCACTGGAAGGCAGCATCAGATACGCGCCCACCTCGCGATGCTTGGTTATCCAATAGCGAATGACGTGACTTATGGTGGGTCATTGGTCAAAATTGAACTCGCGCGTCGTATTCAGTACGTCTGCGATGTGAGCGTTTTAGACAAATCGGGAAAGCTCGCGCGGGATGAATCTCTCGCGATAGACTACGACGCGCCTCGAAAAAGTCGCGAAACGAGTACTGAAATATGCCAACATTGCCCGAGAATAGTGCATGCTGGCGATGTGGCGATCGATCTTGAAGCGATCTGGCTCCATTGCATGCGGTATTCTGGGCCAGGTTGGGAGTACACGTGTAGCGCGCCTTCTTGGGCGTCTGAATAGAACGAGTGTACACACAACTACGAAAAACATGTAAATATTGCACAAATTTTCAACTATCGGTACTTGTCGGCCACGGTTTGATGCCAAGACGCTCTAAGACATTATATGGCAATGCGAAAACTGGATCAATTGGTTCAACCACGCCTTTGTGACCCATTAAGCTCAAGCCTGCGATGCCAAAGAACGTGTGGTAGACATCTGGCTCGTCGTCTGGCCTGTCAGAAATGCCGCCGCCGCTCTCGTCTTGACACCGCAATATAAAGCGCGCCAAAGCCGCACGATCAATCCAGTGTGTCCGACCTAATATACTCAACGCACTTAACACCCACCATGAGTAGCACACGTCTGGGAGCTTTTCAGGTCGCCCATTCAAGCCGCCTATCTTCACTTGCCGCTCGGCGAGCCACCAGCCGAGCAAATCTGCGTCGACGTAGTCTAACCTTCCACCAATCGCCAACGCACCGACACAGGTGAACACCTGACCAGCGTGTGACTCCCCACCTGGCGTGGCTCCGAACCCACCGTCGAAATTTCGACAAGTATTGATGTATGCGCACGCCCCGTCGACGTCGACGGCGTCCAGCCGGTTTAACAGTCTCAACGTGCTCAACACACAGTACGTAAACCTCGTATCTACTTCACCCCATTCATCACCTTGAAAGCTACCATCTGGGAGTTGTAAACTTTGCACATATTTGACGATGGCGTCCACGTCTAATCGTTCACTGACATCAAACAGAGCGTAGATTTGCACCGCGCTCAACGTGTAGAGCGCGTGCGCGTCGTGCCCGACGCCCCCCCCGTACCCACCGTTCGTCCCTCGACACCGCTCCACGTAGTCAAGAATCTCCTCACGCTTCGCGTCTCCCAACGCATCGAGCTTCCCCATCACGCTCAACGCGCACAGCCCCCAATACATGCCGCTCAATCGCAAGTGTTCGGTGAAGGCGTGTTCGAGCGTATCCTCGGCGCTCGACGCGGCGACGATGAACCTCGCGTGGGCGTCGATGGCGAGCGAGCACGGATCGAACGCGCGCACGTCATCGCCCTCCGCCATCGCCGTCGACATCGCGCCACGCGCGTGCGTGTGTGACAGCCCTGCTGTCGTAACAGATTTTTTTTGAGTCTCGGTCCGATCGACACAGCGCGACGACGACGACGACGACGACGACGGAGGAGGTGGCGCGATGGAGTCGTTTCGCTCGCGAATGGTGTCTCCTGCGCGCGTGCGAACGGCGCGGGGACGGCGTCGCGGTCGTGCGTCGCGGTCGTGCGTGGAGGTGCTCGTTCGCGTCGTCGTCGTGGCGAGCGCGGTGGTGTGGATGTATCGTCGATTAACGACGACGACGACGACGACGCGCGGTGTGGCGACATCGTCGCCTAAGATGCGGGCGGAGGAACTAGAGGAGTGTGAGGAATTATCGACGACGTGGGTGGATGCGCAGCGTGCAGCGCACGCGAGGCGGGTGAAGGCGCGCGCCGACGCGACGGCGTCGTCGGCGCCGCTCGAAGACTTTTTATTTTTTCTACACGTTCCACGCACGGCTGGGCGGAGTTATCATTTCTGTTTTTTGAAGCCTGCGTTTGAGCGTTCGAAGCAGTGCGGAAACATGTATAATGGGTTGGATTTCGATCCAAACGCCCCCGAGTGTGACTTTCTCGCGACGCACGACGATTTTAGTCTAGTCGAGCGTTTTAGCTCGCAACCTCGCGTAGTGACGATGTTGCGTTCACCATACGAGCGCGTTCTTTCGTCCTATGAGTTTGCCATTGAGGT
>JACLAB010009609.1_pt1 | contig 52265 bp, 31 predicted proteins | sample 8027921 | NCBI WGS metagenome assembly JACLAB01 (sample SAMN15725117, study PRJNA655200) | protist metagenome | isolation source: fluorescence activated cell sorting (FACS) single amplified genomes of... | place: USA: West Boothbay Harbor, Gulf of Maine | collected 2000-07-19 | reverse complement strand
CCTTAAATACGTGACGACTCGAGCACGACGCCGCGACGACGATCGACCGTTCGCGACCCAAGAAGAGTCCTTAAATACGTGACGACTCGATCACGACGCCGCGACGACGATCGACCGTTCGCGACCCAAGAAGAGTCCTTAAATACGTGACGACTCGAGCACGACGCCGCGCGCGACGCCACACCGCGACGCCGCGCCATGACGAGCGCGTCGATCGCGCAGGTGGCGAGCGCCACGGCGGCGCTGTGCGGCGCGGCGGGGGTGACGTATTACGCCGTGAACGTCGCGAAAGTGTTCGGAGGTGCGCGACGCGGCGAGGGCGACGCGAACGGGCGCGCGCGCGCGATCGAGGGGGGTCGAGGCGCGACCCTACGAACGGGCGAACGGACGCGCGCGAGCGCGCGCGGAGGGTCGATCGACGCGAGCGCGCGGGAGGGGGTGGGGACTGACGATGGGCGCGCACGCGCGCGAGCAGGCGATCCGTTGCCGTCGACGATGACGAAGGAGTGGGAAGACGCGACGAAGGCGCGCATGAAGGCGTGGCCGCGAGAGGGGAGCGCGACGCCCGTCGTGCTGGAACCGATGGATAAGTGAGTTTGTAAAACGAGAGTGATGAATACTGAGTGATTGGTGTCTTTGATCGCTAGTGATACGCGGGCTACTACATGCGTACGAATTGACGCGAATCGCTCGAATCCTTTTTACCGTATGGATTTTCCGCGCTAAAATTGTGACCGGTGCCTTTCTGGCGACGGTAATCGCTTCCCGGACCGCCGTCGCCTCGTGATTTCGTGCGCCCTTTGCTCGCCTTGGAGTCCAGGTTGAGTTGGACCTTGGGAGGTTTGTGGAAACCGAACGAGCTCGCCACGGCGTTGAGGTCGAGCGCGTGCACGTTGTACACATCCTTGAGCGTGTGCGAGTTGTAGGCCAGAATGTACGCTCGATAGGCGTCGCGCGCGCTGGTGTGCAAGTAATAATTTTTCTCCACCAGTTTCTCCAGCTGACTCTGCACGTTGGCGATTTTTTTCGTCGGGAACTCGTACTCGTTGAGCGGCACCTTCGCCGACTTGAGATACTTTAAAAACGACAACTCTTCTGGAATCAAGAAGAGCAATGCGCGTCCTTTTCCGTCCGTCCCTCGCGCCGTGCGCCCGACGCGATGAATGTACTCCTTTGGGTCGTCTGGAGGATCGTACTGAATGATCCAATCCACCGCGGGGATGTCCAAGCCTCTCGCCGCGACGTCGGTGCACAACAAAACGCCGCGGTCGGCTTTGCAAAACTCAAAGAACGTCGTCGTTCTTCGCTGTTGCTTTTGCTTGCCGTGAATGTCGCTCACAGGAATGTCGATATAATTCAATAATTCGGCGTGATACTTGACCGAGTTACACGACGAAAAGAAAACCATAATTTTCTTCTTCAAGTTCTTCTTCAAAAACGTAAACAAGAGCAAAAACCTTTGCTCGCTCGGGACGACGCAGTACCCTTGCTCGACGCCCGTGGCGGTGGACACCGCGCGCGAGTCGTCGACGCCGATGTAAATCGGACTCTTCAACGACAAGCGCGCCAAATCTTCAACCTTTGTGGTTTGCGTCGCGCTAAACAGCATCGTCTGCCGCTCCTTTGGCAACATTTTCACGATGGTTCGCATCTCCTCCTCGAACCCGATATCGAGCATGCGATCGGCTTCGTCCATGACAAACACCTTGAGCGAGCTAAACGTGAATCCACGAGTGTTCTGCATGTGATCCAGCAACCGTCCAGGCGTGGCGACGAGCAAGTTGACGCCCTTGATCAAGCGTTCGGCTTCGGCGCGTCGATTCGCGCCTCCGATGATTAATCCGTGCGTCTGCGAGTGCTTCTCCATCAGCTGTTGCGCGACGTTGTAAATCTGCAGCGCCAATTCACGCGTGGGCGACAGCACCATCACTCCCGTCCCATTTCTCGGCATGAACTTTGCGTGGTACAACAACTCCACGCTCGGCACCAAAAACGCCAGCGTCTTTCCGCTCCCCGTCCGCGCCGCCCCCAACACATCCTTCCCGGCCAGCAACGGCGGCACACACCGCGCTTGCACCTCGGTCATCGTCTTAAATCCCATCTGTTCGATCCCTTTCATCGTCGGCGCGCTCAACTCGAGCGACTCGAACGTCGTCTCGCTCAGTATTCCATCCACCGCCGCTTCGATTCTCTCCACCGCCTCCTCCTCGCGCGTTTCGCGCCCGCTCGAATCGTCCGCATCGCCCGCTCCCGCGTCGGTCTTTTTACTCTTCTTCGCCTTCTTCTTCCTTTCGCCGTCGTCGCCGTCGCGCTTCGCGCGCTTTTCCTTTTTCGCCTTTTTCGCTTCGCCGCCGCCACCCATGCCGCCGCCACTCGCGCCTCGCGCGTTCGCTCGCGTTCGACGCGCTCGCGACGGTGAGGACTGGTGACGGACGTCGCGCGCTCGATCTCGAGCGGTCGCGCGCGGTCGTCTCGCGGGTCGTGCGCGTCGCGTCGCGTCGCGTCGCGTCGAGTCGTCGCGATGTGCCGCCGCCGCGACTGAAGACCGCCACTCCGACGCGCGTCGACGCGCGTCGCGACGACGACGCGACCATGCGGTGCGCGCGATAACGGTGCGTGCGAAGGCGCGCGCGCGATGGCTCGAACGCGCGCGAACGAGAGCGCGAGCGCGGTGAAGATGCGCGCGGGCGATGGGTTTGTATCGGTGAATGATCGTTCGCGCGGCGTCTGGACGGTCGCTCGGGACGCGCGAGGGGGCGACGCGCGAGAAAATGCGACCGCGGCGTGCGATTGCGAAACGGCGATGATGATCACCACATTCTGACACCTCTTGTACGAGACTTTGTGGCCATTGTTCGATGAACTCATTATGCATAAGACTGAGCCGTTTCGGAACGCGACGACGGGGAGGACACCGGGAACGCGCGCGAGGGAGGCGGCGGTGAGGCGATCGGAGAACGTGATGTCGACGCGGCTGATGACGATATACCATACGACGTATACGTTTGTGTCTGAACACTCCTGTGGATTAACATTCAGCCTTGTCTGACGCGTCGACGGCGTTTTCCGGCTCACCGGTGGATGGTTTTTCTTGAATGCGACGCGCGAGAGAGAGAGATTCCGATGATGAACAATGCACAACAATCATTCATGCGTGTCAGCTGAGTTTTGCTGTGATTATGAACCGTAATCCGAGGAAAATCTCGATCTTTGCGCGGTTTTTCTCGCTCTCCGAACTGTTGAGTCTTTCCCATCGCACACGTCTTTGGGAGAATAATTTACGTTCGGTAAATTCAATGGCCATCCTTCCATCTTGATACGCCTACAAATATGGCGTATCGAGCCATAATTGGTCTACATACTCGTGCGATTTCACACGCGACGGCGACTGACCGCGACGCAACGGTTTACGAACGACGGCAGATGCGAGAAATATACGATCCACGGCTTTCGCCTCCGAAGAAGGACGAGAACACGAAAGCGCGTACATCCATAGATGTCGACGCGATAAGACCGTATGATCCCAGCAGTTTCTACGACGGAGAAGACACGAAACGAAAGAAAGAGGAGGAAGACACGAGGAAAAGGCGCAAGCGAGTCGTGCGAGAAGAGGACGAAAGAGAGAGCAAGCAACCAGACCGATTCTGGATCAAAAGTTACAGGCAGCAAGAATTGTTCGAAGCTGTGGATCAAAGGAGACTTTCGGAAGATGTGCAAGAGCCCTACATGTACTTTTGCCGCCAATTAGAAGAGAAAGGTGGGCTTCGACAATACGTCGGGGTTCGAATGCTCGGCCCGAAAGACTTGCACACGTTTTGGAAATATTACGAAAGTCTGAAGGAGCGCCACTATTACGAACTCATGCGAGAAGATACCCATTGTCATTTGTACTTTGACGTTGAGTTTTCCAAGGTTTCAAACCCAGACGTCGACTGCGTGCGAATGATGGATTGGTTGGTTCAGCTCATCGTAGAGGAGCTGAAGGCGACGCCGGAGATAGACACGTCCAAGTTTGATGAGCAGGAGCACATCGTCGAGCTCGATAGCGAAAGCGAGACCAAGTTCAGTCGTCACTTGATCATACAACTTCCTGATGATCAAGTCTTTGCCGACAATTCGCATTGTGCGCACTTTGTCAGAAAACTTTGGCACACCATAGAGTCGCGGCGCGGCGAGGACGACCGATGCGACGCGATGTTCTTACGCAAAAAGAAAGACGACGTCGAAAAGACCGAGCCGTTCATCGATCTTGGTGTGTACACCCGAAATCGAGTGTTTCGCCTCTACTTGTCGAACAAGCACAGCGAAGAGACGAATAAACCGATTCTGAAGACTACCGGACGATTTTGGAAGAGTAAATCTGAAGTAAGTTTTGAAACTTTCAAACGATCGCTGGTGTCAGCGACGTGTTTGATTTTGGAAGCCAAAGTGATTCGATTCGAAGGCGTCACGCATACTTCGGTATTGCGCGGACAAGCATTCCAAGGATATCGAACCGGGTCTCACCTAGCGCGCACCGCGTCTGAGTTCAACGGCAACGCAATCGGACCTTGTCCTCGCACGGCTTCGTTCGTTTGCAAAGACTTTGATCGCTGGAGCGGTCACGGCGGTGCGGCCGTGCGCTCGTGGACAGCGTTTCCAGAGTATGGTGTGTTAATCCTCAATCTGTTTGGGAATCGGTTTTGCGAAAACATCGAACGAGCGCACAAGAGCAACAATGTGATGTTCGTCATCGATTTCCGCGAGCGCGCGTACTATCAGAGATGCCACGATCCCGACTGCCGTGGTATCCGAGGTGCGTGGCACGAATTGAGTGAAGATGTATTGGATGAGAGGCATGAACTGTTGAAGTTGCTGTACAAGCCCCCGACTTTTGACGAGATAGACGACAAAGAGCTTGCCGCCCCAACGTTTGACGAAATAGGCGACGACGAGCTCGAAAAATGTTTTTAGATAGGACCGCTTTATTCATGTAAATAATTTGTAGATTTGTGATTCACAAAAGCAGCGTTAGTCAAGTATGATTAGAAGCCCATACCGCCCATGCCGCCCATGCCGCCCATGCCGGAATCGCCGGGCAAAAAGGCTGGTTTGTCTTCCTTGATGTCGGTGATCATGCACTCGGACGTCATCATGAGCGACGCCACCGACGCCGCGTCGGTGAGCGCCGTGCGGACAACCTTAAGCGGATCAAGCACGCCGGCCTTAACCATGTCAGTGTATTCGTCCGTCGCCGCATTGTAACCCACGCCAATGTCCGTCTGCGCCAAGACCTTTTCGACGACTACGGAGCCTTCGACGCCGGCGTTTTGAGCGATGGTACGAAGAGGGCGCTTGATTGCTTCGCGAATGATTTGGACGCCAATTTTTTGATCGAAAACCTCCAACGAATCTTCGAGCGCTTGTAAAGTTTTGCTCGCGTGCAAGAGCGCGGACCCCCCACCCGGAACGATGCCCTCGTCGACGGCAGCCTTGGTGGCGTTGAGCGCGTCGACGACGCGATCCTTCTTTTCGCTCACCTCAACCTCGGAAGCACCACCAACCTTGAGCACGGCGACACCACCACTCAGTTTAGCGAGTCGTTCTTGCATCTTTTCGCGATCGTAATCGCTCGTTGTCTCGGCCATGGCTTCCTTGAGCTGTTCGCATCGCTCTTCGATGGCGCTCGATTCCCCGGCGCCGTCCAACATGATGGTGTCGTCCTTGCTCACCGTCACCTTCTTGGCGGAGCCCAACATGTCGAGTTCGACATTTTCGAGCTTATGGCCGAGATCTTCACTGACGACGGTGCCACCAGTCAAGATGGCGATGTCTTGCAAGTTCGATCGGCGATTGTCACCGAAGCCGGGTGCCTTCACGGCGCAAATCTTCACGCCACCGCGAAGCTTGTTCACGATCAAAGTCGCCAACGCCTCGGATTCGACGTCTTCAGCGATGATGAGCAGAGGACGTTGCGTCTTTAACACACTCTCGAGCACGGGCAAGAGCGGGGTGAGACCCGAGATCTTCTTCTCGACGATGAGAATGTACGCGTTTTCGAGCTCGCACTTTTGCGTCTTCGGGTTGGTCACAAAGTACGGTGAAATGTAACCGCGGTCAAACTTCATCCCTTCGACGACTTCTAATTCGTTTTCGAGCGTCTTACCATCCTGTGCGAGTGAATAAAACGTACGCGCGTGCGTGCGGTCAGTGTCGTGTTCGTCGGTCGTCGACGACTACCTAGCAGTCGGTTGGTTGGTTTTGGTTTTCGTCTCGCGTCCGCGTCGTCTCTCGAGTCAGTGTAACTATGACATAATGCCCACAGCAGCGCAAAGTGTATGACACGAATGTCTCACAGGCTTTAAGCTCGATTTGTTATCATCACTCTCGAAGACGGACGCGCAAACGCGACGAAAACGTTGAGAAAAACGCGTCGTCGTCGAGTCGTCGAATCGCTCGCGCGCGTCACGCACCGCCACCGTAATCACGCCTTCCTTGCCCACTTTTTCCATCGCGCGCGCGATCAAATCACCGATTTCTCGTTCACCGTTGGCAGAAATCGTGCCGACTTGCGCGATTTCTTCCGTCGTCGAAATCATCTTTCGGTTCTTCTTCAACTCGGCCACCACGTGCTCCACCGCGGCGTTGATGCCTCGTCTGAGATCCATGGGATTCATCCCCGCCGCCACGCTCTTGCATCCTTCGCTAAAGATGGCTCTCGCCAACACCGTCGCCGTCGTCGTCCCGTCCCCCGCGACGTCATTCGTGCTCACGCTCACCTGTTTCACCAGGTTCGCCCCCAGGTTCATCATTCGATCCTTGAATTCAATATTCTTCGCCACCGTCACCCCGTCCTTCGTGATTTTCGGCGGTCCGTACTGCTGTTCGATCACCACGTTCCTCCCTTTCGGTCCAAGCGTCACCTGCACCGCGTCCGCGAGTTTATCGCACCCCTGCAGCATCAACGCCCTCGCCTCCACGCCGAATCGCAAATCCTTCGCGTACCCGCGCGTCGCGCCTCGCCCGATCGTCCGCGCCGTCGTCCTTCGCCCGATCGCGCGTTCCGCGCCCTCGAGTCCGTTCGCCGTCGTCACCGTTTCCATCCTATTTTCGCGTCGCGCGTCGTCGTTCGCGTCTTTCGTCAATCGTCCGTTCGTCCTTCGTTCGTTCGCCCGTCCGCCGCCACGATCGAAGCTTCGATTGTTTCATGCATTCATTCATTCGTTCATTCGTTCGTTCGTTCGTTCGTTCGTTCGTTCGTCGCGCTCGCGAGCATCGTTCGCGTTCGTCGTCGTCGTCGTCGTACCGCGTGAGCGCTCGCATCGCGCGCGTCGCGTGTCGTCGCATCGCGCCGTTCGTCGCGTCGTCGTGTGGCGTCTGTCGTCGCGTCGGCGTCGTCGGGGCGCGCGAAAGACTTCGACGGGTGACTCAGTATTTCGGGCTCCACAGTACGATCGAGCATGACGTATTCCGGGTAGGTAGATCTCTGCATAGAAACACTCGAACGGCGACGCGCCGCGGGACGCGATCGATCGCCGCCGCGCGCGCGGCGCGACACACGACGACGGCGCGACGACGGACGATGGCGATGCGCGCGAGACTCGCGCGCGATGCGCTGCGTCGCGCGCGATGCGCGGTGACGCGGCCCGCGCCGGGGGCGCCGCGCGACGCGCTCGCGACGGCGGCGACGACGCTTCAGGGTTCGACGGCGACGGCGACGGCGACGGCGACGGCGACGGCGCGACGCGCGATGACGGCGCGCGAGCGGACGTTCGCGTCGCAGAGCGAAGGGTTGATCGCGCCGCACGGCGGCGCGCTGGTGAATCTGATGCTCGAGGACGACGGGGCGAAGGCGAGGGCGATCGCGTCGTGCACGCGGGCGCTCGAGCTGTCGGATCGAAACGCGTGCGACGTCGAGCTGCTGAGCGTGGGGGGGTTCTCGCCGCTGCGAGGGTTCATGAACGAGGACGAGTACGAACACTGCGTGGAGACGATGCGGTTGAAGGGGAGCGAGCTGTTGTTCGGGCTGCCGATCGTGTTGGACACGAATTGCGAGGACACCAAGGCGGGCGACAGAGTGTTGCTCAAGTATCAGGGCAAGGACGTCGGCGTGCTGACGGTGGAGTCGAAGTGGAAGCCGAATAAGCCGAAAGAGGCGAAGATGTGCTACGGGACGAGCTCCATCGAGCATCCCGGCGTGGCGATGATCTCCATGGAGCGTCGCAAGTATTACATCGGTGGTAAGATTGAGGGTTTGAACATTCCGCAGCGACCATTTCCGTGCCCGACGCCCGCCGAGGTGCGCGCGGGGTTGCCCGCGGGTAAGGATGTCGTGGCGTTCCAGTGCCGCAACCCGGTGCACCGCGCGCACTACGAGCTCTTCACTCGCGCTTTGCACGCGGAAAACGTCGGTAAGGACGCCGTGTGCCTCGTTCACCCGACCATGGGTCCGACCCAAGACGACGACATCTCGGGCTTGGTGCGATACAAGACGTACGTCGTCCTCGCGGAAGAGGTGAAGAACCCGCAAATTCGCTGGGCCTACCTCCCGTACTCCATGCACATGGCGGGTCCGCGCGAAGCTATTCAGCACATGATCATTCGTAAGAACTACGGCTGCACGCACTTCATCATCGGTCGCGATATGGCTGGTTCCAAGTCTTCCCTCGACGGAGAAGACTTTTACGGCGCGTACGACGCCCAAGACTTGGCCAAGGCGAACGCGGCTGAGCTCGGCATGAAAACCGTCCCGAGCTTGAACGTCGTGTACACCGAAGAAGAAGGCTACGTCACCGCCGATGTCGCCAAGGAGAAGGGTCTCAACATCAAGAAGCTCAGCGGCACCAAGTTCCGCCAAATGTTGAGAGGCGGCGAGGACATTCCAGAGTGGTTCGCGTTCAAGTCCGTCGTCAAGGTCCTTCGCGAGAACATTTAGATGTTCGCGAGAACGTCTGAATTCAATTATAGCACAAACACGAAAACGAGAATAGGAGACTACGGCGATGGAAGCTGGTGCTCGTTAGTATTGTCGCCGATCTGCAAGTTGAAATCTAATCTATGAGTAATATTCTTCATCGCAACGTTCTCGCGTTTTCGCTTCTACTTTTTCAAAGCCGCCCCACCGCTCACCGCCTCTTCGGCTAACCTCTGTTTATCCTCGTAGAACCCAGGAATCGCGGGCGTGTACATGGGCAGTTTACGCTTCAACGGAAACAAATCTTCATCCTCCACCATCGCCGCGTCTCGCGTCGCCCCCGCGGGCAACGCCGCAATCGCCGCCTTTTTAATCCTAATCTTTTCGTTAATATCTGCGGCAAACGCGCGCTCTGCCCGCATCTTCTCTCGAGAGTACGCCTTCGCTCGCGCTTCGTACTCCGCGAGCTCCTCGGGCGTCAGGTTTTCCTCGATTTCCGTCGCGTCCAGCTTCGTCAGCGCCTCGAGGTACGTGTTTTTATTGCCCTTGGTCGTGTGCTCAGCCTTGGCGCTGATCGGGAGCGCGCCCATGCCCTTGCCTTTCGTCCGTTTGCCCTGCGACGACTTGGACTTGGACGCTTTCTTTCCCTTGCTCGCGTACGCGCGCGAGAGCGAGAGAGACGCCGCGAACGACGTCGTCGTCGACGACGATTTCACGGCGGCGTCAAAGAAATCGTCGCGACGCGGCGCGGTGACGAACGCCCGGCGCGCGATCGAGATCGCGGGCGACGACGACACGCGCGTCGTCGCGAGCGCCGACGACGCCGCGCGCGCGACCGCGGCGGAGGCGCGACGGAGCGATGGCGTGGACATGATGGACCGATCGACGCGAGCGCGTCGCGAAGTGCGGCGCCGCGGGCGTCTGCGGAGACGTTTCGAGGTGCGTCGCGGATCGCGCGGGCACACCAAATATCGAGTGCATTACATCACAAGCGGAAGACGCGTCCGTCGTCGCGTCGTCACATCGGTCGGCGGCTGGGATCGGGCGCGCCCGGCGCGGCGGCGTCGCCCGCGTCGTCGAGCGACGCGTTCGCGCCCAACGCCACGGCGTCCACAAATTTCCACCCTCCGGTCTCCGCGTCTCTTCGCAAGCGCGCGCGTTCGGCTAACGTTTTCATCTTTCCCCTTCCCTTTCCTTGGGTGTAATCCGCCTCGTACGTCACGTACGCCTCGCCGTCTTTCTCGCTGGACCGCTTCGCTCGAAACGAGTGGAATCGTATTCGCTTGATCGTGTTCTCCGCGTCCCTCAGCAGGGACTCCCGCGCGCGATCTTTGGACTCTTCGTGCGTCGAGCTCACTATATATTGCGCGTCGCCGACGACGTACGCCGTGAATCTCGCGCGCATCACGTCCTCGGCGGCGAGCGCCGCCGCCGCGTTCGCGTCCCCGTGCGCCCGCCCGCAGCACGCCTCGTACGCCACGCTCGCGTCTTTCCCGCACGCGCACCCCGACGCGCCGCGTTGTTTCCCCGTTCTCTCCTCGCTCGCGTCGTCGCGCTCGCGCATCGCGTCGCCCAGCATCCCGCGTCGCGCGCGCGCGGTCGCGTCCCGGCGGCGTCCGCGGTCTCGCGCGTCGCGCGTTCGCGGCGCCGCGACGCCCGCGCGCGCGCGCGTCGACGCGACGCGCATCGCGCGAGACGGACGCGAAGACGGCGCTCGAGCGCCGCGCGCGTCGGCGTGCGACGCCGCGCGCGCGTCCCGGCGCGGTCGCCGGCGCGTCGCGGCCTTTTCATAAACCCTACCGGTAACGACCCTCACTACAATACGAACGAATCCCCGTGTGCATAAACACTCGACCCGATCGACGACGCGTACTCTGCGCCGTCTCGCGCCCGTGTGTTCGCGCGGAACCCGCGAGGGCGTCGGCCGCGTCGCGCGGCACCGCACAGCGATGCGCGCGGACGGCGACGCGCTCGCGCGCGGGGGCGCGATACGCCTGGCGATAGAGGTGCGACTTTCGGCGCGACGATCGCGCGGCGCGTCGCGGCGCGCGCGCGAGGCGCCGCGACGCGCGCGAACGACGACGACGACGACGACGACGACGACGACGACGACGCGAGGGACGATCGATCGAACGCGGGGCGATGGATTATCGAGCCGAGGCGCGCGCGCGAGGCGAAGGCGGGCGAACGGCGCGCGATGGACGACGCGCGGGGAGGTCGCGCGACGCGCGCGAGCGAGAGAGAGGGTCGGCGAGGACGCGCGGACGACGGCGAAGGACGGGACGATGGTTCAAACGCCGAGGCGGTTGTGGATAGAAGGAAATATCTCGACGCCGAGCGGAGGAAGAGGGAAGGAAACGATCGGGACGACGTGACTGACGACGCGCGCGCGCGTGACGCGCGATTTTATCGTAGTGTACGCTTGATGCGCTGAGACACGCGCGAGCGCGAGAGGCGTTCGAGCGATCGAGCGAACCGACGTCGACGAGCGGGAAATCGAGCGAGGACCGGGAGGACTCGAGGGCGCTCGCGGTGCGATCGGTTCGAGCGGAGGAGATCGAACGAGAGCACGGCGATGGACCGAGCGGACGATTGGAGTGGGTGATCAAGCGGGCGTACGATAGGAAGTACGACACGACGGATGATTACAAAGTGGACGTGGAGCGCACGTGGGCGTTTTTAGAAGACAAGTGGACGAGGGAGGGAGCGACGTCGAGGCTAGACGCCGTTCGGGTCGTTCGCGCGTATTTCGACAATAAATGGACCTCGAGAGGAATCGGCGAGCTTGGGGGGTTAGTGTGCATTCCGAGCGTGGGAATATCGCGGGAGGCGCTCGAGATGCCGAAATCTGCGAGCGTGCTTTCGCTCGATTCCATGGCTGCGACGAGCGCGGGATCGGATGGCGCGAACACGACGCAGGTTGGGTTAGGACGGGAAGATAAGGATTTATTCCCTAGATCAGATGTTGCGCTCGCGAATGAGCGCGTTCAAAATCAATTGGAGCTGGAAAAATGCAAGCATTTACTCGAAAACTTCATAAATCAACCCGAGGCGTTGAACTTCCGGGATCCCATCGATCCGCAGACGGTGGAGCGCGCGAATTACGGGTCCGTGGTGGAAGAGCCCATGGGTCTGACGATCGTGCTGAACAAACTTAGAATGAACGCCTTTGCGTCGTCTCGAGAGGTTTGGAAAGCGTGCAATTCGATTTGGTCCAACTGTCGGTCCTGTTACCCGTCGTCTAGCAGAATGAGAAAGCTGTGCGATTTAGCCGAGCTGATGTTCACCACGACTTGGCGGGCGCAAGGATTGAACAAGTTTAGCGACGCATCGGACGACGACTCGTGCGACGCACCACCTGGGATGAAAAGTCTCAATGACTTCAAAAACGCTGGCCCGAAAACCGCCACGCGTCCTCCGAGCGGCGCGGTGACGTCCGCCAGGGTTGGCCGCAGCCGCGTGGCATCGTTCAAATGCGACGTCTGCAAGCGCAGTAAGAAGGGCAAGTGCGGCACTGAAACGGCGCCAAAATCGTGTTTGTTGCGCTCGGAAAATCAATCGCGTGAGCGTCAAACACAGATCCGAGAGCGAGTGAGCAAGTTGAAGCCCATGTCGGTGAAAGGTACGGTGATGAAGAGGAAGCCCATCGAGTCGGCGGAGCAGAAACCGGCGTCGAAGGCGAGTGGTAGAAGAAAACTCACAGAAGCGGAACGACAAGAAAACGGCTTCAGACGTGTATTCGATGAAACCGATCCGGACAACTTCATCTCGCAATTCATGCAGCACCAGAACGGGGCGAGAGCGCACAGTAGCACGGACATGGCTTGGGGCAACTCGCTGCACCTCGCCAACGAACAGTTGCGGTTGGAGATGCTTCAGAATCAGCGACTCGCCCGTTACGACGATCAAATGACGCAGCAGTCCGCGTGCTTACCGGATACGTCCAAGCTCGCGTCTTTACGAAAAGCAATCTCGCACACCGTGGCGCATCTCCACGACGCAAACGTCAAGCTTCGTCTGTGCAACGTCTCGATCGTCCAGGCTCCGGGCGCAAGTCAGGGCGACTACCTCCGCGAGCAAGTTGCCCTCGAGGCCGAGATCCACGACCTCCAGAAAAAGCACCAAGAGCTATCCCGCGATTTACAGCTTTACGTCAGTCAAAACCGGGCCGGCGGCGTCCGACAATCGCCCTCTCGCGACGCGTCCGCCGGTTTCGAACACCCCGTCTCCGTCGCCACCGCGCGCATGTCTTTCGACGACGAGCCCATCAAAGCGAACGTCCACGCCGACGTCAACGACGAAGACATTCTCTTCGATTTCCCGACTATTTAAACTAATCACGCTTCTGCTCGCTTGTAAACACGCAACACCGCTCGCGACCTCCGACCCGCGCTCCATTTCAAACACGCGCGCGCGGCGACCGCCCCGGCGCCTCGGCACATCTTGGCCCTCGCGCCGCGCGGCGTCGAACGCCCGAGCCGCACGCGAGCGCGCGCGACGAACGACGATCGTCGCGCGCGCGCGTCGTCGCGAGCGACACCGCACCGCACCGCAGCGCGCGCGCGACGACGCGACGCCGATCGTGACAGCGTTGGCGCGAACGACGACCGATCGAACGACGCGCGCGTTCGGTTCGGCGCGCGTCGCGACGAGCGCGCGACGGACGCGCGAGCGTCGACGAAAGCGCGGGTGTTTCGCGCGCGATGGAGTCGATGCGCGCGAACGTCGCGGGAACGACGCGCGACGCGCGGGGACGCGGCGGGACGAAGGCGAAGGTGAAGGCGAAGGCGGAGAGAGATGGACGACGCGGCGCGCGATGCGCGACGACGACGCGGGCGAGGTGTCGAACGTTTGCGCGCGCGCGATCGGTGACGGTCGGTGAACGGGACGGTGACGATAGACTCGAGCTCGGGGAGTCGAAGAGGACAAAGAGTTTACAGATGCCGCGAGGGACCACGACGACGACGCGAGCGATGAGCGGAGGAGAAGCGGGAGGGGCGACGATTGAACTCGAAGCCGCCGCTGAATTCGCCAAGGATGAGTTTTACACGAAAAGTTTCGTCGTCAAGGCGCGCGAGCGCGTGGAAGCCTCTGTGAAAGTTCGGGTCGAGACGAATGGTGTTAAGTACAAGGTCACCGTGGAAACGGACATGGACGCCGAAGGGCAAGATTTGCGCATGCATTGGGGCGTGGCGACTAGTAAGGAAACGTGGGATAACATGGAGACACCTCCAGTAAAAATTAGACCGCCGTTTACGATTGAAACCACGGGGGTATGTCAAACGCGCATGACGCCGACGTCGTCACGCTTGAGCCCCACGCTCACGGCTACGATCGAAGGTGACGTAGCGGACGGCTTTTACGCAATCAACTTCCTGTTCAAAGAACCAAAGAAAGATCGCTGGATTCATAACACGAACGGAAGAGATTGGCACGTGCCGATACCACAGCCGCCGGAACCTGAGTTAGTGACGCGTACGATTACTATGCTGGAAGATTATGAGGAAGAGATTGAAGAGGACGAAGAATACGAATACGAAGAGGAACAAGAGGAGCAAGAGTTGGACGAATCTCTCGCCTCACTTTCATCAGTGGTCGAAGTGAACATCGATTTGAACGCGCGCGCGAGCTCTCCCGTCAAGGAGGAAGTCGTCTCAGCAGCGTCGTCAGAAATCTCCGAGCCGGCAAACGCGTGGAAACGTCTTCTAACCCCGCCTGTGGACCCCAAGCCGTTCGACACGAAAGATGAGAATATTAACGCCTTAGTTGAGTCACTTTTTGGCGCTGGTTCGAACGGTTTGACATCTATCAAGCCAATCGCCGCGCGAGATGAAGGACCGCCTGAGGATGAGGACTCTGAACCGGAACTTGAACTGGCCAAAGCGGCTCCCATGGAAAAGCCGAAGACGCTCAAAACTGGGATGCGAAAGGTGAAGAGGATGGTAACAAAGTCCCGCACTATCACTAAGTCGATAGATGAACCGCTGCCGGTGAAGTTGGTGGAGGGTCCTTGGCTCACTACGAACACCATTGAAGAAAAGTTGATTCGCGAGAAAGAAGTGAGTTATAGAGTTGGCGCCGTAGTGGAAAAGAACGTCGAGGGTGGTGGAGTCTTGGTGCGTGTAGAAGCTGAACTTCCGTGGAATATTGTTTTGCATTGGGGTATTGTTCCTCGCGGCGCGCGTGCGGATGTTTGGACGTTGCCTCCGGAACAATGGCGCCCAGAAGGTTCAGTGGTCGGGGACACGGGCAAAGCGTGCGAGACTCCCATGAAGAAATGCGAGAACCCGCTGTCCGATCGGATTCAGATGAGTTATGCGGAGCTTCAGCTCGGAAACGCACCCACTGCGATGCGGTTTGTTCTCAAAGAAAATGGTGGAGAAGGACGGTGGCTTGATCGCAATGGCGACGATTTTGTCATTCCCATGCCCGAGCCGGCGTACGCAAGCACCACGCTCGATCTCACTGGTGAGCGGACTAAGGAAGCGATAGACGTCGCCACAGCCGCTGCGTTTCGTGCGGCGGAGTTGCATCTCGACTCCATGGATGAAGTCGAAGAGAAGGAGCTTGATATGAATATGCAAGTCGAGTACGAGGTGGCGACTCCACCACTGAGCGAAGACGACTTTGCTCCGGCGGAGCGAATTCAAAAGCCTCAGAAATCAGCCGTCGGTAACGGTCGGGAAGTTTTGCTTCAAGGCTTCAACTGGGAGTCTTGGAAGGCTCCATGGTACCAAGCCGTCGAGCGACTTGCACCCACCATTGCGGAACTAGGATTCACGGTGGTTTGGTTGCCTCCGCCGACATCGAGCGTCAGCGAGCAAGGTTACATGCCTCTGGATTATTATAACTTGGACTCTCGATACGGCACAAAGGAAGAATTAAAGGGCGCCATCAAGGCTTTGCACGATAATGGTGTGATGGCGCTCGGTGATGCCGTGCTTAACCATCGATGCGCCCATTTCATAGGCGACGTACCCGGCACGTACAACAAGTTTGGAGGCAAGTTACCGTGGGACGCGGCAGCCATCGTGGCAGACGATCCCAATTTTCATGGCCGAGGAAACAAAGCCGATGGTGAAATGTTCCATGCAGCTCCTAATATCGACCATAATCAAGCTTTCGTCAAGGCTGATCTCGAAGATTGGATGAGCTGGCTCATGCGAGAAGTCGGCTACGACGGTTGGCGACTCGATTACGTGAGAGGTTTCTGGGGTGGTCACGTGAAGGATTACATGGAGGCGACGAATCCGCAGTTCGCGGTCGGTGAGTACTGGGATTCGTTGGCCTATAACATGGATGCTCTGGATTACAACCAAGATGGTCATCGACAACGGATCGTGAACTGGCTCAACGCCGCCGGCGGAAACGCCGGCGCGTTCGACGTTACCACCAAGGGCATCCTGCACGCCGTATTTGAACGCCAAGAGTATTGGCGCTTATCGGATAAAGCAGGCAAGCCTCCGGGTGTCATGGGTTGGTGGCCTAGTCGAGCGGTGACTTTCATAGAAAATCACGACACTGGATCGACGCAAGGCCACTGGCGGTTTCCTCGCGACAAAGAGCTTCAAGGATACGCGTACATCCTGACCCACCCGGGCACGCCGACAATCTTCTGGGATCACATCTTTGACAACAACTGGGGACATTTGCACAAACCCATCGAAGACATGATTCGTATTCGCAAACAGTCCGGTATTCACTGCCGGAGCGAAGTGAAAATCGTCAAGTGCGAGCAGAGCGTGTACGCCGCCGTCATCGATGACCGACTTTTGATGAAAATTGGACCTGGTCATTTTCATGCAGACGACGCGTGGGATTGCGTGCTTTCTGGACAAGACTTTGCAATCTGGCGCAAGAAGAAAGATCGTTCGCAGCCGCGGTGATTTCTCATCTCTACTTAATATACTGTAATACTACAACTCGCGAGCGAGCAAGCCGCAACACAACATTCTCACTTCTTCGTCGGTCGTTTAAGAGAACACGTCATGTGATTTGCACCCACCATTTTCGGTTTGAGAACGACCTCAACGTCCTCAAGCATCGATATGATGTTATCCATGATCTCTGCGCCGCGCGTCGCGCGCTTGTCCTGCGCTATTCCGTCCGAGTTCTTAAACATGATTCGAAACGTCACTCGATTTCCCGCGTCGAGAAACTTTTTTGCGCCATTTATCTTCACATTCAAATCGTGCACGTCGATTTTCGCCGTCAATCGCAACTCCTTTATCACGTCCCGCTTTTGCGCCGCGCTGACCGCCTTTTTCTGCTCTTTCGCCCGCTTCCTGATGTCGTACCGCACTCGTTCGTAATCCAATATTCGACACACCGGCGGCGACGCGTTTCCGTTCACCTCAACCAAATCCATTCCCGCCGCTTTCGCCGCCGCCATCGCCTCTTCCAGCGCCATCACCTCGTGCGCCGACGCCCCCTCTTCCCCATCTCGCACCAATCGAACGACTTTCGCTTTAATCTATCGTTCGTTCGCGCGCCCGTCTCGTCGTCAGTCCCGCGCGTCCCGCGCGCTCGCCCGTCGCGTCGCCTCGCCTCGCCTCGCCTCGCCTCGCCTCGCCGTCCGCGCCCTCGACCCACCTCATCGTTCGCGCGCGGTCGATTTTTCCCTCCCTCGCTCGCGCGTCCGCGCTCGCGCGCGTACGTCCTCCGCGCCGGCGTCGTCCACGCGCGCGCTCGAACGTTCGCGCGCTCGAGCGTCGTCGTCCACGCGCGCGTCGTCACCGTCGCGCGCGCGCGCGGTTCGCGTCGACGCATCGCGCTCGACATCGCGCGCGCCGCGCGACGGACGACGCCGAGGACGCGCGTCGCCATCGTCGTCGTCGTCGTCGTCGACGCGACGCGAAGTGTCGGGACACCGCGGCGCGCGCCGACGTCCGTCGCCATGGCGCGATTGACCGAGATCGAGGACGGCGAGGCGGTGGGAATCGGACTCGCGGGGTCGGAGCTCCCGCGGCGGCGCCGCAAGCGACGGGAGACGCGCGAGGGCGCGAAAGATGGGAAAGATGGGGACGGCGTCGAGGACGGCGCGACGACGCGCGCGACGACGACGACGACGACGACGACGACGCGAGGGACGACGAAACGACGGACGATGGGAGATGTCGCGCGCGCGTACGCGTGCGCGAGCGTGGTGCTGGCGCTGGCGCTCGCGATCGCGCGTCGAGTTCGCCTCGCGTGGGGCTCGGCGTGAGCGCGGCGGCGAGCGAGCGGATAGATCCGATTGCGTTAGAGGGACGAGGTGTATTTGTAAGAGGAAAGAAGGAAAGAGATCTTGCCGATATAAACGCTAATCTTATTTTTGCCGCGATGATGCCGCCGACGACGACGACGACGACGACGACGACGACGACGACGACGACGCGGCTTACTTTTGCTTGGCGTCGAGCTGTTCGACCAACGCGCGTTCGTCGTCGCCGAGCTTGGCGGGGATGGTGACCTTCACGGTGACGTAATGATCGCCGCGAATGGAATCGTTGCCGAGTCTCGGGACGCCTCGCTTCGCCATGAGAAGCGTGCTTCCCGGTTGCACGCCAGGAGGGATCTTGAGATCCACCGGCCCGTCCACGGTGCGCACCTTGACGGTGCACCCGAGAATCGCCTTGGTGTACGGAATGGTCGCCGTGGAGCTAATGTTGACGTTTTCGAAACGCTTCAACTCCGGATCATCGCGCACGTTGATAAACACGTACAGATCACCCGGCGGTCCACCGCGCCGGCCGGCGTTACCCTCGCCTCGAACGCGCAAGCGCGAGCCCTTGTCCACACCCGGCGGTACGCGAAGTTGAATCTTCTTGCTGCGTCGCACGCGGCCGTCTCCAGAGCACGCGGGGCACGGTGTCGACGACTGACCGGTCCCACCGCACGCTTGGCATCCAGTGACTTGCTGGAAGTTACCGAGCGGCGTGCGCACGGTGGCGACGACTTGGCCTTGCCCGCCGCACGTCCCGCACGTCACAGGCTTGGTGCCAGCCTTGACGCCGCTCCCGGAACACTTGTCGCAATTTTCAAGGCGCATGGTGTCGAGCTCTTTCTCGACCCCGAAAACGGCCTCAAGGAAGTCGATTTCAAGATCGTATCTCTCGTCATCGCCCTGCGTTGGACGGTTACGCGCTTGGCGCTGTCCACCCATGCCGCCCATGCCGCCCATGCCGCCGCCCATGCCGCCGCCGAAGAAGGATTCGAACAAATCAAACGGATTGCTGAACGGGTCGCCGCCCATGCCGCCCATACCACCCATGCCGCCCATGCCGCCCTTCAACCCGTCTTCCCCGAATCGATCGTATATAGCCTTCTTCTGGTCGTCGCTTAGCACCTCGTACGCGTTGGAAATTTCCTTAAACTTTTGCTCCGCGTCCGGCTCCTTGTTCACGTCCGGGTGAAACTTTCGCGCCAGCTGTCTGTACGCTCGCTTCAACTCTTTTCCGTCCGCGGATCGCGACACGCCCAAGACGTCGTAGTAATCCCGCCCCGCCATCGTCACCACGCGCGTTCGTCGTCGAGACGTCGCCGTCCCGTCCCGAAGCGCCGCCGTCGTCCTTCGCGAGCTCAGCCTCGCGCTCGCGCTCGCGCTCGCGCTCGTCGTCTGGCACATCTGGCACATCGCATACTGCGACATCTTCGTCCGTCGTCCGCCTGGAGTCCCGGTCGTTCGTCAGTCGATCCGTCGGTCGTCGTCGCTTTATCCAGTCGCGAAAGGCGGCGGTGCGACGCGGCGCGCGCGTCGCGGCGTCGCGACGCGCGCGCGCGACGACGACGCGCTCGGGACGCGGCGAGCGATGCGCGCGCGCACCTCGAGCGCACCTCGAGCGAGCGAGCGCGCGCACACGCGTCGTCGACGACGCGCGCGACTCGGAATGGCGACGCGATGCCCCGCGGTGACGTCGCGGCCTGCTCGAAGGACCGGCCGTCGTCGAGGGGGGTCGGGACGAGTCGTGAACCGAGAAAAGCGCGAGAAGAAAGAAACCGGGCGGCGCCGTCGACCTACGAGCTATTTTATTATCGCACAAACGTACGTTCTACGCGGCGCGCGGCGCGGCGCGCGCTCACGCGAAATTGAACAGCGAGACCGAGCGATCGGCGGAGGCGGCGGCGAGCGCGGCGCCGTCGGGGGAAAATCGAACGCACCACACGGCGTCGGAGTGATCCGTCATGGTTTGCGCGCACGAGCGCGTTTTTAAATCCCAAAGCTTGATCGTGGCGTCGGAGGAGCCGGTGACGAGGGCGGTGCCGTCGGGAGAGGCGGTGAGAGACAGCACCCAGCTCTTGTGCCCGCTCAGGGACTCGATCAATGATTTATTATGGGCGTCGTAGACGTGCGCGTACCCGTCGTCGCTCGCCGTGTACAACGTCTTCCCGTCCGGAGAAAACGTGACGTCGCGCACGGGCGCGACGTGTCCGGCGAGCGTGTGCGCGCACTTGCCCGTTTTCACGTCGAACACCGCCACGGTACCGTCCATCGCCCCGCACGCGATGCGTTTCCCATCCGGCGAATACGCCACGCTCTGCGCGAAGCGTCCGTTTTTCGGCGTCTCCGCCGTCGTCGCCGGCAGCTCCAGCGTCTGTTTCCTCTCCCCATCGCGCGCGTCGTGCACGCGCACGCTCTGCGACGTGCCTCCACCGATCGCGAGCAGCGTCGATCCCGGCGTCGGGTCGAATTTCACCCCCCACGATTCCCCCGGCGCGCTCTCCACCGCCGCGCTCGTCTCCCCCGTCGCCGCGTCCCAGACCCGGACGACGCCGTCCAGCGCCGACGCCGCGACCGCGCCCGCGGCGTTCGCGTCCAGCGCGCACGCCCCCAGCGTGTGTCCCGTGTACGCGTGGACGCGCGTTAAATCGCTCAGTCGTTTCGCGCCGTCGCCGGGCATCCATCGCTTGACTTTTTCGTCGAGCGATCCCGTGAGCAGGGCGACGCGATCGGGCGCAGAGGCGTCGACGCACCACGCGAGCGACAGCGCGGCGTCGTCGTGCGCGTCGGCGCGGTGACACAGCACCGAGAGCTTCACCATCGCGCGTCGATAACGCGGCGCCGCGCGTTTCAGTGCGGAAACGCGAAATGCGGGTTCGAGATCGAATCCACACGGCCTCGCGATTTGAGAGATTGATTACGTGAAACGCCACGCGGCCTCGAGATTGATTACATGAAACGCCACACGGCCTCGCGATGCGCGACGTCGGGCGCGGAGTGCAGGATGGATGAATCGCGATAGACGATGATCTCGCGATGGCGAGCGAACGCGGGACGGGCGACGAAACGGGCGTCGAGACGGACGTCGCGCGCGGAGGCGACGTCTTCCCATTGAAGCACGGCGCCGGGGGTAGAGGGACGACGCAACGCGTGCGAGAGCTTCACGGCGTGCGAGAAGACGCCGACGCCGGAGGGTAAACCCATGGATTCGCTCGGCGCGGCGGCGGGGAAACCGAGCATGACGGTGAGGCGGTCGTATCCAGAGTCTTGGTGCCAGGAGTGAGAAATCTTTCGCGCGCCGACGGGGCTCGCGATGTCGATGAGCGTGCCGTGACAAGGCTCGCCGCACAACCCACCGAGCGCGCGAATGAAGCGCTCACCGGTGACGTCTTCGATTCCGCGCGACGCGAACAGCGCGCTCAGCGCCGCGTACCCCGTGCGAGATTCAAACCAGTCGACGTGCACCGAGCTCGAGAGCGCCGACATCGCCGCGTTCGCCTCGGCGCTTAAATTTTCATCCGGCACGAACAAATCCTTCCGCATCGCGCGTCGCACGTCCGTGCGAAACGATGCGTCGTCGTGAAACGCGTCGGCGAACGTCGCGCCGAACAACCCCTCGAGCGAGACGTGTTCGACGAAGCGTTCGTTTCGCGCCGCGCCGTCTCGCCGCAGCGTCTCCGGCACTTCAAACACCTCGACGTCGTCCCACGCTCTGTACGCGGGCGCGCGCGCCCGCGGCGTCGCGTCGACGGCATTTTTCGCGCGCGGCGTCGTCGCCTCGGACGTCCGCGACCGCGACGCCGACGACGCGAACGGATCGACGCTCGTTTTCGCCGCGCCCGCGTCGCCGAACGGGGACGCCATCGCGCGCGTCGTCGACGCCCTCGCGCGACGCGCGCGAGGCGACGCGCGCGCGGGGCTCGCGTGCGCGCGCGCGCGAGCCGCGCCGCGCATCGACGCGAGTCGCGCGCGACGCGGCGCGCGCGAGTGCCGCGTCGAGCGAATCGACGAATCGACGAATCGACGAATCGACGACGCGTTATCCGCAAAATCCGACGCGCGCGCGAGCGGCGACGACGCGGACGCGCGCGCGCGAGGACGGTGACGCCGGCGCGCGGCGCGGTCGAGGGCTCGACGCGCGCGACGCGAGCGCGGACGCGAACGGCGGCGCGCGATGTTGGCGACGGGGACGATCGGTGCGCGCGCGTCGGTGCGTCGAGGACGATGGACGCGACGAACGACGACGACGACGACGACGACGACGACGCGAACGAGACGATGGGACGCGCGCGACGCGCGCGAACGACGCGCGCGGGTCGTCGTCGAGGCGGAGAACGGTGAACCCGCGAGCGCGCCGGCGCTGACGGATGAGCCGGCGACGGAGACGAAGGCGAAGGCGAAACCGGCTCCGAGTCTGCCGCCCGGACCGCTCCCGCGTCCGCCTCTGCGCGTGATGGCCGGGTTAGCGGGATTCGGGGCGTTAGAATCGACGTATTTGGCGGTGCAAAAGCTCACGGGGGGGGAAGTGGCGTGTCCCGTGGGCGGGTGTCAGACGGCGTTGAATAGCGGATACGCCGAGTTGTTTGGGATTCCGCTGTCCGCGTTCGGGGCGGTGGCGTACGGTTTGGTCGCCGCGCTGGCGTGGTGGGGGGCGGGTATGCAAGACGAGCTCGTGAAGCAAGGCGACGACGGACGCGATAAGGATTTGGAGTCATCCTACGGCAAGGCGCGCGTGTTACTCTTCTTCGGCGCCACGGGATTAGCCGGCGTGTCGTCGTATTTACTTTTTGTTTTAGCCTTCAAGCTCGGTGGTGTGGAGTGCTTGTACTGCTTGACGTCCGCCGCTCTGTCGCTCACGCTTTTTGGCGTCGGTTTCGCGGGTCTGAGTTCGAGAGAGAGCGCCAACGCGTTCCCGCCGGCCATCGCGTTGTACGTCGTCACGGTTTTGACGATGAGCATCGTGCTCACGGAGAGCCCGGACGCGAAAAACACTCAAGGGTTGAAACTAGCCTACGCGCCCGCGCAGTTGGAGCAAACGTCTACGGCATACTCTCGCGCACTCGCGAAACATCTCGCAGAGACCGGAGCGAAGATGTACGGCGCGTTTTGGTGCTCGCACTGCATCGAACAAAAGGAGACGTTCGGCGCTGGGGCGCAGATTCCGTACGTGGAGTGCTTCCCAGATGGGTGGGAACGAGGCACGCCCGTGGCTACGGCGTGTGATGCGGCGAAAGTGGAGGGGTTCCCGACGTGGGTGATCAATGGGAAGAAACTAGAAGGCGAACAGACGCTCGAAAAGCTCGCCGAGCTCAGCGGATTCCAAGGGCAAAACGACGCGGCGAGCATGGTGGCGGAAATGTTTTAGGAATTTGATTGAGCGTGTTTTTTGCGTGCATGGTTGTAGTATTTTATTCATAATGTTACACGATCGTTTATTACAGAACGACCGCCGCACATACGCGGTACAAAAGTTTGCGCTTAATACAAAAAAACAGCTCGTATCGCTGCGTCGTGTACAAAAATTCCACTCGTCTTGAACGATGTTGACAACGAAAGCTCCTTACGGGTCCTCATTCGAATCGTCGAAACGCTGAGACTTGTTCACGGCGACCTTCCTCGAAGGAGTTGCGGTCACCGGAACGCCTTCTATTGGATCTAGATGTAATTTCGGTAGTTCGAGAAGACTTTACCGCCGAATCGACGCGAGCTTGATGCTTGATCTTATCTTGAACCGCCGAGCATAAAACCGCGGCATCGAAAGCGCTCTCGTTCAGCCCTTCCAACGTCATCGGCATCCCGTTGTTCGGATCCTTGCACCGATACGTGAGGTTGAGCGATTTCATCTTCTCCTCCGGTATCCCGCAACGATCTCTGATTTGCCGCATGAAATCCGCCAATCCATCCGGTCCGGTGCGAACTTGGCATCGAAACGAGATATTATTAAACTTGACGATGATATCGCCCTTGATTTCTCCCGGTCCGTCTTCGTGGTCCGTCTCTTCGTCGCCGGGCGTCCCCGCTTCTTGGTCGTCTCCGTCCGCGGAACTGCGTAGGAAACGTTCATCCATACTGTTTCTCTTCTTCGATCCACTCGTCGACGTCGGCACCACAGCGTCGTCACTCGCGCGCACTACGTCTTTGAACAGCGTCGCTCGCCAATCCGGCAGTCTGGACGCGCAAAATTTGCACGTCACCTCCTCCGGCTTCCCCGAGCACTGCAACTGCCATCGCGCCACGCACTTGGCGTGCGCCCATCGCGGACACGCGCACGGATGATACAACTGCGCGAGGCGAACGCGCGATCATCGGTCAGTCTCATCGCTCCGGCCCACCCCCCGTGTCGCGCTCCGGGCGCTCCGGACGCGTCCGACGCGAACCGGTCCCGGTCCCGGTCCGACCGTTTGTTTACACACACGCCACCAAAAACGCGGGATCTCGCGCGAAAGATATTTTCGCCCAAAAAGTCACATTTGTATGGGAAAAGCCTATCTTGGCGATCGAGTCGCGCGCGTCGTCGCGCGTCGTCGCGCGCGCACCTCTCTGTCCGCGGTGTCCCCGTCCAGGCAAATCCAGCACTGATCGTCTGTGCGTCCGCGCGCGCGCGCGCCCTCGTCAGTCTCATCGAACTCGCCAACGCACGACGCGTCGACGCGACGCGACAATCAATCGAACGAATCGCGCGATTTTTCCCCGCACCTTCACCGCGCGGCGCCGTCGTCGCGTCGTTCGCGTTCGCGTTCGCGTTCGCCCGCGCGGCGTCCGCGTCGCCCATCTCTTCGTCCGCGCGCGTCGCGTCGTTCGCGCGCGCGCGATCGTTCGATCGTCGCACGCGTCCGCCCATCGCGTCGACGAGTGCCGACGCGCCGGCGCGCCGGTCGCGTCGGAAAGAAAGCCTGGCGTCCCGGCCGGGGATGCCGTCTCAACCCTAATTATACCCGTCACGTTTCCGTATTCAACGCGTCATGAACGCCATGAGAGAACCCACGCACGCCGACGCACGCCGACGCCCCGAATCGCGTCGTCGCCCGCGACGCGCGCGTTCGTTTCGGCGTGCGTCCGTCGTCGCGGTCGCGTCTCGGTCGTCGCGTCGCGGCGCGGCGCGGCGTCGACGAATCGTCATTCGTCGACGTCAGCGCGCGTCAGAGCGCGTCAGAGCGCGGCGTCCGACGCGCTCTGACGCGTCGACGCGCGTCGGCGCGCCGCGATCCGCGCGCGCGTCGTCGACGTCGATGAGGACGACGAGGGCGTCGGTCGTCGAAGACGCGAATCTCGACATGGCGTGGGAGCGCGCGCGCGAAGACGACGGCCCGGGATCGGCGACGAGATGGTGCGAAAGCGCGGAGGCGAACGCGCGTCGACGGACGACGGGAAGGCGCGGCGAGGGGGCGCGGCGAGGGAAGGAGGCGGCGGGACGCGAACGCGAAGGCGAACGCCGACGCGGGAAGCGGCGGCGAGGGAACGACGCGGCGAAGCGAGCGATGCGGCGATATCACGCCGAGCGACCGCATCGGGCGTTGAACGTGTGCGATAACGGTGAACGCGAACGGATGGAGCCGCACGAGATGGAGGAGAAGCGAGACTTTGAGGAGAAGAGGGCGAGATTCGCGGCGAAATTCGCGGCGGGCGAGTTGAGTCCAGAGCCGGCGTACAGGTACGAGGAGCCGGCGCGCGCGCGCGGGATTTGGGACGGTAAAGGTGCGACGTTTGAGGATGCCATCGTTAGCGGCGATCACAACCACCACTCGAGCTCAGGGGCGAACTCGAGCGAGGAGACGGCGGTGCACTTGCGACACGAGACGACGAGCGGACGAACGCCACCCCCGGTGACGTCCAAGCCCTCGCGAACTGGGCCCGAATCGATCAAACTGTGCGAGCTGCGCACGCACAAAAGCATGCGGAAAAACGACACGTCGACGCTGCCCACGGTGTACAGTTGCATGAATCTAGGCGTGACGCCAGAGCAACTGTTGCAAGGCGAAGACAAAGCGTGGTGGAGCGAGTTCGGCAAGCAAGGGGCGATGGTGATCAAGATTAGCGATGGGTGGGACATCTTAGACGATACGAGCGCGCTGTGTGACTTGTCTTGGGTCGGCACCAAATCCATCAAGCTCCGCACCCTTGGACCCGACTATCAGTACATAAGACAAAACTTGCCGGACAGAAAGACGGGCCTGCTCGAGCCGTTTCGAGCGATGAATGACGTGGACTCCAACATGGAAATCGGCGCCTTTGTGGAAGATTTTCAAGAGCGATGTCGTACGCACGCCGATCAGTTTAGACTCATGGACGTCAACGCTCGTGAATGCTGGTTCTTACAGCAAATTCATTCTGGTTTTCCACTCCAGTTTCCATACCTTCAAGGCATCGCGATGGAGGCACTCATGAAGAATGTTCGAGCCGTGGACGCGTCTGAAACGCCCCAAACCCATCCTTGGGATCCTCGATTACTGGGTCAGAGAAAGCCAAGTGTGTTACGACGGTGTTTGGAGCTGTGTGAAACCCAGAACGTAGTGAATAAGAGGCTGTCTCTCGACGCCGCCCTGGACTGCGCAACGCCGCAGTCGGCGGAGGAGGCCCGAGCGGAGGAGAAAGGGCGAACGGGCGGAGTGGTTACGAAAGTAGACCAATCTGCCGTTCAACGGAGAATCGAACGGCGAGAAGATAAGAAGAAGGGCAAAAAGCACAGCTCCGCTGGTACTGTGATAGAAGCCGCCGTCTTAGAAGCCGCCGAGATGGCCACGGAGAAGGCGAGCGAGACTCGACTCTGGGGCGTCGGCATCGTGTCTCCTTGGCTTTACTACATGGGTGTCGGGTCTATTTTCCCCTTGCATTTCGAGGACTACGCGTTCGCTTCGGCAAATGTCATCTTGGCTCGTCCGGACTCGCATTCGGCGGTCGTTTGGTATAGTATTCCTCGATCCGATCTGTACTTGCTGCACACGTATTTGCAAGAAACGCTCGGCGCGGAATACACGGTTGACATTCTCGAGATGCGCAGGCTTTGGCTCGATCCGGCGCGGATCCAGGATTGGAATTCAAAGCGCGTGAATGGCGAAGAGAAGATCCATGTTTATCGACACGTTCAAAGAGCGGGCGAATACGTCGTCACCGACTACGGATCCGTTCACTGGGGCGTGAATTTGGGCGACGGCTGGAAAGCTGCGGTCAACTTTGCGTACATGGACTGGAAACCCGCGGCGGAGGAAGTGAACGAAGTCTACAAGCGACTCGAAAAAGAAACAGGAATGTTTCGACATCATCGCTGCTGCCCCAAGTTTGACGAATATGTCGATTTCTGGGCCGATGAAAGAATTCGCCCCCCCCAAGGAGACGTGACACGATCGCGCCACGACTCATGAAACGATGTGACATTTTTGTTGTAATGTACATTATAATTCAACGCTACCGTCAGCTGAGGACTATCGCGAGGACTATCGCGTCGGCGGGACCTTCGCAATGGTATCGGGATGATTTGGATTGAAAACCGATACGGGCGTATAATCGACGTTGTACCCTTCTTTTTTCAGCTTAGCGACGAAGAACTCTGGAAATTCGCTCTCGAGATCACTTCGCGTGTCTGGGACGTGAACGGGTTTGTCTGACAGGTATAGCGGCTCTCTGAATGAGATGTTCAACCAAGGCGTCGGGTCGAGTCTACCGTCGATGACGGTGCGAAGGAACGCCTGCCAAGTCCCTCGGCCAAGACTCAAATCCACTTCGTCTCGCACCATTTGGGCCATCACAATACGCCTGTGTCCCTTGACAGTGCTCAAGTCTATCCAATTCGCATCATCCGCTTCTGCGATTACTTTGATCCAATGTTTGATCTGCTCGACGCCCTCGGTTCTCGCCAGTCGTTCCTCGATGTCGCGAGAAACTGGAAGTACCGCGACATGGCGATCTCGCGCTCGTTTACCGGGAGAGAACCTCAAATCGAGCGATATGTGCTCTTTTGATAATCCTTGCTCGTGTCTCCACCACCCGCGTGGAATGTACAGTAAGTCTCCAGGCTCGAGTATGAAGCTTTGACCGCGCACCGCAGCAAACGCCGGCGTCTGGCCGTAATTGACGTCGTCGAGGTCAACCATGCTGTAGCCGTCGTAAGGATGCGCTACCGGGTATGGATACATACCCTTAAACGAGTATTCTGGAGAAATCAATAAAATCCGCCTTCGTCCGTGTACTTGAAGATGAATTGAGTCTTCCAAGATATATCGAGCCGGCGTCAAGCCGTCTCGATGACCGGCGACGAGTCGCATAGACAGCAGGCGGCCAAAGCGCTGCGCTCGAATCAGCGAGTTCAACCACTTCCAATTGATACCTTTACGAATGTCATCGATAAAGTCCTTAGGACAGTTCCCATTAAAATCGCTTTCAAGCGGAAGATCGTCTCGCCGCTCGCCGTCCTCTCCCGTCTTCGCCACGGGGCGCAATATTTCTGCGTCGAATAAGATTGACTTTTCTCTCCAGCTTCGAGCGCACTGCGCGAAGTCTTTGAATTTACACAGCATCTTTTCAACCGCGGGCTCACGTATGTGATAATAAGAACCGTGTGCGTTCTTACTGTCGTCGCACACCGTAAATTTGTGCTCGGTTGAAGGACACATCAAACACTCCCACTCGCTCGAGCCGAGCGACGACGCGACTCGGTCAAAATCCCACGTTTGCTCTAACCCTTCGACGCGATCGGCGACGTATCTAGAGCTCACGTCCCCCAAAACTCCAGTTTTCGCGAGTGCGATCGGTTGACTTCGCATCATCTCTCCCATGCACTCGTGATGCTCCCTGGCGTTCATTGATTCAAAATCGCGCCTCGCTCGAGCGCCCCCGGGCGCCGTCGAAGCGGGAAACCGTGCCGGCGGATCATCGTCGCGCTCCTGCCCCATTCCATCCTCAGTCGACATCAAATCCATGCGAAACACCTTTTCTAACGGTGCGATCACCGCGAGCGCGGACGTCGCGCTCCCATCTTCGCCTCGCATCGCACGTCCTCGTCTCGCCTTGACCACACCTCGACCGAATCGACAATCTTTCGTCGACGCGGGCGCGCGCGTCACCGTCTTTGCGTCGTCGACCATCGCGACGGACGTCTGATGAAACGATCCGGCCGCGCGCGTCGTCCACCGTGGCGCCTCGCGTCGCCCCGTCGCGCCAGCCTGTGCTGTCCTGCGTCGGCCGTTTCGCAGTAACGCTCGTCGTTCGATCGAGGAAAACGACGACGCGACCGTGCATTTTCGCGCGAGTTCGGGGTGTCGGGATGTTTATGACATTAACCCTGACTTTTCTGATGGTACTATCATCAGTATTTATATGTATTTATATGTACACTTCGATCGACGCGCGTCAAACGGCACAGCGCCGCGCGCGGGGGCACGCGCGAGCGCCCGCGCCGCTCGTCGACGCCCGTGCGTTCGCTCGACATGGTGCGGCGCGCGTGGACCGGTCTCACGCGGCGCGCGCGCGCGTGGACGGTCGAGTATGTGTCACACGGCGATGGGTCGTTGGGCGCGCACGACGGGTTTCGTCGACCGTGGACGGAGCATCGCGCGCGATCGACGGCGACGGCGAGCGCTCAGGGGTTATACGATCTTCAAGGTTTGCGCGCGCCCGAAGATTTCGATCGCTTGGCGCGAGAGACGATATCGAAGTGCGAGGCGATGGCGCGCGCGCTCAAGGCGGCGGCGCCGAGCGCGGCGAGCGTCGGGGCGTTGGATGAGATATCTGATGAGGTCTGTCGAGTCGTGGACGTCGCGGAGGTGTGTCGTCACACGCATCCTTCGCGCGAATACGTCATCGCGGCGGAGAAGGCGTACGTGCGACTACAAGATTACGTTGCAAGCTTGAACGCCGACGGCGACTTGTACGAGGCGTTGCGGAGCGCGCGAGAGAGGGACGCAAAGAATTTGAGCGACGAGGGCGCGCGCGTGGCGCTTACTTTGCAAGAAGATTTTGAACGCGGAGGTATTCATCTCGACCCGGCGAGGCGACGGGATTTCGACGGGAGCTTGTCGCGAAGTCTTGAGCTCGGGATGGAGTTTCAACGGAATTTGTTGCGCCCAGAGTTAGCGAGCAGAGTATCGCTCGACAAGAGCACGCTGAGTTCGCTCCCGAAGACAGTGCGAGACCAGTTTCGAAGTAATGATGGTAAGCTATGGACGGGGTTGGTAGATTCATCGAACTCGTCGTTGATGTTGAGACACCTGAGGGATTCAAACGCGCGCCGAGACGTCTTCATAGCGGCGAACACTGGACCCGAGCCAAACAAAGACGTTTTGGCCAACCTCATATCTTCTCGTGCTGGTGTTGCGCATTCTCTAGGATTCGAAACATATGCCAAATATGCCACCGCACCGTTGCTTGCTCGATCACCCGACGCCGTTCGCGAGTTCTTGTTGAGTCTATCGGATGTCCTTCGGCAGAGCGCAAAGGACGAGTACGCCGTCATTGAAAAGTATAATCACGGCAAACACATATCGGTGTGGGACAAAACTTACGCGATGGCACAAGCGCGTGGACACGAGTGCGAATTCAATTCGGCCGCGATTGCGGAGTATTTCCCTTTGGAAGGCGTCATCGTCGGCATCGGCGAGCTTCTTGCGAGAGTTCTCGGTTTACGCATCGAACTGCAGGAGTTGGCACCTGGCGAAGGATGGACGAATGACCTGAAGAAACTAGTGGTGAAGACTCGTGATGGAGACATGCGAGGGACGATTTATTTGGACTTGCTCCCGAGGCCGGGAAAGTTTAATCACGCCGCACACTTTGTCATTCGGTGTAGCCGCATGGTGTCGCCCACAGAACGGCAGCACCCATCGGTCGCTCTCGTGTGTAACTTCCCTCCCGTATCGGGCAAAGGGCGATCTTTGTTAAGTCACGGAGAAGTGGAAACGTTGTTACACGAGTTTGGTCACGCCATGCACTCTGTGCTTTCGGATACAGAATTCCAACATTTGTCTGGAACTCGAGCGCCAATGGACATCGTTGAGGTTCCGAGTCATTTATTCGAGCACTTTGCGTGGGATCCAAGTGCTTTGAAGCTTCTTGGAAAACACTACATGACGCACGAGCCCATACCTGACGCCATGATTTCCGCGTTGCGCAAGTCGAGGAATATATTTCGTTCGATTGAGTCGCAACAACAGGTTGTCTTCGCGTTGACCGATCTCGAGCTTCACAACCAAACATCCGAACTATCGTCAAAATCGATCGCTGATCTCGCTGCAACGATTCAAAACGAGCACAGTATGTTCAAACCTGTGTCCGGTACGAATTGGGAGCTTAGATTTGGTCACTTTGTCGGCTACGGAGCGACATATTACTCGTACCTGTACGCCGATGTCCTGGCCGATGACATTTGGAAGCGTTACTTTGAGGGCGACAGCCTCGCGGCGGGCGCGGCGGAGAGTCTTCGTGACAAATTATTGCGACACGGGGGATCGAGAGATCCAGAAAAAGTGATTAGAGATTTGCTAGGAAAGGATTCGTTGATAGAAGTTAATGGAGGGTTTCGACCACTCATACAACAATAGCATACCCGTATTACGTAGCGTTCACACTAGAGATTTAATCGAACGTGATCTTCGTAGCCTTCACCGACATGTCCACGTCCTTGAAATGCGCGCCATACAACTTACTTTCTTTCTTCTTCACGTGCGTGCCGAACTTAGTGAGTTCTTCTGGAACTTCTGCGCCAGCTTTTCGTAACACGTTGACGAGTTCGCCCGCTCTCGCCTTGTCGTGCAATGTAAAAAATGTGTGAGCCAAGCCCGTTGCACCAGCGCGACCGGTACGACCGATTCTGTGAACATAGTCCTCCGTGGTGAGAGGAAACGTATAATTGATGACATACTCCACCTCTTTAATGTCGAGACCTCGGGCGGCGACGTCGGTGGCAATCAAGATTCGAGACGTGCCTTTCTTGAACGCATCGACCGACTTTTCACGATCATGCTGAGACATGTCGCCGTGAATACACACTGCTGGCCATTCACGGCTAAGTCTTTGGTGCAAATTTGCGCACTCTTTCTTGTACAAACCGAAAATGAGGGTTCGAGGCACCTCTTTGCCTTTGCCCAAATATTGCTTCATGACTCGCGCCAAATGTCTATCCTTGTCCTGCGGCTCGACGACTTCGACGATTTGAGTTATGCTTTGAGAAGCTTTCAAACCTTCGGCACCGATGCGAACCTTGATAGGATTGCACATAAACTCCGAAGCGAGGCTTTGCACACTCTGAGGCCACGTCGCAGAAAACATCACGGTTTGTCGATCGGCGCGCGTGGCGCCGGCGATGGCGCGAATTTCAGGCTCAAAACCCAAATCCAGCATGCGATCGGCCTCATCGAGCACTAACATCGTCACTCTATCAAGTTTAATCACGCCCTCTTCCATGAAATCTCGAAGACGACCCGGTGTCGCGACGATGACCGCGGCTCCGCCGCCCGCCTTCATCTGTGCCTTTTGTTCGTACTTGGGAGCGCCCCCGTACACGCATACGCACCTCACCCCAGAAGCCTCGCCGGCGTCGTCAAACACCTTGGCCGTTTGTTGCGCCAATTCTCGCGTCGGTGCGAGCACTAAACAGATCGGCTGACCGGGCTTGCAGGGTGGTTGCGAGTGAATCTGCGTCAGCGCCGGCATCCCAAACGCGAGCGTCTTCCCGGAACCCGTCGCCGCGATCCCCACCATGTCGTGCCCGCTCATGATGATCGGCCAAGATTGCGCTTGAATCGGTGACGGCGTCTTAAACTGTGCCGTCACTCGCAGCAGCTCCTTCGAAAACCCCGCATCTGCGAATGAAGACACCGGCGCTAAATCCGTCGACAAACCGTCCACCTGCGTCACCGCCAACGCGTCTCGCGCCGCCTGCACCTCGCTCGCCGACATCGACTTCAACGACGCCGGGGCGTCGTAAAACACGCGTTGAAACGTATCACCGGACTGTGCGATCGATCGATCGCCCACCGCCGCCATCCCGAACGTCTGTCCCTCGTCATCGCGCGTCGTCTTTACCTTTTTCGTCGCCGTGGTGGGTTTCGACGACTCCCGCGCGCCGCCGTCGCGGTTCGCGTCGCGCTCGCGCTTGCCCTTCTTCTCCTTCTTCTCCTTCTTCTCCTTCTTCTTCTCCCTCTTGCCCTCTTTCCCCATCGTCGTCGTCGAGTTGTGCGTCGTCCGCGGCGGCGGCGGCGGGACCGGGGACGCCGAACGAACGACCGAACGAACGACCGAACGACCGCACCGACTGACTGACTGCGCGCGCGAGGACGACTGCGGACGACGCGCGTCGCACAACGCGACGGACGCGACGGACGATGCCGCGCGCGAACGCACCGACGAACTCGAGTCGACGATCGCGCGCGCGCCGGACACCGATCGCGAACGCGCGAACGCGCGAGCGATTGGGTCGATTGGATTGATTCGAGAGATTTCGATGGATTCGCCGCGCGAAACTCGTTTCGCGGAGATGTCGACGGAAGCGACGAACGAACGGGACGCGACGACGACGACGACGACGACGACGGGCGCGACCGATGCGCTCATCGACGCCAGTCGAGCGGTGATGGTGAGCGCGGCGCGAGGACGCGCGGAGGCGCGGTTCGCGGACGAGGCGCGAGACGCCGTGGAGCGCCTACGGAAGACGCACGCGGAAGCACCGAGCGAGCGACGCGCGCTGGAACTGTGCGCGATACCGTGCGTGGAGATACTTCGAGCGAACGTGTCGCGAATGATGGAGGAGTCGAGCGCGCCGAGTGATGTTGAAGCGACGACGGCGCCGAAGGATGTGGCGCGCCGGCGGCGGTTGCTCGAGAGCGCGCTGCGAACGACGGGAGAGGCGATGACGAAAAGCGGGGAAGACTGTACGCGAGAAATGGGATTGAGAATATTCAGTGGGATTGTCGGTGTCTTGTCGTTACCGCGACGAGGCGAGTACGAGACGGTATGCATGGAAGTCTTGGAGGCGACGCGCGCGTTTTGCGCGGCGGCGTCCACAGAGGTGCAAGCAGCATTTCGAGGCGCCTCCGAGATCGCACCTATGCTCGGGTTCACGATTTCTACGCTCCTTGCGATTTCGCACGAAGAAACAAGCGCGGGGTCGCAAGGGAGTAAGCTTCTGCGCTCGAGTGCGTTGAACACGCTCGATTGCTTGATTCGATTTGTCGCCGACGCCGATGCTCTCGCGTTTTTCCTTCCGGGCACGGTGTCTGGGTTGACCAAGGCGTTAATCGCGGCGAGTGGTGTTCGCCCAAACGTTGGCGCTGGGCCGGGAGGAACTGGCGCAGATGGCGTCGAGTTTGCCCTGAGTTCGATGGCGTCCATTCTGTCGTGCGTTCTGAACGACTCGTTGTACGAATCAGAGCTCGGCGATTCCGCAGAGGGCGAAGGTGCAAATGCGTTGCAAAGCGCACTGGGTTCTCTCGTCGCTCGATCGATAGACGATCAGCTGGAATCGAACGCAAAAAATATGTCGAGGGATATGAACGACGAAAACGCGTCCGTATCCCCTGCGAACGCTGGTAAAGATCTCAAGGTGGTTCGAGATAAAGAATGGCTCTCTCTCGCGAGCTCTCGCGTTGAAGCGGCGCTCTTAGCGACAATTCCACCCTTAGCGAGTCATCAGCGCGCGACCGTGAGACTTGCGACTGGAAAAATGGCGAGTAGCGTCTTAAAACATTGTGCAAAAGTTCTGGGCGCGAAGACGAGGCGTAGAATGATGGAGTGCTTACTCACGCTCGCGGGAGATAGTTGGGCACAAGTCTCGACGCCCATATTGGAAGATTTGAGATCTCTTGACAACCTCGGCTACGTCGTCCGAGCAGACTTGGAGGCAATCATAAAAGACGATTTGTCCAACATAGCAGACACGCTGCGTGATTCTTCCGATAAGGCTGTCGGGCATCTTCAGCGCTTGCTCATCGCTCTGGAATTCGCCGGCGCTCGGCGCTTGAAAGAAACGCTATTCGCCCGTCCGAGCTCGAGAGAACATTTGTGCTCTACCATTGCGGAGTGTCTGCTCATCGAAACATTTTCTTCTCAACGACGAGATGGCAGCGCGCAGATGATAAGTTTAATTGATTTGACCGAAGCCAGCGTGTCGACGGCGCAAGGGTTGCCACGGGCGCCTCCTAGGTTGCAGTACTTCCCCGACGCATCCATGTACAAAAGTTTTGCAAAAATGCTAAGATTACTCGGTCGAGCGGCATCAATCACAAACGAATCTTCACTGGAAACGTATTTTGTGCCAATGGCGCAATACTTTCTCGGCACATTGAGAAATGATGCAGAGCTCGACGCATTGGGCACCGCGGGTGCATGGCAAAGAAACGCGGCAGCCCACCTGATAGCGCTCAATGAAATGCTTTTTGGCGCCATCACTGAATCAGCAGTTGAAAGAGAATATCTTGTTCGCGTCTCCAGTTTGATCGTCGAAGAGTACGTATGCAGCGAGGTGTGGAATCTTGACGCTGCGGAACCGGACAACGCTCTTTTACTACGCGTGTTGATGGAAGGCATGGGGATCATCGGAGAAGGACTCGGCAAAGATCACATACGAACAAGTGCATTTTTGACAAACGTACTTTGTCCATTACTCGATAAGCTCGGTGAAGAATCGCTTGAGGTGCGAGACACCGCAGCGCTTGTTTTGCTCAAGTTGGCTCAAAGCGGAGAATACAATTCAACCGATGATTCACCAATAGCGAGTCTTGTCGTTGCGAACGCAGACTACGTTGTGGATATGCTTTCTCGACAAATGCGGCATTTAGATAAGCACTCACGCGCTCCTCGACTCTTTGCGGCTATTCTAAGGAGGACTGATGCGGCAAAGAGCATGGTGAAGCTTCTCGCAGAGCCGATTCGATTGGCGTTGCGCACATTTTTGATCGTCAATAGAGAAAAAAATGCGGAGCACTCCGAAGATTTTCTGCTCGTAATGAATGAATATTGTTCAGCAGTGTTGCTCGAGGTGCGAGAGATAGAGACACACTCGCGAGGTGTTGTGGCTAGCATACAAAAGTATCACCCGGAGGAGCCAGACAGCGAAGACGAGAACGAGCTGACGGAGGTCTTTGTCGAAGAAATGCGTTCGGTGCTTTCGCAGGACATTGAAACCACCCGGGCTCAGTCCTTGGAGCGCGTTCGTCGCCTTCAGGCCATGGTCGGTTGTGCGATAGACTTGCTGAGATCGGTCAGCGCGCTGCTGGAGTCGCCTTACGCCGGCGTTCGAAGTTTATCTGCAACGGCTTGCTCGTTCGCTCTTGAGAGCCTTTCAGCAGCAGAATCTGCATTGACGCATGATAAATACGTCTTAAAAGTACTCAAAGCTTACGGAGGCAGGAATTCCACGCCTTTTGATGTGGCTTCCCTCTACAAAGATGCCCGTGTACTGCCACACATCCATAACATCTGGCCTCATGCGGTATCATCGCTCAGCGACCGATTTCAAATTTCGATTCAAGCTGAAGCGTACGAAGCGAGTTTGTCGTTACTTCGAACCATGGCTTCGACAAGTGGTGGCGATTTCATCGCCAAACGCATGAACTCGGATCTATGGCCTATACTGTCGCGCGTTTTGCAACAAGGTGTTTGTCACGTTGACAAACGACACCGATCGCTCGAACTTCTTACGCTGGCAGATACCGTCGATGCAAGCTTCATCGCTGAGTCGGAGATTTCATCAGAGCTTACGAGACGCATCCGTATCAAAATATGCGATACTTTAGAATCCATCGCATCGTGCGAAAAATCAAAGCAAGCGCTACACGATTTGCTCGGGGCGGCAGTGCCCATCGTGGCCAAGCTTGCCATGGAGGACGACGAGGCTTTGCGACTCGTCGCAGCGAACGCAACGCGTGCTTTCGCAAAAGTCAACGGTGATGAAGTTTGGCTATACTCGATGGCAACCGCGGCTCGTGGCGGTCTTTTGGTTGACATTCCCACTCCAGTCTGGAGTGTCGCGCCCGAGGCTGGATCGCAGCGAGTCAGTCTTCCCCCTGTTTCTGCCATCGTGCCTGAGTGTTGCTTTGATGGTGACAGGAAGGAAAGTAGGGAAGCGAATTTCGCGGCAAACATTCTCAAATCATTAGTCTTATAGTTTGTGTAGTTTCGACCTCTAGCTAGTAGCCCGAATGTCACTACACCGCCGAGGGCCAATGCGCACTCTGGAAACCGGCGTCTCGTGGAGACGGCGGCGACGAGTCACAAAATCACTAAAATCATCGGCTTCGGGTTCGACGGGCTCTAAGTGCACGCAAGTTGAAGGATATCTAATCCCTTGATATAGTCCGTTGTCAAAATACACGTACACCTCGTGAATCGTGCCCCTCCACGGCAAGAAATATTGCGTTGTTGGGGAGCCGTCGAAGAGCGGCGAGGCGTCATAGGTCGCAAATTGACCAATTGCCGGTAATGTGCCATCTCGTGTATCTGGAGTTCCATTACTCGTCTCGTGCATACCTTGAAAGTCAGTTAAAGTGTTCGTGGCGGAAGCAGCCGAGTGCATGCTGTTGCCAATCGTGATCTTCTCGTGCAAGTTCCCGGATACGTTGTGGAACGGGCGAAACAAAAACTGACCCATGACGAACGGATCTGCTATACCCCTTAACTTATCATTGATGTAAATCTTTGTCGTATTCGAAACGCCATCGTACGTGCAGAGCACTTTGAACGCGATCCCGTCGCGCGCAAAAAAACCCTTGCCTGGCACCGAGACGTCGACGATGCGCAAACCACCGCCCAAACTGAGCGGTAAATTATTGTAGGAGTCCATGAACGTTTGCGCGCCAAATCGCACTTCACCCGCGTCCGTGACGAAAACAACGAGGGAACCACCGCACTGAGATTGATAGGGCGCACATCCACCGATCGTGGCTATAGTTTGAGCTACTACTCCGGTGCACGGAACACACCACCACCAAGAAATTAATACGCACCACGAGTCGCAAATTGGTAACGCGTCGTACGTCACGAAAGCTTCTACAGAAATACGCACACCAGCGCGACCGTAAAGTCCTGTTTGATCGGTAGAAAAATCAAAGGTCAGCAAAAAGCGCGCGTGTAGGAGCAAATGAAATGTTTTAAAAATTAATTCGAGAAAATAATTCCCACCTGGTAAAGTGTAGGAACACGGCGGTGCTAAACAACGCTCATATCGTCGAACGCGCCCATCTCGCAGCTCAAATGCGCTGCCCGCGTTGTATGTAAAGTCTGCCGTGCGGCAACGCTCGCCAAGGCGCGGTAGAAGCACCGTATCTATCTGTGAAATCAGGACGAACATTGAAAATTAATTAAATATTTCTCAGACCAAAACTAATTATTTTACCACGTAAAGCTCGCCGTTCAGGGCGTGTTGTCCGCTTGCCATGTCCTACTTGAGCTGTCAGAGCTCATAGCGCGATCTCGTGCACAAAATCGGCGTACCGGCGAAATAATTCTTGCATAGTTTTTCCATGAGGTCGTACTGATGAAATTAATTAAATTGATGCACTGATGAATACGATATATTTACCTTGTAAACGACGATTGCGCCAGCACTGGACCCACAACTCGAGGTACGGCTACTAGTGTGCTCGTAGGAGTGCAGCTCTGACCAACGCATCTCTCAAATGCGCCGAAATGGATAATGTTTGCATGCTGGAAAATTTGGAAAAATAATTAAACGAGAAATAATTAAATCAAAGTACTCTCACCGTCGTATACCCCGAGAGCGCGGTCACGAGCTCGTCACCATCCAGTGCGTCCTTTGACAGCCATGGGTCATAAAGTTCGCGTTCAATCTCTTGAAATTCTTCCGTTCTAGGGGCGAGCATGAGCATGATAATATCGTACAGCATCGCTGTGGCGCGGTTTGCGATTTCCTCCTGCGTCGTCATGAGATCGGCAAGTAAGGTAACCCATGCGGAATCCGTCGGTGCAAATACGGTACAGTCACCGTTTCCAAAACCTTGCGTGTCAAACTCGCGCTGGAGGCCGAGAACGCTTGTAAGTTCACGAAAAACACGCAGCGTCGGTGTGCGAAGAATTCTATCGTAAAGAGTCACTCCGAATTCCGCCGTCGGCGGAATGAGCGCCGCATCGATAATAGCGATACCGCCATTCGTCGATGGAATGTCACTTTTGATGAACCGTGCAGAGTTTAAACGTCCTCGAAGCACATGGCGGGGTGTGAAGAACTTTTTCACGCCGCGGCGAGTTGAGAGTACTTTCACTGTCTTAGCGATGGGCGTGCCTTGGAACGTGTTAGCGTAGCTCTTCGCTAAGATTGGATATGCCAAGCGCGTGGCAAACTGCTGTTCCTCGGGACCGAGTCCTAGACGAAATTTGAGTCTTTCAGGGGCTCCTTCGGCGCTTCGAGTACTTATGACGTGGTACGTGACAAATTGTCGCAACAGTGCGTCCCTCTGGAACAAATCTTCGAACGTCCAACCGATGTAATTCAAAGTTAGTCGAATCGCTACATTTGTTGGCGCGAAAACGACGCTGTCAGCAAATATATTCGTTTCGGATGGTGTATCGAGTTCGAGCATCAACTCATGCATTGCGGGCGCTCGTAACAGATCTGTAAACATAGACAGCTCGCTACGCAATGAGAGCTGACGAAATGCTGTCAACATTGGTGGAACTAGCACATCATCGATGATATGGACGATGCCAGTGCATGAAACAATATCTGCGGCGACGACGACGGCGGTGTTATCAAAGCGACTGCTCGTGCTCCCACCAGAAATTCTAACGTATCGCGAACTGACCTTAGATATGTCCACGTCCACTCGCAAAGCTGGAATCTCCACTTGTCCTGGAAAGGCACTCAAAATTGTAGACGCCCCGACGGGGCGTAGCAATTGTCCTGGGACGAGGCTCGTCGACAAGTACGACTTCAAGTCAATACTTTGCTGTGTCGACGTTAGCTGTCCTTCAGTGTAAAGCAGGATACTGAGAAGAAGGGAGTAATCTGAGAAAAGAGCAGATTTTGTGAGCTCAGTTTTGCGAAAGAACCGTCTCCAGGCGCGATTCGATGGTAAGAAATAAGCGCGAAATCCATGATTTGTTCCATCAAAGACACATGTCTGCAAACTTGACCTCCCCACAGTCCCATCGTAGCCATCGTATTCGCTCGATTCGAATATCACGCGCAACGAATCAGTGATTCGAAATGCTTCAGCACTCGTGCTAAGCTCTGGTAATGATTTTGATATCTTCCACACACTGGGAAAAGCGTTTGACTCGACTAATGGTATCAAGAGCTCTGAGGCGAACACGGCACTCAAGCGAGGACACAGAGCGACATCTGTCGCGAATAAATCAGCGATAGTTGTTCCAACATCAGTGAAAATTCGTAATTTGCGAACGTTTATGTCTTGAACGACGTCTACGCGAAGCTTGGGCATACGCATTGACGCGGTAGAGAGCTCGTCTCCGTCTCGAACATCGCGGCTGTTCAATGCTGCTTGCACGATGGATGACTCCAAAATTTCACAGACGAGGACTCTGTCACTTGTTATTTCTTCTAATCCTTTATCCATGACTATCGACGCCCTCTCAAAGGCACTGTCGGGAACGAGAATGAGAGTCTGAGCAGACGCACTACCCAAATTTCGCAGCGTATTCCCGCAATACGACTGCAGACCGACGTCTACGAGTGCGGCAAAGAATACAAAACTCATGTCGGTATCTGTACCTATCCTCATATCGCTCAAAGCATTGAGAAGGGATGCACCTGTGAGGTCGTTGGAACATACACCCACGCTCGCGACGAGAGAACAGAGCAGGGTCACGGAGAAGAGAATTGCACCGACGGCCACCACGCGCGTCATCACCCGAGGAAGGCGCGCACGAGGTATTCAAGATTGCTAATACTTATTTTGGTCATCTGTAGTTGCGGCGAAGTGTGAGGAAGAGCGCGAGGACTACAGGACGTAACTCATGGTTTGATGTGACTCGATGTACACTAGGATGCTACAACTGCTAATGTCTATGACGCGAAGAGGGTCTTGCGATTAGAAATAATATACTCAACGGCATTTTGCGTGATACCCGCCATAGTGACGACGCCTCCGATGACGGAACAGATACCCAGGACGAATGCACCAAACGACGTGCGAGTCTCTTTGAAGTCGACGCGAATCGGCGATATTTCGTAAGTAAAGATGACGCCCGGATCACGGCCGTTGGACGTCCCCATAATTGATCGCTGTGAGCTTGTGAAAGTTTCAGTAACGCTATACTGATGAGTGCTGATGATTTTGTTCTCTCCCAAAGGCTCGAACGTCGTCGACACAACGTTAAGAAAATATTGCTGCACCGCGTTCGGCGGAAGTGAGCGGTGCGTTCCGTCGAGTGGACTCACCAAACCGGGAAAGCTTTCCCCAAATGACAGCCTGTGAATCGTATGCGTTAAATTTAATGCCGTCTGCACGTTTAGCTTGACCATTTGCATCCCCATCATGAGCGAACGTCCCGGCGAAATGGAAAACCGTCCCGGTACCCGATTCACTTCAAGGTAACCCTTCACCTCGCACCCTTCTTGATTCTCGTTTCTAAACGCATGCTCCACGCCCTCTGGAAACACTTCTTGCAATAAACTTTGTAGACCAAACATACCACCGAACGGCTGCACGTGCTCCATGGCATGAGAGTCGGCGGCGTGTGCGGAGTCGGTCTCGTTCATCTTTTGCAGCGCTTGCTCAATCTCCTTGTGTTTGTTTGGCTTTTCTGAAGTAAACGCAGCATCAATCACTTTCCCATGCTTGTCTATCCTCCTCTTTTCGATGTGACCATCGTGCACGTCGTAGTGCTCTTCTCCGGCTTTATCCGAGGTGTCGAGCGTGATGAGATTGCAAGCCAGACTGTGAAAGGTAATATCGACGTCAATCTTCAGTCTTTCCGCGTTGGGCACCGTTTGATGAACACCGAGCGGATTTACTCTCAATTCGCTCACGATTTTCGTCGTCTTGTACGAGAAGAATTCGCCAAAGAACAAAATCAAACACAACGCCGCGCACACCAAAGTAGTGATCACCCCAGACGTCGATTCGCTCACGTAATCCTCCTTTAATTTCGGATTCGCGTCCAACGCTTTGAGTATATTCGTCATACGCTTACTCGGTGTCGAATACTCGTCGTCTTGACCGCCATGACCGACATTTCGACGCGTTAAACCGCCTCGATCAGGCTGATTCATCGCCTCCTAAGACGACTCTTCCCTCTATGGTTCCGCGCTCGTTGTTCGTGCGTCGTGAACGGCGAGACGCGAGGTCGTGTTGACGAACAGATCGCACCGCTCGATAGCTCGAACGGTTCGTCGTCTGCTCGCGCGCTTGGTCGTCCGAGTTGTGAGGCGGTTGGTGGCGCGTCTCGAGCGTCGTCGCTGGTTACAAGTTAATATGAAATCAATTCCGAGGTGATTAAATCGGCGCTCATTCCGTCAATTGTACGGCGGCGATGGATGGGATTTTTTCGCGTAATTTTTGCGTCACCGCGACGCGCACCGTCATCACCTTGGCCGCCGGTCCCGTCAGGCGCACCTTGACGATGGGTTCTTCGATGTCGATGAGTTCGAGTTCTCCCCCGCCCGTGCCGGCGAGGTACGGTCGGATCTCGTCTAACGTTGCCTCCACGTTTTCTTCGTTCAGGTCCAATCCCTCGAGCTTTTCCTCCACCTGTATGACTTCCATGATGTCTGGAATCTTTTCCAACAAGCGCTTCTCTATCCCCATGCGCATGGTCACCGTGCTCGACGGGCACGATCCGCACGCGCCCTTGAGCTTCAGCTTCACCGACAGTCCGTCGATTTCGACGAGTTCGACGTCACCACCGTCCGCGATCAAGTACGGTCGCACTTCGTCCAGCACGCTCTCGATGTTATCCGCGGTGAGTTCCAAAGTATCCGTGAGCGAGCCCTCGGACGCGGCGCGCGCTTCGACGGCGCGTCGCGACGACGCGCGCGCGCGCGTCGAACGACGCGACGACGACGACGACGACGACGCGCGTCTTCGTCGATGTTGTTGGGACGCATTCGTCACGCTCGTCGACGCTTTCGTGGACGAGAACGCGCGCGACATCGTCGTGGGTCACCGCAATCAGTCGTCGCGCTGTGCGGTGCGGGGCGAGGCGGGGCGGGGGGCCGGGTCTCCGTCGCCTCGTGAAGGACCCGCCCTGTGCCCCGCGGCAGACGCCGACGCGCCGTCGACGCGATCGCTCGATTTCCTCACCGCGGTCGTCCGTTCGCGGTCGTCGTCCCGAGCGCGTCGTCGCGGGGCGTCGTCGAGGATGATGCGACTCGCCTCGCAGCAAGGGTCGTCGTTGGTGACGCGCATGGGGATGCGACGGGCGACGACGAACACGAACAGAACGATGCAGGGACGCGCGAGAATACCGACGACGACGACGACGACGACGACGACGACGACGACGACGACGAACGCGAGAAGAGGGCTCGTCGTCACCGCGTCCACGCCATCGCGGACGAACGCCGGACGAAGACACGGGACGCCGCTCGTGCGCGTCGACGCGCCGACGAGAGGGGTGTATGGGAAGAGCGTCACCGCGAGCGAGGACGTAGAGACGTCAAACGAAGGACGAGATCTTTCCAGGCTTTGGCTCACGAACACGATGACGCGAAAGAAGGAGATTTTTACGCCGCGAGACCCGGCGGGGAAAAAGGTGCAAATGTACGTGTGCGGCGTCACGGTGTACGACTATTCACACATCGGTCACGCGCGCGTGTACGTCGCGTTCGACGTATTATATCGACAATTGATGCGTTTAGGGTACGACGTGACGTATTGCCGAAATTTCACCGACATTGACGACAAGATTATCAAGCGCTCAAATGAGAGCGGGGAGACGTGCGAGGCGCTCACGGATAAATTCATAGAGGCATTCCACGAAGACATGGCGGCGCTCGGATGCCTGCGTCCGACGCTCGAGCCTCGTGCGACGGAGTGTGTGGATGACATCATCGCGTTCATCGAGCGTTTAATCGCCAAAGGTAACGCGTACGAGACGGAAGGGGACGTCTACTTTTCCGTCGACACCTTGCCCGCATACGGGGCGTTGTCAGGGAGAAATCAAGAAGACAATCGCGCGGGTGAGCGCGTGGCCGTGGACGGGCGCAAGAAAAATCCAGCCGACTTTGCGCTATGGAAGACTGCAAAACCGGGTGAGCCAACGTGGACGAGTCCGTGGGGCGAGGGACGACCGGGCTGGCACATTGAGTGCAGCGCAATGATTGAAAAAATGCTAGGACCGACGATTGATATCCACGGTGGAGGCCAAGACTTAGTTTTTCCGCATCACGAAAACGAGCTGGCGCAGTCTTCGGCGGCGTGCGGTTGTGGAGCGCACGCGGATGAGAATCCGTTTGTGCGTTACTGGGTGCATAACGGCTTCGTCAAGGTGGATTCTGAGAAGATGTCCAAGTCGCTCGGCAACTTTTTCACTATTCGCGAAGTGTTGGACAAGTACCATCCGTTCGTGCTACGTTTCATGCTTCTTGGCGCGCACTACAGAGCGCCCATCAACTACACACAGCGCGCGCTGGAGGAGGCTTCCGATCGCGTTTACTATTTGTACCAAACAGTTCACGATGTACGAGCAATTCTTCGCGATGCCGCGGCGGAAGAGCCAGCTAAAAAGCCGGTACCGCTCGTTGCGGATGCGTTGAAGCTCGCGAGTGAGGCTGAGAAGCAAGTGTCCGAGGCTTTGAATGACGACATGAACACGCCCGGAGTGATCGCGACGCTCTCCGCGCCGCTCAAATCAATGAATGATTTCATGACCACCAAGGCTGGAAAGAAAGCAGTCGGTCGTGTTGGGGCGCTTCAGTCGTTGTTGAGCACTGTCGAGGGTTTAATGGAGGCGGTTGGCATGCCCAAGGATGAAGAAAACGTCATTCTTGCGGAGCTTCGCGCGCGCGCGTTGCACCGCGCGGGCTTGACTGAGGACGATCTCTTAGCTAAAATAGAAGAACGCAATAAGGCGCGCGATGCGAAAGACTTTGCGGAGTCCGACCGCTTACGCGACGAACTTTCCGCGCGCGGCGTTGGTCTCATGGACGGTTCTGCGGTGCCGTGGCGTCCAGTTCCAGTCATCGACGCGACGTAGACTGCCGTCGTCGCGCGGCAATATCCATGCTTCGCTTCAACGCATTGATTGCTTTTTGTGCTAATATAATCATTATTTGCCACGATCGTAACGTGTATCGATTCATTCGCGTGTGTCGATGTTTTTTAGTTCGCGCGTGTCGACCAAACGAGCGCCGTCGGCGTCGCCGGGCGCGCGCGCTGGGGTTTAGGAAAGCCGCCGGCGGCGGTGCGAAATGTGCCTCGTCTGGTGTGCCTCGACACACGGCGACTTCGACGAGGCGAGCGCGAGGGTTGGTTCGTAAACTCGACGGGAGTTCTCGAGCGTCGCCATCTTCGCGACATGGCGAAGAAGAAGCGCCCGTCCAATCCCGGCGGCAGCGGGTCGAAGCGAAAGTTTTTCCGCGCCGATGGCGACGCGAGCGGTCCCAGCCCGAGCGGTGTGACGGTGAAGAGCGCGTTCGAGACTGTCAGCCATCGACGAAAATTCGACATTCTCGGTCGCAAGGTGAAGGGCGAGCGAGGTAACGTGCTGCAAGCGCGCACGGAGGCTATTGAAAAACGTCGGCGCACGCTGCTCGTGGAACACGAAGCGAACGGCAAGGCGAACGCATTCTTGGACCGACGATTCGGTGAACACGACAGTGGCTTAAGCGTCGAAGAGAAAAATATTGGAAGATTGGCCAAGGCGCGGTTGCGTCAGTATAAGAAATCCAAAGCCTTCGCCCTGAATGAAGACGATGACGACGACGGCTTTAAAACGCTCACGCATTTGGGACAGCCGCTCGGGGAGAGAGATTTAACCGCGAAACCGTCGCACGGGGACGAGGAAGACGATGAAAATCTAGACGACGAAATCACGCGTAATTTCCATTTCGGTGGAGGCGAATTTGAACCAACTTTGAAGCGAGGCGATGGGGAGCACGATGTGGATGCGCCGGAACGCCGAAAGAGCAAAAAGGATGTGATGGAGGAACTCATAGCCAAGAGTAAGTTCTACAAAGCTGAGAAGCAGAAGCAGCGAGATGACGATGAAGATATGTTGGATAAGTTGGACTCCGATTTTAAGGCGATAAGTCAAGGTGGACTATTGTCGAGCGCGTTGAGAAAAGCTGTCGGGCACATGAAGCCGACCGCCGCGAAGGCTGCACAAACCAAGGCTCCCGAGCAGAAGGATGAATACGACACGTGGGCCCGAACTTTAGCGTTCGAAAGACGTGGTCAGGCGGGTGATAGAGCAAAGACGCAGGAAGAAGTTGAGGCGCAAGCAAAGCTCGCGCTAGAGCAAGCCGAACGCAAGAGGTTGAAGCGCATGCGCGACGTCGGCTCTGACGATGAAAGTTCCGACGACGACGGCCCTCAGGGAGGATACGCCGCTCGAAGGCGCAAGGTGAAAAAGGGTGACATCGACGAAACAGACGACGCATTACACGGCAATAATCGCAAGCAGCATGAAGGAGGTGAAGATTTGGACGAGAATTTTCAGCTCGAAAGTGATGACGATGGAGAGAACGAGGACGAGGGTTCCGAAGAGGATGTGTCGGACGACGAATCTGAATCAGAAGATGACGACGCGCTCGATGACGCAGCGCGTCTGCGCAAGTCACTCAAGTCTGAGCTAAAAAATGTCGATACAGAATTAGATCAAGGTAAGAATCGACTTCGAAAGTTGGGTATTCTTCAAGATGGCGTCGAGGCTGAGGATTCGGAGGACGATGAGGACGACGACGATGAGGATGAAGACGACGACGATGAGGGCAGCGACGATTCTCAGGAAGTAGAAGATGCACATGCAGATGTTTTGCGAGAGATTGAAGACGAGGAAGACGTTGAAAAAGAAGATGCGTCGAACACAGCGCGCAAATCTTCCCAAAAGGAAGCGTCCACGGCGAAAGAGAAGAAGTTTTCTACGCCGACGAGAACGGACATCCCCTTCACTTTCCCCATGCCAGAGAGCGCCGAAGATCTTAATTCTATATTAGGTGATCATAACGCTGAAGATGCGTTTACGATCATCACGCGAATCCGGGCCTGCAACGCGCCCACGCTCGCGGCGGAGAATAGAAAGCGAATCCAGACTTTGCTCGGTCTTCTGTTACAACGGTTTGAGATTTTAGCCGGTCAAGCGCCGTTGCCGGTAGATCATTTGGACGTTCTATCGAAACACATTGTAGACTTGAGCACACAAGTTCCATTTTTCGCTGCAACCGCAGCCAAGGCCCGCGTAGAAAAGATGAGCACTCGGCTTCGTCAGGCGCTGCGTGCCGGGGAGACGGGATGGCCGCCTTCTCGTACGGTTCTGCTCCTTTCTTTATTCGCCGCCATCTTTCCTACGACGGATAAGTCACACCCAGTTATGACTTCGGCGACACTTTATATTGGAAACTTACTCGCGCATTGCGCGATCAGATCAGTGAGAGATGCAGCTTTGGCGGTCATCCTTTCTACAATGGCAAGCGTTTATTCGACTGGCGCCGAAAGGATATTTCCTGAAGCCCTCACTCTCATGAATGCTTTGATTCATTGCGCATCGCGATCAAAGACCAATTGGGCGGCGGGTTTGTCAACACACCTAGTCGAACAAGTTGGCGGACCCTGGTTATCTTCAGCGCTTACGTCTGCGATGGAACCCATGACGTTGCCAGAAATGTTGGATGGCATTTACGCCGAAAAACTCGAAGAGAAGAAGTTATCGGCCGCAACACTAAGGGCTGCTCTTTCTTGCTTAAGGCAACTATCTAAACCAGTGATAAAGACTGCGTCAGCGTCTGAGATTCTCTCACCTGTTCGTGATTCCGTGAAGGCGCTTAGAAAATCGTTGAAAAAGTCGAACGGTGGTTTAGCAGAGTTGTGCGACGAGCTCGTCAAGGAGTTAGACGACGCTCTCGTGGGCGCGGTCAAAACGCCTTTGGCGTACCACACCAAGACGGCGGAGGCAATCAAAACGTTCAATCCCATGTACGAGGAAGACGGCTATCAAAAAGGTCGGGACTACGATCCGAATCGCGAACGAGCCGAGGCAAGAAAGCTCAAGAAGCAAGTCAAACAAGAAACTCGCGGCGCCATGCGCGAATTGCGCAAGGACAATCGATTTATGGCAGATGCTCGTTCGAAGGAACAGTTCCAAGCCGCGGAAGAACGCGGGGCTCGCCAGAAAGACATTTTATCATTCTTGGAAAAGCAAGAAGCCGATTTCAAATCTGGAGGACAAGGTGGCCAAATTGTCAAGAACAAACGCCGCGTGTCGAAAGGCTCGAGACGAGCCTTCTAGAGGAAACAGTTGTAACATCACTATGTCATGGATTCAAAAGTGCTAAGAAACAATGATAATGATCAAGAAAGATCACTAATCGGAGGTCTATTGACGACATCGTTCGCCTTCTTTGCAGTCGCTTTGAGACTCTCCGGTAGATGTGCGGTGCGCGGAATTTGCGCAAGAAGTTCTGCAGTTCGTCGAAACAATCTAGCGATGTCTCCCTCATCTAAGGAAGTATCACGGCGTATCTGGTCCCACGACGTTCCCGATGCCCATGACTCTACCAACGCCGCGATCTCGAAACTCAAGCTCAGAGGCATGTCGATTCGAGAAGATTGTTGCAAGTACTGAAGGTCGCCCATCTCCGGTTCGAGCTCTTCAAGCACTTCGACGAGGTGTTGCGAAGCGCCGTAGTAGCATGTAGCCGGACGGTTGTCCATACAGAGCGCCCCTGCAAAACCTGCAAGAGTCGCGGCGTCCAAATTCTCGATACTCGGCGAAGACATAGCCATGCCAAGCCATAATTCATTTTCCCCTCTCAAGTCAGCACAGGTCTCACCAAACTCCAACAATTTTAGGGTGTCTCTCTCGATCGCGCCGCACTCGACAAGAATATCGACAACTCTCAAGAAATCGTCCCAGCCCGCGGCAGAATACTCTTTGATACGTTTTTCAATTCCATCACGTTTTTCTTTTAGCTTTTTCAGTTTCGTCTCCGCCCGCTTTTGCTGCTTCGCAGCGCGGCGCAAGGTGGCGATGTTTTTCAAGCCGTTTATCTCCTCGCGCGTCTTTTGAATCTGTAACTTCTGCGCGTCGATAAATTCCATCGAATCCGACGATTCGACGATCATTTCAAAGTCGTTCAAGTTAGTTGGTATCCCATTAGCGACCAACTTGGTCTTTTTAGACACATCCGCCTTCCACAAACCTCCGCCGCTCGCGCGGATCCATCGAAGACTGCTCGAAGCCGGCGGCACGCCGATGTCGCCAAAACTTTCCAAGCGCACCGCATCGGCGCCGAGGCTTATAGATTTTACTCGATCGGAGTACAAACGGTACCAGACACCATCATTTCCTAGGGCGGTGAATTCGCCCATCGGATATGGCTTACCGATTGTGCTCGCAGTCGCCGCAATTTTCATCGCCGGAACAGCCTCGACGATTGCGGCGGTGATGAGACCTCTGGGGAACTTACCGTCGTCGTCGTCAAAAGACTGCAAAAAATCATCGTTTTGACTTTCATCGTCGGAATCGCCGAATAACTCGTCCAAACCGGGAGCATCGTCGCCACCAATATCTTGCAATCTCCATTCGCCCGCAAAGTCTTGACCCTCCATCTTCAAAGAATCATCTTCAAATAGAGCGATCGTAGCCGATCGTCGTTCTTTGCGCCGTTTGAGAACGTTGTCACCAATATCAATCGTAACGATGACTGGAGCACCCGTCTGTTCGAGCTCGAACTGTAGTTGATCCCGCGTTTCAATTGCCCGCATTTCAGCTAATTGCCGAATCAAGATTTTTAGCAAGCGCTTTTCTTCATGTAGCCGTTCATCCAGCTTCACGAAACGTCTCCACTCCGCGGCTTCTTCATCATCATCGAGTGTCTCCATCTCGCTCACCAGTTTTCTGATCTGATCATTGACACGAAGAAGTTCGCGCTCGCGCATCGAACGCGCCTTACCACCAAGGTAGTTGCCAAAACTTCTCTCCACGATTCCCTTGACTTGATCGAGCGTTCTACCTTGGAGTAAATTCAAAACCATACCGTAAGAAATAGAAAATTGCGACTTCAAGTTTTCAGGTGGCGCAAGAACGAGCTCGAAAGCTTCGTCCGGGCCCTCAAATGGTGACTGACAGCACACGACGTGGCCAACGGTGTCAAACCCACGACGGCCCGCTCGACCAGCCATTTGCATGAACTCATTGGAAGTTAGTAGTCGTGGACCTTGATCATCTCGCTTGGAAAGCGCACTTAACACGGAACATCGTGCCGGCATGTTCACTCCTGCGGCGAGTGTTTCCGTAGCGAAAACCACCTTGATTAGTCCTCGCTGAAACAATTTCTCTACTAGACCTTTCCACGCTGGAAGCAACCCGGCGTGATGTGACGCTATGCCACGTCTTAGAGGCTCAACCATGCTTGCTCGCACAGCAGATTTGTTCTTCTCCGAAAATTCTTTCAACGCATCATCAATCTCTCGCCGTTCCTTGCTCGTCACGAGATTTCCGCCGGCCTGCACGAGATAATCGACAGATTGGTCGCAACCTTTACGACTAAAAATAAACCACACGGCGGGAATCATATCGCTCGCGATGAGCTGCTGTACCGTGGTTTCGACGTGAGGCACGAAGCGCCTTCTGAGAACGCGCTCAGACTCTTTCGCGCCTCTTTGCGCATCCGGTGCCCAATCGTTGTTACCGTACGATCCTTGTTGAAGACCTTCGCGCGTAAAAGGTCGTAGATCGTGGTGAATTTTCGTGGATTTGAAATTCATCAAAGGTCCCAACCCTGGATACATGCGCGACGGCTTCATGCTGTATTGCCAAGTGAGGGGAACAGGTCTGTAACTTGACACGACGGTTTCGCATTCGCCGTGAACTTCCTCAATCCAGCCCGACAAATCCTCTGGATTACCGACTGTCGCGGACAGACACAAAAGTTGAATGCGAGAAGGACAGTAAATAATTGTTTCTTCCCACACTGTTCCTCGGGATCTATCTGCGAGATAGTGCACCTCATCGAGAACGATGATACTCACGTCGGCGAGTCGCTCGTCGTCGCGGCCACCTGCAGCGCTTGAATAGAGCATATTCCTCAAAATTTCTGTCGTCATAATCATGACGTCAGCATCGCCGTTGATGTCCACATCACCAGTCTTTAACCCACACCGTCTTTTACCGAAAATCTTTTGAAACTCTCTGAGCTTTTGATTCGATAACGCCTTCAACGGCGTCGTGTATATCGCCTTTTCTCCGCGCGCCAGCGCAGTTAAAATCGCCGTCTCACCGACTAAAGTTTTCCCGCTCCCCGTCGGCGCTGACACCACGACCGATGACCCGCGTAGCAATAATTCAGTGGCTTCGACTTGAAATCCATCTAATTCGTACGGGTAAAACTGTTCTATGTCATGCACGTTCACCGGCGACGTGGAAGCTTTGTTTAAAAGAGCCTCCAACCGGTCCGACGTAGACGTCACCGTGACGTCGACTTCTTCATCGTCTTCATCCACACTCGGTTCTACAGACGTCCCACTCGCTCGAACGCGAGCGTTTACCGCTTCATCGCGGCGCGCGCGCGATGGAGCGCGACGAAACGAGAGGAGGCGACGACGCTCCCCGGTGGCGTCGCTCCCGTTCGCGTTCACGCCACGAAACGACGTACGCAACGGCGCGACGCTCGCGACGGGCATGCCGACGACGTGGACGACTTCGAACGCCTTTTCTGTGTGCTTTGCTCGACGACGAGCGACCGCACGCGGTGCGAGCGCGTCGCTGTGTCGTTTCGAACATTTTTCTCGGCTGGAGTGGCTCAAGTCGGTTGGCGTCAGAGAGGACTATCACGCGCTACGTCTTACTACACAATGTACTTTCTAGAGAGAGCAGTCAAGGCCCTTGCAATTTGATGATCAAGCAAAGCATGAGCACGCACACGACGAGGACGAGAGCGACGATGGAATACTGCCGACAGTTGGAGCCTCGTCGCATCATTCGCTTCACCGCGCGCGAGGCCAAGTGCAAACGACCACGCGTATCTTCGACGTCGTCCTCTAAACCGTCTAAAAGCTTGGCGTGGAGATCGAGCTCGTCATTCACCGCGAGTGAGATGTCTTTCGTTCGCTC